>Ga0233424_10000632_pt1 | contig 41171 bp, 35 predicted proteins | sample Watercolumn_Towu_FD_181011 | JGI IMG/M metagenome (GOLD analysis project Ga0233424, IMG submission 181011) | Freshwater microbial communities from Lake Towuti, South Sulawesi, Indonesia - Watercolumn_Towuti2014_125_MG | ecosystem: Environmental > Aquatic > Freshwater > Lake | place: Indonesia...
GTGATCAACGCGTACGGGAGCGGGGACGGGGGTCCCTTGACCTTGGCTCCGGTCACCGTTCCGAGATAGGCGACGTTGACGACCCGCAGGTACTGACCGTCTATCGACGACCACGCTATGTCCCGCCCAATGATTGGGTTCTCCGTGTTCATCGGCGACCCCCACTGGACTAGCAGGGCTGTATTCAGACTCCGAACGCAGGGAGGCCAGCTTACCGAAGATTTGTGCGGCGCGTGGTGTGGCGGCGCTAAACCAGCGTCGGCACGACACACGCAACCGCGCTTCCACGGAACGCTGATTCACCGCGTATGAACACCATCTGGTGTTCGTCACGGCAGCCCAACATGCGCCCGCGATTTGCCCCTTTTCTTGTTCGTCGTCCAGGCCACGGTCTGGCTGATCAGGGCGTTGAGGGAGCGGAACCGCGCCGGGGTGCGCGAAATCCTACCCGCAGTTCGTCGTCGGTCCCCAGAACTAATCTCGGTACTGGCGGTCACCAGTGCGAAGGGACATCCTTTAGCCCCGTGTTGAGGATTCGAGCAGACTGCCTGACGACCTGTCTCGTCGCCTGCCCGGGTGCCGAGACTCAGCTTTAGCCGATCGCGAAACGACGAGAATATGCAGCGCGCCATGCGTGCTGGTAAACGGGGTTCTCGATGCGCGACCGCGGTTCTTCAGCAATGGGCTCGGGGTTGATCGTGTTTTCGTCCCTGATCGCCGCGCTCGTCGTTTTCGGCTGCACCTACCGGAACAGCGGCGGGGCGGATGAACGCAATGAACTTCGAGACTATCTCAGCCAGGCCAGAAGGATTGAAACGAAGCTCACGGACGCGCTGGGCGTGACGATCGCCAAGTACCCAGCGGTATACGACGAGAATGTAGAGCGCCGGTCATCGGCCACGGACGTGGGTCGGGCATACCGCGGCTATTTTTCCGAAGCGCTTCCTCACGTCGAGACAGCCCGGGCTGAATGGGCGCGGATCACGCCGCCGTCCACCGCATCAGGTTTCCATACCCAAGAGCGGAAGTATCTGGACGACCTTGCGCGGTTCATGCGGCGCTCAGTGATTGAATTGGAGTCAGGCAACACAGCGGCGTTTGCAGACCTTCTCCCGGAGTCTGAGCAACTTGAAAAGGATGAAGACCAGCTTCGTGCCTGGTTTGGCAAGCTACTGGACGAAAGCAGGTGAGACCGAGCACCACCGAGTCAGGTGACCTTTACCGGGAATGGGTCAACGTCGCGCGCCAAATGCTGTCCGTCCCGGTCCCCGACTCGGACAGGTCTTCGTTGGAAATGAACGTCATTACGGAACTGACGCGACGGGGTGCAACGCTTGCTCAGGCGACGGTCATCGTCACGAAACTGCGTCGGAAGAACTGGGGTTACTGGTGGACCGAGGAGTGGGCGATTCGGCTGATCGTGCTGGCCGCGGGTATCGGGGGTACGGCGCTGATCTTCTTCATGCTCCGCGAATCCGGGATCATCTGGATCGGTGCCCTGTGGGTACTCATCCTTCTCGCCCGCAAGCTCATTTTCGGGCAGCTGTAGCGTGCACAATCCGAACGGCGACTAGCGGACCGTCACTCCGCGAGTTGAGCGTGCCAGCAGCCGCGCCAGTGACCTCCGCGACAACGACATCTCCGCCCGTATGTCTGAGATACCGTTAGCCCGTACCCGAGCGAGCCGATCGCCAACGCGCTCCCCCGGGAGGTGACCAGCCCGCTCGAAGTGACCATCAGGGAAGGCGCGGTGACATTGGGCGCAGTACCGGTAGTCCTCGAGGTGGGGTCTACCAATGTGCTTGCCATCGGCCTTCGCCCGGCGCATACCCTCCCGGACGCGGACGGCGATCAGATCACGCTCGAACTCGGCCATCGCGCCGATCAGGGTGAGCATCAGCCTGCCGTGAGGCGTGGTGGTATCGACCGGCTGCGTCAGGCACATGAACTCCACCCCGCGGGCGGTCCACTCGGCGAGGGTCCTGTGAAGCTCTGGTACCGACCGGAACGCGCGGTCGAGACGAACGACAGCGACGACGTCTACCCGGCGACGGCGGATGTCCTCGAGGAGCCGAGTCCAAGCGGTACGGCGGGTGAAGTCGGCCGCGGATGCCTGGTCGACATATTCGGTTACCGCGTAGCCGCAGCGAACGGCCCACTCGCGGAGAGGGAGGAGTTGGGTCTCGGGGTTCTGTTCGCGGTCCCGGGTCGATACGCGGGCGTAGAGGGCGGCGTTCAAGAGTTGTCCTCCGCCAGCCCTCAGCACAAGGGTATCGGACCCCCTGTTGGCCGTCGGTGACGGTGGTAAGAATGGTCAACACCGCCGTACGGCATGAGCGCGTCGCTGGGATCGGGGACGCCGCATTGAAAACGTTGGACCGCACGGTCACAGCCATGGGTCTTAGCATCAGCAGCTCCGGGGCTCGGAGGTGCGTATGCGTACCGCGTAGGTGTGCACCCCGCGGTCATCGAAGACGTGGGGAGCTTGGTCCCCTCCTGAGAGGGTCAAGCCAGCCGCGTGTGTTTACGACTCTGCGTCCTCGAACCCGGACGGCGGATCAAACAGGGCCATTTCCTCCGGCGTAGGGACCTGGAAGACCTCATTCCAACGCGACAGCATCTCCAGCGTTATTGGCGGGGCTTCCATACCACGGCGCCGGATCCTGTCGAATAGCACGTCCACCGAAGCTGGTAGGTAGTGCAGTTCAACAGCGGTGCCGAGTGCACGAGCTCCATTACGCAAGGCGTCCCGCTCAGTCCTTCCCCAGGTGCCCCATTCAATAATCACGGAATGACCAAGAGCGAGGAGATCCTGCGCCAACTTCCATTGCAGAGCTTCGATCTTGGCCCGCATCCCCTCGTCATAGAGGTCAATGTCGAGCGCGTCCATCCATTCGTCAGGACAAAGGCGAACCGCACGGAGTCTGGGTACTAGCCGTTTGGCGACCGTGGTCTTGCCCGAACCCGGCAAGCCGCACATGATGATCAACCTCGGACCACTTGTTGGCGCTTCCATCAAGGGGCTCCCGGTAACGACTCGCACGCTACCCCGTCGCCGTCGCGGTCGAGCCGGTGTGGGTCGCGGCCTGGCCCTCCCGCGGCCTCATAGAACGCCTGAGCGTCCTTCCAACTCGGGAAGTCCCCGCAATCACGGTCAGGACCCGCCGGGTCGTAGAGGAGCCCGGACGCGCCCGGAGCCACCCCCAGCGCAGTAGGCGCCGACGATGGCCCCCACAAGCCTAGCCCTTCCTCCATTGCCTTTCGTTGTAACGCCAGAAAGCGGTCCTGGTACTTCACGTCGGGCGGGTAGGTCGCTACTTGCGCGTAGCCTTCCTCCACGAGCACGGCGTTCACCATCGTTCCTTCGTCCAGCCAGACGAACCGGAGGAGCCGTCCGTACTTGTCAGTTTCGGAGATGTCCTTCTCGAGGTACACGGTCTTACCGCCGACGAGCTGCTTGTTGCGATTGGACGCCTCGATGCCGCCGGGTTCTACACCGCGCGTCGGGTGGACCGTCTCGGGAGTATCGACGCCGATGTATCGGACGCGGTACTGCCTGCCGCCGACGAGTACGTCGATCGTGTCGCCGTCGACGACGTTCACAACTTGGGCGACGACCATGCCTCGGACCGACGGCGCCGGGGTCGCCTGAGCGACGGGCGGGCTCGTCGGTAGCGCTCGGGGCGCAGTGGCAGCCGAGCTGGGCGGTTGAGTCGCGGCGACTTCCGCAGGCGCTGACGGTTGGCAGGCGACTAAGCTCAGGAGCGCAATGCCGAAGACGAGCGCGGCGGGAAGCCTCATCGGCGGGATTCTAGCTGCCGGGCGCGAATGTATTGAACGTGGCGGCTCGATGCGTCAAAGTGCGCAGTTAGATCAGCGCCCGGACACGGGAGGGGATCCATGCCCAAAATGACGCCCGGCTACGTGAGGAACGCCATCCGCCGGTCCCTAAGCGCCATCGTCGACCGCGAGCCAGGCAAACGCGAGGTGGCGAAACTCTGGAGGCACTTCGCATCGAAGTGCGCATACTGTGGCAAAGCCCTGAAGCCGGGCCCCGGGGCCAACATCGATCACCTTGTACCGGCCTCGAAGCAAGGAGCGCACCACATCTCGAACCGCGTGTTGGCTTGCGCGACGTGCGACAACCGGAAGGGGAACCGGTTGTGGCGGGCTCACTTGAAGACCGTTGCTCCGAACGCGATGGAAGCGAACCGCCGCACCGCCAAGATCGAGAAGTGGGCGAAGCTGATGGCTCCGAGCGTTGCAATAGCCGACAAGAAGGTCGTCGAACGGGAGGCCGAGCGTGTCCTGACGACCTTCAACACCGCGGTCGAGAAACTGCGCCGAGCAGTCAGTCCGAAAAGGGCCGCCGATGCGTAACGGCGGTGTGTCAGTCGGGGTCGACGGCTGCAAGGGCGGCTGGCTTGCAGTGTCTCTCTCGGCTGGCCAGGCCGACGTGCAAATGTACCCGACGTTCAGAGAGCTGTTCGATGCGTATGACGCCGGGCTCATCCTCGTTGACGTGCCCATCGGCCTTGTTGACTCCGGCGACTCCGGTCGGTCGTGCGACGGCGAGGCGCGTGCGCTGCTTCGTCGGCCGCGACGGAGCAGCGTATTCACGCCACCGTGCAGACCGGCACTGCGAGAGTCGATCTATCAGTCGGCATCCGCGGTGAACAGAGAGCGGACTGGCAAGGGCCTGACCAAGCAGGCGTTTGCCATCGCCCGGAAGATCCGTGAAGTAGACGAGTTTCTCCGCTCCGATTCGAGGGGCCGCGGGCTCGTTCGCGAGGTCCACCCGGAGGTGCTGTTCTGGGCGCTCAACGGCCGGAGGCCGATGACGGTAAGGAAGAGCAGGGTTGCTGGTCGTGTCGAACGACTAGCCGTGCTCGGCCGCTATCTGCCGGACTCGGCGGCCATCGTTGAGAAGGCGATGGTGGACCGAAACGGCCACGGCTACGACCGGGACGATGTGATTGATGCCCTCGCCGCCGCGGTGACTGCGTCACTCGGATTCCGACGACTGAAGACGCTGCCCGCACGACCTCCGCGTGACGCTTACGGGCTGCCGATGGAAATGGTGTACTGGGAACCCGGCTAGGGCCTCTCGCGGTTCACACGGCAACTATCGCTGGCTCGGTAGCCGCAGTCCCTTGAACAGTTCCGGTACCCCTACCCCGAGCGCTTCGCAGATCCCGAGTATCTCGACGTCGGTCACCTGCCGGTCGCCGGTTTCGATCCGCGAGAGCGCGGGCTGGTCGATGTCGACCCCGAGCGCCTGAAGGCGCGCGACGAGTTCCTCCTGCGTCACGCTCGGATTCCGTCCACCGCGTAGATCCCTGATTCTTGGCCCGACGACGTTCTTCACGGCGGGAGCGATTGTTGATAGCCAGGGATTGATTCCTATGCGGATTTCGCATAAAAAGCTCCCGAATGCAGTACGGCGATGAATGGAAGTCGTCGTGGACGGCGGGGGCAAGTCGGATGGCAGAGAAGCGCTGGCCGAAGGTTGGAGAGGTTCTGACGCACCGGTTCCGCGACGGTCGCACTGTCAAAGCCAAGGTGGTCGACGTTGACCCGGAAAACGGTGTGGTCGCTGTTGAAGTTGACGGGAAACGGTACAGGTCGCTGTCCTAGGCCGCCCGGGCGCTCGCGGGTCAGGAGGCAAACGGCTGGGCGTGGTGGGGACTCAAGGGAGAGCTGGGACCGTTAGCAACGCTGTCGCAACGACCGGCCCGTCGGAACGACGGAACGGGGTTCGAGGAGAGGGTTGCGAACTGGTCGCGGACCGAGCTGGCATCTTTGCTGCCGGCGAAGTGGAAGCCGGTCGGGGCAAAGACGCGCGTGAAGGTCAATGGTCTAAGTGTTAGCGAGCCCTACGAGGTCGACGTGCGGGTCGAGCTAGAGACTACAGCCCGCGGTTTTCTTCAGGCTCGGCGCACGTCGCGCTTCATCTGGATCGAGTGCAAGAGTGGGGCATCTCGCACGATCAAGCGAGTGGAAATAGCGAAGCTGGATCACGCGGCGAATGACGTTCTGAAGGCCCAAATAAGACGCCGAGAGCCTAATGCGTTCGTCGGACGAGTTCTCGCGTCCAACGGACGGTTTGACCAAGACGCGCTCAACTTGGCTCGGCAGGAATCCATCGGGTGCGTTTACGACGACGGGAAGGTGTTCCACGCGTTGACTCCGATCCCGATCAGGGAGCGTTGGAAGTAGCTGTCATCCCGGCCTGATCCCGGTCTTCTTGAACTCGATCGCCCACCCGGTGCCGTCGGGCAGTCGCCACATGACCGTATGGGACGGTGCCTCGACGCGGCGAGACCGGTATATCTCCCGCAGGTTGACGCGGTGGTCGATCGCCGCGTGGATCGCCATGATGTGCCAGAGCGTCATGGGGAGCTTGGTCTCGCCGAAGTTACAGAAGGCGCAAAGTAGGTAGGGGTGACCGTCGACCACCGGCACAGGCTACGTGCGGTCTTTCTCCCCGGTCACCGGGCGCGTGTCAGTGGGATTCGCCGGTCCCGCGTGCTCACTGGGCTCCGGCCCGCGCGCACGTGTGCGACGGCACCACCCCTAACCCCAGTTCTAGAACTAGTCGAGGAACCGTGGCAGCCTGCTGACGTCGATTTCGACGCCGAACCCTGGCGCGTCGGACGGCTTCATCCTGCCATTAGCCGGCGACGCCATACCGGGGATCCTTCGCGCCTCCGACGGCGGCACGCCGGGAGGCGTCGGCACGAAACACTCTGTCCAGGGAATCGCCGGTAGCGCCAGGCAGGCGTGCTGCCCGTACGGGGTGTTGCCGCCACCGTGCGGGATCACTGCGATGCTCGCGGCTTCGGCGATCGCGCAGATCTTTGCCACCGCCGTGAGCCCGCCCACCCACTGGATGTCGGGTTGGAGGATGTCGACCAGCTTGCGGCCGACTGCATGCTGGAACGGATATGTCGTGAACCAGTGCTCGCCGGTGGCAAGCGTCTGCCACGGCGCCCGGTGACGGAGTTCCGCGTGGGCGTCGAAGTCCTCCGATCGGAGGCACTCCTCCATCCACTTGAGACCGTACGGCCGCAGGGCTTCTGCGAGCTGCACTGCATATTCGGTGTCGAACGCCATCCAGCAGTCGAGCATGATGTCCACGCCGTCGCCGACCAGCTTCCTCGTGCCCGCCACCAGCTCGACGTTTTTCGCGAATCCCGCCTTGCCGTCGGCCGGCCCGTAGGGGCAGGGTAGCTTCGTAGCTTTGAACCCTAGCTCCATGTACCAATCGGTGTCGCCCCCGGTCGAGTAGCAGAACAGGTCGTCCTTTGCGGGCCCGCCGAGCAGCTCGTATACCGGCTTGCCCTGGAGCTTGCCGTTCAGGTCCCACAGGGCGAGATCGATCCCGCTCACGGCGAACGACGCGAGCCCGGTCGCGCCGAAGGGAGCGCACAAGCGCACCATCATGTCGTAGCACCGCTCGATCGCGGTCGCGGGCTCACCCACCAGCCTCGGTCCCAAGTACTCGTCGACGATCGGCGAGACCAGCCTGTCGTAGTTCGCAAAGGCAAACCCCTTGGTGCCGTCTTCCGCCTCAACCACGACGATGAAGTCGTCGAACGCGGGCAGCCAGGAGGGGCGGTACGCCGCGTAGCGCGGGTACCTGGTCATGGGATTCGCGACCGGGCCGCTCGCCCACCAGGACTGCCTGCGCGGCTTCGAGCGGGACCTCGGCTTGGGCGGTTTCCAGGCCACCGAGTAGATCGACTTGATCTTCATAGCAGACACGCTTCCTTTCTGGTCAACCCGCGACGTACCTCAGTCCGGCAGCGCCCACGCATTCTGCCTGTCGGCGATCGGTCACGTCAGCCGCCGCAGCGCCGATGACCGCCACAGCGCTGTCAGCGCCAGCAGCACCGTGCCGAACGACGCCGCCAGCATCGTCTGACGGGTCCCCAGGGTGGAATCGAGTACACCACCGACGATCCAACCGAGCTGGAATACCAGCACGACCATGAAGAAGATCCCGATCACGCGTCCCCGCATCTCCGGGGCGGCGTGGGTCTGAATCGTGGTCGGCACCATGATGAACGTCACACCCTGGGCGAGGCCGTTCACGAACAGGAATACCAGGGCCATCCAGTACCAGGGAGAAACCGCGCATAGCCCGAGGGCGGTGGCAGACAGGATCGACGTACCAATGATGAACGGACCCTTGCGCCGGACACCGCCTGTCGCCGTGAGGACAGCCGAGCCGATCAGGGCTCCCAGGCCCTGGGCAAGCAGCATCTGCCCGTAACCGGTGCTCCCCACATTGAAGACCGTCCTCGCAAATAGCGGGATCATCGCAAGCGCAATGCCGCCGAAGAGTGAGCCCATGCCAAGGATCAGGAGCCATCGAATAGCGGGTGTGTCCACCGCGTATTTCAGCCCGGCCCTCATGTCGGCGACGATGCTGCGGGACACCGCCCCGGGATGGCCCCGAGTGGAGGACGGGATGATCGCCAGGAAGGACGTCCCGTAGAGCACGACCAGCAGCCAGAACGCCCACTCGATGCCAAGGGCGATCAGGTAGCCACCGAGGACCGGGGCCGCGATGTTGGCGATGTTCGAGATCGCGGTGTTGAGGGAGGCGGCGTTGAGGAGTTTCTCCCGGCCGACTATGTCCATCGCGTAGGTTTGACTGGCCGGGTTGTGAAAGGCGAACGCGGCACCCATCACCAGGCCGATCGGCATCAGGTGCCACCACTGGATCACGCCAGTCGTGACCAGCACCGCCGACACGATCATCATCGAAGTGATGACGAACCGGGCACCGAGCACGATGCGCCATCGCTCCCTGCGGTCGGAGACCGTTCCCGCATACAGAGACAGGGCGATGATCGCGATGCCGGGCATGGCGTTCACGATTCCGGCATAGAGCGACGACTCGGTCTGGTCGAGCACCAGCCACGCCTGCGCCATCTGCCGGACCTGGAACCCGGCAAACGTCATGGCGTTGCCGACGAGCAACAGACGGTAGTCCATGATGCCCAGGATGCTCATGGAGTCGCGGAGACGCCCGCGCGACGGCGAACCGGCTGTTTGTTTCTGGGTCAAAGCGGTGCTGGCCCTAACCTGCGTAACGCGCGCCGACATCCAACACCGGCTGGAGGTCGCCACCGTAGGGAATGAGGACCGGGAGGGTAACCCCTTGCCGGACCGTCTCCTGGATGATGTCGACGATCTGGTCCGGCGGGCCGGCCGCGATGAACGCACGCACCATCTCAGGCGTCATCAGCCGCTTGCCAAACTCCCAATTCCGCTTCGCCCACGCGTCACGAATGCGGTTGACTCGCTCAAGGTCCCATCCCAGACGTCGCACCGACGGCTCATCGAGCAGCGCCACCGACTTCGTCGCCCAGCCCAGGGCGTTGGGGTGGACTGGCTCGCCTTCCCCGGAAACCGACGCGAGGATCAGCTTCACGATCTCCAGCCGCTGAGCGTCGCGACCGGCGGCCACCGCCCCTTCTTTGAACACGGCGATTCGCCCCGGAATCGTGTCGCGCAACGCCTCCATCTCGAGAAGCAGGCCATCGCCCAGCTCCCCTGCCAGGCGGGTCATCCGTGGTCGCACCGCACCGAGGTATATCGGAATGCCCGCGTTCGTTGGAGCGCGCGCCCCCGCGAACCAAGGGCGAGGGATCATCATCCCGCGTCGCCCGTCGCCCCAGGGCACCTCTCGCCCTTCCGTGAGCGCCCGGATCCACTCGACCGCGTGTCGCATCCTCCGCAGCGGCGCCTGCGGGGAGCGCGAGCCCTCTGCGGCCCCCGCTTCGCTTTCGTCGGGCGTGTGCCAGCCCAGGGCGAGGCCTAAACCGAGCACGAGGCGACCCTCCGCCACCTCCCAGAGGCTGTTCAAGGTCATGGCGGTGAGCGCGGGATTGCGCGTGCCGACCCCGATCAGACACGTGCCGACCCTGATCCGGCTCGTGTTGTAGGCCATGCAAGCAAGGGTCGTGACGGCGTCCCGGCCCGTCCACGAGTCCTCGGCTGCCCAGACCGAATCGAATCCGTGCGACTCGGCCCACTGCGCGGCGCCGACCATCTGGCGCAACGAGTAGGGCTGACCCGTGAAGCAGAGGCCGATTCCAGGCAAGGTAGCTTGCGGCAGGCCCGGAGACGATCAGATCCGGGTTATGGCGACTGCCTTCTCGCCCTTCATCGCGGACCTGTGCTCGGAGACGTACATGTATGCGGACAGCGCCGCGATCGCACCCTGCGCGGCCGCCGTGACGGTCTGCTTGAGCGGTCCCGACCCGTTGGTCAGGTCGCCCGCGGCGAACAGCCCGGCGACGTTGGTGCGCATCATCTTGTCGACATTGACCTCGTTTGTTATCGGGTCGAGCCTGACGCCCAACTCCTTCGGGATCTCGACCCGGGGGTCCGCCCCGATCTCGATGAAGATGCCGTCGACGTCAATCTCGCTGCGCCCCTCGAAGGGCTGGCTCAGCCGGACTCCGGTCAGCCCCTTCTCGTCGTCGCCAAGAAGCTCGGCGATCTCGGTGTTCATCACCTGGTGGACGTTCTCACGTTCGTTCAGCAGCTGCACGTTGATCGGTTCGGGCCTGGTGAACGCCTCACGGCGGTAAACGATGTAGACGTCCTTCGCGTACTTGGAGAGAAGGATCGCGCCCTCGACCGCGGCGTCTCCGCCACCTACCACCGCAACTGCCTTCTTGCCTTTGAAGAGCGGCGCGTCGCAGGTGGAGCAGAAGGAAACCCCGCGGCCCATCCATTCGACCTCGTTGGGGAGGCCCAACTTGCGGCGCTCCCGGCCGATCGCAAGGATGACCGCCAGGGACCGGGCCCGCGTCCCGTCCGACAGCTCAGAGACGAACCAGCCCCTGTCCTTCTTCACGTGAACCAGGTTCGCCTGGACGATCGGGACCTCGTACTTGATCGCCTGCTCTCGGAACTTCACCATCAGGTCGAAGCCGTCGATGTCGACGTAGCCCGGGTAGTTCTCGATCGAGCCGCCGATCGCCGTCTCGCCGCCGAACTCCTCGCCGACCACCACCGGCTTCATCTGATAGCGCGCGGCGTAGAGGGCAGCGGCGTATGCAGCAGCGCCCTGCCCGGCGATCAAGACGTCGTATTCCGGTTCGCCTGTCATGGGATTTCTCCGGAAATCCGGCACGACCATTATCCAACTTGCCCGCGGCAATGGTGGCGGATAACATTGCGAGTCGGGTGCCGCCCAGTTCTGTCCATCGCGAGATGGTGACTGGGCGCAATTAATTAGATGCAGGCAGCGACTCCTTGATCGATGTCCTTGTCGTGGGCGGTGGCCCGGCGGGGAACCAGACCGCCCTCTCGCTGGCCCGAAACGGGCACTCAGTTACCGTCGTCGATCACCGGACCGAGCTCGGCGACAAGCTCTGCACAGGGATCGTCGGCCGGGAATGTGCCGAGAGGTACGCCGTGCCGAGCGACCTTGTCTATCGGCGAGAGCGCGGCGCCACGGTCGTGTCCCCAAACGGCCGGACGGTTCGCATCGAACGCGAAGACGAGCAGGCGCTGGTCATCGACCGGGCGCGATTCGTCGCTTCGATCGCCGACCGGGCGCGCGACGCCGGCGCGAACTACATGCTCGGATGTCGGGTCAGCTCTCTCTCGGTTGGCGACCGCCGCGTCGTCGCCACGACGGTTGCCAACCACGCCAGGGGCGCAATGAAGCCCAACGAACCGATCCAAGCGCGAGCCGTCGTCATTGCTTCAGGATTCAACAGTCTCCTTCCGGCCATGGTCGGCCTTGCCTCTGCAGCGCCAGCCGCACTCGCCGCCCAGGTCCAGCTGCGAGGCGACGGACTCGACTCGGTGAAGGTCCTTGCGCATCGTCACATGCCGCAGGGGTTCTTCGGCTGGGTAGTTCCGACGACCCCAGGCCGGGCGCTCGCTGGCGTCTTCGGCCGCGGACGGCCGCGGGCGGCCCTGGTGTCCATGCTCGACGGCCTCCGGGCTGAAGGAGCGGCGTTCGAACTGGAAGGTCAGCCGAGGGCCTGGGGCGTACCTGTCCGGCCCGCAGCCGTTTCCTACGCTGCGCGAGTCCTACTCGTTGGAGACGTCGCCGGCCACACCAAGCCGACCACGGGCGGCGGCATCTACTACTCGCTCAGGTGTGCCGACCTGGCAGGCGACGTGCTGCACGCCGCTCTGGTCGACGACGACCTCTCCGCAAGGGCGCTCCGCCCCTACGAAGAGCGGTGGAAGGGGATGCTGGGCCGGGAACTCCGGCTCGGATATCTCGCCCGCCGCATCTACGAGCAACTAGGGGCGAGAGAGGTCGACTCGCTCCTCTTTCTGACGGCCTCAAACGGGCTCCTCAAGGAAGGCGTCAGGTTCGACTGGCACGGCGACCTGGTCGCCCGTGCTCTCGGATACCGGTTGTTTGAAGGGATCCTCAGCCCGTTCACGCGCGTGACCCGCAAGGTCGACGTCGGCGCCGACGACTGAGCGCCGGTCGACCGGTCCGTTTCCCCTTGCCTCGCACCTCCCTCGTCACCGGCGGCGCCGGTTTCATCGGGTCCCACCTGGTGGACCGGCTGCTCGAGATCGGCGACCGCGTGGTCGTCGTCGACAACCTTTCAGCGGGTCGCCGTGAGCATGTCAACAGGGCGGCCGAGTTTCACGAGGTAGATATACGGTCTCCCGGGGTGCGCGACCTCGTACGTTCGGTTTCGCCTGATGTCGTCTTCCACCTGGCGGCTCAGATGAGCGTCGCCGTGTCGGCCCGGGAACCCGTCCTTGACGCGGACATCAACGTACTGGGAACACTCAATGTGCTGGAAGGCGTGCGCGGCGCATCATCTGACGGCAGGATGGCGAGGGTAGTGTTCGCCTCGTCCGGCGGGGCTGTATACGGAGAACCGGATTCGTTACCCGCGCTCGAGACCCATCCGTGCCGGCCCGTGTCACCATACGGCGCATCTAAGGCCGCCTGTGAGACGTACCTCGGCACCTATCGATTCGTTTACGGACTCGATTACTCGATCCTCCGGCTGGCGAACGTGTACGGGCCCCGTCAGGACCCTCACGGGGAGGCTGGAGTGGTGGCGATCTTCGGAAACGCCATGTTGAAGGACGAACCGATCCGGATCTTCGGCGACGGGACCGACGAGCGGGACTACGTCTACGTAGGCGATGTCGTGACGGCGTTCGAGCTGGCCGGCCGGGCCGCAGCGAAGAGCACCGGCCCGTACAACATTGGAAGCGGGGAGGGGACTTCGGTGGAGGCGCTGGCGCGGTCGATGGCCGGGTTAACCGGATACCGGAAGCCGCCCGTGCACGTCCCGCCGAGGCAGGGTGATCTCCACCGGATCCGGCTTGACTGGTCGCGCGCACGCCGTGAGCTTGGCTGGAGCCCGACAGTTACCTTTGCCACAGGCCTGGCAAGGACGATCGACTCCTTCCGGCGGCCCGGCTAGGAGCGTCACCGGTTGCGATCTCGTAACGGAATGGTCGCTATCGTGTCGACCGTGGTCCGTCCGTTCCGCGATCGGCGCGTTCGCTATGTTGCGCTTGCGACCGCCGCCCTCATGGCGGTCCTGGTGCTCGTTTGGGCTGTCGCTTTGCGCTCACAGCTTCGTGGCCTGCGCGACCGCCTCGCCGCGCTCGAGGGCTCGGCGGCCACCCTTGCCGCCGGCGATTCTGCCGCTGTCGCGCGGCTGCGTGAGGAGTTCGTCGCGGCACAGCCAGCCGCTGCCCGGCTACGTACCCTGGCCTGGCCGATCCGGCCGGCAGCGTCCGCTCTAGGCTGGCTGCCGTATCTCGGCGACGACCTCCGTGTCAGCCGGTCGGTAATCGACCGGCTTCCGCTCGACCTCGAAGCCGCCGCCAGGGCGACGGAGGGCGCCGAGGAGCTGCGGCGCATCTACGGAGTCGCCATCGGGCCCCTGGACGAGGCGTATCGGGCATTCGCGGGTGGCAGGTTCGCGACCGAGTCGCTCCTCGCGTACCAGCTGTTCACTGCGGCCAACGTCAGGCTGGCGGATGCGGAACGCGGACGTCCCCCGGTCGAGCCGTCCGCCCTGATGGGCTGGCTGCGTGATGACGTGCAACGCCTCGATGACGCCGAGGCTCGGCTGCGACAGGCGGTCGACTGGGGCTCCAACGCGGCGTTGGCCGTGGAGGCGGTCGGAGTCCTGATCGTCACAGCCCAGCCCGCGATCGCCGAGATCGATGCGGTGCTCCAGTCGGGTCAACTGGACATCCCACGCTTCGCCGCGCGGCTTCGTTCTCTCGAAACTGCCGCCGCCGCCGCCCGGGCGGCTGTCCATGCCGCCAACGCGACGGCGCCATTCGAGTTCGCCGACAGCGACCTCTACGCCGAACTCCCCAGGCTGGAGTCCGTGCTGCGTGCCACCGAGCTGGTCGCGGTCGGAGGCGCCACCGGCCTCCTCGCCGGCCAACCCGCGTTTGAGCTCGTGTCTCAGGGTGGTTCTGGGCTGCTCAGCGACGGCCCGCGACTGCTGGAGGCGCTCCGCCTCATGGGGAACCGCCACGACGACTTCGCCGCAGCCGCCCGCGACGTCGAAGAGGCGCTCGCGCTGATCGCGCGGTCGGTGGCCGTCAAGACACCGGTCACCGAGTCGTTGCTCAAGTCGAGGCTAACGGAGCTGGTCGAGCGGGTGGCCGGCGGCATCGTCCTGGCACGAGATCTCCCCGAGATTGCGCCGGCCCTGCTCGGGGCCGATCAGCCCCGAACCTATTTGCTGCTGGGACAGACGTCCGACGAGCTTCGAGCGGGAGGCGGTTTCATTTCCGGTGTGTGGCTCGTCACGTTCTCGGGCGGTGAACTGGTCGGTGCGGTGTACCAGGACGTCGTCGAGATCGACGACCTTTCGAAGCTCGAACTCTACCCCAGGCCGCCCGACCTGCTGGAAAGGTACATGAATGCCCCGGTGTGGCTGATGCGAGACGCAACCTGGGAACCGGACTTCCCGGCGACCGCCGAGATCACGAAGGCCATCTACCGCCTCGGGACGGGACGCCAGGTCGACGGCGTCATTGCCCTCACTCCATGGTCGTTTCTCAGGATCGCCCGGGCGTTCGGAGCGCTCGAAACGCCTAACGGCGTGATCGATGCCGACCAGCTGCTGACGGACCTTGAACTCGGCACCGATCTCCACGGCCGAGAGTACATGGACTCTGTATTCCAGAGCCTGCTCGAAAACCTCGATGGGTCGGGCGCCCGGGCCAGGGTGCTGGACATCGCCGCGGCCATCCAGTCCTCCCTCGAGGAGAGGCAGGTGCTCGTGTACCTCGATGATCCATCGTTGCAGTCCAGGGTCGAGGGGTATGGTTGGAGTGGAACGCTCGCCCTCAGCGAGGCCGACCGCGTGGTGGTCGTCGACTCGAATGTGGGATGGAGCAAGGTCGACCGCAACATCGAGCGAGGCGTCGCCTACCGAATAGAACTCGCAGAGGACGGGCCTGCCCGCGCCAGTCTCACGCTGCGGTACGAGAACCTCAGCGTTCCGGGCCGGGACACCTGCGAGAGCCAGGTGCGCGACCGCGGCGACTCGTACGAATCGCTCAAGCAAGCCTGCTACTGGAACCTGGTGCGGGCGTACCTGGGACCCGGGGCGGAGATGGTCTCGCACGATCCCCTTCCTCTCCCCCGTTACAGCGTTGCGGAAGCCGCAGGCATCATCGCCATCGGCACCGATACCACTGAAGTGCGGCAGGATGGGGCCGGCACGTACGTCGCCGGACTGATCACGGTGCCGCCGGCGGACACGAGGACCATCAGCTTCGTCTATCTGCTACCGGACCCGCTGGTTGAGCGCGGACCGGGGCGTGCTACGTACTCCCTTGTGCTGCAACACCAGCCCGGTACGCTGGGAAGAGACATGAATCTTGAGGTCGTCCTGCCACCCGGCTACCGCTACGCGGGTGGTTCAATAGTCCCTGATGCAGTGCGCAATGAGGTCGTCCGGTTCCGATGGCTGTTGACGAGAGATACGGTGGTCACTGTCGACATGGTCCGCAGCCCCGAAGGCCGGGTGGGGTGATCTCGCCATGAGGTTGCCTTCCGGGTTCTGGCCGATAGTCATAGCCGTGGCGGTGGTGACGCTGGTCGCCTGCGGTCAGGACAGGCCTCAGCACGTCTCTCGCACGACTGAGGCAGCACCAAGGGTCGAACTCCGGTCGGAAGCATCGCTCACGGTCCTGGAAGGGCAGCTAATCGGCCGCGAGATCCGTGAGCTGACCGCATTGCCGAAGGAACTCGCCCTGCGGCCGAACCGCTCGATCCGGCTACTGGCCGCCGCCTTCGACCAGCATGGACTGCCCATCGAAACGGATATCCAGTTCCAGTGGAAGGTGGCCGACCCGAGAGCAGGGAGTATCGAGCCCGGCACCGATCCTAACGCCCCCCCGCTGTTCCGGGCGTCAGGTGAGACTGGTGAATACCCGGACGCCCTGATCGTCAGCGCCCTTGTCCCGGCGCCGAGTGGTTTCACCGGGACTAGCCGGCACGTGAAGGTGACAGTGGCGGGGGACCCGCCACCCCCCACGATCGTCGAGGTTGAGGCGATACCGCCGGTGATCGAAGCGGTACAGGGCCAGGTCGTGCGGCTGCAGGCGGTTGGATACGACTGGGCCGGACGCATCGTGCCTCAGACGCGCTTCGACTGGCAGACGGCGACGTCGGATATCGGGACGATCAATCGCCTCGGCTATCTGACGGTGTCGGCCAGCCCGGGCGAGTATCGCTCAGCTGTCCGCGTAGTTGGCGAGGCCAACAATTCGAAAGCGGAGGCTGTGGTAACGGTTCGTGTCGTTGAGCCGCGCGCCGTTTCGAACAGGCCGACCGCCCACATCCTGCCAGTCAACGCCCGGATCATCACGGGGACGCCGTTCAAGTTCCAGGCAGTGACGCTCGACGCGGCGGGGCGCCCGCTCCGAGTCGTCAACGCGAAGTGGGTCGTGCACGACGCGAAGGCAGGCACGATCGCGGCCGACGGTTCATTCGTGGCGGGCAAAGAGCCCGGGACCTATCCGGACGCGGTCGAATACCTGGCGACTACGAGCGGCACACCGGTCCCCGCAACGGTCTCGGCCAGGGCGACGGTCACCGTCCGCCCGGTCGTCCTGCCGAATCCTCTCGCGACAGTCGAGGCGATTCCCGGCCATCTGCTGCTCGCGGGTGGCGAGACGTTCATCCTCAGAGCAATAGCGACCGATGCCGGCGACCGGATCACGGGCGGTGTCACTATTGAATGGCAGGTCCTCGACCCGGTGGTCGGCTCCGTGGACACCTACGGACAGTTCAAAGCGGGCCGCACTCCAGGCACATTCGCGGACTCGATTCGAGTTGTTGCACGCCAGCAGACCCCCAACGGAGCGATCGAGGTCGAGTCGTTGTCGTCGGTCACGATCACCGGCCAGATGACGACGCTGGAGATCGTTCCTGCCAATGCGACGGTCAAAGCCGGCCAGGCGATCCAGTTCAGGGCGATCGCCCGTGACGAAAACGGCGTCCAGATCCCCGGCGTGCTCCTCGACTGGTCGGTAGCGGAGAGCACGGCTGGCCGGATCGGCCTCGGGGGGCTATTCGAGGCAGGAAAGACGCCGGGGACTTTCCCAGGAGCGATTCGGGTTCGGGCGACCCAGCGTCTCGGCAGGTAAGTTGACCCGCCTGGTTTGGGTGGCGGCGATCGCGGTCGCTTTCGCGGAACTCGCTTGCGGCCGCGGTACTCAGCCGACTCCGTCCGTTGCGCCGTCCCCTACGCGGCCGGCGCCGGTGGCCAGCACCGTGCTTCCGGCCCCGTCTCCGACGCTGCCGGCCACGCGTGCGCCGGTGAGGCCGCTCCCTACCCCCACTCCGGCCCTCTCGCTGACCGCGCCGCTCATGCCGACCACGCCGGCCTCGCCGACGCCGACCACCCCGCCGCTCACGCCGATCGAGGTGGCGATTGCGGCATGCCAGGCCGCACCGCCCGGGAGCTTCGTCGGCGGCGCCGGCACGATTCCCGGGCCGACCCCGACGCCAGAGCCGACGCCGGCCCCTCGTCCCGCGGAAGAGATCGAACGCGCGGTCAAGAGCTATGCGGAGCTCATTGGCCCGATAACCAGAGCGGTGAGCAGATGGACGACCGAAACTGAACGGGGCTGGCCAGGCGCGGTCCCACTGCTGCAGGCGGAACTGCTACGAGTCGAAAGCCCACGTCTGGCCGCTCTGTGCACAGCCACCTCGGCGATTGTGCCGGACTATGTGCTGAGAGAGGCACATGGCCGCTGGGCAGCCGCGCTGCATGCGCGCCAGCAATGGGCGAGCGAGGCCGCCCACGCGCTCGGTTGTTGCGGGACGGCTGCGACCCCGGAAGCGGATGCCCTTCGCAAGGCGACTGCGGCGCAGATCGAGGCTGCGGTGGTCAGTCTCGCCTCGTCGGTCGCGGGATACGGCGGCGGGTTTTCCGTTCACGCTGGCTACCAGATCGAGGGCAGTCGACTTGCCATCGGAGTGTCCGTGCCTGCCGGATGGATCGTTGGTAGGAATGACACGCAGGTTGCCCTGATCGCTCCAAACCAGCTTCAGCTCGCAAGCCGTGAGGGACTGGGGGTCGACGGATCGAGCCTGGGTACCGGAGTCAGGATTCGGCGACTCCGCAAACAGGCTGGCTGGACACTGGCGTCGGCCGTGGACCAGGCGAAGACCGCGCTCGTGGGCCTGGGCCAGGAAACGCGCCGCCGCGAGCTCGCGGTCGGCGGGCAGGGCGCGGTCGAACTGGTCCTGGAGGCGCCTGGCGCCAGTTGGACGACGCGAGTGGTCGTTGTCGGCGCCCGCGACTACGCCTATTTCATCGAGCTCGGGTGCCCGGCCTTGCTGGCTGACCCGTGCGGGCCGGCATTCGACAGTGTGCTGGCCGGACTGACCTTCAAGTCGTCGTAGCGTCAGCGGCCCGACGCACCGACGGGGGCGACCCGTACAACCGAGCGCAGCGACTCGAGTCGCTCCTGCACGAGCTGGCTGCTCGGGGTGAGCTGAGCGAGCCGCTCGTACGTTTCAAGGGCCTGCAAGGCCATCGCCGCGTCGCCTCCCTGGGCGACGCGCCACGCCGAGTACGCCGCTGCAAGGTTCGAGTCGATCGACATCGGGTTCAGCTCGACCGCGGCAGCGTCGGCGTCGGCGGCACTGCGAAGCAACGCCTGCCTGTTCACCGGGTCCGCGTCGGCGAGCGCCTGGAACATCAGCGACCGCCGGTGGTGGTAGTCGCGGACGTCCGGCGCCAACGTGATCGCAGCCTCGATGCCCTCGAGGCCGCGGGCGGGGTCTCCCGTAAATACGGTGTTCGTCCCCGCGGCCAGATGGTCGGCCCGCAGGTAGTTGACGGCTTTCGCCCAGGTAACGAACAGCAAGAGCGCGATCGTTAGCGACGACGCGGCCGCCAGGGCTGGCCCCGATGCCCAGGCCGGGCGATGCCGCTGCTGCCGTTGGACACGCGCGGCAACCGGTTGCGCGCCCTTCAGGTCCGGCGCGACCACCACGCCGAGCGCAACTGGCGCGGCAGCCGCGAGTCCCAGCAGGAGCCAGGTAACCGTCAGGTCACCGGGCTTGGCGATGCCAGACGACTGTTCCACGACGCGCCCGACGAGCACGGCGCCCAACGCGGCGGCGACCCCGGCCGCAGGCAGACTGGCGGCACGCCGGGCCCCGCGAAGCATGACCATGACGGCCGCGACGACAGCGGCCCCGAGCGCGATGTGGGCGACAAGGCCGATCATTCCGATCTCGACCAGAGTGTTGATCGGGTCGTTGTGAGCGGCGTCGGTGCGAACTGACGCTAGTTCGGTCGGGGCTCGTAGCGGGAAGGCAAACCGGAACATGTCGGGGCCGTAGCCGGCAAGCATCCGAATGAAACGGCCCGGGTCGGCGCCTTCCGCCACCGGCGGCCGTTCGATCGCGAGTTCCAGCGACGTCGTCCACCTGATCCAGCGGCCGCCCAGGCCACCGACGGCTTCGTCGTCGACTGTGGCCACACGGGCTATTACGCTCGCCGCCGGCACCGCTTCCTGAAGCCGCTGTTGCGTGCTGGACATCGTTGGTGTCGGGCCGCCGCCGAACAGAGTTGGCGTCATGAGCGTCACAACCGGGAGGAGCGCAGAGACCCCCAGGACCCCTCCGACGCGGACGGCCATCCGGCGGTTTCCTGATCCCCACATGATGCCGACGAACACAACGACCGCGGCGACCACGCCGAGCCACGGCCCGCGGGAGAGCGTCAATGCCAGGGCGGCGACCTGGACTGCGGTCATGGCCACTGTCATCGACCACCAGCGCCAGTCGAAACCGAACGACTGGCCGAGTCGGGCCGACACTGCAAGCGTCGTGGGAACGGTCAGCGCCAGCAGCGCTCCGAGGAATATCGGATTGCCTGAAGTGCCGGTTACGCGAACGCCCGCGGTCGCCGACACATCGAGCGGTGAGAAACCGAAGTTCTGAACGATCGCGATGACGCTGGCTGCGACGCCGGTGGCCGATATCGCGCAAAGGAGTCGCCAGATCTGGGCCTCAGACCTGATCTGGGTGGCCGCCGCGATGGCCAGGACCACGTAACAGGCCATGTTGTACAGGCCGTAGCCATCGGAACCCGGGTCTTTGCCCCAGACGCTCAGGTAGGGCGAGAGCGAGAACGCGGTCGAAACGGCGACCGCGGCAAGTACGCCGCCTACCCCGGCAACGACCAGACGGGAGGGGCTGGCAAGGATCCAGCGGTGGGCCTGCGCCAACGACGGCCAGCGAACTCGGGAATCATGCGGCCTGGACCCCGCGAACTGTGCTAGGCGGACCACGAGCAGGCACGCGACGCAGCCCGCAAGCAGCCGGAGGATGAAGATCTTCGGGACGGACGTGAACGACAGGAACGACCGCTCGGGCAGGACGATCAGTGGAACGAGAATCGCGGCCGCAAGCCAGCAAGCCTCCGTTGCGACGCCTGGCCAGCGCGATCGGGGGCGAGCGAGCCTTACGCTCGCCTCCGCGTGCGCGGGAGCGGGCCCTCGGATTGAAGTTGCGCGTGAGACAGCGCGTGTCGCTGCGCGTGCCATGCCTCGGTGAACCTCTCTCGAACGGTCAGACGGTATCGACGGCGCGCGCGGCCGGACATCCGTGTTCCTACCCAGGCGGGCGTCGCAAACCCCGCGTGCTCGGATCGCCCCTGGTCAGCCCCCCCTCCCCTTGCCGGCCAGTTCGGCGGCGAGCGCCTCTACCCTGGCGTCGTACTGATCGATCACTGCCCGGTCCTGGTTCGGATGTTCGGTCTTCCACCGTTCGACTGCGAAGCGGACCGCGTCCAGGTCCTTCTCCAGGAACGCCTGCTCCACCGCCCGCGCGTGGGCCTCGTGCGTGTGCGGGCCGAGTCTGAGAGCCTCGTCCGTTTCCCTGCGGGCGCGTTCGACCAACTCGGGCCGGTACTGCGACGCGGATGCGAAGAAGCGGGAGGCGGCGAGCCGGACGAGGATGCTCTGTGGCTCGGCCGCTATTGCCTTGTCGATCTCGCCAGTGACCACCGCGATCAGGTCATCCCGTTCACCCGCGGCGATGTTATGAATGCGCACCGCGGTCCCCTCGGCAAACTGGGTCCGTCCGATCGTCCCCAGGGGTGGGAAGGCGTTGAGGCGGGCAGGGATCTCGTCGAGCGGCGCCGAGCCGACGACGAAGAAGGCGGCCCGCTGGATGCGCCAGTTCATGCCGAACAGCGCGAGCAGGACGACCGCGCCCGCAGCGAGCGGTAGCACGATGTCGAGGAACTGCTGACGACTCGGCCAGTCGCTGCGAGGTGCCGAACCACGCGCGGCCCTCCTGTCCCGGCGGGTGAGACGTGAGGTTCGCGCCGGTGCTGTAGGGGCGAGATCGACTGCGGCTGGAAGGGCGGAAACCGCACGCTCGGAGGTGCCGGCCCATGCTGCGATCGTGACGAACAGGAGCATCGCGTTGGCGGTCTCGAACAGCCAGAGGAGGTGAACGAGATAGGCGATCGCGGTACCGGCGAGCAAGGCAACGAAGAGCTGTGACTCGCGCTCCCTTCTCACCGACCTGATCGCGAGGAACAGGATGATCGACCAGATTCCTACCCACGGCACGATGCCGAGCAGGCCCGTCCCCGACAGCACCTCCAGCGGGCGGTTGTGGGTCTGGTCCTGGTTTTCCGGGGCGGTCGCGAAGTCCTCGGGCCGCTGGAACTTCCGGAAGGCGACGAAAAAGTTCTCCGGGCCCAGGCCGGTGATCGGATCCTCCGCGAAGGCTTCGAGGGCGACTCGCGCCGACACGACCCGCGCGTTCTCAGTCAGGCCTCCGTACGCAACACGGCCCAGGAGCTGGTTCGATTCGGCGAGCCGCCGGACGATCGGGGTCTCCCGTCCCAGCGAGAATGCGGCGCCACCAACGGCGATCAACACTGCCAGGCCAGCGGCTGCGTATCTGAGGCGGCGCTCGTGGCCCCGGACTGCGTAAATGAGCGCGGCGCCAACGATGCCGGCGCCAAGAGCGGCGGCGGCGCCACGCGATCCGCTCTCCCCGAGGATCCAAACTGCAAGCGCTGCCGTGAATGCCCACAGCAGTCGCTCGCGGCCCGATACCTGTATCAGGGCCACGATGGCTGTTGCGCCGAGAGCGCCAAGGAAGGCGGTAGCCGGGTCCGTGCCGATCGCAATCGCCGGCAGGACGATCGCCCAGATCGTGCTGTACACGACCGGCCAGATGATTCTTCGCTCTGGCTCCTGCAGGATCCGCCTCGCCCACGCCGGCAGGTCGGTGAATGACTGCCGCACCGGCCGAACCCGCGTGGCCTGTCGGCGTGCCGCTGAAACGGCCGTCGAAATGCCCGGTCCAACTTCGGCGGCGGTGCCCTTCGGCTGCGACAGTCCGCGCAGGAACGAGTCCGCGAGCAGGGCCAGCGAAAGCATGGCGACGATCGCCATGTGTGCCCCGACATACGTCGCGTTGCCCAGCGTTCCGGTCAGGCGGGACTCCTCACGGAGTATTGAGATCACACGCACGTCGAAGCGTTGTGCGACGCCCAGGAACGCCTCGACGAGCCCGACGCCGACCACGATGTTGAACACGACCAGCCACTGCTGGCGTCTACGGATCACGGAGAGCATCACCACGAAGAGCGCGAACCAGTGGGCGAGGTCGACGACGCCCTGCATCCGTTCGAAGTTGCTCCAGAAGCTCCTCGTGAAGCTGACCCCCGCGAGGGCCGCGATCAGATTGCCAGCCAGGAACGCGGCGAAGAGCAACGTAAGCCACGACCTGGCCGGCCGGTACTCCGGGCGGCAGACCGCGAGGACGGCCCACATCGCGAAGACGATTTCGATGATGCCGCGGGTGACGAGCGCCTTCCCGACGATGAACGGAAACAGCGTGTCGGTCGTGATGACGAATGGGACGAAGTACAGCAGGCCGATCCCGATGCGGATCGACCAGAGCAGAGCGCGATCGAGGCCCCTGCCGGCCATCAGAAACACAGGCAGCGGAGCGAGTGCCACTGCCCACAGCGCGAGGACGAGACGAGAGTCCATTCGTTAAGCCCTGAGGACCCGCGCCGCGGGCTGGCTGTGATCGTCCGCCGAGCGCTGGCCGCGGGCCTTCAGCCTGGTCAGCACAGGCGTCGTCGACGGGTCGCGCCCGCGGATGAGGGCGAGGTAGTAAGAGACGAGGTCGCCGAGCAGGCATCCCCGAAGGACGTCGGCCAGCATTCCGATGCGGCCCACTTCGACGAGGCGGTGCTCGACACGCTCTTCTCGCAGCAGGTCGCCCGTCATGTGCAGCCGGGTCCGCAGCTCGCCGTAGAGATTCGTCGAGTCAAGAAGCAAGACCATTGCCATCTCACGCATCGCTTCGGGCAGAGCGTAACCCTCCACCGCGTTGTGGTCTGCCTCGGGCATCTCCTCAACGACGGCCCACGAGTCAGCGTTCTCGTTGAACTGGGTCTTCCAGCGGCTGGCGACCCCTGCCAGGTGCCCCGCCCCGTACGTGACCGGCACGCGCCCGTCGAGGGCGAGTGCGATCTGCTTCGCGAGATTGCGGTCCGACGGGACCTCCGGACTCAGTGAGGCTGCCAGTCCCTCGAGGTCGTGTGCCGCAGCTGCGAAATCGGCACCGGAGTCCGGCATGGCGCCCAGTCTCTGCAAGCTTCGCAGCGGGGCCACGAAAGTGTGGCCCAGTGCTGCCCTCGGCTCGCCTTTGTGATCCACTCCCAGCACCTGTGCACCGATCGCTTCGGCTTCCTGAGCGAGCTCACGCGGGCCGCTGATTGCCAGACACCGCGCACCCTGCCGCACCGCGGCTCGAAACGCCGACACGGTCTCCACAGTGCTGCCCGAAACGCTGACCGCGATCACCAGCGTCGATGGTCCGACACAGGAGGGCATGCCGTAGTCGCGCCAGACCGTGACCGGGGTGGCGCCAGGCGTGCGGTCGGCGATCCCCTTGATCAGGGCCGCGCCGATCCCCGACCCACCCATGCCGGCAATCACGACGGTCTGCGGGCGCCACGGTGCCCCGGGAGCGCCCCGGTGAGGCGCCGCTGCGGCTCGTGGCGAAACGGCGCGGCCGCCAAGCTCCCACCCGATCCGCGCCTGGCGCGGCAGGTCGAGCAAGCGCGCGGCCATGCCGGAAGGGTCGGCCGCTGCGATGGCCCGAGGTTCGTCGAGGATCCCGGGCTTCCTCACCGTGCGCAATGGAGGGCGTCGAGCCTGATCATGAAGCTAGCATGCTACAATTCCCGGCCTGTTTCTTGAATCTGGACAGATACGGGGCGGAGTAATGAGCGTCACCAGCGCCAAGGGGTTTCGCGCCGGGGGAGTCTATGCCGGGCTCAAGACGCCGGGCCCCAACAAGCTCGACCTGGGCCTGCTCGTGTCCGACACCACGTGCGTCGCTGCGGCGACCTTCTCGAAGAACACGATCGTCTCGCCGTCGGTCGTGGTCAGCCGCGAGGCGATCAAGGCCGGCAAGCCCGTCAGGGCCGTGGTCGCCAACTCCGGCTGTGCGAACGCCTGCGTCGGCAATCAGGGCCTGCTCGACGCCCGCGAAGTCGTCTCGCTCGCAGCAAAGGCCATCGGGGCGAGGAAGGAAGAAGTCCTGATCTGCTCGACCGGCGTGATCGGCAAGGAGCTGCCGATGGGCGTGATCCGCGAGGGCATGCCGAAAATCCGGCTGTCGGCCGGCGGCGGTCATGACTTCGCTCGGGCGATCATGACGACCGACACGCGCGCGAAGGAAGCCCACCAGTCGGTGAAGCTCGGCGCCAGAACGGTCACGGTCGGCGGCTGTTCCAAGGGTGCCGGCATGATTCATCCGAACATGGCGACGATGCTGGCGTTCATGACGACGGACGCGGCGGTCGATCAGGCATTCCTCAGGAAGACCCTGTCGGAAGCGGTCCACGCCTCCTTCAACCAGATCGATGTCGACACCGACTCGAGCACTAATGACACCTGCATCCTGCTTGCGAATGGCGCCGCAGGCAACACGGTTTTGAAGGGCGGCAACCGGGACTCGGAAGCGTTCGCCCGGGCCGTCCAGGAGGTCGCCACCACGCTGGCGAAGGAGATCGCCCGCGACGGCGAGGGGGCGAAGCACCTGATCGAGGCGACCGTCGAAGGCGCGCGGAGCGTCGTCGAGGCTCGCAGGCTGGCCCGGTCGATAGTGTCATCGCCGCTCGTGAAGACGGCGGTGTACGGCAGGGACCCTAACTGGGGCCGCATCATGATGGCCCTGGGCAAGACCGAGATCCCGGTCGACGAATCGAAGGTGCAGGTCTTCATCGGCGACATCCAGATCGTCGAAGGCGGCATCGCGATCCAGTACTTCCCGCAGGCGGTGATCGCCGCGCTCGGCCAACCCGAGGTGCGTCTTCGTGTCAACCTCAACGCCGGTCCGGCCGTCGGCGTGGCCTGGGGATGCGACCTCACCGAGGGCTACGTCGTCGAGAACTCCGCCTACACCACGTAGTCCGGCCAGTCCGATGTGTTCGACGGCTTCGCCATGGCGATGAGAGAGCGCTTCCCCGGCGACAACATCGTCGTCGTCAAGGTCGGTGGCAGCACGCTTGGCGAAGGGGACAGCACGACACCCGACCTGGTCAGCCTCCGAAAGCAGGGCTACCGGGTCGTCGTGGTCCACGGCGGCGGCAAGATCATCTCGGACTGGGCCAAACTCCAGGGCATCCGCCCGGAGTTCGTCCGCGGCCTGCGGAAGACGGACCGCGCCACACTGGACGTTGCCGTGGCCGTCCTGTGCGGGCTCGTGAACTCCCAGCTCGTCGCCGAGATCATCGCGGCGGGGGGCGATGCCGTGGGACTCTCCGGAATCTCCGGCGGCATGCTCCGGGCGGAGGTCCTCGACCCCGAGCTCGGCTACGTCGGCAAGATCGTTGCGGTCGACCCCAGGACCATCCTGAGCGTGCTCGAAGTCGGGTCGATCCCGGTGATCGCCCCGACGGCCCTCCACGTGGCACCGGCGCCCGACGGCTCCGATCGCATCCTCAACGTCAACGCAGACACGTCTGCAGGCCATATCGCAGCGGCGCTCAGGGCCAATCGACTGGTGTTTCAGACTGACGTGACCGGTGTCCTCGACCTTGAGCGGCGACTCATCCCGCAGATGACCCGTCGCCAGGCACTCGAGCTGATCGAGAGCGGCGTGGCCGGCGGTGGCATGATCCCGAAGATTGAGGCGTGCACTTTCGCGCTGGACACGATCGGGTCCGGTCACATCATCGACGGGCGAGTGGCCGGCGCCCTGCTCGGCTGCCTCGAAGGTCAGCCGATCGGGACTCGCATCCTGTAGCCCCGCCCCGATTCGTGCTGCGTCGGACAACGCCACATGGCGGCTCGGTCCAGGGCACCGTGCGTGCTGACTGCCAGCGGATGCTGGAGGCTACGCGGTTCCATCCGGGCGTGTGGACGCCGATCATCGTCGCAGCGATCGCGAATCCCTGGCCGGGCCGACGCCGTAACACAGGCGTAAGCACCGATCGGCGACGATCCGGTCGCACCGATCGAGGACACCGCGATGGAACAGATGACGAGCCTGCTTCCCGGACGAGGCCTGCAGCTGCTGCTGATGGGTGCCGCCGCGCACGAGGTCGAGTGCGAGGGGCACGTGGCGGTCCCTGACCGCCGGTCGGACGCTGAGACCTCGGCCACCCTGAGGAACGGCCTCCCTGGCTCCAGGATACTGAACGGCCTGCTACTGAGCGCCTAACTCCGGGCCGACGCCGCCAGGCTGAGTGCGCGCGCGGACCGGACCAGCCCCGAACTCAGATCGATCAGCATGCCGAACGGCCCAAGGCGATCCTTGGCCGAGCTGTAGGTGAAATCGCCCCGGGAGATCGCACAGCAGGCGCGCCAGAGGATCGGCACCCGGGCGACCGACCAGAGGAACTGATCCATGCCGAGGTGAACGAGTTCGTGCACCTGTAGGGCAACTCTCTCGCTTTTTGCCAGGCCGGACTCCATCGACCGCCGATAGCCCGACAGGTCCGCAGCGACCCCGCTGAGGAAGCGTTCCGCCGTAACGGCGGCTTCCCTGCCGCTCACGACGGCGGCGTAGATGCCGTCGCCGGTAAGCGGGTCCGCGAGGCCGGCGGCATCGCCGACCAGCATCGTCCGGCCCGACACGAGCGGGCTGCCCCGCCTCCGAAACGGGATCCGGTAGCCGCGCTCGCCCTCGAGCAGCGACGGGTCGAACCCGCACGCCACCGCGAACTCGTGCAGCCGTCCTCGGAGGGTCGGCGCGACCCGCTCCCAACCGGCGACGCCCACATTCAGGTGGTCCTCCTTCGGGAACACCCAGCCGTACCCGCCCGGGCAACCGATCGAGTACACGGCGCCAGTCCGCGCCCACTCGCGCGGGACGCCACCCGACGGGCGGATGTTCGCCTCCAGGGCGACCGCCTGCATCACGTCGGACGGAATCCCGGAGAGTCGCGCGGTCATGCCGTTCACCCCGTCCGCTCCGATGACGACGCTCGCTTCGAACCGCCCAGAGTTCGTCGCGACCTCGACGCCGCCCCGGCGTGTTTCGATCGCCTGCGGTGCGCACTTCTCGATGACCGTGGCCCCGCGCCGTCGGGCCGCCTCCAGCAGGAACGCGTCGAGGCGCGATCGCCGGGTCATGTGACACAGCGGGACGTCGCTGGTGATCGTGTCCGTTCTGCCGTTGCGCCGAACGAGCCTGGCGGTGAATGCGGTGCGCTCGATTACGGGGGTAATGTCGACCGGCAGTGCGCGCGCCGTCCGCACCATGACTCCCCCGCCGCATGGCTTGTCGCGCGGGAATGCGGCCCGGTCGACGATCAGCGTCGTCAGCCCCCGCGCGGCGCACTCGTAGGCTGCCGTGCTGCCGGCAGGCCCGGCGCCGACAACGATGACGTCGTAGCTTGTGCGCGGCATAATATCCGCCCTGACACCCTCGACATCGGAGCGGCTGCGAGGAGAGCGATGACCAACGCCACCGACTGGAAGGCGATCGAGTCGAAATACTACATGCAGGTCGTGCGCCGGCGGCCGCTCGTGCTCGTCCGCGGCAAGGGCACCAGCGTGTGGGACGACCAGGGCCGTGAGTACCTCGACTTCACAGCAGGCTGGGCCGTGCTCAACGTCGGGCACTCCCACCCGGCGGTCACGGCGGCGATTCGTGACCAGGCCGGGCAGATCCTGCAGATGTCGAACCTCTACTACACGGTCCCGCAGCTGAAACTCGCCCAGATACTGATCGACAACTCCTGCCTCGATCGGGTGTTCTTCGCAAACTCGGGCGCTGAGGCCAACGAGGGCGCGTGCAAGCTGGCCCGCAAGTATGGCCGCACTCGCCTCAACGGCGCGCACGAGATCATCACGACCTTCAACTCGTTCCATGGCCGGACGCAGGCGATGATGGCGGCCACCGGGCAGCCGCACTACCAGGAGAACTGGAAGCCGTTGATGCCGGGGTTCGTCAACGTCGACTACAACAACATCGACGCCATCAAGCGCGCGACCAACGACCGGACCTGCGCCGTCCTGGTCGAGCCGGTCCAGGGGGAAGGCGGCGTGAACGTGCCCGCGCCCGACTACCTGAAGAAGGTCCAGGCGTGGTGCCGGGAGAAGAAGCTGCTCTTCATGGTCGACGAGGTCCAGACCGGCATGGGCCGGCTCGGCACGATGTTCGGGTACCAGCAGTTCGGCGTCGAGCCGGACGTCATGACGTTGGCGAAGGCCCTCGGGGCGGGAGCGCCCCTGGGCGCGTTCCTGTGCAAGCAGGAGTACGCCGTGCTCGAGCCCGGCGACCATGGTTCGACCTTCGGCGGCAACGCCCTGACAACCGCCGCGGGATGGGCGGGGGCGAAGGTCGTCGTCGACGAAGACCTCCCCGCGAAGGCGGCGAAGGCCGGCGCGTACATGAAGGGGAAGCTGGCTGCGCTGAAGGAGAAGCACTCCTTCGTGAGGGACGTCCGCGGCATGGGCCTCCTGATCGGCTTCGAGATGGCCGACAACCGGTCGGCGGCCGTAATGCAGGAATGTGAGAAGAACGGACTGCTGGTGAACTCGGTGCGTCCGAACACAGTGCGCTTCATGCCGCCCCTCACGGTCTCGAACGATGAGATCGACCGGGCGGTCGATGTCTTCGACCGGGCCCTGTCGACCGTACCCGCGCCAAAGCCTGCGTGAATCAGGTGCGGTCGCTTTGACCGGCAAGCGAGGAAGTCCACCAGGACCGGCCCGGCGACAGGCGAGTCCGGCCAGGGCCCGGCTCGCATCGGACTACACGGTGTCGTTGCACTTCGATCGCCGGCTCTTCAGGGAAGACATCGCCGGCTCGATCGCGCACGCCGGGATGCTCTCCGGGCAGGGGATCATCGCGAAAGCCGAGGCCCGCAGGATCGTTTCCGGCCTGAAGACGATCGAGAAGGAAATCGAGGCGGGGACGTTCAAGTGGCGACCCGACCTCGAAGACATTCACATGAACGTCGAGGCCCGGCTGTTCGAGTTGGTCGGCGAGGCCGCGGGCCGGCTCCACACCGCCCGATCGCGCAACGACCAGGTCGCTACCGACACGCGCCTGTACGCGAAGGCACGGGCCTCCGACGCTCTCGAGCTGCTGCGTGACCTTCAGGGCGCTCTGCTGGCCGCGGCCGAGCGCAATGTCGGCCTCGTATTGCCCGGGTACACGCACATGCAGCGGGCGCAGCCCGTCTTGCTCGCGCACCACCTGCTCGCCTATTTCGAGATGTTCGATCGGGACGCCGCCAGGTTTGCCGCCGCCCGATCGGCAGCGGACGTCCTCCCCCTTGGCAGCGGCGCGCTTGCAGGGCTGCCCTACCCGATCGACCGGCTGTCGGTGGCGAAGGAGCTCGGCTTCAGCGCGGTCACGTTCAACAGCATGGACGCGGTGTCGGACCGCGACTTCCTGCTTGACTGGATCTACGCGGCGGCAGTGACCATGATGCACACCTCCCGCCTGGCGGAAGAGCTGGTCCTCTGGTCGTCCGACGAGTTCAGATTCGTGCGGCTGGCCGATGGCTACACGACGGGAAGCAGCATCATGCCGCAAAAGCGAAACCCTGACTTCGCGGAACTCATGCGCGGCAAGACGGGCCGTGTTTACGGCGACCTCGTGGCGCTCCTGACGACGTTGAAGGGGCTGCCGATGACCTATAACCGGGACCTGCAGGAGGACAAGGAGCGCCTGTTCGATGCGGTCGACACGGTCCTGCCAACCTTGAGGGTGGCGACCGGGATGCTCGAGGGTGCGACCTTCGAGGGCGAGCGGATGCGCGCGGCCGCCGAGTCGTCGTATGTGCTGGCGACCGACCTTGCGGACTACCTGGTCAGGAAGGGGATGCCGTTCAGAGAGGCACACGGCGTTGTCGCGGCGCTGGCCCGCGAGGCAGCGGCCGCCAGCAAGTTCCTCCATGAGCTGCCCCTCGCCCGCTACCGCAGGGCCTCCCCTCTGTTCGACCAGGACCTCTTCAAGGTCACCGTCGACTCGTCGATCGCTGCGCGCGACACGCCGGGTGGCACTTCGCCCGCCCGCGTGAGCGCCGCGGTCAGAGCGGCCCAAACGCGCCTGGCCGCCGCCCGCCGGTGACCGCTCGCCCGGTCCGCATTTCCGCGTCGCTGCTGTCTGCCGACTTCGCCAACCTCGGGCGCGACGTTCAGGCGGCCGAGGCCGCTGGCTGCGACGATATCCACTTCGACGTCATGGACGGGCACTTCGTTCCGAACCTGACGTTCGGCGCCCCCGTGCTCAAGGCGGTGCGGGGCGTCACTGGTCTGCCGATTGCCGCGCACCTCATGGTCGAAGCCCCCGACAGATACATCGATGCCTTCGCCGAAGCGGGGGCGTCGTCCCTCACCGTGCACGTCGAGGCTTCGCAGCACCTGCACCGGACGATCGAGGCGATCAAGTCTGCACACATGGCGGCCGGAGTAGCACTCAACCCGTCGACCCCGGTCTCGGCGATCGAGGAGGCGCTCGACTACGCCGACTCGGTGCTCGTGATGACGGTCAATCCGGGATTCGGCGGCCAGAAATTCATCGCCGGGGTGCTGCCGAAGCTCTCGAGGCTGGCGGGCATGATCGCCGAGCGTGGGCTGTCGACCGATCTGGGCGTCGACGGCGGGATCAAGGCAGACACGATCTTGCCGGCTGTCGAAGCAGGCGCGCGAACCCTCGTTTCGGGTTCGGGAATTTTCGCCCACCCTCGCGGGGTGGAGTTCGCGGTCAGGGAGCTAAGGGCGGCTGCGCAGCCCCGTTAGCCCGCGACCTTGCTCATGGTGCGGATGCAGCGGGCGCACAGGTACATCCTGCGCCTGTGGCCATCGACGACGATCTGCCGGTTCATGACGTTCGGCTGAAACGTCCGCGGCGTCGCGCGCATGGAGTGGCTGCGATTGTGCCCGAACATGGGCTTCTTCCCGCACTTCTCGCACATTGCCATCTGATTGCCCCGGCAGACTCTGAAAGACCGAATCTTTAAGCTAACATGCGGGTCCATGTTCAGCAACACGAACGCTGAGTGCCCCGCTCCGAAATCGGGAGCATGACCCGGGAAGGCACCGAGATCCGCACCCTCGATGGACGGGGTCTCGCGGAAGCAATCGCCGCCGGCGCCCGGGCGATCGAACGCAATCGCGACACGATCAACGCGCTGAACGTATTCCCGGTGCCCGATGGCGACACCGGCACCAACATGACGCTGACCATGCAGAAGGTCGTCGCCGACCTCCGGGAGCGGCCTTCTTCGCAAGTCTCGTCGGTCGTGCGACTGATGGCCAGGTCGTCGCTCCTGGCGGCACGTGGCAACAGCGGACTCATACTCGCCCAGTTCTTCAAAGGGCTTGCGAGTGCGGCCGACGGCGCGGACCAGATCGATGCCGGTTGCCTGGCGAAGGCGCTGCGCCTCGCTACAGACGCGGCATACGGGGCGGTCCCGGACCCACGCGAAGGCACGATGCTCACCGTGTTCCGGGAGGCGGCCGAAGCTGCGGAGCGGCACGGCGGCAGCGACCTCGTGGCGGTGTGGGACGCCGCGTGTCGCCAGGCGAAGGACGCGGTAAGGCGGACACCGGAGCTGCTCGACGTGCTGCGTGATGCGGGGGTCGTCGACGCTGGTGGCTTCGGCTTCGCCGCGTTGCTGGCCGGAGGACTGAGCTACCTGACGGGCGAGTCCGATGGGTCGATCACACTGGACGTTCCAGGCGCCGCGGTCCGCCCGGACTTCGTCGCCCGTATGGAAAGCGAGTCCTGGGGCTACTGCGTCTCGTTCGCGATCGAGGGCGATCGGCTCGATCCGGATGCCGTCCGGTCCCGCGCCTCCGCGCTGGGCAAGTCATGCGTGGTCGCGGGCGATCAGCGGCAGGTCAAGGTACATCTCCACACGATGGACCCCGGCGAACCATTGACCTACGGCGTCTCCCTGGGCACCGTGTCGAACGTCGCCATCCTCAACATGGACGAGCAGAGCCGCGAGTGGGCGCAGAGCCAGCGTGGGGGGTCGGCGGCCGGCACCCAGCCGGTACGCCCACCGGGAGTCTCCAGGCTGCCGGTGGCCGTTGTTGCCGTTGTGGCGGGCGACGGCCTGGCCAAGCTCTTCACGGCGAACGGACTGGGAGCATGCTCGATAGTGCCCGGGGGCGACTCCATGAATCCGTCCGCGGGCGATATCGCGGCGGCCGTGGAGGCCGCGCCTGCGCCGGCGGTAATCATCCTCCCGAACAACAAGAATGTGATCGGCACCGCGGGCCTGGTGCGTTCCCTGACGGCAAAGGGGGTGCACGTCGTTCCGACGACCAGCATGCAGGCCGGGATCGCCGCGCTCCTGTCCTTCTCCATAGACCAGACGGTCGATGCCAACGTCACGGCGATGACGGCGGCCGCTGCGGCCGTGAAGGCGATTGCCTTCTGCCACGCGACCCGCGATTCGCGGGTGGATGGCATCGACGTCAAGAAAGGCCAGGCGATGGGCATCGTCGATGGCAAGCTGGCCAGGGTGCATGACGACGCCGGACGGCTGGTGATCGACCTGACATCGGAAGTCGCGCGCGGCGCCGAGCTTGTGACCGTATACCGCGGTGCCGACGTTTCGAGACCGGAAGCGGACCGGACCGCCGCAGCCGTTCGGGACCGGGTGCCCGGCGTCGAAGTCGAAGTGGTCGACGGCGAGCAGCCGTTCTACGCCTACCTCGTCTCGGTGGAATAGGAGGTATCGCCATGCCGGCGCCCCGCATCGCCATCGTCACCGACTCGACCTCCGACATCCCGGCATCGGAGGCGACGCGCCTCGGGATCACCGTCGTGCCGCTCAACGTGCACTTCGGCGACGAGGTCCTGCTCGATGGCGTCACGGTCAAAGGCGACGAGTTCTACCGGCGTCTCCAGGCCGGCGGCGCCTTCCCGAAGACATCGCAGCCGTCGGCTGGGGCCTTCGCCGACGCTTACCGCGGGGTGATCGCAGGCGGCGCCGAAGCCATCCTGTCGATCCATATCTCGTCGAAGGTGAGCGGTACCTGCAACTCGGCAAACCAGGCAAAGGCCGAACTGGGCGGCAACGTACCGATCGAGGTGATCGACACACTTCAGGCGTCGATGGGCCTCGGACTCATCGCAATGGAGGTCGCCCGCGCCGCGGCGGCCGGGCTGACCGCCTCGGATGCAGCCTCCCTGGCGAGGCAGCTCATGGGGTCGACCAGGTTCTTCGGCATGGTCGAGACGCTCGAGTACCTTCAGCGGGGCGGCCGGATAGGGCGGGCTCAGATGCTGCTTGGTTCCTTGCTCAAGGTCCACCCTATCCTGACGATGCAGGACGGAGTCGCACACCCGCTCGAGCGCCCACGCACTCGCACCCGAGCGCTTGACCGGATGCGAGCGATAGCGGAGGGGGCGATCCCACTGCGCGCCTTGTCGGTCCTCTACAGCACGCAGCGGCAGGACGGGGAAGCGCTTGCGTCTCAGCTGAAGGCGGCCGCGCCAGCTCAAGGCATCACCGTGGCGCAGTTTGGACCGGTGCTCGGCACGTACCTGGGTCCTGGCGCCGTCGGGGTTGCACTGATCCAGGCAACCCCGAGCTAGCTGCCGGACGATGACCGGACAGGAGCGAACCGCAGGCCGCTCGACCGAGCGCGGACAGGCTACGGGAGACTACGCCACCGACAAGGTTGCCGCCCTCAGGAAGATCCTCGAGCTCGAAGCTTCGCGCGATTATGCCGACCGGACGGTTGCCGGTGGACTCGACCGGTTCCTGCAGAACTGGGGTGCCGAGCTCCAGCGTGGCCTCGGGATCGACCTGGCGCCTGACAGGCCGTACGCCGAGCTGAGCCGCGAGGCGCGCAGGGCCTGGGCTGAGGCCATCCTACGGCCGCGAGTCGCTATGGCGCTCAACCCGCCGATCCAACAGCCCCCGGCCCCACGCCGGGATCGCCGACGCGCGCGGTCCGTGGCGGCCCAGCGCAAGGCGGGTCGGCCACAGATCGCCCCGTCGCTGGCCACGCCCATCCTCGACCTGAGGCTCGTGACTCCGGCGACGGCGGACAGGCTTCGGAGCCTTGGGGTCGTGACGCTCCGCGACCTGCTGTTCATGTTCCCTTCCCGGCACATCGACTACTCGACGGTGCTCAAGATCAATCAGCTGCGGCCCGGCTACGACGCGACGATTCTGGCGACGGTCTGGGAGGCGTCCGAGAAGAAGATCGGCCCGCCCCCGGGGGCGGCGCAGGCGGTCGTCTCGGACGGGACTGGGACGGTCAGCGTTACCTGGTTCCGGCAGTCGTACCTCGCCAAGCGGTTGCAACCGGGCACGCGGCTGGCGATCAGCGGGAAGGTGCAGACGTTCCGGGGCCGTCTCCAGTTCCAGAACCCCGAGTACGAGGTCCTCGTGGAACGTGGCGAGGACGATAAGGGAGCCGGAGGCCGGAGCCACGAACGTGACGACGGTCTGGCGGGGGAACCCGGCGAGCGTGACGATCGTGTCCACGCCGGGAACCTGCTGCCCGTCTACCCCTCGACCGAAGGGCTCCAGCAGCGGTCGCTGCGCACGGCAGCCAAGAATGGGCTCGATGCCGGGCTTGGCCTGATCGACGACCACTTGCCGCCGGCTGTCCTGGAACGCCAGGGGCTGACGGGGCTCCGCGATGCGATCTCCGGCATGCACCTCCCGGCGAGCGCGGAACAGCGCGAGGCAGCGCGTCGCCGGCTCGCCTTCGATGAGCTCTTCATCAATCAGGTCGGGGTGCAGCGACGTCGCATCGAGTGGCGCAAGCGCGGCGAGGGCATACCGGTCCGGGTCGATCGCGCCGTCGTCTCGGCGTTCCTGGACACGCTTCCCTACGAGCTGACCGGGGGGCAGCGGAAAGCGCTCGACGATATCCTCTCGGAGATGGCGGGCGACGTCCCGATGAGCCGCCTCCTGCAGGGCGAGGTCGGCAGCGGCAAGACGGTCGTGGCAATCGCCGCGCTCCTCGCGGCCTCGTCGTCCGGCTTGCAGGGCGCCCTCATGGCGCCGACCGAAGTCCTCGCCGAGCAGCATTTCCTGAACGTATGTGCCATCCTCGGTGCGCGGGCGGTCTTCGGCCGTCCCGACGCGGTCCGGGAGTGCCCGGCGCCGCGGCTCAGCATCGGCCTGCTGATCGGCTCCCTACCGCCGCGCACCAAGTCTGACGTACGCCGGTTGATATCCGCCGGCGCAATCGACATCTGCGTGGGCACGCACGCCCTCATACAGGAGGCCGTGGAAGTCCCGCGCTTGGCGATGGCGGTCGTCGACGAGCAGCACCGTTTCGGCGTCGAGCAGCGAGCGGCTCTGAAACAGAAGGGCCTCAAGCCGCACCTGCTCGCAATGTCGGCCACGCCGATCCCCCGAAGCCTCGCCCTCACGCTGTACGGCGACCTGGACCTGTCGACCCTACGTGAGCTGCCTGGTGGCCGTCGTCCCATCGAGACCCGCTGGGTGATCGACGATTCGGGACGGCGTGACGCTTATGCCCTCATCCGCCGCGAGGTCGCGTCAGGAAGGCAGGCCTTCGTCGTCTGCCCGTTGATCGAGCGGTCCGAGGAGGTTAAGGGACGTTCGGCGATCGACGAGCAGCAACGCCTGTCGACGCAGATCTTCCCGGACCTCCGGGTCGGGCTGCTGCACGGACGCATGCCGCTTGCCGAGAAGCAGGCCGCGATGGAGCGGTTCCGGGCCAACGACATCCAGGTGCTCGTCGCCACCCCGGTGATCGAGGTCGGCATCGACATCGCGAACGCCACCGTGATGATGATCGAGAGCGCCGATCGCTTCGGGCTGTCGCAGCTACACCAGCTACGCGGGCGCGTCGGGCGAGGCGAGCACAAGAGCTACTGCCTCCTGCTTGCCGACGAACCGACCGGCGACGCTCAGGAGCGGCTCGCCACGGTGGCGCGTACGTCGGACGGGTTCGAGCTCGCCGAGGCCGACCTCACCATCCGGGGGCCGGGCGATTTCCTGGGCACCCGTCAGAGCGGCTTCGCCGAGCTGAAGGTAGCGACGCTTGCGGACATCGATCTGCTGGAGGCGGCGCGGGCCGAGGCGGCTACGTTGTTGAAGGACGATCCCGACCTGGCCGCGGCCGACCACCGCCCGCTGGCGCGCGAAGTCGCTGCGGTGACCCGCCGGCCGGCCGAAATCTCCTAGCGTATAGTGACCCGCTGGCTATGGCTTCACCCGACGTAGCAGACGTACTGGTCATCGGCTCCGGCGCCTCCGGCGGCGCCGTTTCGTGGCGGCTGGCCGAGGCGGGATTCAAAGTCACGTGCCTGGAGCAAGGTCGCTGGCTGGACCCCTCGCAGTACGTGACGAAGGACCCTGACTGGGAGTTCCGTGGCATGACGGACTGGGCCTTCGACCCGAACGTCCGCCGCCTCCCCGAGGACTACCCGGTCAACGACTCGGCCTCCCCGATCTCGCCACTCATGTTCAACGCCGTGGGCGGCAGCACGATCCACTGGACCGGCCACACCCCGCGTTTCCATCCGTCGGACTTTCGCGTGAAGACGCTCGACGGCGCGGCCGATGACTGGCCTCTCACCTACGACGAACTCGCCCCTTATTACGAGCTCAACGACGTGATGATGGGGTGCTCCGGCATCGATGGCGACCCTGCCAACCCACCCCGCAACCCCCGCCCGCTTCCCCCGCTCCCGCTCGGTCCCGACGGCGTTCGTATGGCGCAGGCGTTCGACAAGCTGGGCTGGCATTGGTGGCCGTCCGATAGTTACGTCAATTCGCTTCCCTACGACGGCCGGCCTGCGTGCAACAACTGCGGACCAAACGGTCTGGGTTGCTACGTGAGGGCCAAGGGGAGCACCGATGTCACCTACTGGCCGAAGGCGATCAAGGCCGGCGCTGTCCTGAAGACGCGATGCCGGGTGTTCGAGATCACGGTCGACAGCCAGGGCCGATGCACCGGCGCCGCCTACTACGACGGGAACGGCAGGATCCAGCAAGCAAGGGCGCGAGCCGTCATCGTCGCCTGCAACGGGGTCGGCACCCCACGCCTCCTGCTTGCGTCACGCTCGAGGCGGCACCCCAACGGGCTCGCAAACTCCTCCGGGTTAGTCGGCCGCAACCTGATGTTCCACCCGTACGCGATCGTGGTTGGCGTGTTCGCCGATGTGTCCCAGGCCTGGAAGGGACCCCTCGGCAACATATTGATGTCGCAGGAGTTCTACGAGACCGACCCGAAGCGCGACTTCATCCGCGGCTACACGTACCAGATGGGCCGCAGCCCCGGCCCCGCGGGGACGGCGGTCAGCTGGGCCGGGAATTTCGTGCCGTGGGGTGTGCGACACCACGAGGAGTTCATGAGGCGCTTCGGCCACGCCCTCAGCCTCGCGGTGATCTCCGAAGACCTGCCCGAGGCCCACAACTCTGTGACGCTCGACGCCCGTCTGGCCGATTCCAACGGAATCCCATCGCCGCGCATCACCTACAAGGTCAGCGCAAACACACGCCGCCTGCTCGACCACGGCATCTCGAAGGCGCGTCAGGTCTTCGAGGTGGCCGGCGCCCACACGGTCATGGTCAATCCGATCCTCAGGCAGGGCGGATGGCACCTGATGGGCACGGCGCGCATGGGCGATTCACCCGAGACATCGGTACTCAACCGATGGGGCCAGGCGCACGACGTCGACAACCTGTTCGTGGTTGATGGCAGCACCTTCGTGACGAGCGCGGCCGTGAATCCGACGCCGACCATTCAGGCGCTGGCGTTGCGGACCGCCGACCACATAATCCGCGAGCGGGGCACGTTCCGTGGCTGAGCGAAGCGATATCGGATCGCGCCGTGCCGACCGCTGAGCGCAGCCTGACCGCAGCCGACCGCGAAACACTTCGGGCGGTGCTCGACCGCCTCCTGCCACCAGTAGGCGAACTCCCCGGCGCCGGCGCGATGGGGCTCGCCGAGGTCGTCGAGCGGAACGCGCAGCGGTCCCCATCGATGCGCTCGGGCCTGCTCTCGGTCCTCGATGCCCTCTCGCTCGACCCGGGCCTGCACGTGACCGGGGGCTTCCAGGCCCTCAAGCCCGAACAGCAGGACGAGGCAATCAGGACGATCGAGGTCTCGATGGCCGAGCCGTTCGCCCAGTTCCTGCGGCTCGCATATGTGACTTACTACGGCGACCCGCGTGTACACGCGCGGATCGGTTGGCCGTCACGGCCACTCCAGCCTGATGGGTTCGAGTTGCCGCCGTTCGATGACGCCGTACTGGAGAAGGTGCGCCGCCGCAAACCCTTCTGGCGGCGCGTTCCCGGTTAGCGGGCCGCGGGCCGTGTCAACCGGCGCGGTCGGTCGCCGTTCTACTTAGCCGTCAGGGCGTACGGGATCCCCAGCTCGGCACATGCCCCCTTGAACCATTCGATCACTTCAGGGTGCAGCGGTATCCCGCGTTCGGTCCGCTTCTTCTCGTTCTCCGCTTCGGGAAGTCCTGCGTATAGCACCCGTTCGTGGCCGGGGGCGGGCTTAGTCGTCCGCAGCGTCCTCAGCATGCCGTCCATGTTCTTCTTGAACTCGTCGATCGGCACGAAGCTGGCGATGTTGTAGGCGGCGACGAAGTGCCCGCGGCGGCTGCGGTCGGCCTTGTCGAAGCCCGCGGCGCCGCTCAGGACGCCGCACAGGATGTCGACGATGACGCCCAGGCTGTAGCCCTTGTGGGACCCCATCTCGCGAGTCGAGCCCAGCGGCAACTGCATCCGAACCGAGCCGGCCGCGAACTGGGGCTCCTGCCCGCCATTCATGTCAGGTGAGCCGTCGTCGTTGGCTACCCAGCCCGGCTCAAGCGGCCTGCCCAGCCTCCGCAGCAGCCCGATCTTGTTCCCGGCGATGCTGGTCGTGGCGGCGTCGAACAAGAAGAACGGCTCCGTCGCTGCCGGGCACGCGAATGCGATCGGGTTCGTGCCCAGGCGCGGCTCGGCGCCGAACGTCGGCACCATCGAGTTGCCGCCCGCCGTCATCGCCCAGCCGATCATGTCCTGCTTCGCCGCCATCATCGCGTGGTACCCGACTGCTCCGGCGTGGCCCGAGTTGCGGATCGACACGGCGCCCATCCCGTGGCGGCGCGCCTTCTCGATCGCGATCTCCATCGCCTGCGGGCACGTGATGATGCCCAGCCCGCCGTCGCCGTCGACCACCGCGGTGGTCTCGGTCTCGTTCACGATCTTCAGCTTCGGGCGAGGGTTCAATCGCTTCTCGTTGTAGCCCTGTACATACGCACGCAGCATGTTGGAGACGCCGTGGGTGTCGATCCCCTTCACGTCGGCGAATACAAGCACGTCGGCCGCGGTCTTCGCATCCGCCTTCGGCGTGCCCATCTTCACGAAGATCTGCTCGATCGCGGTCCGAAGGTTGTCGGGCTTGACGCGAACGGCGATCGAGTCAGGTACCTGGAAATGCTCTAGCAATGCCCTGTGCCTTTACGTTACGTGGCCCACGTGGCCAGACGTGATTCGCAGCTACCGTAAGCCGCGCCGGGGGCGGATTCTACACCCCGTTATCGCGTAATCCGTGGTATCCGGCCGGCGAGTCGTGTCACATTGCGCGGGCAGATTCCCGGTGCTACGCTCAAACGTGCGCCACGATGCGAGTCGCGACGGCGCGATGGGGATGTAGCTCAACTGGGAGAGCGCAGCGTTCGCATCGCTGAGGTTGGGGGTTCGAGCCCCCCCATCTCCACCAGAGACTCCGGCGCCCTCTGCCGCCAGCCTCGCCCTCCGCTTTCGGTGCCCCGGTAGCTCAGTGGACAGAGCAGAGGTTTCCTAAACCTTTGGTCGGGTGTTCGAGTCACCCTCGGGGCACCATTTCTCCTGGGCGTATTCGATCAGGCAGAGTTTGACGACCGATTCGAGTGGGGGCTCGACGGGCTTCGGGCCCTGGCGCTGATCTCGGGCACGATCGTCATCGTCGACATCTTCAGCTGCCCCGCCGGCACCTCATCGAGCGGCGCGAGGGGGTTTTGACGGCAGTTGCGGTCAGCACAATGGTCACAAGGCGATGATAACGACCGCGGCGAGCCTCGCTAAGATACGCCTCGGGAGAACACCATGAAGCGATCGTTGATGGACATCCTGGCGTGCCCGATGTGCAAGGGTGATCTGACGCTCGAAGTCGACCAGGAGGACGCGGGCGAAATCGTGTCGGGA
>Ga0233424_10000633_pt1 | contig 41168 bp, 30 predicted proteins | sample Watercolumn_Towu_FD_181011 | JGI IMG/M metagenome (GOLD analysis project Ga0233424, IMG submission 181011) | Freshwater microbial communities from Lake Towuti, South Sulawesi, Indonesia - Watercolumn_Towuti2014_125_MG | ecosystem: Environmental > Aquatic > Freshwater > Lake | place: Indonesia...
GCTTTCTTCTGATTGAATTCCGTGAGCGCCTGGTGGACCGCGCTGCGCGCGTCGGAGAGCGCGGTGAACAGCGTGTCGGCGTTCGCGGCCGTCACGCCCAGCGGAGCATTCTCTTTCGCCGCGTTCGCGGTGAAGTATCCTTTCAACGACAGGAGCAACGCCTGCCGTTCGGCCAGCGTCGAAGGAACGGCGGTCGATTGATTCGGGAACCCGGTCGGCGCCCAATCGTCCGACCACGTCACGCCGAGGTACGGCACGAGTACATTGCGAGCCTTGCCGATGAACGCCTTGCCATTGGAATCCGCGATCGTCTGGTCATTCGTCTTCGCTTTCTTCGTCCCCTTGGAAGTGATGAAGGCCGTCTGCTTGGTCTGACAATCGGTCAACGCCGCCCGCACGGCCGCTTCCAGATTCTGCTTGATTCCCACCGCCACCTCATGCGTGTGCAACCCGTCCGCCATGTCTTCGGCGAGGGTGAACAGCTCATCAATGGCCTCTGGAAGTGGATTGGCCCCCATGACATCCCCTTTCGAGTCAAAACCGGCCAGTTTGACGTAAGTTTAATGATAATAATCTCGTGCGTCCGAGATTTACGCCAGTCTCGGCTTCCCGACGGTCGTTTGCCCGAGATTTACGCCCGCCTCGCCTTCTCGAGCGTCGTTTGCCCGAGATTTATGCCAGCCTCGCCTTCCCGACCGTCGTTTGACCGAGATTTGCGCCCGCCTCGGCCTCCCGACCGTCGTTTGCCCGAGTTTCGTCCGAAACTTGGCTTCCCAGCCGTCGTTTGCCCGAGTTTCGTCCGAAACTCGGCCTCTCAGCCGTCGTTTGCCCGAGTTCCGTTCAAAACTCGCCTTCCCGACCGTTGTTTGCCCGATCCCACACTCAAACTGCGGCGTGAGTCCCCTCAAAAGTTACCGGGAACGTCGCCGGCCGCGCGTGTGGACAGCCGCTTGAACGTCGACGTGTCCATGTCGAAACTCAGCGACTGAACGCGCCCATCCGCGAACAGGAAATGCGTCCCAGCCGCGTGCCAACTCCAGAAGCGATCATGGCTGCCGATTATTGAGGGACCGACAAAGCCGTGATGTAGCCCGAGTTCAGTCGAGATATATTGTTCGCATTCATCCCCACCACAAATCAGCCATCCCCAAGCCAAGTCTTCCGGTATTCCACGTTCCCCCACGAGCATCGTCTGTGAAGCACCGTCGGTGATGTGCGAGAATCGAATCGCACTCAGACTGAAAAATGCACCGTTACCGCGTGTCGTGCCAAAACAGTTGAAATTCTTGTTCCCGCTCACGCCAAGATAGCTCCCCGGATACAGATCGCCACAAGGAAACACACCGCGCGTTCCGTTTGGAAGCATTTCAAATCCTTTCGGATCGCTCGGGCAAATGAGAACCCGATAGGGACTCGAAGCTGGCTCGGGACCGCGGGGTACGGCGACTTGTTGAGCACGGATGTACTTACAGCAGTCCGTTTGATTGAAATCTGCCGTCTCGTATGCCGCCCGTTGTTCAAGGTACGGCAACAAGAAAACTGCATAACCCCACGATCCCGTCCCCAGCTTTGAACTCCCCATCGGCAGAGTTTGGTGGACATCATGGTAGTTGTGCAGTGCCAGTCCAATCTGTCGGAGATTGTTCTTGCATTGTGTTTGATGGGCCGATTCACGCGCCTGCTGAACTGCGGGCAGAAGCAATGCCGTCAGCAGACTGATGATCCCAAACACGACCAGCAATTCGATCAACGTCATCCCACGATGCGAATGCTTTTTGGATGACATGATACATTCATCTTTCGGGCATATCAGTGTGGGTCATGCCACCGCTGACTTTCGGTGGAGAAGAACTGCTGCGATCAGGCACAAAAATGCCACGACTGACAAGACAATTAACAACCCACGATTTGTACCCGGAGCAGCCGCGATTCCCGGCTCGGTTAAGCCAAAGGCCGACATCATGCAGTCTTTGCACAACACATCCCCCGGTTTTACGTTCGTAAAATCGATTGTCCGTCGATAAATGGCCGATTGCTCTGGATGCAAACGCACTTCATGAACTTGACGCCTCGGCAACACTGGATTCGTTGCGTCGTAATATTCGGTGTTCCCGGAGAGAATACCCACACCAGTGTCCTCCTGCACTCGCATTTTGAATTGCCGTAATGTCCAGAGGCGCTCCGGATCGAGCACCACTTCGCCATCGAGAATCGTGTAGGAATTCGCGGGTGTGAAGTGCGATGTAAACGTGACCTTTGCATGAATTCGACCGTCGATATCGAAAGCTGTCACGTCCTCAACCTTGCAACTCGAATCAGCAAAGAGTGTGTCGATCGGAACCGAATGCAGCATTAGTCCGACGAACATCACATAACGGGCTTGCAACTCCTGAATAACTCGATCCCGACCTGGCCCAAGATATTTCACGTCGAGTGGTTCGTTTGGACCTTTGCGAACGGCGGTAAATGCATAACTTGGATTGTAGCATGCGACATATTCACGACCGGTAGTGCTTCCTGCCGTCGTCTTTGCTTCGTATCGCAAGCAATCCTCCCGACTGTTGTACTTCGCAATTTGAGCCTCGTGAACATTCTTTTGAGTTTCCAACCCTGGGCGCTCGGATGAGTCAATGACCTCGGCTTGTAGCCGTGCAAACTGAATTCGTAGTTGCTTCCATTGCACCTGAGCGTCAGATTGAAAACGATGGCGAAGCGGGACGTCATCTGATCGTCCCGATGAAGTAAGACAAGCGATCCAAATGCTACTTGCAAGAAGCATCCGGAATGCAAACTTGCCTCGAAACATGCGCCCTCCACCGCTGATCCATTCCAAAGCCCAAAATGCAGGTCTCAACGCCACTGACGGCTCTCAACAAATCGATCCTACTGACATGGGCAACCATCGATATACGCGCCGCAAGCGTAAGGTGCCACACAAGTCACCGGAGTACAAGCCGTAGTCAAGACAACCTGCCGACATGTTCCTGCTTGGAAATTATCTTCGTCCTCTGCAAAAGCAATACTCGACATTGAAGTGTCAACGATGATGAAGAATAACCCGACTGCAAGGGAACCGAAGACATAAGACGCCAGTAGGCTCACAGATTTTCTCATGGTACTTTCCCCTTTTCTGTAGAATCGAAGACCATCGGAACAAGCAAAACCGGGACGTCCGGATTATCCGTAAGGATTTGAATACTCATGTCGGCGGTTGCGGGTGCGCTACAAGCACTTCCAAATCAATTGAAGTCCCCGGCGCGATTATGCAGGGCATAGCATTTACCAACCGACGCCCGCAGCAAGCATCTGAACCGAGAAACGTGATTGTGTTTTTTCCGATATTCTTGACGGAATACCGGAGACTGATTGGCTGACTCGGCCAAGTATGCGACGGCTCCAGCGGCAGAGGATTCACAATCAACCGATGGCCCTTTGCGTATGCGACTGCATTCCGCAACGAGCCAAAGTGATAGCTGCTCAATGCACACACAACGAGACCGAGCCCGATACCTGTGAAAAAACAGATCGCGATCGGCCTCAATCGGCTGAGGGCGCTACGCACTTCAGGCGATTGAGAGTTCTCAAGGAGGTTCACGAGCGTGCCCCTTCCATCATGGAACCGCAGACTCGATCCGCAACACAGCCGCAAAGACATGAGAGATTGGCGGTGATTCCAATTGCGAACCACCGAATGTCAACCGAGACCGCTCGGCTACACTTCGCGGACCACAACCCGGTTGCCGGTCACTTCGATGACTTCGATGCGGCGGCCCTGGGTGATGAACGGGCCTTCGCTGACGACGTCCACGAGGTCGTCGCCGAACTGGGCTTTGCCGGCGGGACGCAGCACGGTCAGCGAAACGCCTTCGCGGCCGAGCAGGGTTGAATCGCGTTCGAGGAGTGGGTTGGCTGCTTGCTGCGGCATCAAGTCGGGTCGCAGGTGCGGGGCGTCGCCGTGCAGTTCTTCGGCTCCGGGGGGGATCAGGACCAGCTTGTTGAACAGCGGCATGGCCGGGAGGTATTTCCCGATCAGCGCCGCCACGCCGACGAACCCCAGGATCGCGCCGCCGAGCGATCCCACCGTGCGAGTCAGTTCGTGGAATTCGCTGTCGGAGTGCGGGATGACAAACGTCTGGCTCGCGAGGATCAGCGAAGCCAGCACGAGAATGCCTCCGCACACGCCGAAGACTCCGAACCCCGGCACCACGAACACTTCCAACGCCAGGCACCCCACGCCGAGCAGGAATAAAATCACTTCCAGCCACACCGCCGTGCCGCCGAGGAACCGGCTCCAGAAGTACAGCCCAAAGCACAGACCCGCGCAAATGCCAAAGAACCCGCTCGGGACGTGCGCTTCCATGTAAATGCACAAGATGCCGACCATAAACAACAGCAACGTCATTTCCGTGCGGTTGAGAATGAACACGAGTTTGTCCACCCAATTGGGTTGCACCGGTTCGAGGCGCATGGCGGCGGGCAATCCCAGCCGTTGCTTGAGCGCGTCGTGATCCTCAACGGGGGCCGAGGCAAATCCCAGTTCATGAGCCCGCCGGCCATCGAGTTCGAACAGCTCGGCCCGGCCTGTTTCGGGAAGGGCTTCACCTTTGACCCAATCGCCTGTCGATTCGTGCAGTTCGGCGTCGGTCATGTATCGCACCTGCAACCGGTCGCGATGCGAAACGCGGAACACCGGTTCGCTGTTGTCGGCGAGAGCGCCCGCGATGGCCGGAGACCGTTCGTGTCGCCTGGCCAGGTCCGCCAGCTTGTCCTTCACAATGGCGATGTCGGTCTTCGAGCCCTGCACCAGCTGGCCTCCCGGCCCCTCGGCGATCCGCCCCGCATCGCTCAGCTTCGCCGTCGGACGCAGATAGATTTCGTCGCACGCGACCGCGATCAACACGATGCCGCTCGTCGCCTGCTGCGGCACGTACGCCACGGTGCGAACGTTTTGTTTCGACAACTCGCTGATCGCGTCCGCCACGTCGGCACTTGGTCCCAGCAAGCCCGCGGTCGCGTCGAGTTCGAACACGAGCAGGTTGACGCCAGTCGCGATCGTGCGTTCGATCTGCCGGTGGATGAACTGCTGCTGCATCGGATCGAGCAGCCCTTCGACCTTGATGAGCGCCGCCTTCGGCGCGGCGGCCACTTCGCGCTGCTCTCGCATCGCCTCGCGTGGCAACTTGTACAGCTTGACGACTTCCTCACGCGAGTCGGCGGTGTTCGCGACCAGGAACCCGTACGAACGCGACTTCTCGCCGGAGAACGATCCCGGCACGCCCGCTTCCTTCACGACCTGCCGTTGCTTGACGACCGCCCGCGCGGCCAGCAGCTTTTCGATCCCGGCCGGCGTCTCAAGTCGCGATTCCGTTCGGGGCGGGTCGCCCATCTCGAGTTGCACCCACGTCAACTCGGACTGCGGATCGAACATGCCGATGGCGAGTGCTTCGCTGACGCGGGCGTTGTGCCGCTTGTTCACGAGGTTGATCACGAATTGCCGGTCATCCAGATCGACGGCCTTGCCCAGTCCGATGTCGCCCAACTCCGCGTCGGGAGCCAGCACGATTTCCTTGCAGGCCAGGGCCAGCACCGCGTGATGCCCGCGAACCGTCTGCGGCACGAAAGCCACGGTCGTCAGCGACGGCACTTCGTTCGCGAGGAATTTCGCCAACCCCTGCACCTGATGGAACGGGCTGGATCCCGGTTTGATTTCGAGCACCAGAATTCCCGGCCGCTGCTCCTGCTTCGCACGGTTCTCAAGTTCGAGCGCCTGCCGGCTGACCATCCCGAACGCCGCGTCATCGAGCGGAGCGCCGAGCGTGAGGAACTGCCCGATCGGTTCGCCTTTGGCCACGCCCCCCGCAGGCGCTTCGCCGAACTGGGCTTGCACGACGTGGAGCGAATTCGAGACGAGCAGTACAACGATTCCCGCTCGCAGAACCGCGCTGAAATCATGTCGCGTCATTGTTCGACTCGCTCCGCCGGAACGCGCTACTACTTCCTTCTCTCCTCGGTGGAGAAGGGTTGGGGATGAGGGGCCGTCTGAGCGTCTCTGGGCTTGGACCGCCGTGGTCGAGAATGATGAAAGCCTCTTTCTCCACCGCGCGAAGATTATACGGTGCGCCGATGTCGAGTCAAATTTTGAAAGCGCAACTTGCGGGCTGCATTCTCAATCCGGCCGGACGGTCTGAAAACCGTCCAGCGAATCGGAACGGCGATCTCAACGACAAAGTGCGAGGCTACCAATTGGGAAACCGTGGCGCGGTGGGGCGACGCGGCGCCGGTGCGCTGGTGCGAAATGGCGACGAGACGGGCCCGGCAGGAGTCCGCGGGGTCGTCGTGGTTGTCGGCGAAAGCCGGACCTGACCGGAGGGTGATCTCGGACCAAAGCTCGTCTCGGCCGGTTCGGTCAGGGGCACGCTGGTCGGTGACGTTGGCATGACCCCGCAGGTGTCGTCGGCGAAGAAAACGTACGGCCGCAGCGCCAGCGCGATGTCACGGTGCCCGTGGATATCCTGCCAGCTATGCCCCGCGCCGGTGTATCGCGAGACGTCCAGCTCGGTGATCTTCGCCGCTTCGGATCCCAGCGCCGCGAGGTCGGCTGCGTCGAAGCCCGGTCCGCCGAGCGCGAACGTGGCCCCCGGCTTGCGGATCGTGTACAGACCGAGCGCACCGTCGAGCGTGTTCTTCACATTGAGCAGGCGCTCGACTCGCGACATCGCGAGGCCGTATCGCTGTCCCGGATTGAGCCAGTGGTGATCCATCGCGCCCACCAACATCACCACGCGGCACGACGCGTGGCCGGTTGCCGGCGCCGCCAGTCGCACATTGCCTTCGATTTCACCGCCGGACATCAGGTGCAGCGCCGATGCCACGGTGCGGGCTCCGTGACTGTGGCCGATCAGGCCCAGCGGTTGACTCGCCGGGACGCGCGCGAGCAACTCGGCGAGGAACACACCCTGGTACGAGCTGCGTCGGCCGAGGAGCGCGATCTCGACGGGAAACGCAAACGGCGCGACGCCGTCACTCGGCCAGGTGTAGAACACGACGTTCAGCGGCTGCCCCGGCGATGCCGATCGCAACCAGCGGCTGATTGGATGCGTCTCGGTCGACGCGTCCTCCCACCGATTGTAACTTCCAAACACGACGACGCAGGTGGGCGCACCGTTGGCGATCGCAGACGTGAACGCTTGTTCCCCCACCGAACGGAGCCCGCCGTCGCCGCGGTCGTAGTAGTAATTGAGCGATGGCGTCGGCCGCCGCGATCCGACCTCGTTGTACGCTCGGCGGCTGCTGACGATCCAGTGCCCGCACGTCACGTCGACCGTCTGTGCCGCGTGCGTCGGTGAGGGCACGGGTGTGCTCAACGGTTCGGACGTGACCGAGTTCTGTGCGGGGTGAAATCGACGATCGGACGCCGGCGGTGCCGTCACCGAACTTCGCGGCGCCTGCCGCACCGGCGTCACGCTCGTCGGAATCGCAGTCGGCTTGACGAACGCCGGCGCTTGTGGCGTCTCGCTGCGCAGCGTCGACACCGACAGTCCGCCGGCGACCAGTCCAATCGCAAGGGGCACCCCCAGGCAAACTCGCTGCATGGCAATGGCTTCTCGCGGCAACCGACGACTTGGGATGTTTCAACCAACAATGGCGAACTGAGCTGCTCGCACAAGTTGAATCACCCAAACGTAACCCGACTTTCCGTCGAATCAATTCCCGTGATGCCGCAACGATGAAGTCGGCACACGATTGTTGACCTGACGTATCGCGAGCACCGATTGGGCAAGAGCGACCGACACGCGCCGTGGCGATCGATCACGCGGCGCGAAAAGGCGCGCGGAGCTTCCGTGTTTTGTTTGCCAACGGTGACGATTGGGAGAAGTTGGCGGCGGCGAGACGTGTTGATGTCCGCTCGGTTTGTGGCGCGGTCGAAGCTTCGGGCCACAGCGAAGACCATCCAGAGTCAGTTGGCCGCCGGAGCCGACTCGGCGTGCGAGCCGTCCGATTCGGCGACCGAGAACCGCCGCCGCATGATTTCCTGCCCGGCATTGTTCAGCACGAGGTCATACTCGCCCGGCGGCAGCGAGCAGTCGAGCGGCAACCGAAAGTGAGCCCGGAACGCCTCGCGCGCAGCCACTTGGCCGTACCGGTTGATGAGCCGGCCGTCGACTCCGTTGAGTTGGCATTCCAGCCACATGTCTTCGTGGGGCTGGTTCAGACACACCTGCGCGTGCAGCATCTCACCCTGACGAAACGCACGCCGGTAGTTGACGAGGTGATCACCGATGATGCGGCCACCGAGATCGAACGAGAAGAACTTGTCGGCCTGTCGCAACTGAACGGGCTCCATCAGCCGTTCGACTCGCTCCGCGCTCAGTTCTCGAAGCGTCATCGGGCCGCCGGGGCCTCGCTCTCCGTACACGTCCAGCCAGTGTTCGGCCTCAATCCCGCCAAGCGATACGACCGCGAGCAACATCGCGAAAGCTCCCGAGCGGGCGAAGAACGGCGACGCCACTCCCGCGCGCGCCGCCGTTGATCGGCCGGCCGCTGCGAGCCAGCTCGCCACGGGCGCGGCCTGCCGCCGCGCCAACGATCCGGCCCAGCGGCGCCAGCGCCGCGCGTGGCGGGCGATGGCCTGGACTTCCTCCTCGGTGAGAAACGCGAGGTACGCCGCCAGCATCACCTGCGGAAAGATGTACAGCCCGAGCGTCAGCGCGGTCATGACGTGGAACATTGCTCCCATGGCCAGCGCACACCACTTGCCGCGCGTTCTCCAGATCACGAACGGGAACACGACCTCCCAAACCAGAGTGGAATACGCCGCGACAACCAGCACCAGCGGAAACTGTGTGAGGTACTCGCCCACGGGGTGCGGGCTGTTCACGTACGTCATCATCCAGTACATCATTTGCTCGCCACTCAGGAATGCCGTGGTGTGCAGTTTGGTCATGCCGGCGCCGAAGTAGATGGCACAGACGAGAAGCTGGATCAGGCGTTGAGGCCACACGGCGCTGCGGACCGCTTCGCGCCCAACGTCGCTCCACGGCAGATGGCCTTCGCGGCGCCCGCGCACCCAGGCGTCGATGGACCACACCGAGCCGACGTTGGACAGGCTGAGAATCAACAGCACGTGCGAGGCAATGACGGTGTACTTCGTGAGCGTCGTGATGCAGTCCAGCAGCGTGAAGTAGGGATACAGAAAGGCACAGACCAGCAGGGAAATGCGAGTTTGCCAGCCGAGGCTGGCGGTCACGAGGCAGAACACGAGAGCCGTGTACACGCCGACGGCGACGCTTCCCGGCAGGATCGGCAGCCAGTCCGGATAACCAAAATTCTCGGCCAACGGAGCGGGAGCTCCATCGCGCGAGTACAGTTCGCGGACGAACGGCCAGCGCGGGAGGACGTCCATCAGCAGGACGATGGGCAGGTACATGCGAGCCAGCGCGAGCCCGTATGGCGCTTCGCGCAGGAAGAAGCTGCGGCTCCACCAGCCGGATAATGGTTGTTCCGTGTCCGGGAACGCGTCGTGTCGGGTCGGCATCGATCGGATCTCTCGCTGCGGGGATGCGGTGGATGGTCGTCGAAACACCGACACAGTCGGCGTCCGAAACAATCAGTTGGCCGAAGGAGTGGTCAACGGAACACTGCCGTTGCCCGGAACGAACACGGCAATTGGGCGCAGTCCCGGGGTCTGGTATGTCTCTGGCGAATCCAGAACGAATTTCGACTTGCCGCGACGCTGATCCGCGACGAGCCGCGGGTTGTCCGCCATGATTCGCGAGAATTGATAGCTCAGCCAGGTGATGTGGTTGCGAATCACCTCACCGTTCGGACCGTACTCTGCTCGAACGTAAGGGTACTTCGGAATCTCGTCCGGCTTCGGCTCATCGTAGCGCATGTTCCAGACATGTTCGGGCAGGTCATATTTTTTCGCCCAGTGCTCCTCGAGCACGAGGATGCGCGTGATCGGTTCGTGTTGCGTGTGTCGGAGGGTGTTGAGCGCGATGTCCTTGGTGTGGTTGAGGAACACGTCGAAGTTTGGCCGGTGCAGCGTGCCCCACGCCTGGAAGCCGCCCCACGGTCCAGGTGCGAGTTCGTAGTAGCGGCCACTCTCACCTTCGCCGACGACCTGTGTCTCCGTCGCGTAAGCCGTCCAACCGCAGAACATGTCCCACACCACGAAGTACATCATCGGGTGCGATCCGGTGTGCGTGGCAAACGTGTGGCACACGAGTCCGAAAGTCAGTGCACCGAGGTACACGGTGATGAACGTGGAAACGAGCCAGCGCTTCATGCTCTGCCCTCCGTGGCTAGGCGACCCGGGCGGGTCTCGAAATGGTCTGCCGATTCTGCCCTTGAACGCGTTGCTCCAAACGATCGGCAGAAACGGCGGGCGGAATATCCGGAAAGCGACGCATTCGGTCAAGACCAGCACGCGGCGACGTCGCCGAAATCCGATGCCCGGCATCGACATCGGCGTGCGAATCCGCCCGTGAGAGGTCACACGGCACGCGACGGCGTCACGATCGTTCGAGATGGTCGAGGAAATCGTCGCTCAGGCCGGCGGCCGATCGCGGCTCGCGATGGAACTGTCGGCCCTTCGCTTTTTCCGGCCGCAGCGGCCAATGCAGGTGCGATTCGTACGCTTCCCAGTCGGACTGTCCGGGCGATTTCAGTTCGCGAAGCCACCGCAGGCCAAACGCCACGTGGCGGATTTCGTCACGGTGGATGATCCGCAACACGTTGGCTCCCGTCTGGTCACCCGCGGCTTCAAACTGCTGCTCGAATTCCAGCGTGTGATCGAGGTTTCGCCCTTCGAAGGTGAGCGGCATGCCGGCAAGGTATTCGAGGAGGCACGTGAACTTCTGGGCCTTCTTCCAAAAATATCCGTTGACCGACAGGTCGCCGAATCGCAGGCCAAGTTCCTCCAGGCGATGGATGTGCAGGCGCGTGTGACGCTGCTCGTCCGCGAGGATGGGGATCATCTCGCGGCGAAAGGCGGGCGGCGCGTCGGGAAACGCACAGAGCACGAACGCCATGACTTCCAGCGCCTGCAGCTCATGATTGGCCAGGATGTGGTGGACAGCCGCGCGCTTGAGCGGGTCGGTGTACGTGTTCGGATGCGGCATCGGCGGCGACTGCTTGCGACCGCAGAATTGAAGTGGGCTCGGGCGCGACGGCAGCGCGGGGCGGAATGGCTCGCCGGGGTGGTCGTCGGTCACCGGCGGTTCGATCGGCCGCAACTTCGCCGCGATGGAGTAGGAGGTCAGAATGCGCTCGGCAAACTCACGAATCTCCATGCGTCACGCCACCGAAGCTCACGCCTCGGACCAGTTCTGATACTTCGAGATGCGGTTCGCGGGCAGCGATAGTTCGGTCGCCTCAGCGCCATCCAACCGAAACTGCATCACGTACGCATCCTCGTTGGAATCTTCGTAGTGATTGCGAAGCACGCCCACGGCGCGAAAGCCCTGGTGCTGAAAGAACAGTTGCGCCGTCAGGTTGGTCTCGCGGACTTCCAGAGTAATCTCGTGGCGACGTTGCTGCGAGAGCTTGTTGACCAACTTCTCGATCATTTGGGCGCCGATGCCCATCCGCCGCACTGCGGGAGCCACCGCGAAGTTCAGGACGTGCAGGCGGTTTTTGTGCAGCTCGTAGATCATGAATCCAACCACGTGGTTGTCCTGCTCTGCCACCATCCCGATGCAGTTGCGTTGACGAAGGCAACTCAGGAAGTCTTCTTCCGTCCACTCGAAATCGAAGCTGTCCTGTTCAATCCGCAGCACTTCGTTCATGTCTCGCCGGATCATCCAGCGGATCTGGACCTTCAAATCTTCACGCTGAGACTGCCGGGTGCTCACGGGGGCCTCCTTGCCTGCGGCGATCGATGCTGTACGGTTCGTCCCGAACCGGCCGACGAAGAAACGCGGTCGGCGTTGGAAAAAGCGGGCGGAAACTATCAGAAGGTTTCCCGCGATGAAAGACGAGTTCGGCAGATTTCTCGTCTGTTGTCACCCCTTCGGCGGAACTCGCCGGGTCCGCGTGACCAGCACGCGATTGAGCACCTGATCAACACCGGCGACGCGCTTCGCCACGCGGCTGATGTCCGGCGAACCGTCGTCCGCCTCGACCATGCCTTCAATGCAGACCCCGTTCGGCATGCGATGAATTACGAGCGACGAAAAATGCAGGCGAGGTTCAGACAGCAGCGCTCGTTGGACGTCTTTCTCGATGCCGTGTGGCCCCGCGTATCGACTGGGGGCGGTCACGTCCGGAGAGTGGAACACCTGGGGGTTGGTGGCTCCGGAACCTTCCTTGTTTTTGCGCTGCTTCATGGCGAGGTCTCCTGCCGCCCGAGACGTCTGCTATCCATCCAATCCGTTTCGACTGCCAGAGTTTAGCGTGGTCATTTCGCGCTGAATAGCTCGTTCCAGGTTCAGGCTGCGGGCGCCAGATTGGCACCTCAAGTCGGACTGGCCCCGCAATCCGGGCAAAGCCCGTGCCGGGAAGGGATCGAATTTTCGACGGACCGTGTGACACCCCCTCGATGATAGGTGATCGCTCCCAGCGGGCGCAGCTTCGAGCGGCCTCGAACTCCGAGATTCGGCGATGGCCATCCGCAAGTCGCCCGGGTTTCCACCAACCGTGATTGGCGAGCAAGATTTTCAATCCCCTGGGAGAACCAGGTGGCACCTATCCGCTCAGTTGAGCGAGCAGGCTGCCCATTTCCTCGACAGCATGCTGGTCTCCAGCGGCGCGTGCGCGATCGATACCTTTCCGAAGGAGCTCGAGGCTTCGGGAGGTGTTGCCCAGCAGAGCCTGGGCTTGGGCACACTGAAAATACGCCGGGACGTAGTTGGGATCGAGTTCCATGACTCGCTCCAAGCGGGCCATCCCGCCCGACGAATCTCCGACTCCGATGAGTTGCATCGCGAGCGCGTAGTTCAGGAATACGTCTTGGGGATCTTCCGCCAACAGGGCTTCAAGTTGTTCGCGTCGGGGCATGGGGCTGCAAGTGTCGTGTGAAGATGTATCGGTTGTGCTGAATCATTCGCCCGTACGCCGGACTCGACGTAACTGGGCGTGGAGCGTCCGACGGCATCGCGCAAGATCGTCCACCGGGTTGGCTGTGTCGAACCACCGGCTTGCAAATCCCGCCCAGACCGAATGTGGTTCCAGTTGGGTAAGTTATGCGCGGTCGACCTCGCGGTTTCAAGCCGGTCAACTTTTGAAGTCGATTTCCAATCAGACCGCAGGCGAAGGATCGCCCAGCAACGTGAAGCATGAACAGGGACGGTGACCTGAGGGGGAACTCGTCGGAATCGCACCGGTCTCGTCACGACGACGCGGCTGCGACCTGGAAATGACGTTGCTAATGCGCTCACGGAATTTCGGCCTGGGACTTTACGTCGTCTGGCTGGCGTCGACCGCCGCCGCTGTCTGTCCCGGGTCCGAGGCACGGCAAACTCCGCTCGTGAAGGCCGTCAGCCGCGCGGAGAGTGCTGTGGTCAACATCCATACGGAGAAGACCAGCCCGACCGACAAGGATTCGACGTTTGGTCCCGGTTCCGGACGAAAGATCAACGGGATGGGATCAGGAATCATCGTCGACGAACGCGGCTACATCCTCACCAACCACCACGTGATTGCCGACGTGGACGCCGCTGCGACGCGAGTCACACTTTTCGACGGCTCAACCTACAAGGCCCGCGTCATTTCCTACGACCGACGACACGACCTGGCAGTGATCAAAATTGATCCCACGCGGCAGCTGCCTACGATTCCGCTCGGAACGTCCTCCGATGTCAAGCTGGCCGAAACCGTGATCGCGATCGGAAATGCGTTTGGCTACGAACACACCGTCACCGCGGGCATCGTGAGCGCGTTGTCGCGTGATGTCGAAGTCAACGAGCAACAGGACTATAAAAACCTCATCCAGACCGACGCCAGCATCAACCCGGGCAACAGCGGTGGGCCACTGATCAATCTCGACGGCGAAGTGGTCGGAATCAACGTGGCCATTCGAGCCGGCGCGCAGCGAATCGGATTCGCCATCCCGATTGATGACGCTCGCAAGTTGCTGGCCAAGCTGCTCAACCCGGTCAAGCTGTCCGACACCTATCACGGCCTGTTCGGACACGACGAGAAGTCGTCTCGCGAGATGAAGTTCATCGTGGACGGGACGGAAGCCAGCAGTCCAGCCCACGCCGCGGGATTCCAATCGGGCGACGTCGTGATGCAGGTCGGCACGGTCAAAGTCGTTGACCAAGCCGACGTTGAACGGGCGATGCTAGGTTATCAGCCCGGTCAATCGGTCGATACCGTGGTCCAGCGAGGTCGCGAACGTCTGACGCTCTCGCTCAAGCTCTCGCGGCACAACGGAGCGCAAGCGGTCGCCGGCACACAACCGGCTCCCGCCGAGACTTCCCCCGACCGTTGCTGGACGATGGCCGGCATGAAGCTGGACCCGGCGCCTCGAACACAGCTCGGCATCCACAGCACGCGTTACCGCGGAGGGATGCGAGTGCTCGATGTTCGCAGCGGCAGTCCCGCGGCGAAGGCCGGCATCAAGAAAGGCGACATCCTGGTCGGCCTGCACCAGTGGGAAACGATCAGCCACGACAACATCTCGTACATCTTCAACCACAAACAACTCGCCACGTTTGGCCCGCTGAAGTTCTACGTGCTTCGCGGAGCTGAAATGTTGTACGGCAATCTGGCCGTGGCCGTGGATGCCAAGCCGACCGAGCTTCGGTAATCCACTCATTACGCGGAGCAAGTTGGCGACGGAGCCGTCTCGTTCCGGGTGGCGCGCCGTCCCAGGCGGCGTGACGCGACATTGGAGTTCAAACCGTCTCCGGCGTACACTCGGAGACGGCCGCCTGAAGGCGGGACTCCAACATGTCATACCACGAATTCGCGCTGATCGACTGGATCCGGCAGCACGTCGCCGGGCATGATCGGCTGACGACTGGGATCGGCGACGATGCGGCCGTGCTGCGGTTTCCCGATCCGGCCGAATGCCTGATCACCACCGACATGCTGATGGACGGCGTCGATTTCCGAGTCGGCGAAGCGGCTCCGGAGCGGATCGGCCGCAAGGCGCTGGCCGTCAACCTCAGCGACATCGCCGCGATGGCGGGTCGGCCTCTGGCGGCGGTCGTCGCCGTGGCGCTGCCGCGTCGCGGCGGGATGGAACTCGGGCGCGGATTGCACTCCGGCCTGCAAAAGCTGGCGGACGAGTTTGGTGTCGCGCTGGCCGGTGGAGACACGAACTCGTGGGACGGCCCGCTGGTGATCAGTGTGACCGTGCTCGGCGAAGCGACCGTACGCGGAGCCATTCGCCGCAGCGGAGCACAGGTCGGCGACTGGATCATGGTGACCGGTCGTCTCGGGGGAAGCCTCTCCGGTCATCATTTCGATTTCACGCCGCGAATCGCCGAAGCTCTCGCGCTGCACGACTCGGTGGCACTGCACGCGATGATCGACATCAGCGACGGACTGGCCGCGGACCTGGAGCACATTCTCGACGAGAGCTGCGTTGGTGCGGTCCTCGATTCGGCCGCGATCCCGATCAGCGACGCCGCCCTTGCCACCGCCGTGGACGGTCGGTCGCCCCTCGATCACGCGCTCGGAGACGGCGAGGACTTTGAACTGCTGTTCACCGTGTCACCCGACGACGGATGGAAGCTGCTTGCGTCGCCACCGTTCGCCACGCAGATCACGCACATCGGCGAGATCGTGACTGGGCGCGCGTGCCAACTTCGCGCCCCCGACGGATCGCTGGTTCCACTCATCGCCAGCGGTTGGCGGCATTGGTTCGAATCGTAAACGAACCGGGAGGACGAAGCTCGCGCCGAGCCGGATCGTGAGACACACTGCTCACAATGGCTCAGCGGGAGCTTCGCCCTCCCGTGAGGTGAAACGATCGTCCGATCAATTCGTCTCGGACTTTTCTCCGTCCTTTTTTTCCTCGGCCGGTCGTTCACCGTCGGGCGAGGCGGGTGTCGTGGCGACGGTCGAATCGGCGTAGCCGGCTTCCGCCAGCTTGGCGATTGCGTCGTTGACATTGAACTTCGTCGGATCAACTTCGAGCGTCGCCGTCCGCATGGTGGCGTCCGCTTCAACCTTGGCTACCCCCGGTAGCGCCTTGAGTGCGTTCCGCACTCGAGGACTTCACCCGACGGGTCAGGTCATTTCCGGGACGTTGAGGACAACCTGAGTCGTCTTCACGTCCGATCCGACTCCGCCGTTGTCGGCGGGCGACGATGTGGAGCTGGTTGCGCCTGGCGTGGACGGGTTCGACGCGGTGCCTCCGGTGGGAGACGCCTGCGAGCAACCCGCCAGCACGACCAGCAACCACGCTCCGGCCAACTTCCTAGACATGGGAACTCCTTGTTCAAATCTGGACAACCATTCGGCGAGGCCGCCTCGCGACTTCAGATTATCGGTTGGGATGGTAGTCGAACGTGATGCGAAGTGCGAAGTCCAGCCGAGTTAATTGATACGGCTTGACGGGCCGCGCCAGGTGGCAGTATCGTCGTGCCCGTGGGACGGTCGCCCTCGACCGTCCATGATTTGCCTGCGTTTGTCCAGCACGCGGACGGCCGGGGGGCGGCCATCTTGCAGGAGACGAGCATGCTGCAGATCGAACACGGTCCGGCGCGGAAGAACTGTCAGGGTCTGAGCCGGCGCACGGCGATCAAGGCCGGGTTTCTTGGTTTGTCGGGGCTAAGCCTGGCCGACCTGCTGAAACTGCGAGCCGACGGCGCGGCCAAGTCGAACGACAAGGCCGTCATCCTGGTTTGGCTGGACGGCGGGCCGAGCCATCTCGAATCGTACGACCCCAAACCGGAAGCCCCCTCCGATTATCGCGGCCCGTTCGGCGGGATCGCGACCAACGTCCCCGGCATCGTCCTGTCCGAATTGCTTCCCGAGCACGCGAAGCATGCCGACAAGATGTGTTTCATCCGGTCGGTGCATCACGACAACGGAGACCACTTCGCCGGCGGTCACTGGATGCTCACGGGCCGGTTCGGATCGAACGCGGCCAGCCTGCCCCAAAAATATCCGTCGGTCGGATCGTATGTTTCCCGCGTGCGCGGACCGAACAAACCGGGGATGCCGGCCTACGTCGGCCTGCCCGCGGCGCAGAGCATCTACCTGTTCCCCGGTTATCAGGGAGCGGCGTATCTCGGCGCGGCGTACAACCCGTTCGATGTGGACACCGAAACGAAGTACCTGCACTACACGTCCAACGTCGCCGTCGGGCGGCCGAAGTGCCTCGAAAGTTTCTCGTCGGTGGAGTCGTCTCGTGCCGAGAACCGCAAGTCGCTGCTCGGCGGCTTGGATCAGATCAAGCGGCAGGTCGATCAAAAAGGTGTGATGGACACGATCGACCGCAACCAGCAGGACGCGCTGTCGATGATTCTCGGCGGCCAGGCCCGACAGGCATTCGATCTCGGTCTGGAAGACCCGCGCCAGATTGAAAAGTACGGCAACAATCCGTGGGGCCGATACACGCTGATGGCTCGTCGGCTGGTCGAAGCGGGAGTCACGTTCGTCACCGTGGACATGCCGCACTGGGACGACCACTCGAACATCGAGAAGGGTCACGGCGGCAAGTTCCGCGTGGTCGATCAGGCGGTGGGCGCGCTCGTGGACGACCTCGTGCAGCGCGACATCCTCGACCGCGTGCTGGTGATCGTGATGGGCGAATTCGGCCGCACGCCGAAGATCAACAACGGCCAGCCTGGCATTCCTATCCCCGGTCGCGATCACTGGGGGAACGCGATCTCTGTGTTGATGGCTGGGGGCGGCCTGCGCGGCGGCACGGTCGTTGGTGCCACGAATTCCAAGGGAGAACATCCCGTCGAACGTCCGCTCGGTCCGCACGATGTCCTCGCGACTGTCTACAAGGTCATGGACATCGACCCCACGCTGTCGTTCAACGACTTCGCCGGCCGCCCCGTCCCGATCCTGTCCGAAGGCTCGCCGATCCGCGAGATTCTGTGAGCGAATCGACGTTCGATCTCGTCATTTAGCCGCAAGCCCGCAGGGCTGCGCGCCTGACAAGTTTGGCTCGGAAGCGAGTGTCGGCACGCACGCCTTCGGCGTTGCGGCTAAACGATGTTGTGACGCTGGCACACTCACTGCGAGCCGGGTAACGTACCGCTCGACGTTACCCGCCAAACTTCAAACTGAGGTGCCCGCCATGACAATTCGCGTTGCGCTGCCGATCACGTTGCTGGGATTTTTCCTCACCTCTGCCGTTGCCGCCGCCGACCCGCTTCCGGGAACGAAACCGCTCGAACTCGACCGGCCGCTCGACGAGGTGATGGTGGACGGGATCAGCAAGTTCGCGCTGCGGGAGATCGAAGCGTCGGTCGAACGTCGGGCCAGCCTGTGGAAGCGGGACTTCAACAGCGTCGTCGCGTACGAAGCGAGCATCGCGCCCAACCGCGAGCGGTTCCGAACGATCATCGGCGCTGTGGACGAGCGACTTCCTGTCAACGGATTCGGCTTTGTCGCCACGACTAGAAAGAGCCAACTCGTCGCGAGGAGCGACGAGTTGATGATGTATGCCGTTCGTTGGGAAGTGTTGCCGGGTGTGACAACCGAGGGAATTCTCATCGAGCCGACGAGTAAACCCATCGCGCGAGTGGTGGCCGTCCCCGATGCTGACTGGAGTCCAGAAGTGGTCGCCGGGATCGTCGAGTCGCAGGGAGCATCGAACTTCGCGGCGCAATTGGCTCTGCGGGGCTGCCAAGTTTATGTACCCACGATCATCAATCGCGATGACACATTTTCGGGCCACCCCGATGTCCGGTACACCAATCAGCCCCACCGTGAGTTCATCTATCGGCAAGCGTTTGAATTGGGTCGCCACATCATTGGATATGAAGTGCAGAAGGTGCTTTCGGCGATCGATCAATTCGAGGACCTGAACAAGGACCAAGCCGTTGATCTGCCCCTCGGTGTCGTCGGCGTTGGGGAAGGTGGCTTGCTGGCGATGTACTCCGCGGCGCTCGACACACGAATCGACTTTGCGTTCGTCAGTGGTTACTTCGGTCCGCGAGAAGACGTTTGGCAGGAACCGATTTACCGGAATGTCTGGGGATTGCTCCACGAGTTTGGAGATGCGGAAATTGCTGGGTTGATTGCTCCGCGCTGTCTCGTCATCGAAATTGCGGATGCCCCGGAGATCGCCGGTCCACCACCGGTTAGGCCGGGACGAACCGGCGGCGCCGCGCCGGGACGCATCGTTCGTCCCAATGTCGATGCTGTCCGGCGGGAATTCGAGAGAGCGAGTGCGATCTACGAAAAGTCCTTCCAACTCAAGCCGCAATCCGCTCACGCAGAAATCGAACTGGTGTTTTCAGTTCTCCCGCCGAGACGACCGGCGCGAGCTGAGGCGCTGACGGACTTACTTGCGAAATTCGTGGCGCGGGAACAACTCGAACCAAAATCGCAGCAGCCGACAGTCAAACTTTCGACTGCGCCAGAGGAGTTTGCCATGCTTGCGCAGGCTCGTCAGCGGCGCCAATTCGCTGAACTGGTTGAATTCACCCAGCGATTGCTTCACCGCAGCTATCGCGTGCGCGACCAACTGTGGAGCAAGGCCGACCGGTCGTCCGCCGCAGCCTACGAAAAGTCCGCGGAGGCGTTGCGAAATCTGGTCTACGACGAAATGATCGGCCGCTTGCCCGAACCGAGCATGCCGCCCAATGTCCGTTCGCGTCAGGTGATGGACGAACCGGAGTACCGAGCCTACGAGGTCGTGATCGACGTGTACCCCGATATCATCGCCGGCGGCGTGCTGCTGCTGCCGAAGGATTTGAAGCCGGGTGAAAAGCGACCAGTCGTCGTGTGCCAACACGGATTGGAAGGGGTGCCGATCGACACAATTCGCAAGGATGTGGACGGCTTCAAGTATTACTCGGCGTTCGCGTCGGAGTTGTGCAAGCGCGGGTTCATCACCTACGCGCCGCAGAATCCGTATCGCGGACAGGATCGGTTCCGTGTGATCCAACGAAAGTCGAACCCACTCAAACTCTCGCTGTTCAGTTACATCATCCCGCAGCATCAGCGCACGCTCGACTGGTTGGCGTCGCTTCCCGATGCCGATCCAACCCGCCTCGCGTTTTACGGTCTGTCGTACGGCGGCAAAACGGCCGTTCGCGTGCCGCCGATGCTGCCGCCGCGCGACGGCAAGCCCGGCTACTGCCTGTCGATCTGCTCGGCTGACTACAACGAGTGGGTCGCAAAGAACGCCAGCGTTGAGTGTCCGTTCAGCTACGTGTTCACCGGCGAGTACGAGATTTTCGAGTGGAACATGGGTCACTACGCGAACTACGCCGAACTGTCGTACCTGATGACGCCTCGCCCCTTCATGGTCGAACGCGGCCACGACGACGGCGTGTCCTATGACGAATGGGTCGCGTGGGAATACGCGAAGGTTCGCCGGCACTACAACAAGCTCGGGCTGGGGGACAAAACCGAAATCGAATTCTTCAACGGCCCCCACAAGATCAACGGCGTCGCGACGTACGATTTCCTGCACCGACACCTGAATTGGCCGAAGCACTCGACGGCGTCCGGCGGTTAGCAGGTAGCGTGGGTCGAGGCACGAGACGTACCAGCCATCGACACGGTGGGTCTCGTGCCTCGACCCGCCCTACACAAACTTTCTTCAACTTCTCGACCTCAACCTCTCCACCGCCAGACGAATTGAATCAGACGAACCTGTCACAGCGTCAGGCATCCCATCCAGGTACCCGCATCCAAGGCGGCTCGTGACCACAGTTTCCGTGAAGCCGTAGCCAAGCCCGCCAATTGTTTCGAGGTGCATGATGACCACAAGGCGGCAGCCTTCCCGCTGGAGCGACCTCAAGAAACGACTGGCACCACTTGGTCGTTCGGAACTGGTCGCGCTCATCAAGGCAATGTACGACGCCTCAGCGGACAACAGGGACTTTTTGCAGACACGCCTCGCGACGGACGCGGATGATGAGTCCTCCGTTGAACCGTACCGCCGTCGGATCCTCGCCGCGTTTGATGCCGAACACCTCAATCTCCGCGAGGGTCGTCGGGCCATCCGCGAGTTTCGCAAGGCCAGCAGCAGTTTACCCGGCACCGTCGAGTTGCTGTTGACGTACATCGAAGCGGGGACGGACTTCACCTGCCTATTCGGTGACATGGATGCCCCGTTTTACGACAGTGTGCTATCCGTCCTCGAAGAACTCACGTCCCTGTTGCTGAGCGACGCCCGTGATCTCTACCCACGTTTCCGTCCGCGTCTCCTCAAAGTGCGCGAACAATCCGATGGCATCGGGTGGGGCTACGGGGACACCGTCGAGGATTGTGTCGGTGAGATTGAAGACCGGCTTGGGTTGACTTGAATGCCCCTCGCTTAGCCCGGCGATCTTCGTGCTGGTCACGATCCGGTTCCGTACCTAGAATGCCCGCGCAATTGAACGGGCTGGCTGGATGAAGTTGCCGGCTGGCGGGATGGGCATCAGGAGACGCAGCATTGTCGCGCGGGGAAATCGTCCAACAGGCAGCCGACTCGGCCGCGGATGCGGATGGCGTGGAGTTGGACGAGCTGCGGCGGATTCTGCACGGCGTCGATTCGGCCGTCGTGCTCGTGCCGCAACGCACGCTGCGGAGGATCATTCAGCGCGACCTCGACCTGACCGGTCAGGTGTTCCGCGTCCCGCACGATTACTGCTACACGATCCGCCGCGATCGATTGCTCACGCTGGTCGATACGTTTGAAGTCGCGGAGGACCTCGGCGTGCGACCGGACACGCTGATCCTGATCGATCACTCGCCGCTGACCGAAGGCCCGCCGCTGTCGCGCGAAGCAGCGTTGCGTTTCTGCTGGCGACGGCTGTTTCATGCCCGGATTCACACGGCGCTCGAATCCGAGGCAGCCACGGAACGCTGGTCGTTTGCCGCCGTGCGGCGACGCATCCAGCGGCTGGGCGTGCTCGAGTTCACGGAGGCACGGCAGGTGCTGCGTCAGGATCATCTGTTGATCCGACCGGACGATGACCGAGCCGTGTTCGTCGAGTTTGCCGCGGCGTACCTGGAACTGAAGCACTTTGCTCCCGCCGCGTTGGCCGTCACGTTTCCATCCCTGAAAAACCTGGATGCCGTCGATCAACTGCTGGCGGAAGACGTCAACGCAACCGTGACGCTGATGGCCACGCTGGTCGAACACGGGCTGACACCGATCGCCCGCAGCGACGAGGAGGATGCGGCGGGCGGACCGCGCCGTGGCGACTCAATGTCGCATGCGCCGCGCTGGCTGTTCCGGACAATCGGCCTCGGACTCAAGCGGCGGGCGGACCAGGCACGGGCGATTGGCAACCTCGCGCGGTCGGCATTGCTCCGCGGACACGACACCGGAATTGAAACCGCGCGGCGCGATCTGGGCCAACTCGCGACGCGACTGCAGTCCGCGCTGTCGCTCAGCGACGACGAAGCGCGAGGCTGGCACGAAATCCTGCTCGGCCTGATCCAACCCGCGGACGACGACTACTGGTCCCCCGAAGCGCGGCTGTTGTACGACCTGCAAAACGTCTGCGTCGATTACGAGCGCGAAATGTACGCGGTCGACCTGGTCGAGTGGGCGTTGTGGTTGTTCCGCCGGCCCGTGCGCCGTCCGCTTCCGCTCGTGCGCGAAGTGCTGCGGCTTAAAAACGTCCGCAAGGTGGTCCGCGATCTGCGGGCGGTGCGGCTCTCGCCCACCGAACGGGGCCGGATGAACGAACTCTTGCGGCGGGCCACTCGCCGAATCGAATCCGAATTGCGAGCGCGAATCGAACCGCTCATCGCCCAAGCGCTCAACGAAGTTCAGTTGCAACCAACCGACCTGCCGGAGCGGGTGGCGCGGGACAAGCTGATCGCCGAACTCACCGACCGGGCGATCAAACGCGGGTTCCTCACGTTCAGCGACATTCGCGACATGATCGCCCGCAATCAACTCAAGCTGCCGGACCTCGGCCGAATCGGAACGCTGCTGCTGGGCGATCAACTGCTCCGGCTCGACCGGCAGTTCGCAATCCGACTGGACGGCATCTACAACCGGGCGGAGTTCTATCTGCGCTGGATGCAGCGACTGAGTTCGCTGGTGTTCGGCACACGAGTGCTACGGCTCGCGACGCTGTACGTCGTGATCCCGTTCGGCGGCGCGTACCTGGTGCTGGAGTTCCTGCATCACGTTTTGCATGGAGCCCTGGAAGCCGCCACCGGACGCAGCGTACGGTTGATCTCGTGGCAAAGCGAAGTCGTGCTGGGCGCGTTTCTGTTCGGCCTTGCACATTCGCAGCGATTCCGTCGCGCCATGATCAACGAACTTAGACGCTTGGGTCGCGGCCTGTTCTGGCTCGCCGTGACGCTGCCGCGGGCGATCCTGTCGCTGAAGGTCGTGCAGAGGCTGATCCACTCGCCGCCAGTCGCGTTCTTCCGCCGTCGGTTGATTGAAGCGACCGTGCTGGGGGCGATCGCGATTCCGGTGGGAAACAGCTTTGGGCTGGAGGCGGTTCGGAATTATCAGGTCGCGGCGACGGTGTTCGCGCTGGCTGCCTGGTTGTTCAACACGGGGCTCGGTCACCTGATCCGCGAAGCCATCGCCGACGTGTTCGCCTACCTGCGAAGCCTGCTCTGGTTCGATGTGCTCCTTGGCCTGTTTCACTTGCTTGTTGAATTCTTCAACTGGGTGGCGGCCGGCTTCGAACGGCTGATGTATTCGATCGACGAGTGGGTGCGGTTTCGACAGGACGAAGGGCACATCAAACTTGTCGCCAAGTCGGTGCTGGGTGTGGTGTGGTTCTTTGTCAGCTACTTCGTGCGATTCGCGTTCACATTGTTGCTCGAGCCGCAGATCAATCCGCTCAAACACTTCCCCACGGTGACGGTGGCTCACAAGCTGCTTCTGCCGTGGATTCCAACGTTCGGCAAACTGCTGTCCGAGGCCACCAACTTGAGCAGGGCTCAAGGCGTGACGGTGGCTGGCGCGATCATCACGGGCATCCCCGGCATCTTCGGGTTCCTCGTGTGGGAGTTGAAGGAAAACTGGCGGCTGTACCAGGCCAACCGGCCGAAAGATCTCGAACCCGTCGTCGTCGGTTCGCACGGCGAGTCGATTCTCCGGTTGCTGCGGCCCGGCTTTCATTCGGGCACGCTGCCGAAGTTGTTTCATCGCCTTCGGCTGGTGCTGGCCGAGGAACGGCTCGACCGGCGCGTCCGCCCGATGCGATCGCTTCGCCAGGTCGAAGATGAAATCCAGCACTTCGTCGAACGCGAGTTTGTCGCGCTGCTGAACGGAGCCGACGCCTGGGGCGGGCGGCCGGTGCACGTCACGCACGTGGACGCCGGAGTCAAACGCATCGCCGTCGAACTGACGTGCGCGGAACTCGCGGATCGTCCGATGCGCCTCGCCTGGGAAGAGCACGGCGGCCGCCTGCTGGCTCGCGTCGACGACGCCGCCTGGCTCGTGAGGCTCAACGCCGCCGAACGCCAGGTTCTTGCGAACGCGCTGCTCGGCCTGTACAAGCTCGCCGGCGTATCGCTGGTTCACGAACACCTCGTTCGCGTGTGGGGCGGCGGCGAAGTGGTTTACTTGATCGGCAGGGATTCGATTCAGGCGTGGCGACCAGCATCGCCGGGATTCGTCGTGACGTACGCCTGGACCGATGACCCGGAATTGTTCCCGGTGGTACCGTCCGGCGGCGGACCTCATCGCTGGCCATCTCTCCGCGTGTCGTCCGTCGATCTGACTCAATCGCTGATCACGTGGCCCGAATGGGTGGCCGCTTGGCAGCCGACGACGGTGCCGCCGCGCTCGATCGGAACATGGTCGCTGCTCCAGTAAAATGGCCGCCCTCGGCCGTCCTCATTTGGGGCCAAAACGTCGATACCTAGGACAGCCGAGGGCGGCCATCCTACGGCACTACTCCACGTACACAAACTCATTCAAACACAGCAGCGCCTGGCAAAAGTCGGTCAGAGCCAACTCGCGGGCGTCGGGCTTGCCGGCGGTGGAGTAGGACGCGATTTGCTGAGTCACGAAGGCGACGCTGTCGGCCGCTTCGTCGGCACTCGGTGGACGACCAAGGGCGGTGAGATACGCCGAACGGATCGTGACGTCGAGCGAGTCGCTCGCGGTGCCGGCGATTCGCTTCGCGAAGTTGCCGGAGTGCTGCCGAATCTGAGGATTGTTGAGCAGCATGAGGGCTTGCGGGGCGATCGTGGTTTCGGCGCGCTCGGGGAGGCCCGACAAGGCGTCGGGGGCGTCGAACACGGTCATCATCGGAATCAGCTTGCTCCGCTTGACGGTGAAATAAATGCTCCGCCGCCGGCTGGCTTCGTCCAGCGTCCCCGGTCCGAACATCGTCGCGTCGAGCGTGCCGGTCACGGACAGGATCGAATCGCGAATCACCTCGGCTTCCAAGCGGCTACTGGGCAGGCGCCAGATCAACTTGTTGTCGCGGTCGACCGCAGCGTTGGCTTCGCTCCAGCCGCTGCTTTGCTGCACGACCGCGCTCGTCAGAATGAGCTTGTGCAGCGGCTTGAGACGCCAGCCGCTGCGAATCAGTTCGGTGGCCAGCCAGTCCAGCAGTTCGGGATGCGTAGGCTTTTCGCCGCGCACGCCGAAATCGCTCGGCGTCGCGACGAGACCCGTGCCGAGGTGATGTTGCCACAACCGGTTGACGATGACTCGGGCGAGAAGTTTGCCCGCGCCGCGATCGACGTCGGTCAGCCATTCGGCGAGAGCCGTGCGGCGGAACGACGTCTTGCTGCCGGTCGGCGGCGGCAACTGCCAGCGTTTCTCGGCGTCGGGGCCGGGCATCAAAACCTGCAGGAAACCCTGAGCCGCCACGCCTTCCTTCATGCTCGTGTCGCCGCGCCGGAGGAAATGCGTCTCGTTGAGGAAGTCGCCTCCCTGCGTGTGCAGCCTCACGGCGGGAGTCCCTTCGCTGGAGATCAACGCTTTGGCGAGGGCCGGTTTCGGCGTGTTTGCCGCGTGCAACTGGAGTTCGTCGTTCAGTTTCTTCCAGCCGGCGTCGAGCGGGCCAAACCATTTCAGAAGCGACGCGGTCTGCTCGGCCGATCGCTTGTCGGCGGGCAAGTCGAGCGCGAGTTGGATCGCCTGCGGCGTCGACGGTCCCTGCAGTTCAAGCGGAACCGGCGACGTGGTCAGCGACAGGCGCGGCCGACCGATCGCGTGCTTCGTGTTGTTGTTGAACTTGAGAGTGAAGGTGAGCACGGTTGGGCCATTCGTGCCCACGGGTTCCGCGAGGTCGAACGCGGCGGCGTGATTCTTGCCGAATTCGGGATCGACTGCCCAGGCCGATTGCGGGTTGTCGTCGATCACAGCCGCGACCGGTAGCCCCTTTTGTTCAAACGTCGCGCGCGCGTTTTTCAACTTGACAGGCTTCGCGGCCGACGGATCGGACTTCGGCGCGGAAGTGACAGTCAGGTCTGACAGCGCGAAGTTTCCATTGTCGGCCCGGCCGGGACCGCCCTTCGCCAGCGACGGGTCGGACAACGCTTCGAGCCGGATCGCCGTGATCCCTTTCAATTCCGTTTCGACGACGAACGTGTACGTGTCGTTGTTGACGTTCTTGCCGCTGACGAGGTACGAGCCGTCGGGTTGCTTCGCGAACGTCGCTCCACCGGCCGACGTCAGCTTGGCCGGTTCCGCGAGAATCCACTGAGGCACGGCGAGGCTCGGGTTCGTGCGACGAGTTTCGTCCCACGTCTTGAATTGGCCGGGAAGTTGCTCGGCTTCGTACTTCTGGAGCGCGGCGACGAACGGCGCGTGTTCGGCATCGAACGCGGCCTTGGCCTTCGCATAGCCGGCGGGATCGGTGTCGAGGTCCAATTCGCTGCGGACCGTGGTCGTGAACGTCGTGAGCATGCGGTAGTAATCCGCCTGCGGGATGGCGTCGAACTTGTGATCGTGGCAGCGGGCACAGCCGAACGTCAGGCCGAGCATCGACGTGCCGATCGTCGCCAGCATGTCGTCCATTTCGTCGTATCGATGCTTTTCGACTTCGTTCGCCGTGATCTGCGTGCTGTGGACGCCGGCCGCAAGGTAGCCGGTGGCCATCATCGCCAGATGGTTCTGAGGTTCGTATTCGTCTCCGGCGAGCTGCCATTTCACGAACTGATCGTACGGCAGGTCCATGTTGAGGGCCTTGATGACGAAGTCGCGGAAATGAAACGCGGTCGGTCGATCGTAATCGTGCTCGAAGCCGTGGCTCTCGCCGAACCGGCTCAGGTCGAGCCAATGCCGCGCCCACCGTTCGCCGTACGCCGGGTTCGCGAGCAGTTTGTCCAGCACCTTGTCGAAGGCGTCCGGTGACGAGTCGTTCAGGGACGCTTCGACGTCGGCCGGCGACGGCGGCAGGCCGATCAAATCGAAGTAGGCTCGGCGGAGAAGTTGGATCTTCGTCGCCGGCGGGTTCGGTTGGATGCCGGCGGCTTCCTGCTTCGCGAGGATGAACCGATCGATCGGCGTGCGGCACCAGGTTTGGTTTTTGACTGCGGGGGGATCGACGCGACGCAGCGGCTGGTAAGCCCAGTGCTGGCGCACGTCGTCGGACACGACCTTGCGGGTCCACGCCGCCGTGCCATCGGGAGTCGCCGTCAGCGACGCATCGAAGGGGGCTCCGAGGTCGATCCATTCCGCGATCCGAGCGATCACCGCGTCCGGCAGCTTGTCCGCTTCGGCGGGCATGTGCGGCTTTTTCTGGTGCGAGATCAGTTTGAACAGCAAGCTTTCTCGCGACTTGCCCGAAACGACTGCGGCGCCCTTCAGGCCACCCTTCAGCAACCGGTCGCGGTCGGTGATATCGAACTCCGATTCGGTCTCGTCGCCGCCGTGGCAACGCAGGCAGTGCTGGATCAAAACCTGCCGGACATCCTTCTGGAAGATGGCCAACCCCTTGGCCCGTTTCGCGGCGTGATCGGCTTCGACCTCCGTCTTGGCTTTGGGTGCGTCGTCCGCAGCGACGGTGACGTGCCAGCCAAGAACGCATGTCAGACAGCCGACGGCTGCGACGGTGCCGAATCGGGGGAGGACTGTGGGTGGCACGCCCTGACCAGCGGGAAGGGCGTGGCGTTCTGCGTGGCGGTTTCCACGCCCATCTCTTCGTTCTGCGCGTGTCACCCAAAGTTGTCCGTGAATCATCGTCCGCATCCTCGGTTGAAAACGTGTTCGAATTCGTGGTGGAGACCCAGCATACGCTGCGGCCGAACGGAGCTTCAAGTGCGGTCGAAATGCGGCTTGCAATTCCTGCCTCGATACCTAAGCTGACTCGACAAAACTTCGCGGTCGTGTCACTGCGATCTCCGCGCCTCCGCGGGGGAACGAGGCTCGCGGCAGAGGCGCAAAGATCGCGGAGAGACGAGGAATCTCGGAGGAAACTCAGCATGCGGATTGTTCAGCGTTTGGTTCTCATCGGCCTGGTGGGACTTGTCTGCGGCTCGGCCTCCGCTCGGGCGGACGAGAACTGGCCGCAGATTCATGGGCCGCGAGGCGACGGGCAGACCGATTCCAAAGGGCTGCCGCTGACGTGGAGCGAATCGAAGAACGTCAAGTGGAAGACAGCCATCCACGACAAAGGCTGGTCGTCGCCGGTGATCTGGGGGAACCAGATTTGGCTCACCACGGCGACCGACATGGGCGAGCAATCGTTCGTGCTGTGCCTCGACAAGGAGACCGGCAAGGTCGTTCACGACATCAAGCTGTTCGACAACGAGAACGTGGACGACATTCGCAAGTACAACACGTACGCGTCGCCGACGTGCGCGATCGAGGACGGGCGCGTGTACGTGCACTTCGGCAGCTACGGCACGGCATGCCTGGACGCGCGCACGGCAAAGACGCTCTGGACGCGACGCGACTTGCCGTGCAACCATTTTCGCGGGCCGGGTTCGTCGCCGTTTTTGCACGGGAACCTGGTGTTCATCCACTACGACGGCTTTGATCATCAATACATCGTGGCGCTGGACAAGCAGACCGGGAAGACCGTCTGGAAAAAAGACCGCGACGTGGATTACGGAACGGACAATGGCGACATCATGAAGGCGTATTGCACGCCGATCGTGATCGAAGCCGGCGGCCGGAAGCAGCTCATCAGCGCCACATCGAAGGCGGCTCTGGCGCTGGACCCGCTCACCGGCGAAGAGTTTTGGCGGATTCGATACACGGGGTTTTCGGTGGCGGCTAGGCCGCTGTACAGCCCGTCGTTGGGACTCCTGTTCATCAACACCGGATTTGGCAAGGGTGAGATTCACACGGTGAAACCGGATGGTCACGGAGACCTCACCGATGCCGTGGTGTGGCGAAACAAGAAGAGCATGCCGTCGAAACCGTCGTCGCTGCTGATTGGCGATTTGTTGTTCCAGGTGGACGACACCGGCGTGGCCACGTGTCTGGAAGCGAAAACCGGCGAAGTCGTCTGGACCGACCGGCTGGCCGGGCAGTATTCGTCATCGCCGTTGTTCGCAGAGGGGAGGATTTACTTCTTCAATCACGAAGGGCTGTCGAGCGTGATCGAGGCGGGCCGGACGTTCAAGCTGCTGGCATCGAACAAGCTCGACGAAGGATTCATGGCGTCGCCCGCGGTGTCGGGGAAGGCGTTGTTTGTGCGAAGCAAGACGCATTTGTATCGGCTGGAAGAGTGATGAAGTGCGAGGGTGTGAGAGTGAGAGCGTGTGAGGGAAAAGATTTCTCCGGGTCACGCTCACACTCTCACACTCTGACACCGCCCCAGCGGCAGGTCACGGATGAAGGAGCAACCAGTGGAACTTCCGAGAAACCCCACGCGAGCCGTGCGCATCGGTTCGGTCACGATCGGTGATCGGCATCCGGTGGCGGTGCAGAGCATGTGTGCCACGCACACGACGGACATTGCGGCGACTGTCGCGCAGGTGAACGACCTGCATGCGGCCGGGGCCGACGTGGTGCGAATCGCGGTGGACAGCCGCAAGGACGCCGAGGCGTTGGCGGAGATTCGGCGGCAGACGCGGGCGAATCTCGTGATCGACTTGCAGGAAAACTACCGCATGGCCGAGGTCGTCGCACCGCACGTAGACAAGCTGCGGTACAACCCCGGACACCTCTACCACCACGAGCGCGAGAAGCCGTGGCAGGACAAGGTGCGGTACATCGCCGACGTGGCCGCGAGGCATGACTGCGCGATCCGGGTCGGCGTGAACTGCGGCTCGGTCGATCCGGCCAAAGCCGCGAAGTTCGGCGCCGACGACTCGATCTCGCCCATGCTTGAAAGTGCCTGGGACCACTGCGAGTTTCTCGATTCGATCGGCTTCACGCGGTACTGCGTGTCGCTCAAGGATTCCGATCCGCGCAAGGTGATCGAAGCCAACACGCGGTTCGCGGCCGAGCGGCCGGACGTGCCGTTGCACCTCGGCGTGACCGAGGCCGGGATGCCGCCGGACGGGATCATCAAGACGCGGATCGCGTTCGAGCAACTCATCAGCCGCGGGATCGGCGACACGATCCGCGTGTCGCTGACCGTGCCGAACGCCCGCAAGTCGGACGAGATCGTTGCCGGGCGGCAAATTCTGTCCGACATCGCCGCCGGCCGCGTGCGGTCGGTCGTGCATTTCAACACTGACACACTGAACATCATCAGTTGCCCCAGTTGCTCGCGGGTCGAGAACGAAGCGTTCATCGAACTGGCTCAGCAGGTGAAAGAGATGACGGCGTACGCGAAGGATCACGCGATCACGATCGCCATTATGGGCTGCCGCGTGAACGGACCTGGCGAAACCGACGACGCCGATCTCGGCCTGTGGTGCGCCCGGAACTTCGTGAACCTCAAACGCGGCAGCGAGGAGTTGGGAGCGTTCCCGTACGACGAGATCCTTCCGAAACTGAAACACGAACTTGACCGGTTGATTACGAAACGGCAGGCGCCTGTCGCGTGATCATTGCTCGCCGCGCCGTGATTCGCGACTGTTTCGGCGTTCGTGGTCGGTGCTCGAATGCTCGCCAATAAACAAACCCGGCGCCATCAGTACTTGTAAAACCCCTCGTCGGTCTTGCGTCCGAGCTTTCCGGCCTTGACCAACTCCGCCAACCGCTGGCACGGACGGAACTTCTCGCCCAGCTCGTGATACAACACGTCAAGGATCGACAGGCAGACGTCGAGGCCGATCAGGTCCGCCAGGCGCAGCGGCCCCATCGGATGGTTGCAGCCCAGCTTCATCAGGCTGTCGATCGTGGCCGCGTCGGCCACGCCTTCGCTGAGCGCGATCGCCGCCTCATTGATCAGCGGCATCAAGACGCGATTAACGACGAAGCCGGGCCGGTCCCGAACCACAAACGCCTGCTTGCCAATGTGCTCGGCGAGTTGCCGCGTGGCTGAAATCGTCTCGTCCGACGTGTGCTCGGCGCGGACGATTTCGACCGGAGCCATTACCGGCACCGGATTGAAAAAGTGCATGCCGACGATGCGGTCGTGCCGCTTGGTCGCGCTCGCCAGCCGGGTCAACGAGATGCTGGACGTGTTGCTCGCGAGGATCGTCCCCGGCGGACAAGTCCGATCCAGCCGCGTGAACACATCCAGCTTGAGCGACTCCTGTTCCGGCACCGCTTCGATGACAAAGTCGGCGGTCGCCGCAGCGTCTAGTTCTCCGCTCCACGTGATCCGCCGAGCAATTCGCTCAACCGAGTCAGAAACCTTTCCCGCCCGCACGCCGCGTTCGATCGACTTCCGAATCTGAATCGGTACCGCCTGCCGCTGCGATTCGCTGGCCTCGACGATCAGCACGTCCAACCCCGCAACCGCCGCGACCTCGGCGATCCCGCGCCCCATCGTCCCGGCTCCGATCACCGCAACACGAGTGACGTTCATGTCGTTCGACTTTCGTTCCAGATTCTCCCGCTCCCCTCCGGGGGAGAGGGCCGGGGTGAGGGGATCGAATGAACACTCCGCGGCCCCTCATCCACAACCCCTCTCCCCAAAGGGGAGAGGGGAGCAGTCCTCTATCTTTTCATCCCTCACCCTTCAACCCTCTCCACCACCATTGCCACCGCGTTCCCGCCGCCGAGGCACAGACTGGCGATGCCGCGCCGGAGACCGCGCTGCTGGAGTGCCGATAGCAATGTGACCAACACGCGGGCACCGCTGGCTCCGATCGGGTGTCCGAGGGCAATCGCTCCGCCGTGGACGTTGACTTGGGCCGGATCGAGCCGCAGTTTACGAACGCACGCCAGCATCTGAGCTGCAAAGGCTTCGTTGATCTCGTACAGGTCGATATCGTTTTTCGTCAGGTTCGCTCGCTTGAGTGCTCCTCGAATCGCGTCCACTGGAGCGACGAACAAGTCGCGTGGTTCGCCGCCGCTCGTGTGATACGCGAGAATCCGAGCCTTCCACGGCGAAGCGGAGCGCGCCGCGATCGATTCACGCGCGACCACGACCGCCGCCGCTCCGTCGCTGATCGTCGAAGCGTTTCCCGCCGTGACCGTGCCGTCTTTTTGAAATGCCGGAGCCAGTCGCGCCAGCGCCGCCGCCGTGGTGTCGGGTCGCGGGCCTTCGTCCGCCGACACGATCGTCTCCTTTCCTTTCACAGTCACCGGCACCGACACGATTTCATCCGCGAACCGTCCCTCGGACGAAGCCGTCGCCGCCCGCCGTTGGCTCTCCGCCGCGAAGGCATCTTGGTCCTTGCGCGAGATGCCGTGCTGCCGGGCCGTGGACTCAGCGTGCGAACCCATGTGGCAATCGTCGAACGCGCACCACAGCCCGTCGTGCAGCATCGAATCGACGAGCTTCGCGTCGCCGAGTTTCCAGCCGTCGCACGCGCCGCGAAGCAGGTGCGGCGACTGGCTCATGCTTTCCATCCCGCCCGCGACGACGACCTTGGCATCGCCGCACTTCACGGTCTGCGCCGCCAGCATCACCGACTTCAAGCCCGATCCGCACATCTTGTTGATCGTCAGCGCGGCCACGGTCGGCGGCAGTCCCGCCTTGAGCGCCGCCTGCCGAGCCGGCGCCTGACCGGCTCCGGCGGCGAGGACCATCCCCAGGATGACCTCGTCCACGCCGCCCGATTCCACGCCCGCCCGCTGTACGCACTCGCGCACCGTCACCGCTCCGAGTTCCGTCGCAGACACGCGGCTGAACGCCCCGAGAAACTTCCCGATCGGCGTTCGCACTCCGGCGATGATGTAGGCGTCTGCCATCGCGATCTCGCACAGCCAACTGTATGTCGGCCCTTCCGGGCCGACAACCCGCATCCGACCTACATTTCTCACGTTGGGTTCAAGTACCTTTCAAGAACATCATACCAACGTGCTATCGAGATGGCGAATGACTAGACGACGGAGCCGATGGCAATCGACACGATTTTCGAGTCGGGCTAGAATCCGCGCCGACCCTGTCAAGCAAGCCCAGTCAAACAAACCCGCCATGCCCGACCTCGAAAAGCCGCTGCTGCCGTGGATGAAGTTCATCCTGCGATTCGTCGCCGTGTTCAACATTTCGGCGGGGGCGCTGATGACGCTGGGAACGAACGGGGCCTACCGGATGATCGGCATGCCCGACCCGGAGATCGACTTCCCGATGAAACTCGTCGGTATCCTCGTGGCCTTGTTTGGCTGGGGCTACTACCTCGTGGCCCGGCATCCGCTCGACAACCGGAACGTGCTGTTCCTCGGCATGTTGAGCAAGGGCCTCGGGTCACTGCTGGGGATTTATTACATGCTCCGCGGCAAGCTGCCGTTCATCCCGTTCTTCCCGGTACTGTTTTTCGCGGACATCATTTACCTCGTGCCGTTCTGGCTGATCCTGCGGCGGCTGGACCGTGTGACGGCCGAGCGACGGGCGGCGTGACTCGTTGTTTGACAATGGCGGGAGGGCGAAGCTCCTGCTGAGCCGCAAACAAGAATGGTTTGATGAAATCGGCTCGGCGGGAGCCTCGCCCTCCCGTGGGCACTGACTCGACAGAAGCATGCGCACGATTCGGATCGGCAACGGGGCGGGATTTTGGGGGGACAACCTCGACGCTCCCCGGCGCCTCGCCGAACGGGGCGATCTCGATTACCTGACGCTCGAATACCTCGCCGAACTGACCATGTCGATCCTGGTACATCAGCGGTCGCGCGACCGCGACGCGGGATTCGTCAGCGACCTGCCGACCGTGATGAAGTCGCTCGTCCCCAGCCTGCGATCGCCATCGAAACTGAAAATCGTGACGAACGGAGGGGGCGTCAACCCGCAAGCGGCCGCGCGGCGCGTGGCCGAGGTGCTGGGCGAGGCGGGTCTCGCCGACAGCCGCATCGCCGTCGTCGAGGGAGACGACCTGCTGCCGGACCTCGACCGGCTGACGAACGCCGGCGAACCGTTCACGCACCTGGACAGCGGTCGGCCATTGAGCGACATCCGGCCGCTGGTCGCGAGCGCGAATGCGTATCTCGGCGCGGCGGGGATCGTGCAAGCGTTGGCGAACGGAGCGCGGATCGTGATCACCGGCCGCGTGGCCGACGCTTCGCTCACGGTGGGTCCGGCGGTTCACGAATTCGGCTGGCGTTGGGACGACTGGCAGCGGCTCGGCGCGGCGACGGTGGCGGGGCATCTGATCGAGTGCGGAGCGCAAGTTACCGGTGGGATGTGTTCGGCCGGTGGCCCCGAATTGTGGAAAACGCTGGCCGATGTCGGCTATCCGATCGCCGAAATCACTGACGGCTCTCCGCCGCGGGTCGCCATCACGAAGCCCGACGGCACGGGCGGCGACGTGTCGGTCGCGACCGTGTCGGAACAACTCGTGTACGAGATCGGCGACCCGCGGCACTACCTGACGCCCGACCTGGACGCCGACTTTTCGCAGGTGCGGCTAACTTCGATCGGTCCGAACCGCGTCGAAGTCGCCGGAGCCGCTGGCGGGCCGGCGCCCGAACGGCTGAAGGTGTCGATCGCGTACCGAGACGGCTTCATGGCTTCGGGCATTCTCGTCGTGTGCGGCCACGACGCCGAACTCCGAGCGCGTGCCTGCGGCGAAATGATCCTCGCCCGCATGCGCGCCGCCGGTCACGAACTCGCCCGGACCAACATCGAAATCCTCGGCACCGGCGACACCGTCCCCGAAGTCTGGCCGCGGCCGAACGACGTCCGCGAGGTCGTCCTGCGCGTGTCGGTTCACGATCCGTCGCGAACGGCCGTGGATCGGTTTCTCCGCGAGTTCGCGCCGCTCGTCGGTTCAGGCCCCGCCGGCGTGACCGGTTACACCGGCCCGCGTCCGCCGTCGCACCCGGTCTTCGCGTACTGGCCCACGACGGTTGCGCGGCAGCATGCGGTGCCGCGCGTCACCGTGCGAGCGGCAGCCGAGTGGATGTCGAATGCCAAGGTGGAGAGTGTGAGGGTGTGAGGGTGTGAGGGTGTGAGGGTACGAGAGTGCGAGAGTGTCCGGGGCCGTCATCACTCACACTCCCACACTCTCACACTCTCACACCCTCACACCTCGTCCGACTTTCCAGCGACTTCAAAAAACTCACCGGAATGGCCTAGGCACTCCGGCCTCGTCCCGCTACAGTCCCTCCTTCGGGCTGCATGCCCGACGTATCCCGTGGACGATGAATTCAGCCATAGGATCCTGCCAGGTTCTGATGGCTTTGATGAGACGCGACTCGCGTCCGGCGCATTTCGTCCTGGATACCTCTTGCTCGGAAGATACCCTTGAGCTTTTCGGAAATGGGGCTCGTTGAGCCCATCGTGCGTGCCGTTTCGGCGGCTGGTTACACCACACCCACACCCATTCAGGCACAGGCCATCCCAGTCGTGATCTCCGGTTGCGATTTGTTGGGCGTGGCGCAGACAGGCACCGGCAAAACGGCCGCCTTTGCTCTGCCGATCATTCAGCGCCTGGTGCAACACGGCAACCCCGCCAAGGGGAGCGGCCGGCGAATCCGCGTGCTCGTGCTGTCCCCCACGCGGGAACTCGCCGCACAGATCGGTCAGAGTTTCTCGACGTACGGCCAGCACACGGCGCTACGAAACACGGTGATCTTCGGCGGCGTGAACCAGTATCACCAGGTGAGAGCTCTCCAATACGGAGTCGATATTCTCGTCGCGACGCCGGGGCGGCTGATGGACCTCAAGTCGCAAGGGTACATCGACCTGAACCACCTTCAGATTCTGGTGCTGGACGAGGCCGACCGGATGCTCGACATGGGTTTCCTGCCGACGGTGAAAAAGATCGTCGCCAGCTTGCCTCGCGAACGGCAAACGCTGTTTTTTTCCGCGACCATGCCGCCGGAGATTCGTGAACTGTCGCGGTCGATCCTTCGCGATCCAGCCAGCGTCGAAGTGGCTCCGGTCGCGACGACCGCCGAACGGATCAACCAGTCGGTGTACCATGTCGAGAAGCCGGAGAAAATTCGGTTGCTGCGGCACCTGCTGAAACACCAGACGGTGACACGGGCCCTCGTCTTCACGCGCACGAAGCACGGAGCCGACAAGCTGGCGCGGCAACTTCACCAGCCGGGCTTCGTCGCCGAAGCGATTCACGGGAACCGATCGCAGTCGCAACGGGAGCGGGCTTTGGCCAACTTCAAGCGCGGCCGGACGTCCGTGCTCGTGGCAACCGACATCGCGGCCCGCGGGCTCGACGTCGACGGCATCTCGCACGTCTTCAACTACGATTTGCCGCGCGAACCGGACAACTACGTGCACCGCATCGGCCGCACCGCCCGCGCGGGAGCCAGCGGCAACGCGATTTCGTTCTGCTCGCGCGATGAACGCTCGCAGCTCAAGTCGATTGAACGACTGATCCGGCAGACGATCGAAGTGCGCTCGGACGGGCCGACACCCGCTCCCTTGTCACCGGCGATCGACCGTGACGAAGCACTCAACGAACGCACATCGGCCCCAATCGTCGAACGATCGGCATCAGAATCCGAACGGGTTCCACCGCGACCAGCGACCTCGTTTCACCGCGACAATGCCACGGCGCCGCGCGACCTCTCGAAGTCGAAACGGTTTCGCCATCGAAAACGGTTCGCGAAGAGTTTTGAACCGATGGTGCCCCGCCCGGAGAGCGCCGGCTCGTCGGGACGGTCCGGGCACTCCCACGGTCGGCCGCAAGAGCGATCCGGACGTCGCTCGTACCGTCCGCGCGGACGGTCGTGATCCGTCGGAAAACTCGCTCGTTCGCAAACCTCGGAAACTTTCGAAGTCTCCAAGACTTCGGAAGTTTTGAGCCATCGGCGGGGCATGTCAAGCCGCGCCCTTCCGGTTCACATCACTCTGCGGCTTCGCTAAAGTGTGGTCGGCCGAAGCATGACTCACCGAAGTAACCCGAAGCGTCAGCGAGGGCGTTCACACGTTGATGCCCCGCATCGCCCTCGCTGACGCTTCGGGTTACTTTTGGGATTCCCAACCAAACTCCATGATGACCGCCGATCCTTCCAGAAATCTGTTCGACAAGATTTGGGATGCCCACACCGTGCGCGTGTTGCCTTCGGGGCAGACGCAACTGTTCATCGGGTTGCATCTCATCCACGAAGTCACCAGCCCGCAGGCGTTTCAGATGCTGCGAGATCGCGGGCTGACGGTGCCGTTTCCTCAGCGGACGATCGCGACCGTCGATCACATCGTCCCGACGGCGAATCTGGCACGGCCGTTTCTCGATTCGCTGGCCGAAGAAATGATGGTGGCCATCGAGAAGAACTGCCGCGACTTCGGGATCACGCTGCTGAACCTGGACGACTATCGGCAGGGGGTCGTCCACATTGTCGGCCCGGAGCTGGGGCTGACTCAGCCGGGGATGACGATCGCCTGCGGAGATTCTCACACCAGCACGCATGGTGCATTCGGCACGATTTCGTTCGGCATCGGCACCAGCCAGGTGGCCGACGTGCTGGCGTCGCAAACGATGGCGCTCGGGCGGCCGAAGGTGCGGAGAATCGTCGTCAGCGGCAAGCTGCGTCCGGGCGTGTACGCGAAGGACGTGATCCTGCACATCATCCGCCAACTCGGCGTGCAGGGAGGAGTCGGCTTTGCCTACGAATACGCGGGAGACGTGTTCGATGCGATGACGATGGAAGAACGGATGACCGTGTGCAACATGAGCATCGAAGGGGGCGCGCGCTGCGGCTACGTCAACCCGGACAGGACCACGGTCGAGTACCTGCGTGGACGGCCGTTCGTTCCGGAAGGGGATGCGTTCGACCGCGCGGCGGCGTGGTGGCTCGGTCAGGCGTCGGGACCGGCGGCGAAGTTCGATGACGTCGTGACGATGGACGGCGGCCGGATCGAACCGACCGTCACGTGGGGGATCAACCCGGCCCAATCGGTCGGCGTGAGCGAGAAGCTGCCGGCCGTCGCATCGTTTCCCGCTGGCGAACAGAAGGGCATTCGCGAAGCGCTCGACTTCATGGAGTTCCACGAAGGGCAGCCAATCCGCGGCACGAAGATCGACGTGGCGTTCATCGGTTCGTGTACGAACGGCCGAATCTCTGATTTGCGCGAGGCGGCAAAGGTCGTGCGCGGGCGGCACGTCGCTCCCGGCGTGCGGACGCTGATCGTCCCCGGTTCGCAGCAGGTTCGTGCTCAGGCCGAGCAGGAGGGGCTCGATCAGATTTTCCGCGACGCCGGATTCGATTGGCGCGGCGCGGGCTGTTCGATGTGCCTCGCGATGAATCCCGACAAGCTCGTGGGCCGCGAGATTTGTGCGTCGTCGAGCAACCGCAATTTCAAAGGCCGACAGGGAAGCCCGACCGGTCGGACGCTGCTGATGAGTCCCGCGATGGTCGCCGCCGCGGCGGTGAACGGAGCCGTGACTGATGTGCGCGAGATGCTGTGATACGTCGTCGAGACAAACATGCGAACGATTGATCCGAAGCGAATTGAAGTCGTTGATCCGGCGATTGCCGCCATCCTGAGAAGGAAGACACCGGCGCAGCGTCTGGCGGTAGTATTCGAATGCAACCGGACATTTCGTAGCCGGCTGGCGGGGCACTTGCGTACGCGGCATCCAGATTGGGACGATGATGCCATTGCACGTGAAATCGCTCGGAGACTAAGTCGTGGAACAACATGAGTTGGTCGTGTTCACGCTGAGAGTGCTGGACCAACTGCAAATACCGTATGCGCTAGTGGGTTCAATGGCGAGTGGCGTTTATGGCGAAGGTCGAATGACTGCCGATATCGACATACTGATCGACCTTCAACCCGAGATGGTATTGCCCCTCTGCCAGGCATTTCCCGCTGCGGAGTTCTACGTCAGCGAAAGTGCGGCGCGGGAGGCCACTCGGTTCCGGAAGCAATTCAATGTCATTCATGTTGCCTCGGGAAATAAGATTGACTTTATGCTCCCGTCGGACACGGAATGGGGACGCACGCAACTGCAACGCCGGCGCCTGGAACAAATCTTCCCTGCTTCGCCGGGATACGTGGCTGCTCCCGAGGACGTGATTCTCAGCAAAATGCGTTATTACAATGAAGGCCAATCGGACAAGCACCTGCGGGACATCACGGGCATGATACGAACATTGGGTGACGGCTTGGACTATCCCTTCCTTGACCGATGCGCCGACGAACTCGGTGTCGAACATATTTGGAAAGCAATTCAGGAACGACTACGGATGGATGATGGCTCATCGAGCTTTGACGTGCCATTTTGAGAAACCCCTCAACTCGGTCAGCTGAGTGACTCAATGCACACGATTGAACAAGTTTCCGGACGCGGTATTCCGCTGCTGCTGGACGATATCGACACCGACCGGATCATCCCCGCGCGGTTCCTGCGGTGCGTGACGTTCGAGGGGCTGGGCGAACATGCCTTTGAGGACGATCGCCAACAGGATCCGAAGCATCCCTTCGACAATCTGAAATTCAAAGGGGCGAGCGTGCTGATCGTGGGAAGAAACTTCGGCTGCGGCAGTTCGCGCGAACATGCCCCGCAGGCGTTGATGCGGTGGGGAATCCAAGCCGTCGTCGGCGAATCGTTCGCTGAGATTTTCTTCGGCAACTGCACGGCCAACGGAATCCCGGCGGTGTGTGCTTCGCGGCAGAACCTGCAACAGCTCGCATCGGCCATCGAATCCAACCCGCAGGCACCCGTGACCGTGGACCTCGTCGGACAAAAGGTTATAACGGGCGACCTGTCGTTTTCCTGCGTGATACAAGAGGGAGCCCGCACGTCGCTTGTGACCGGTCGCTGGGACTTTCTCGGCGAACTCGTGGATGCTCGCGCCGAAGTCGCCGCCACCGCTGAGCGGTTGCCGTATTTGAAAAACTTTGCCGTCTGATTCTCCCCTCACTCCCCGCAGGGGGAGAGGGGCCGCGGGTGCCGGGCGGACGTCTCTGAACCACTGCATACAGATTCGAGTCACCTGCCACTCGTCCCCCTCACCCTAACCCTCTCCCTCTGCGGGGGCGAGGGAACAAGACTCTCGAAAGGAATCCCATGTTTGGAAAAGCTCCCGATCGCACGCAGGAAGTCCAAGCCGCGCAGCAGGACATTGACTTCAAGAAATTCAAATACCAGATCGAACTCGACACGACGCTCGGCAAGATTGTGCTCGACCTGTTCCCCAACGTTGCCCCGGGGCACTGCAAGAACATCATCGGCCTGACCAAGATCGGCTACTACAACGGCTTGGTTTTCCACCGAGTCATCAAGGGGTTCATGATCCAGGGGGGCTGCCCGGTCGGCTCGGGAACCGGCGGCCCCGGCTACACGATCAAGGCGGAATTCAACGCCACGCCGCACGAAGCGGGCGTGCTGTCGATGGCTCGGACGAACGATCCGAATTCCGCCGGGTCGCAGTTCTTCATCTGCCTCGGCAAGCAGGCGTTCCTCGATCGGCAGTACACCGCGTTCGGCAAGACCGTCGATGACGCCAGCTACGCCGTCGTGCAGGCGATCGGCAACGTCGCGACAGGCGGCGACGACCGGCCGAAGACTCCCGTCGCGATCAAAACCGCGACCGTGCGCACGACGCCGGTGTGATGCGAGTTCAGCGACCGTTCACGGCACGACGATTTGTTTGACTTCGCTGGGCGGGCTTTCGTCGCCCTGGTCGTTGGTGGCGATGAGGCGGACTTTCAGCGTCGCGCCGGAGGGCAAACCGGGGAGCGTGGCGTCGCTGTCGGGGACGCTCATGAAGAGTTGGAAGTCGGGATCGACGC
>Ga0233424_10000634_pt1 | contig 41135 bp, 36 predicted proteins | sample Watercolumn_Towu_FD_181011 | JGI IMG/M metagenome (GOLD analysis project Ga0233424, IMG submission 181011) | Freshwater microbial communities from Lake Towuti, South Sulawesi, Indonesia - Watercolumn_Towuti2014_125_MG | ecosystem: Environmental > Aquatic > Freshwater > Lake | place: Indonesia...
CACTGCCTCCCACAGTTTGCGATCCATCGCGAGTCTCCTTGTCTTGGAAACACAACAGGCTCGCATGTTCGCAAACTGTTTCCTTTGATACGACTCCAACTCTTCAACACCCTTGCATAAGGTTGCCGTTGGGGAGAGGGGCCGGGGGGGCGGGGGCCAACCGCCCTCGCGTCCATGCCAATCCACCTCACGACCCGCTCCGGCACCGACTACCACGTCGTCGCCACGACCGACTCGAAGGGCACCGTCTGGATCGCGTGGCAGGGCTGGTCCAACGACAACTTCGATGTCTATGCGAGTCGCGTGACTGACGAAGGCAGGATTGACCCCGTGACTGTGGCGTCGTCGAAGGCCAACGACTGGAGTCCCGCCATCGCCGCGGATGCGAAAGGGAACGTGTACGTCGCGTGGGACACCTACGACGCGGGCAACTACGACGTTCGCCTGCGGCGAGTTTCCGGCGGCGAAGCGAAAACGTGGACCGTCGCTTCGACGCCGCGGTTCGAGGCCCGGCCGGCGATCGCCTGCGATTCGCAAGGCCGCGTGTGGGTCGCGTACGAGGAAGGGGACGAAGAGTGGGGAAAGGATTTCTCGACCGCCGAGTTCCGCAAAATCCCGTTCGACAAAAATCCCGGCAACGGACTGTATCTCAACCGGACGATCCGCGTCCGATGCCTCGACAACGGCGAGTGGAAGCAACCCGCCGTCGAAATCGATGACGCCAGCAAGGGTCGCCTCGACCGAGGCAAATCGCTGCCGCGATTGGCCGTGGACTCAAAGGACGGTCTCTGGCTGCTGTTTCGTCACCACCCTCTGCCCACTGGCCAGGGTGAAGTTTGGAACAGCTTCGCACTTCGTTTCGACGGCCGCTCGTGGTCGGCTCCGCGACGCCTCGCGCAGTCGGCCAACCTGCTCGACAATCGCCCCGCGATCGCCGCGTCCGGCGACGGCGTGCTGACCGTCCACAGCGGCGACGGCCGCACCCGCACGCAGGATCGCGACCAAACCGATTTGTTCGCGTCGCGCCTCTCGCCGAACGGCCAGGCGAGCGGGGGGCGTGAGTCCCCCGAGGCTCGGGGCCAAAAACAATCCGCCTCGAATGACTCGGGGGCCTCACGGCCCCCGCTCGCCACGGCGCTGGTTCCGGTTACGGCCGACACGTCCGAACCCGCCCCGCTGGTTCATCCCAACGAAACCGAGGACACCACCCGCATCCGCGCGTACCGCGTAGATCATGCCGGCCAGAAGCTGCGCCTCCTCCGCGGCGAATTCCACCGGCACACGGAATACACCGCGCATCGCGACGGCGACGGGATGCTGGAGGACGCCTGGCGCTACGCGCTCGACGCGGGCCATCTCGACTGGATGGGGAACGGCGACCACGACAACGGCCTGCATCACGAGTACATGTGGTGGCAGATTCAGAAGATGACGGACCTGTATCTGCACGCACCGCACTTTCTGTCGGTGCAGTCGTACGAACGGAGCAACGCCTACCCGAACGGGCACCGCAACGTCATCATGCCACGACGAGGAATCCGGCCACTGCCGCGCGGAGACCTCAAGGGGACGCCTGACGGCGGCACGCCCGATACGAAGTTGCTGTACGCGTTTCTCAAGCAGTACGGCGGCATCTGCTCGTCTCACACCAGCGGCACGAACATGGGGACCGACTGGCGCGACAACGATCCCGAAGCCGAACCGGTCGTCGAAATCTATCAGGGGCACCGGCATAACTACGAGCACTTCGGTGCGCCCCGCGCCGCCACCAAGGAAACGAACATCGGAGGCTACCAGCCGGACGGAGTCGTTTGGAACGCGCTCGCCAAGGGGTACAAGCTCGGCTTCCAAAGTTCCAGCGACCACATCAGCACGCACATCAGCTACGCGATCGTGCTGACCGACGATTTCTCCCGCGCGGGGCTGATCGCCGCGTTCAAGAAACGGCACTGCTACGCCGCGACCGACAACATCATTCTCGACGTGTGCTCGGGCGAACACTTGATGGGAGACGTTTTCGAGTCCAAAGGCCCGCCGAGCCTCGACATCGTCGTCCACGGCACCGGCCCGGTGGCCAAGCTGGATGTGATCCGCGACAACAAATACGTCTTCACCGGCGAGCCTCAACAGCCGCAGGTCCGTCTCCGCTACACCGACATGGACGCCAAGCCGGGCCAGACGAGCTACTACTACGTCCGCGTCCAACAGGCCGACGGCAGCCTGGCCTGGGCATCGCCGATGTGGATCACGGTGAAGTGAGCGGGAGTAGGTTGTCGTGAAGAGGTCGGGAGTCTTTTTCCTGTCGGAAGTGCCTACGTCAACCGCTTTTGATCGCTTCATCGCCGACAGGAAAAAGACTTCCGACCCCGTGGGTTACTCTTCTCGCCGCTCACGGCAACGCTACACGACGCTGAGTTCCCGAAGGCGTCCATCGAATTGCGGCGCCTGAGGCTGAAGGACCGTCACGTGGCCGAACTGTTGTTGGAGAGTCCCGAAAAATTCAAACTGAAGGTGATCGGGGACTTGTTCCAACGCTACCCGCAACGCCGGTTCGTGCTGGTGGGCGACTCGGGCGAACGCGACCCCGAAGTGTACGGGCGGCTGACACGCGAATTCCCCGCGCAGGTCGTCCACATTTTCATCCGCGACGTGACCTCCGAGCCTCCCGACGCCCCCGCTATCGTTCCGCGTTCCGCGACATCCCACGAGACAAATGGACGCTGTTCAAATCCCCCACCGAAATTCGCGACCGGCGTTTCTGATCGGTTGCCAACTCACTCTCGTCCCCACGGCATTGCGAGGGTGGGTTGGTTCGCATAGCGTTTCGTTCCCAGCGTGAGGCGCGTGCCGCAGCCGGGGGTGAGGTGGATCTTGAGCGAGGACGTGTCGAGCGGCGTGGCCGGGGCGGCGTCGATCGAGAGCGTCGTGAACTGGTGTTCGCCGTAGGCTCCGGCTTGGACGATGACGGTGCGCGGTTCGAGTTGGTTGATGTTGACCAGCGACACGACGGTGCTGTCCGCGGTCATGGATTCGATCAAGGCTCCCACGTCGTCCGGCAACCCGGCGCGACGGAGATCGGGGTCGAAATAGCGGAGGCGGCAGTGCAGGACCGTGCCGCGTTTGCCCGGTGGGATGCCGCCCTGCATCAGGTGGTTCAGGTTCTGCACGGTCGCGGGATTCAGGTGCAGTGGGTCATCGGCCAGCCGCGTGTCGGGCGTGGTCGCGTCGGCTCGAATGGCGGAGACCTTGTTGCGGATCGTCGCGAAGTCGTGCCGCAACGATTCCTCGGGGTAGCGCGGATTGTCCCCGTCGAGGTACGCCACCCAACCGGGAACCGACGGCGCTTGCGACAGACCGGACGAATCCGCGTGACTGGCAACGGGGCGACGCTCGCCCCTCTCCCCACTGCCCACTGCCGACTGCCCACTGCCCCCTTTGACGGTCCCGTCACCGCCAACCCCTCTCCCCCGAGGGGCGAGGGGAGCTTTCACGCCCATGCGCTCGCGGTCCTCGTCCTTCATCGACCAGTACCACAGTTCGAGCGCCCCCTGATCGTATTTCTGCGGCGTGAAGTGGTACCAGCCGTTGTCACCGAACATGTGTGGGTACATCATGCGGCCGTCGATCATCTTTCCCTGCGAATTGATCGTGTCTATCATCTTTCGCCACGGAGCGAGGTACTTGTCGTCTCCGGTCAGCAGGTGCGCGTTGCCGAAGCCGACGATGCCGATGTTGTGCGTGTTGCGGTGCGCGAGGTCACCCGTCTGCGGCACGACCACGCTGAACGCCCAGCCGTACACGCCGCCGTACCATTTGCCTCCGGCCGCGCTGCCGATCTTGCCGTCCAGCCCCACGTTCGTCGGGATGATGCCGCCGTTCTGCCGCATCCGCTCGACCCACGCATCCACGTATTCGAGCACCCAAGCCTTGTATCGCTTCTCGTGGGCGAGCATGTACGCGTTGACCGCCAGCGTCGTGGCCGACAGGTTTTGCGGATGGTCGCCGATGATGTCGTTGTAATCCTTGAAGTGCGCCACCATCTCGGCGTACGACCGCTCGCCGTGGCCGAGCCGGAACCGGCCGCCGATCTCGATCGGGTCTCCCGCCCAATCCAACCCCGTGGCCTTGCGAAGCAACGGCCCCCGGCTGCCGTTGAACAAGCTGCGGATGATCTTGTGCCTGGGGTCGTAATTCTGCGTCAGAGGCAACTTGGATGGCGAGGTTCCGGCCGAGCCGTCGAGGAGCGGGTCGGGGTTCGGTCGCGGCTCGACGGGAACCTCCCCCTCCCGTTGCTCATCGACGTAGAAGCCGGCATAGCGGCGGACGCGCTGCTGAAACCGAGCATCATTCGGGTCCGACAGCCCTTGCAGGTTGAACACGACCAACCCTTCGCCGTTGTGCAGCCAATCGAACATCACCGGGAATTCCTTGTAGTACATGCCATCGCGAGCAAACGGCACGTCGGTGGTGCGGGCGAGCGTGTACTGCCGCAGATGTCCCTCCCACGCCTTTTTGTAGAGGTGCAGGATGTCGTCCGACGCCCCGAGCGCGTGCAGGATCGGCCAGTCCTGCAAACATTCAATCGCATCGTCCGGCCCATCGTCACCGCCCCAGCGTTCCACGCACAGCAAGAAGCCGCGCTCGTCGAAATACTTCGCAAAGTACTCCCGACACGCCGCCGCGTTGGCTCGCAACAGCTCTCGCTCCAACACCGCCCACGTCGGCGGCTGCATGGGGGTGGTGACGTGAATGACATGGTCGGCCGGATGAGCCACCGACGGCAGAGCGAGAGTCAAAACGACCACGATTGACGCAAGCAGTCGGATCATCACGGTCTCCCAACAGATGAGGATCGAAGAAGAAACCACGGAATACACTGAACACACGGAAGGAGTGCTGACGACGCAGGCCGTTTTTGCTTTTTCGTGTCTTCCGTGTTTTCCGTGGTTCAAACCAGTTCACGAATCGGCGAGCCGGAGCCAAGGATCGGGATCGGCCGGCCGGAGTGGTCGGTGAACTCGCGCGTGGTGTCGATCCCCAGGTGGCGGTAGATCGTGGCCAGCAGGTCCTGCGGGGTGTACGGGCGCTCGGTGGGGTATTCGGCTTTCGAGTTCGTGGCACCAACGATCTGGCCCATGCGCAGGCCGCCTCCGGACACGAGGGCCGTGTACGCTTGCGGCCAGTGGTCGCGCCCGACGCCGAACGAGTTCTTGCTGAGACGCGGCGTGCGCCCGAATTCACCAACGACGACGATCATAATCCGTTTGTCGAGCGACTTCGCGAACACATCGTCAATCAGGGTGGAGAGGGCTTGGTCGAGGTACGGCAACCGGACGCGCATGAAATCGCCGAAATGTCCCGGTCGGCCGGCGTTCTGGATGTGGTCGTCCCAGTTCGTGAATTCCTGACCCGACTTCGGCGTGTCGATGTACAAACTGATCACCGCCGCGCCCGCTTCGGCCAATCGGCGGGCGAGCAGACATCCCTGTCCCCACAGGTTCCGGCCGTAGCGGTCGCGGAGCGTGTCCGGTTCCCGCGTCAGATCGAACGCCGCCGCCGTGCGCGGGTTGGCGAGAAGTCGGAACGCTTGCTCGCGAAAACTGTCGTTTGCCGCGAGTTGCCCGGTGGCATCCGCATCGCGGCGGAAGCGGTCGAACGCGGCGAGGAGGCTCCGGCGATCATCGAGAAGCTGGAAATCCTTGCCAACCGAAAACGTGAGGCCGGGGGGCGTGAATTTTTCCACCGACGGATCGCCCACCTCGTACGCGGCATGTTGCACGCCGAGGTACGTCGGGCGGGTCATGTACATCTGGCGCGGAATGGCCACGTACGGCGGGATGCCGCGCTCGTCAATCCCGCGCAGCCGGCTCGCGATCGACCCGAGGTCCGGGTGCTCGCTTTTCGATTGCGAATTCGGGTCGAGCACGCTCGGGCGCTTCCCGGTCAGCACGATGATCCCGCCGTCGCTGTGGATGCCGATGTCGTGGTTGAGCGACCTCACCAGCGAAAACCTGTCGGCGACTCTGGCTTGAAGCGGGAAGAGTTCGCAGATTTCCAGACCCGGAACGTTCGTCGCGATCGGTTCGAACACGCTGCGGTATTCGACGGGAGCGTCCGGCTTGAGATCATACGTTTCGAGCTGCGATGGCCCGCCGTGCAGGTACAGCAGGATGACCGCGGTGTCGCGGTTCGGCTGGCCCGCGGCAGCCTGACCGGCCACCACGTCCATCAGCGAAAGCCCGCCGAGTGCCAAAGCGCCGACCTCCAAGAACTCGCGGCGAGTCACCGGGCCGGGGCAGCAGGCGGAGGGCATTCGCGAACTCCATCGGAAAGCAGAGCCGGGGAACGCATCAGGGTGGGCTGATTCTACAGGCCAAAGGACCGATCGCCAATGAGATTCAACTCGTCTTTGCCATCTGGTTTCCAAGCTCCAGCTTGGTAACCCACCCCCGTCGAAGCTCTGCTTCGCGAGTTCGACGCAGAGCTTCGGGCAAATGCGGTCCGAAGCCGGAGCTAGGGACCGAGACGAGAGGGGGACCTTGGGACCGAGAGAAACTGGCGGCAAGCCGACGCCAACTCGTCTTGCCCCATTCCGTCAATTCGGATACTCCTACGCCCCCTCGCCTCTCGCCAATCCGGCGGGATGCACTTCCACTCTCACATCAAATCGCACGGGAAAGACCTTGTCATGGACGGTGTCAAGGAAGACACCCGGTTCGGCGGTGCGTTGGGTCTCCACGGAGATCACGCTCCACGCAGCCGGTCGTTCGGTGGCGGTCGTGTTGTCGCCGGGATGCTGCTGCTGGCGGTCGTGGCCGGTTGGGCAGCGACGGCGTTGGCGCAGAACAACTTTCCCGAGGAGCCTCGCGAGCCGCGTCGGTTGCCGTTCGAGTTGGGACCGGTCATGGACGAGAAGGCCGTGCCCGACCAAAACGTGGTTGAGGTGCGTGTCGAAGGGAACACGACGATTCCAGACGAGGCGATCCTGAAGCTCGTGAAAACTCGCGTCGGTCGTGCGCCGGCTCCGAAACAGATCAAGGACGACGTGTCGGCCCTGTACGGCACGAAATGGTTTTTCAGCGTGGCGCCGCGTTACCGCCAGACCGACAACGGGATTGTTGTCATCTTCGAAGTGGTCGAGCGTCCGGTGCTGAAGAGCGTCACGTTCCATGGCAACGAGGCGATCAAAACGAAGAAGCTCGACGAGCTGATCGGGTTGCGACCGGGCGGGGCGTACGATGTCAGCATCAACCGCGAGGCGGCGCGGCGGATCGAGGACCATTACCACGAGAAGGGCCACGTATTCGCCACGGTGACGCTGGCGAAGGGGGATTCGAAGGACGATCGCGAAGTCGTGTTCGAAATCCACGAGGGACCGAAAGTCAAAGTGAATGGCGTGCGATTTGTGGGCAACAACTTCGCCAGCGACGCCTTGCTGCGGACGAAGCTCGAAACGTCGATCCGCAAGCTGTGGCTGTTCGGCGGCAAGTTTGATCCGGCCACCATCCCCGGCGACGTGGAGGCGCTGACCGAGTACTACCACGCACTGGGCTTCTTCGACGTGAAGGTGAACCCTCCGAAGCAACTCTTCTCGAAAGACAAATCCCGGCTCGTGCTCGAGTATCAGATTGAAGAAGGTCTGCGCTACAAAGTCCGCAACGTGGAAATTGCCGGCAACCAGGTGCTCTCGACCGACGCGCTCCGCAACGGCATGGAAGTGAAGGCGGGAGATTACTTCACGCTCCGAAAGTTGAACAAAGACATCCAGAAGGTCATCGACCAGTACGGAGACCTCGGCCGCATCTTCGCGAAGATCGATGCCAGCCCGCGATTCCTCGAAACACCAGGCATGGTGGACATCGTGTACAACCTGAACGAGGACCAGCCAATACGCATCCGTCGGATCAACGTCCATATCCATGGGGACAATCCTCACACCCAGGAATCGGTGGTCCTCAACCGCATCGGCATCTACCCCGGCGATCTCGCGAGCCAACGGGCCATCAAGCGCGGCGAGGGGCGCTTGCGAGGCCAAATCTTCGCCAACGGGCAGGGTGGGACTAGGGCACCGCGGATTGAAGTCGTAAGAAGCGTGGAACCGCCGCAGGGCGCGGCTGAAACAATCGTCCGAGCGCAGGGCGTGAACGATACGGCGCAGCAACTGGATCGGGTCTTCAACAGCAGTTGGCAGACCGACCCGCTGGATAACCGGATGCTCGGGTTGCCGCCTCACATGGCGGATGTCAATGTCGACGTGGATGAGACGCAGACCGGCCGGTTGATGTTCGGCGTGGGAGTCAACAGCAACGCCGGGTTGCTGGGCAACATCGTGCTCGAAGAAAACAACTTCGACATCAGCCGCCCACCGCGTAGCTGGCAGGATATTGTGAACGGCACGGCGTGGCGCGGGGCTGGTCAACAGTTCCGCATCGAAGCGGTGCCGGGAAATCAACTCAGCCGCTACGTGGTCAGCTTCACCGACCCGTACTTCCTCGACCAGGACATCAGTTTCGGAATCAGCGGGTTCTACTTCACGCGCTTTTACCAGGATTGGGACGAAACGCGGATGGGTGGACGCCTCTCCCTCGGCAAAATCTTCACGCAAACGATCACCGGCTCGGTGTCGGTTCGGTTGGAAGACGTGGAAGTGCGGAATCCGAGCAACGCCGGCGTGCCATTGCTGGCCGAGTCGCTGGGGCACAACTTCCTGTCCACGGTCCGAGTCGGCTTGGCGCACGACACACGAGATTCACCGTTCCTGCCCGGGGCCGGACACTACGTCGAGGCCAGTTACGAACAGGCGTTCGGTGAATTCGACTACCCGCGAGCCGAGCTCGAGGGTCGGCAGTATTTCACCACGTGGGAACGGCCGGACGGGTCCGGTCGGCACATCTTCACGCTCGCTGGGAATTTGGCCTGGACCGGCAGTGACACGCCGATTTTCGAGCGACTCTATGGCGGCGGCTTCCAGAGTTTCCGCGGCTTCCGCTTCCGAGGCGTTTCGCCGCGCGATCAGGGTGTGCGGATTGGCGGTCAGTGGATGTCGACGGGCACCGCAGAGTACATGATCCCGCTGACGGCCGACGGCATGATTTCCGCTGTTGCGTTCAGCGACTTTGGCACCGTGGACACGAACGTGAGCTTCGGCGACTTTCGAGTCACCGCTGGTGGCGGACTGCGGCTGACGGTTCCCGCGATGGGTCCCGTTCCGATCGCCCTGGATTTTGCGTGGCCGATCGCGAAGCAGGGCGAAGACGACTTGCAGGTGTTCAGCTTTTACGTGGGGTTGTCGCGATAGGTGCGTTGGCCCTGCCGTGTCAGACTCCCTTTCACCGTGCGCGGGCGAGGGAGCGGTCACGGCTTGTAGCCAAGCACGTCATACAGCTCGGATCGCGTTTGCATCCGGTCCACGAAGTCGCGCTGACTCCCCTGCTCCGCCAGTTCGCGAAGTGCCGTCTCGGTGGCTCGCATGGCGACACGTAGCAGCGTGACGGGAAACAAAACGGCGCGATAGCCCAGCTCGGCCAATTCGGCGACACTCAGAAGCGGGCTCTTGCCGAACTCGGTTATGTTGGCGATCAGCGACACGCCGGTCAATTCGCGAGCGAACCGCGCAAACTCATCGCGAGTCTCCAGTGCTTCCGGGAAAATCATGTCGGCCCCGGCAGCGACGTAGGCTTGTGCCCGCGCGATCGCGTCGTCGATCCCGTTCACCGCGCGAGCATCCGTCCGGGCGATGATGACAAACTCCGGATCGCGCCGCGCCGCCACGGCGGCCTGCAACTTCTCCACCATCTCCTCGCGGCTGACCACCGCCTTGCCACTCAGGTGCCCGCAACGCTTGGGGAACTCCTGATCTTCCAGATGAATCCCCGCGACGCCAACGGCCTCGAACGCCTGTAGCGTCCGTTCGACGTCCCGCACGTCGCCAAAACCCGTGTCGGAGTCGGAGATCACCGGAATCGACACCGCCCGCACAAGGTATCCCGCCTGCTGGACGAACTCCTCCCGAGTCATCAACCCGATGTCGGGAACCCCCCCCACTCCGGCCGACAACGCGGCTCCAGATTGGTACACCGCGGCAAATCCAGCCCGCTCTGCCAGGCGTGCCGCCAGTGCATTGAAGACGCCGGGGATGGCTCGGCAATCGGCCGATGTTGATTGCCGAAATCTCCGGCCTGGACTGAGGTTAAGTGCCGATTCCATGTCTGCGACGCGAGGTTGGGATGGAGCTTGATTGTTTTTGTGAAAGGTATTCTTGACATCCGTGTATTAGTTAATGGGGAGGCTGTTTCGTTAAGAGTGCAATTCGGCAATGACCGTCGAATCGCACCCTTCGAACTCGGTTGTGGGCGTGAACACATGACCCCCAGCCATGCCGGACACGATGCTGGTCGGGCGACCTCCGTTTCATCACTGATGTGCCCTTATCATGCGACCCGACCCACTCTCCGACGACGAACTCGCGGACATCAAACGGCGAGCAGAACAAGCAACGCCCGGCCCGTGGGTTCACGTTTCGGAGGGGATCATCGAAACGGAAAACCCCTCGCGGCGCATTGTGGCTTTGACATGCAAGGGCAGCAATCGCGTTTCGCCGCCGCTGCCGGCGGCCGAGAATGGAGCTTTCATTTCGAACGCCCGCACCGACGTCTTGCGGTTGATCGCCGAGATCGAACGATTGAAGTCGCTGATCAACGGCCACGCAACGCCACATCCGGATCGCGTTCAACGGTAATCGGGATGCGCAAGTCGCCTCTGTCGCCATTTCAATCGCGAATGCACACCAAGTGCTCGCATGTCGCGTTTCGCAGGAGGCTTTCTCGATCACGCGATTCGCTCCGATGATTCCGCGGGCTCGGAGTCAGGCTCCGCGACAGGCGGCGTCGGCGGGATAACGGCCTCCACGCCATCGGGCGGTTCGGGTTCGAGGTCGACCAATTCCACGCGCCTGACGCGCGTCGGTTCTGCTTCAATCACCGTCAATTCGTGCCGTCCGACGCGAAGCTTCTCGCCCGGCTCCGGCAGGTGCCCAAGCAATTCGACGACCAAACCGCCGGTCGTGTCGGCTCCCGTGCCTTCCGGAAGCTCGAACTGGCACTGATCAACCAGGTCGTCCACCGGGCACAGGCCGTCGATGAGAAATCTCCCCTGGCTGCGGCGGATGATATGAGGCAACTCGCGGTCGAACTCATCCTGAATCGGTCCGACAAGTTCCTCCAGCACGTTTTCAAACGTGACCATGCCCGACACCGTGCCATACTCATCCACGACCATCGCGACATGCGTGCGGTTCCGCTGGAACTCGCGCAGCAGCACGTCCAACCGCATCGTCTCGGGGAAGAACGGAATCTTGCGCGCGAATTTCGACAGTGACGTGATCGGCAGTCCCGACGTGACCGATGCCAACAGGTCTTTCGTGTGCAACATGCCGATCACTCGGTCGAGTTCCCCATCGCACACCGGAAACCGAGTGTGATGCGTCTCGGTCACGATCTGCATGTTCTCGGTGATCGGCTTGCGCGCATTCAAGAACGAAATGTTTCGTCGCGGAACCATGATCTGCCGCGCCACCTTGTTCTCCAGGTCGAGGACGTTCTCGATCATCAACCGCTCGCGCCGCGAGACTTCGCCCCCCGCGGCCGATTCCGCCAGCATCAGCCGTAGTTCGTCTTCGGTCGCATGCACCTGTTCTCCTTCCGGCAACGACTTGACGCCCACCACCCGCAACATCAGGTTGCTGGAATGGTTCAAAAACCAAATGAACGGCCAGAACACTTTCAGAAAGATCGTCAGCGGAGCGGAAACGGCCAGCGCGGTTCCCTTCGCCGCGTGGATCGCAAAAATCTTCGGGGCTTGCTCGCCCAGCGTGATGTGCAGGAACGTGATGACCACGAATGCCAGCGGCATCGCGAGATAGTCGGCGGTCGAACCGATGAGCGGTCTGATCAATTCGGCGACCCGCTCCTCGCCATACCACCCCAGCCCGAGGCTGGCCAATGTGATCCCAAGCTGGCAGGCGGACAGATACGCATCCAGCCGGTAGAGCACTTTCTCGGTGATTTTCGCGGACCAGTTCCCCGCTTTGGCGAGCTGTTCGATCTGCGTCAGACGCACCTTCACCAGCGCGAACTCGGCAGCCACGAAAAAGCCGTTCGCCAGAACCAGCAGCAGAACGAAGATGACTTCGATGACGGGCATGGATGAATCTCGACAAATTGGCAGGCTGTGCGGCACGCGGCCCACGTGCCGTCACGTCTGCCGCGCGGGATTGTAGTTCCAGCAATCGAAAATCGGCAATCGGCAATCTAAAATCCCTGCATGATCCTCCAGGGCAAAACCATCACCCCCGGCATTTCGCGTGGCGTGACGCACGTCGTCGATGCCCGCGCGATCCTTGCGGCCGCGCTCAATGTGCCGTCTGGTGAGTCGCCGCAGATCGAGCTTGAACGCTTGCACTCGGCCATCGGCCGCGCGTGTGTGCAGCTCGATCGGTTGCAGAGGCAACTCACCGGGCGAGTGGCTGCGACCGACGTCGCCATCTTTGAATCGCACGCGGGACTCTTGCGCGATTCGCAGTTCGTGGCGCGAGTCGAGAAGGAGATACACGAACAGAAGCTGTCGGCCGAAGCGGCCGTGTCGCGAGTTGTCACCGATCTGCATGCGACATTCCTCGCGAACAAGGTGTCGCTCGTGCGCGACAAGGCACCCGACATCCTCGACATCGGCCGCCGCCTCGTGCAGTGTCTCAACGCGCGGCCCGATCACGACGTCGAGATCGGCCGCGACGGCGTCGTGGTCGCCGCGTCGCTGACTCCTTCGGAACTGGTCCACTTCGCCCACCAAGGCGTGGTCGCCATCGTCACCGAGACGTGCGGGCAGAAGTCTCATACAGCAATTCTCGCCCGTGGGTTTTCGATACCCATGGTCACTGGCATCACGGCCGCCTGCGAGACGATCCCGGATGTGACCGAAGTCATCGTGGATGCGACCGGCGGGCGGGTCATCATCGGGCCCGACGATGCCACCAGGCAGACGTTTGATGCCCTGATCGAACGGAAGCAGGCGGAAGAGCCTGCGGATTCCGGTCCGCTTCCGCCGCCAGTCACATCGGACGGCGTGACGCTGAAACTACTGCTCAACATCAGCGACCGCATCGAAGCGGCCGCCGTGCCGCAGCTTGGTGCGAACGGGGTCGGGCTGTTTCGCACCGAGTTTTTGTACATGGATCGCCCGTGGTGGCCGACCGAGGACGAAAGCTACGCGGCGATGCGCGAGGTCTCCGACGCGATGGGCGATCCAGCCACGGAACTGAACGTGCGCCTCGTCGATTTCGGCGCGGAGAAATGTCCCGCGTACTCCGACATCCCCGTGAATCGCAATCCCAGCCTGGGTCTGCGCGGCATCCGTCTGCTTCTCCAGCGCGAAGACATTTTCGCGCCGCACGTGCGAGCCATCGCCAGGCTGGCTCGCGAACGCAAGCTGACGCTGCTGATCCCGATGCTCGACACGCTGGACACGCTCGACGCGACGCTCGGCAAGCTGTGCCAATTCGTCGGCGTGCCGCAGCGCGAACAACTGCCGTTCAAGATCGGCACGATGATCGAAGTCCCGTCCGCCGCCATCTTGATCGACGACCTGCTGCCGCGCGTCGATGCCGTGGCCGTCGGCCTGAACGATCTCACGCAGTACCTGCTCGCCGCCGACCGCGACGACGAACTCGTCGAGCGCTTCCACGACCCGCTGCAACCAATCGTGCTCCGCCTCCTGCGGCGCATCGTTGACGCCGCCGAGACGCATTGCAAGCCGCTGACGATCTGCGGCGAACTGGCCGGCGACCCCAAGCTGACGGGCCTGCTCCTCGCCCTCGGCATCCGCCGCCTGAGCGTCTCGCAATCGAGCTACCGCGGCGTGCTGTCAGCGATCAACCGGTTTTCCCTGCGCTCAATCGCCGGCGCGGCGGACGAAATTCTGAAGCTCCCGACCGGAGCGGCCGTGAGGCGGTTCATTGCGGAACACATGGCCGTGTCGTGACGGGCAACATGAATTCTGTGCTCACCAGTTAGGGATCTTCTCCCCACCATCAATCGTCAGCAGGGCTGAAATCGTCTCTTGTGACGTGTTTGATGGAAGAGTCATGAACATTCCATCAGCCGTCAAAACCAAGCAGCCCGCGAGGTTGACAGGGATTCTCTTGTCTCCATCAAGTGCGTAAACAGTGCTGCCATCGAAATGCAGGTCGTTGGGCTCGAGCCAATGGATTTTTGATTGAGGATAATACACGACGAGAATCGTGTTGGACGTTCCGTCTTTCACCTCTCGGATTGATCGACATCCGCTCGGAGGCCACATCGTCCGTTCCCCAACGATCGCGACAAAATGTGTGACATCCTCAAACCAATGCTGGCGCTGCAGTGCCCGGTTCGATTCGGAGTTCCACGGCTCATCGAAACGATACTCGTGCCGGAATTCGCTCGCACCTTTGAACTCGTCTCGAAGATGCAACGTCATCAGCGCTCGCCATGAGTGCATCGCGCGACCGTTTTCATCAACAACGACAGCGGGTGGGAAGCTCCTGAATTCGTCATGGTAACTGTGTAGGGCCATTCCGAGGGTTTTTAGGCTATTCTGACGCGCAATCTGATTTAGGACTTGGCACCCCGGTCGCAGCAGAATCCACACACTCAAGAGCAGCGCTCCGCCAATGCCTATCCGGATGGCCAGCTTCTTGGCTCGGGACATCGTTCGACCTTCGAGACGGAATCACCCCCAAACGAACTCGATCGGCATCTGCACGTCCGGGTGGATGCTCTTGTGGACCGGGCAGGCTTTCGCGGCGGTTTCGAGCTTGGAGCGGTCGGCGGCGGAAATGTTCGTGGCCTTGTCGGCGGGGATCGTGATCTTCACGGTGAGCTGCCCGATTCGCCGCACCGGCTGCTGGATCATCTCCTTGACGACGTGAACCCGCGTCCCGGCGAGATCAATGTTCCCGCGCTGGGCCACGATCCCCATGATCGTCATCAGGCACGAACCGAGCGCCGTCGCGACGAGGTCCGTCGGCGAGAAACTTTCCCCTCGCCCCTGGTTATCCACCGGCGCGTCCGTGGCAAGTTTGACCCCCGACGGACCATGCGTGGACACGCACCGGAGTTGCCCTTCGTAAACGATGTCGATTTCGACGGACATGGGATTGGTCCTTGGTTGGCGAAGCGTTGTCGTTTGTCGAGGTCGGATGATACATCGTTGGGGCAGTGGGCAGTAGGCAGTGGTCGAAAACACTCCCCACTTCCCACTGCCCACTGCCGTACCCCGCCGCCCTTGCATCTCGCGCCTTCCGATCCAACAATGCCCGGCGTCCGAACTCGATCTCCCGCGAAACTGCAAGGATTCAGCATGCCGAACAACCCGCGTGTCATTTTGAGTGCGTTTGCCGATGAAGCCGCGTCGTCGAAATCAATCGTGGAACAGTTGACCGCGATCGCCGCGCTGGGATTGGAATACTACAGCCCACGATTCATCAACGTGTCGGGCGAAGTCAAGCACATCATGACGCTCGGCAAGGATGAACTGAAAACACTCGTCAAGCTGCACGCCGATTTTGGCGTTCGCGTGACATCCGTCGGGTCGCCGATCGGCAAGGTCAAACTGGTCGACGAGGACGACGGAACGCACAACCGGTTCGTCCCGTTCAAAAAGTATCTGTCCGAAGACGTGCAGACCGCGATCGACCGGGCGCAGGCGATCGATACCAGGCTCATCCGCGGCTTTTCGTTTTACCACCCGCGCGGCACGGATCCGCTGAAATACCTCGCTCAGGCCGCGGACCAGATCGCCGCGATCACCGACAAATGCCGCAAGGCGGGACTCGTGTACGGGCTGGAAGTCGAAGCCAACCTCGTCGGGCAGAACGGCCGCTTGCTGGCGGAGTTGGCTCGGCGCGTGAACAGCCCCAACCTCGTCTGCATCTTCGACGGCGGGAACATTTCGTCGCAGAACCTGCACTCGGTTTACTGCTTCAACGAGTACCGGGCGATGGTCAAGCACATGGGCTGGATGCACGTCAAAGACTACAAAATCGATCCCGGTCTGAAATGGACCGGCATCGTGGACGAAGAGCGGTTGAAAAACTTTGTCCCTTGCGACCGGGGCGACAGCGGCCACGAAATCATCCTCCGCGACCTGCGCGAACAACTGCCGAAGCTGAACAAGAAAATGCAGAAGCTCGGCGCTCCGGGCTTCTTTTTGGAACTCGAACCGCACCTGAAAGGCGGCGGCCAGTTCGGCGGCTTCAGCGGCCCGGACGGTCTCGGCGTGGCATGCCGCGCCCTGTGTCGGATGCTCGATTACGTGGGCATTGATTACGAACTGCGCACCTTCGAGCACATCCGGAAGGCGCGAGGATTCTGACAATTGTTTAGCCGCAACGCCGAAGGCGTGCGAGCGGGATGACGAACCTGGTGGCGCGCACGCCTTCGGCGTTGCGGCTAAACGAGCGTATCAAGTGAGACCAAACCATGTCCTTCAACCCTCAGCTTCTTAACGGCCTGCTCGTGTGTACCAAGTCCAAGGCGCGGCTGGTGCAGGATGGAAGTCGCCTCGTCAGCAGCGATCCCGCGTGCCGGCTGGCGTATGCCATTCGGGACGGCATCCCGATCATGCTCGTGGATGAGGCGACCGAACTCCCGGCGGACGAGTGGCGTCAAGTGATGCAGCGGCACGGGCGCGATCCGGCCACCGGCGCGGTGCTCAAGCTGGCGCTGATCGCGATCTGTCTGGCATCCACCTTGACAGCGCTGGCGGAAGACAAATCGAGCCAGCCGGAAACGAACGACGGTCCGGCGGCGAAGTCAGCGGACGGAAGGAAGGACAAGTCGGGTCGCTACGAGTTCCGCCGTGACCACGATCCGAATGGGATCGGCAAGTTTTACATGGGGCGCGAGATCGCCCACGTCATGGGAGCACAGGCGGCCACGTGGCTGGAGCGGCCGGAGCGCGAAGCCGAGGAATCGATCTCGAAGTTGATTCCCGCGTTGGGTCTCAAGCCCGGCCTGGTCGTGGCCGACGTCGGCGCGGGAAGCGGCGTGATCACGTTGATGATGGCGGACAAGGTCGGCGACGAAGGCAAGATCGTCGCGGTGGACATTCAACAGGAAATGCTCAACCGACTCGCCCGAAAACTCAAGCTGCAGAAAATCGACAACGTGGAACTGGTCAAAGGGACCGACAAGTCGCCGCGCCTGCCCGCCGATTCGATCGACCTCGCTCTGATGGTCGATGTGTACCACGAGTTTGAGTTCCCTCACGAGATGATGCTCGAAATCTCGAAAGCCATGAAACCCGGCGGCCGAGTCGTGTTCGTCGAGTATCGCAAGGAAGACCCGAACGTCCCGATCAAGCTCGTCCACAAGATGACCGAAGCGCAGGTGAAACAGGAGATCGGCCAACCCGAATTCCGCTTGAAATGGAAGCAAACCATCGGCGACCTCCCGTGGCAACACGTCATCGTGTTCGAGCGCGTGAAGGACGGCGAAGCGGAGTCGAAGCCCGAATGACGGAGGAGCCAACATGACCGCCCTGACGTTTCCAAATCTGATGCAGCACCTGATGTCACTCGCCTTCGCTGGACTGGCCATCGGCGGCGTGGTGGTGGTCGCGCTGAACCTGAATCTGTCGAAGTGGACGTGGGCCGTGCTGGTCGGTTTTCTGGTGGAGGCGATCGTCCAGTTCACCATAGTCGCCACGACGTTTGCCCTTCAATCGGGCGCGTTCGCAGGCGGAGGTGGCGGTGTGACGGTGCTGTCCGCAGTTTTCATGATGATGCGTGCTGGCGGGTTGCTCGGCTGGCTCCTGATCGTCGGCGGCCTATGGGGCGTGTTCAGCGACATCCAACGACGGTTGAGCGCCTGATGTTCGACCTCTCGAACCGCTCTGACTTCGTCAAGCTGGCCGTGCTGTTTGAGAGCGGGATGATCGTGATCGCGGTCGCGGTCGGCTGGCTGTTTGGCGTGGAACCGCAGGCGCGGTGCGAGTGGTCGTTCGAGGCGATCGGCTGGGGCGTGCTGATCGCGATCCTGATGTTTGGATTCTTCCTGCTGAGTTTTCACTTCGCCATCGGTCCGCTGCGGCAGATGAAACAGTTTCTGCTGGAATCACTCGGACCGCCGCTGGCGGCTTGCCGGTGGTACGATCTCGCGGCGATTGCGGTCGTCGCGGGGGTGAGCGAAGAATTGCTGTTTCGCGGTGTGCTGCTGCCGCTCGTCGGCAAATGGGTCAGCAGCGTGCTGTTCGGCCTCGCCCATTTCATCACGCCGCTGTACGCGCTGCTGGCCGGACTGGCGGGACTCTTGCTCGGCGAATTGCTGGAGCGATCGGAGAACCTGCTCGCCCCGATCGTGGCTCACGGGTTGTACGATTTCCTCGCGTTCGTCATCGTGGCTCGAGCGAGTGGCCGCTCGTCGGCGAGCGAGCATGGATCGCCGTGAGAGCGGCGACGTGCCACGCGTCGAATCGATTCCGGTTCATCGCCGCCAGCCTGAGCCTTGATGTGGAAACGCTTCGGGGTATGCTGGCCGGGTGTTCAGAGCACACGATGAGAGTCGGAGAATGAGCGAAATGTCCAATCGATGGTCGCGTCGCGAGATGTTGCACTCGCTGGGAGGCGGTCTCGGCGTTTGCAGCCTCGCGGCATTGGTGGCCGAGCCGTGTCGAAGTGCCGACGATCCGCGATTGACAGCAGAGGAGGCGACGCCTGCGACACGGAAAGCGAATCAGGCGCACGTTCGGCCGCGAGCCAAGCGGATGATCCAGCTCTTCATGAATGGCGGGCCGTTTCAGGGTGACTTCCTCGATCCCAAGCCGGCGTTGAACGAGTTCGCGGGGCAGCGGCCGAAGGAGGTTGAATTTCGAACCGAGAACGCGACGGGCGGGTTGATGCCTGTGCCGTTCAAGTTTGAGCGGCGAGGCGACTGCGGGTTGCCGGTAAGCGAATTGGTACCGCGGCTGGGCGACCACATCGATGACCTGTGCATTATCCGGTCGATGCACACGGACAATCCGAATCACGGACCGGCGCTGTTCCTGATGAACAACGGCACGATCACGCCGACGCGGCCGAGTCTCGGGTCGTGGCTGATGTACGGCCTCGGCAGCGAGGCGGCCGATCTGCCGGGGTACGTCGTGCTCTGTCCAGGCCGCCCCGTCCGGTTCGCGGAACTCTGGTCGAGCGGCTTTCTGCCGGGCGAGTTCCAGGGGACGTACATCAATCACTCAAACCTCGACACGCAGAAAATGCTACCGAACATCCGCAACGAGCAGCTCTCCCCGGAGCAACAGCGGCGGCAACTCGAACTGCTTCGGCGGATCAACTCGCAACACCTCGCCGAGCACGGCGGCGAATCGGCCCTCGAAGCCCGCATCCGGTCGATGGAGACTGCGTTCCGGATGCAGTTCGCCGCGTCCGACGCCTTCGACATCAACCGCGAACCGCCGGCCGTGCGCGCGGAATACGGCTCGACGCATTTCGCGAACTCGTGCCTCCTCGCCCGGCGGCTGGTCGAACGCGGCGTGCGGTTCGTGCAGATTTACTACGGCAACGGCCAGCCGTGGGACACGCATCGCAACCACAACGCGACGACCGAAAACCTCGCCCGCGACATCGACCAGCCGACCGCCGCGTTGCTCGGCGATCTCAAACGTCGCGGCTTGCTGGACGACACGCTGGTCGTGTGGGGCGGCGAGTTCGGCCGCACGTCCACCACCGAATCGACAGATGGTCGCGATCACAACCACTGGGGCTTCACCGTCTGGCTGGCCGGCGGCGGCGTGCGCGGAGGCCTGGCGTACGGCGCCACTGACGACTTCGGCTTCCGCGCCGTGCAGGACAAGGTGCACATCCACGACCTGCACGCTACGATTCTGCAACTGCTGGGCCTCGACCACGAACGGCTGACGTACCGCCATGCCGGACGCGATTTTCGACTGACCGACGTGTACGGTCGCGTGGTCCATGAGATTCTGGCGTGAGGTCTCGTGCGGTTCGCGACGTGGTGTAAGACGGCCCTTCCGGGCCGTCCCTGCGTCGGCCCGGAAGAACCGACCTACGAAACACAAGACGGCCAACGACGGCAGGAGCACGGCGTGCCACTGGCGACGCATCACATCGAAGGACACGCGGCCGGCCCGCACCTGTTGATCACGGGCGGCGTGCACGGCGACGAATTTGAACCGATGGTGGCGATTCGAAGTTTGATCGCACGGCTGCGGTCGGACGAACTTCGAGGCCGAGTAACGCTGGTGCCGGTCGTGAACGAGGCCGCATTTCGGCGCGGTCAGCGCACGGCGGAAGACGGTTTGGATCTGGCTCGCACTTGCCCCGGGCGACCCGACGGGAGCGTGACCGAACGAGTCGCGTTCGAGCTGTCCGCACTGATCCGCACCGCCGACTTCTACATCGACCTGCACACCGGCGGCGTGCGGCTGAAGGTGTCGCCGCTCGTCGGGTACATGCTGCACCAAAATGCCGCTGTGCTGGAGACGCAGCGGCGGATGGCGCGTGCGTTCGGCCTGCCGATCATCTGGGGGACCGACCCAGGACTCGACGGTCGCTCGTTGTCGGTGGCTCGCGATGCGCACGTCCCTGCGATCTATGGCGAATACCTCGGCGGCGACGAGGTCGATCCGGCGGGGGGCGAAGCCTACGTCGGAGGCTGCACGAATGTGATGCGGGAACTTGGTCTGCTTCCCGGTCCGTCGTGGCCGCCGCGCACGCCGCCGCTCGTGGTCGAAGATTCGCGGCCGAACTCCGGGCACATGCAGGTCAACCACCCATCCCCGTGCGATGGGTTTTTCGCATCCGACGTGAAACTCGGCCAACGCGTGCAAGCGGGCGAGCGGATCGGTACAGTCTGCGACGTGCTGGGTCAGCGCGTGGAACCGATCCACGCCCGCTACGCCGGGCTGGTGATCGTGCTGCACACGTTCCATCGCATCGACGCCGGATCCAGTGTCGCCGTGATTTTGGAAACCGGAGCGAACCAACCGCCTCCGTAGGACAGCCCATCCGAGCCGTCTGGCGTTATTCGTCGTGGTGTCGGCCCGGAAGGGCCGACCTACAGAAGCTGTCACACTGTCCAACGAAAGCCTCACGTACACACCATGCAAACCAGCCGCATCAAAGCCAAACTGAAACGCAACGATCCTGTCCTCCTCACCACACTCCACATCCCCGACGATCAGGTCTACGAACTGACCAGCCTGATGGGTTTCGACGGAATCTGGCTCGACCTCGAACACCATCCGTTCAGCGAAGAAACAGCCGACCGGCTGCTCCGCGCGGCGCGAGTCGGTTCGTCGGACGTGATGGTTCGCCCGGCGAAGGGTGAGTTCATGCGGATGAGCCGGCTGTTCGAGATCGGTGCCACGGGGATCATGTACCCGCGCTGCGACAACGCCGCCGAGGCACGCGAAGTCGTCCGGTGGGCCAAGTTCGCGCCGCAGGGTCAGCGCGGCATCGACAGCGCGAACGCCGACAACCCGTATTGCATGATGCCGGTCCCCGAGTACATCAAACTCGCCAACGAAAAAACATTCGTCGTCGTGCAGATTGAAGACCCGAAGGCCCTCGTCCATGCCGACGAAATGGCCGCCGTGGACGGAGTGGACGTAATCTTCTTCGGCCCCGGCGATTTCAGCATCCTCAGCGGCATCCCGTGCCAGTGGGATCACGCGCTGATCGACGACGCCATGCGAAAGGTCTCCGCCGCCGTGAAGAAAGCCGGCAAGCACTGGGGCATGCCGATCTTCTCGATCGACCACGCAAAAAAAGTCATGGACCTCGGCGGCCGGTTCCTGTGCCACGGCTGCGACCTGCTGATGGTCAAGTCGGCTCTCGAAGACATGCAACACAAGTTCGCACCGCTCGGAGTCACCTTTGAACGGCGCTCCTGATCTCCCCTCGCCCCCGCAGGGGGAGAGGGCTGGGGTGAGGGGGACGAGCGACGACTGGCAGTCCTCGCAGAAGTCGTCAAGAGTAGCACCGCCCCCTCATCCCCAACCCCTCTCCCCCGGTGGGGAGAGGGGAGAAGCTGAACACCATGCCACCCACATCCACCCACCGCGTCCTCGTCGTCGGAGCCGGCTCGATCGGTGAGCGGCATCTACGCTGCTTCCGGCAGTCGGGTCGGTGCGAAGTCGCGTTCGTCGAAATCAACTACGCTCTGCGAGTGACGATTTCGGATCGCTACAACGTGCGAGGCCACGCGGAACTTGATACGGCTCTGGCGGAGAATCCGACCGCCGCCGTCGTTGCCACGCCGGCGCAGACGCACGTGCCGCTGGCCACGAAGCTGGCGGATCGCGGGATCCACCTGCTGATCGAAAAGCCGCTGAGCACGAGCCTCGACGGAATCGAGCGGCTGCGAAGTACGATCCGCGAGCGAAACGTCTCCGCCGCCGTGGCCTACGTGTACCGCTGCCATCCGTCGCTTGCGGCCATGCGACAGGCGATCACGGACGGGCGGTTCGGTCGGCCGGTGGAACTCGTCGCGGTCTGCGGTCAGCACTTCCCCACGTATCGGCCGGCGTACCGAAACATTTACTACACCGACCACGCCACCGGCGGTGGAGCCATTCAGGACGCGCTCACGCACGTCGTCAACGCGGGCGAGTGGCTCGTCGGCCCGATCGACCGGTTGGTCGCGGACGCGGCGCACCAGGTCCTCGACGGAGTCGCCGTCGAAGACACGGTGCATCTCCTCGCGCGGCAGGGAAATATCATGGCCAGCTACAGCCTCAACCAGCATCAGGCCCCGAACGAAACTAAGATCACGGTCGTCTGCGAGCGCGGGACCGTGCGCTGGGAAGCACACGCTCATCGCTGGCGCTGGCTTGCGGTCCCCGGCGATCCGTGGCACGACGAACCGCTACCGCCACTGGAACGCGACACACTGTTCATTGCGCAGGCGAACACGTTCCTTGACGCCGTCGAGGGCCACGGCCCCGTGCCGTGTTCGTTCGACGAGGGACTGCAAACCCTGCGCGTGAACCTCGCCGCGCTGTCGAGCGTGCAAAACCAGTCGTGGCAAGACATCATTGTTTAGTCGCAACGCCGCAGGCGTGCGCGCGGGTACTCGCTCGACCCCGGCGCGCAGCCCTACGGGCTTGCGGCTAAACGATGCAACACAATTCCGAGCGTCCGAGAGACTACGATATGCCGACCACATCCGCTCCCGAACCCACCGTCCAGCAACTTTTCGACCTGACTGGCAAGGTCGCTCTGGTGACCGGTGGGTGTGGGCACTTGGGGTCGGCGATGGCTCGAGCACTGGCCGAGGCCGGCGCGTCGGTCGTGCTCACCAGTCGCGATGCCGCAAAGGCGCGCGCGGCGGCCGACGCGCTGCCGCGAGTCGGTGCCGCGCGGCATCATGGCGTCGCCCTCGATCACATGCAGCCGGATTCGCTCGACGCGAGCTTCCGCGAAGCCGTGTCGCTCGCTGGGGGCGTGGACGTGCTCGTCAACAACGGACACGAAGCGCTCGCCGCCGACTGGACGACGGTCACTCCCGAACAGTTCACGAGACAGCTCGCCAATGCCACGGGGTACTTCGTCCTCTCGCGGCTGGTGCGCGATCACGCCGTCGCGCGCGGAGCGCCGGCAAGCATCATCCAACTCGGTTCGATGTACGGTCTCGTCGGCTCGTACCCCGACGCGTACGCGGGCGTCTGCCCGGCCAGTCCCGTCGCGTACCACGCCCTCAAGGGAGGCATCGTCCACCTGACTCGGCATCTCGCCGTGTACTGGGCCAGGGACCGTGTGCGAGTCAACTGCCTCAGCCCCGGCCCGTTCCCCAGCGACAAGGCCGCGGCGGCGATGGTCGAGCGGCTGTGCACGAAAAGCCCGCTGGGCCGCATGGGTCAGCCATCGGAACTGAAGGGAGCCATCGTGTTCCTCGCCAGCGACGCCAGCAGCTACATGACCGGCCAGAACCTCGTGATCGACGGCGGCTGGACGGCGTGGTGAAGCCGAAAACAAACTCCCCTCACCCCCCGGTCCCCTCTCCCCGTTCCGGGGCGACGGGGAGGTGCTTTGCGAACTGCCCAGCAACGTCCACGCCGACCACGTCGTTCCACGCTGCGAGCAACCGTCGGTAGACCGGCCCCGGTTGGCCGCCGCCTATCGCCACGCCGTTGATCTTCGTCACCGGCATCACGCAGAACGGGGTGCTCGACAGGAACGCTTCGTCGGCATTCATCACCGAGTGGACCTGAATGTCGCGTTCGACGAACGGGATGCCGAGGCGTCCCGCGAGTTCGATCACCGTCTGGCGGCTGATCCCCGGCAGGATGTTGGTCAGCGTCGGCGACACGATCGTCCCGCGCTCGACGATCAGGAAGTTGGCTCCGCTCGTCTCCGTCACGTTGCCGTCCAAGTCCAGCAGGAGCGCGATCGCGTCGGGATCGACCAGGCGGGCCTCGTGGTCAGCGAGGTAGTAGTGCATGCGGCTGCGGTATTTCATCTTCGGGTCGAAGCACTGCGGCGGCACGTGCCGAATCGACGGCGTGACCACGTGCGCCCCGTCCCGCATTTTTTTCGCCCACAGTTCAAACGGCAGCGGGAACGTGTGGAGGCACACCGTCGGCGTGGTGCGAGCCGCTCCCGCTGCTGACCCGGCGTACACCGGGAATTCCCCCGCCGTGACGAAATGGATCAACCCGAGTTCCTCGTCCGGGCCGATCAGTTTCAGATTCTGTTCGACCAGCTCGCGCGACACGGCTTCGAGTTCGCTCGGCGACAACCCGATGTCCATGCGCGTGTACTTCAGCGATCGGAACAATCGGGCCACGTGGTCGTCGAGCCGGAACAGCACGTGCCGAAACGTCCGCGTCATCTCCGTGACTGTCGCCCCCAGCACGACCCCTGCGTCGTAAATCTTCAGGCTCGCCTGAGACGCCGGAATCACCCGACCATTGAGATACACGAGGGATTCGGTCATGGCTTGGTCACTTCGCGTTGAGTTCCCGTCGATGTTTTGCCGTCGCCCGCTGGATGGCCTCGCGATCCGTTTCGGCGAGCCAGGCGGCTCGCATGGTGAAGCCGTACGCTTCGCCGATCTTGGGGTCGGGGACGAACCACTGGAAATCCCAAGCCGGGTTGCCGCCGCCTCCACCGGTTGGCGACTGGCCGAACCAGATGCGATCGCGGTCGCGGAACATTTGCACGTACGCCAGCCCGTGGCTCACGCCGAAATACCACGGCTCGACGTAGACGTAAGGCGACCGGTTGAAGATCAGGGTGGCCGGAAACGGGTCGTCGTGGGGCAATTTCGGCAGCGGGCCGGCGGGCGGGTGCGTGCTGTCTACGCCGTGCGCCCGGCTCGTCGCGCGAATCCACTCCGCGCCGTCGGCGTCTCCCGCCTTGCGGCCGAGGAATTGAATCGCCGTCGATTCCGGCTGATTGATGTAGCTGGCCCAGAACAAGCCGATGTACCCGTTGCGAAACGTGGCCGCGCGCGGGATGCACTCGAACGTGTACTCGATCGTGCCGTCGTCGAACAGCCGGTAGCGCCCGCAGCTTTCAAGCTTCATGTTCGGCGTCGGCGGCTGGTACACCTCGACGGTGTGATCGTCCACGACGCGAAGCTGCATCGGAGCCTTGCGCGGCTCGAACCGTTCCCTGTCGATCATCTCCCGCGAGCCGTCGTGGATGTGCTCAAAGTTCAACCCCGCGACGGCAGGAACGAAGAAATTGCTCTCGCGCCGACCATGCTTCAGCACCGCGACGCCGTTGTACCCGGCCCGATGCCCCGGACAATCCGGCACGTCGATCGCCGCGTTGTCCGCGATGACCACCGTCACCGCCCCGCGGCGCATCACAACGTGATGGGCCTCGGGCGTCGTGAACTTCACATCCGGGTTGGTGAGGCTCGTGATCCGTTCCGCCGCGTGCGGATGTGCCGCGAATGCGAGACCGGCCAGGTTGATGACGAACGCAGCGACGATCAAAGTGGATTTCATGTCATTACCTCCGAGTTCTGCCCTCTCTCTCTCCGGGAGAGGGCCGGGGTGAGGGTACGCCAAAAGCAAATCGGTAGCCCAATCGTCACCGACGCGCCCTCACCCTAACCCTCTCCCGGAGGGAGAGGGGACGACGAATGTGTGTGTCATTTTCCACCCGAAGCCGCTTTCTCCACTGCCTCCAGTTCTCGTTTGAGCGGCCGGTAGCCGAATTCGTTGAGCGCGGCGATCAGGCCCCGGTCGCTGTTGCTTCTCGCGACGGCTGCCATCGCGTTCAGGCCGCCGTGCAGCGATTCGATCGCCTTCTCCAGTTCAGCGAGCTGCGTTTCCGCGTCCCCTTTGCGTTTGGCCAGCCCCGCCTTGCGAACGGCTTCGACGCAGTTCATGTATTCGAAACCAAACTCGAACCGCCGGGCAAAGTACAGCGTGTACGATCGGCCTCCTTCGCGAGCCCGCGTGTTGGCGCGATACATTTCGTTCATCGCGTTGAGATAACACTCGCGAGCCTTCCCCCACCATTCGGGAACCGGTTGCTCGGATTCGTAATGCTTGAGGATCACGCCGGGAATCGGGAAGCTGAATCCCAGGCTGTGTTCGTCGATCAGCGTCGTCGCCTGTTCGACCAGCTCGAACGCCTTGGCCACGCGGTCGGAAACGCCTTCGCCGCAGACCGGCGTCACGAGGACTTCCAGAGCCGACCGCGGTGTCACCTTCGGATCGAAACTCCCGCGGCTGAGCAGGTACGCGGTCAGATCGAGGTCGCCGATGGTCCGGTATCGCACCGTGAACCCAATCCACCCCGGCTGACGCACGGCACCGAGCAGTTCGTTGATCGACGCGTGCGCGGCCTGTGGGACGGCTTCGAGGTTGTTGTCCGCAAGCGTGAAAAGCAGGCTGCTCGGGACTGGCTTGGCTGCGATCGCCGGCAACAGATCGCCATGCCCGGCCACGCGGCGGGCCGTGTGGTCGATGAAATGCAACACACCCGTCCGCGCCGGCAACAGCTTGTCGAGATACGGAACCAGCACCGGATCGACATGCACGAGGTTGACCTCGGTGTCGAGCGGGTCGTGATCCTCGCGGAGAATCGGCGACGCCTCCAACTCCGGAATCGGAGCCTGCCGCAGGTGCAGCATCCGCCGCGTCCACTTCCGGTCGGCCAGCAGGTGGTGATAGAAGTCGAGCGCGACGACGCTGCCGCGAAGCGACATCGCGGCGTGATCGCTCGCGGCACCGGCTCGCGCTTTCGCGGAACCTTCGAGCTTCGCGAGACTCGGCAGGCCGTCGATTCCGGCTCGCGCGGCGAGTCGTCTCCACGAGTCGTCCGCCCGCCCGGCCCACTCGGGAACGTGCGGCGCGGTGAGGTACACGGCGTCGAGACTCGGGTACTCGTGGAGGTACGCGCCGATCTGCGCCTTCGCGAGTGCGATCAACGTCGGATCGTCCGGCTTCTGCGTCGGGCCGGGGCCAACGGTGAAGTTCGATAGCCCGGCGACCGGTTTCGATTGCGGCAACACGGGGGCGAATTCCTTCGGAAACTCGACGGCCGGCAGCGCGAGGCCCACCGACATGCCGAGTTCCTGTGCCGAGACGATGATGCCTTGCAGCAGCCGGTGAGCCGCGACCACGCGTTCGTCGTACGTCGTCGCCGCCGCGAGGTCGGGGTTTTCAAAAAACTTCGCGCCGCCAAACGCCGCGCGGCCGGCGGTGTCGCCCGCGACGGGGAACGTCCAGCCGTGCCACATCACGCCGGTCTGTTTCTCGATGCCGTTGAATTTGAAATGCACGAACGGTTGCCACGGGTGCGTCGACAGGATCACGCGGTTGTATTTCAGCTTGGCGATTTGTTTCAGCACGCGCCGCTGTTCGTCCAGCCCCCACGCCGCTGTGCCGAACGGCAGTTCGTCCAGCATGCGCCACGTGCGCAGTTGGACCGCCGGTTCCAGGACGACATCGAGGCCGTCCAGTTTCACCGGCGGAGGCGACACGGGGTCGAGATCGCCGTACAGCATCGAGCGGATTCCAAGCCGATGGCCGAACTCCGCGACCGCCCAGTACGTCGCCGCCGAACTTCCGCCACCAACCAGCATCGCCGGCCGACCGCGATGCGTCACGCTGCGGAGTACGTGCCCCTGCCCGGTCAACTTCGGCCAGTTCGCCGCGAACGGTAGCATGTGCGAATTCGTTCGCGGACTGCCGACGAAGATCGTCGCGGGCGAATCGTCCGCTGGTGCCGCGACCACTTTCACGTCGGCCTCGTACACTCGCCGAAGCTGCGCGGCGAGTTCATCCGCCGCGAGCCGCTCGAGCGCGGGCGAACTCTTGTCGATCACGATGTCGATCCGCGGCCCGGCGAAGGCGGGGATCGCGGCGAGCGAGAGCAGTACAGCGAGGCACAGCACCAGGAATCTCCCTCGCCCCCGAAGGGGGAGAGGGCCGGGGTGAGGGGCGAGTGATCCTTGGGCCATGCGCTTCCGATGGACCGTGGCACCGGCGTCCCGCCGGTGCAGACAGGCGAGACGCCTGTCCCACGGCCCCTCACCCCCAACCCCTCTCCCCATGCGGGGGCGAGGGGAGCAAACACGCTTACCCCACGCGGGCCAGTTTGACTGCGGTGCCATAGGCGAGGACCTCCGTTGTTCCGGACATGAATTCGGTCGCGTCGTAACGCATGGCGATGATGCCGTCGGCTCCGACTTCGCGGGCGTGTTCGACCAGCCGGCGGAACGATTCCTGCCGGGCCGACTCGCAGACTTCGGCATACGTTTCGATGTTGCCGCCAACGATGCTCTTCAACCCGCCGAGAATCCCCTGCGCGATGTTTGGCGAGCGGACGACGATCCCGCGCACCACGCCGATGTACTGCGTGATCGTGTGCCCAGCGACCTCGTTGCCTGTCGTGACGATCATGATGGTCTCCCGATTCGGTTTTGCCGCGTGGCACCGGCGTCTCGCCGGTGTCGTTCATTCAACAAGCGTGCTCAGGTGCGGGACGCGATCGACGCGCGGCAGCACTTGGGGCTGGTAGATGGTCGTGTACGCGTGCGCCTTGCGGTGGGCATCGAGAGCCTCCTGTGAGGCCCATCGTTCGACGAGCAGGAACACGCGGGCGTCCGCCTGCGAGTGGTACACCTCGAACCGCTCGCAACCCGGTTCCAGCAGCGACAGCCGCCGCTGTTCGGTCAGCAGCGAGCGAATGTCCGGGATGTCGCGTTCGTCTTTCACCGTGAGAATGATGTTGCCGTAGATCATGGTTGATCCCAGTGTAGCCCGCACTCGCCGAGAGCGGTGATGGTGGTCTGATTGGATCTGGTCCCGCTCTCGGCGAGAGCGGGCTACATTACTCAACGCAAAACAACGTCTGCCTTCCACGAATGAACAGCCTGCCGTCGGAGATTGCGGGCGAGGCGAGACACGATTCACCCATGTCGTTTTTGGCGAGGACGTTCAGCTTCGGGCCTTGAGACAGGACGACGACGAAGCCGTTTTCGCCGGTGACGTAAATCTTCCCGTCTCCGGCCACGGGGGAGCTGTAGTAGTCGCCAATGTTGCGGATGCGGGCGAGTTCCCAGTGCGTCATCCCCGTAGCCACGTCGAACGAACTGGAGAGGCCCCCCTTCTTGACCACGAACAGTTGCTCGCCGACGACAACGGGAGATGACAGGTTCGATGGCGAGCGATTCTTGATGTTCCAGACGACGTGCGTTTTCGTCACGTCGCCGCGACCGCCGCCGCGCACGGCCTGGATCGTCGTGCCGCCGCCGACGAGGTTGTCGGCCGATTGAAACGCCGTGTCGATTTCGGTTCCGCTCAACACGCCGTCGCCATTTTTGTCCGAGCGATCGAACTGCGGCCAGAATTCCTTCGGGATTTCGGCGCGAGCCAGTTCGCCGTCCTGATTCGTGTCGAGCCATTCCATGAGGGCATATTTCAGCGTGCGAGTTTCATCGCCGTAGCTTTGCACGGAGACGTAAATCACGCCGTCGCGCGCGACCGGCGACGTCATCAGCGTGCGCGGGAGCGTGTTGCAGTTCCAGCGCACGCGACCGGTTTCGGGGTCGTAGCCGATCAGCTTGCCCGTGCCGCCGACGACGATGTCGGTTTGACCGTTGGCTTCGCAGACGACGGGGACCGCGTAACCGGCGAGCATTTCCGGACGCTCGGTGCGCCATTGCAGCTTGCCCGTGCTCGCGTCCACCGCGAAAAGCGCCGGCGCGAGGTCGTCGTCCTGGTTGAAGATCACGCGGCCCTGAAACACGATCGGCGATGCGGCCGCGCCCCAGTCCATCAGGTACGCCGGCTGCGGCAGCTTGTGTTCCCAGACCGTGTGCCCGTCCGCCGCATCGAGTGCGATCAGGCCGAGCGTGCTGAAATGGATGTAGACGTGACGCCCATCCGTCGCCGGAGTCGATGCCGCGTGGCTGTTCGGCGGCGTGATCCGCGGCAGCTTGCCGGTGTCGAAGTTGCGCGACCACAGCTTCGCGCCCGAGGCCGCATCGAACGCAAACGCTCCGAACTTCTGATCGGCCAGCATCGCCGTGACGAACACGCGGCCTCCGGCCACGATCGGCGAACCGACTCCATCGCCAAGCTTCACCGACCAGCGAACTTTGTCCGTGGCTGAAAACTCCGTCGGCAGCGGCTTCGATTCCGAGGAAACTCCGCTCCCGTTCTGTCCGCGGAATTGAGGCCAATCGGCGGCGAACGACGAACCGACGTGAACCGATGCCAGCGCGATCAGCAAGATGACATGAAGCGTCGGCTTCCGCATGATCCCCTCCGATTTGGTGATGGTCCGCACGCTGTGTCAGATTACCGAAACCGTCTGCGAAGCGTGAGTGTGCGCGGCCTTATCTCCATCTCCCCCGGTGGGGAGAGGGGAGTTCGTGTCATTGCGCGTCAAACATCCGGGCGGCGTTGCCGAAGAAAATGTCCTCCACCTGCGGATCGGTCAGGCCGGTCGCGAGGGCGGCGACTTTGAGCGTGCGGAGCGATTCGAGACCGACGAGGCTGAACTGCAACTTCGCGTACGCGGCGTCGAGTTTCGTGTTTTCTGGGTTGAGCCAGAGGAAACTGTCGCCAAGGGCCACGCAGCGGCCGCGGATGTGCGAGACGGGGAAGTCCGAACCGTACAGCAGTCGCCGGTGGCCGAACGTGCGGATGATCGCTTCAAAGGCTCCGCAGTCGGTGACGGCAGACGTGTCGCACCAGATGTTTGGCAGACCGCGCAGTGTTTCGATCCCGACGATCGTGTGGTGCGGGTTGAACCCGCGTCCCGCATGGGCGAGGATCAGCCGGGCGTTGGGATAGCGCTCGGCGTAGGTTCGGAGCACGGTTTGATTCGATTCGTCCGCCAGGGCCCGAGCGCGAACGATGTGCAGCGTGATCGACAGACCCAGTTCGTGCGCGATGCGAACGTGCGCCTCCGGCAGGTAGCTCGGAATGGCCGCTTCCCACGTCGGCTTTTCGGCAGCGAACAGGTGATACGGTTTGAGGCCGACGAAGCCGTCGCGCCGCACCGTCGCGCGAATGAACTCCGGGTCCATCGACGGATGGATCAGCATCTGGCCACGAGCGTCCGTTCGGCGAGTCTCCGTCGCGACGAATTCGTTCGCCTTCGCAAAGTCCACGTGCGTCGCCGGGAAGCCGAAGAACAGTCCGCCCGTCTGCCGCCGCGGCGTGATCTGCCCGATCCGTTCCTCAAACGTCTCCCACCCGGCGACGGCGGGACCACTGGCACACAGCCTCGGCGGGTTCGCGGTGAAGTGGCCCATTTCGTACAGGTGCGCGTGGGCATCGAAGATTCGTGGAGGCACGAACGATTCGAGTTCGCGGTCCCAGAGTTCGCGGTCGGTGTCGAGGAGTTGCCAGTCCATGTGGTCTTTCCTTCGGTTGTTTAACCCGGAGCCAACGGCGACGGCGTATCGAATGTCTCTTGGCCCACAACGCGCCGTCGCCGTTGGCTCCGGGTTAAACGATTTGATTCAAGATCAGAGCACTTCCACCGGGTAGGCGTTCATGGCACGGAAAGCTTCGGCGTACTTCACGCCGCAGGTTTGGCCGCGGTACAGGGCCAGAGACTCTTTGGCTCGCATGGCCCCGTCGGGCTGGTTTGGATCGAACGGTTGATTGCGAACGAGGGCCATCAATTTGCCGAGCCAGGCGATCGCTTGCGGCCAGTCGTCGGTCACGTCGACAAACGTGTCTGGTTCGAAGCCGATCGTGTGCCGGGGGCCGTTATCGAACTGATAGATTCGCTGCGGCGCGACGAATCGTTTTTGCCGGTCGATCAACCGGTCCGCGTGTCGCAGCGCGATCCGGCAAAGCGCTGCCGCCGCCTCGTGGTCGGGATGTTGATCGTGTGGCCAGAGGTGGAACGCGACGTCCGGCTGGATGTCGGCAATCGCTTCAGCGACCGCCAGCTTGTTCGCTTCGGTGACGCCAAACTTCAGCTCGGCGAATTCGAGGAACCGCATTTCCACGCCATGTTCCTTGCCGAGACGCACGGTTCCTTCGACGATCTCCCGCTCGCGCCCCTGAGCCGGCTTCCAGTTCGAGTAGTCTCCAATCAGCGACAGGATCACCACGCGATGATTCTTCCGCACGGCTTTCAGCAGCGTGCCGGAGATGCCAAACACGCAGTCGTCGTAGTGGGCTCCAATGCCGAGGATGGTCTTGGCCATGATGATTCCTTTGCGAGCCGCGATGATCGTCGACAACATCGTCGCGAAACAACCGACGTCCGTCCAGCGATTCGGTGAGCTGCGCATGTGGCAGGACTCTCGCAACGCGAAAGTCGGCTGGCTATCCTGCTGTTGATCTCCCCCCTTGCAACCAAGTTCTGCCTCACCGCCACCAGGAGACCCACCGATGCGATTGTGCCGAATCAAAACAAACGGTCAGGTCCAGATTGCGTTCTACGATGAACAACGCCTCGTGCCGCTGACGACGGTGGCGAAGGCGTACGCGGACAAGATGGGACGGACGCTCGACCTGCCGGCGAGCGAGTCGTTGCTCGACTTCCTACCGCCTGCGGGCAAGGGTTTTGCCGTGGCGAAGGAGTTGGCGAGATGGCTGGCGGAGCATCCGGCGGCGATCGGGAACGCGGGGAGCATTTCCACGTCGGCCGCCGAATTGCTGGTGCCGATTCCGCGGCCGAACAAGATTTTTTTGTTGGCGGGCAACTACACCGAGCACATTCGCGAAGGGGGCGGCATCGCGCCGGAGCGGGCGGAGACGTTTCCGTACGTGTTCCTGAAGCCGCCGACCACCACGCTGACCGATCCGAACAAGCCGGTCCGCATCCCGAAGGTGTCGCCCGGTGCCATCGACTGGGAACTGGAACTCGGCGTGATCATCGGCAAGACCGTGAAAGGGATCTCCGAAGCCGACGCCTTGTCGTGCGTGGCCGGTTACACGGTGATCAACGACATCTCGAACCGCAAGTTCCGGCCGAATCCCGATCGCAAGAAGCGCGACAAGGACGCGTTCTTCGACTGGCTGCACGGCAAATGGCACGACAGCTTCTGCCCCGCCGGCCCGTGCGTCACGTCGGCGGATGCCATTCCCGACCCGCAAACCCTCAAACTCGAACTGAAACTCAACGGCGAGGTGCGTCAAAACTCGACCACGGCCGCGATGATCTTCCCGGTCGCCGCGCTGATTGAATTCATCGCGTCGATCTCGACCTTGGAACCCGGCGACATCATTTCCACTGGCACACCCTCCGGCGTGGGTTCGGCGACGGGGACGTTTCTCAAACCGGGCGACGTCATGCACGCCAGCATCGGTTCCATCGGCACGCTGGTGTCACCGGTCGCGGCGGAGTGAAACTTTTAACCGCAGAGGGCGCAGAGAACGCGGAGGTTGACAGCGTCTCGGCGTCCTCTGCGATCTCTGCGTTTCGACTTTTTCAATCTCGGAGGGACAACATGCTTCGCGCAACAGTGAGTGCGTCGTGGTTGATCGCGGTCGCGTGGCTGTCGGTATCAACAGCAGCCGTCGCACAAGATCGCAAGACGAAAATCGTCAACGACCGTGACGCCTTCAAGGATTCGGACCTGTGGACGTACAACAACCTCGACGCGGGGATCGCGCAGGCGAAGAAAACGGGCAGGCCGATGCTGGTCGTGCTGCGCTGCATCCCTTGAATTGACTGCCACGAATTTGACGGGCAGGTTGCTCGTCCCGACGAGGCGACTCGGAAGTTGATGAACGAGTTCGTGTGTGTGCGGTTGATTCAGGGGAACGGTCTGGACCTGACGCTGTTTCAATTCGACTACGACTTGACGTTCGCGGCATTCTTCCTGAACGCCGATCGCACGCTGTACGGCCGCTACGGCACGCGCTCGAGCCTGAAGGAAGCCGAAGTGGACATGTCGATGCCGGGCTTCCGCGAGGCGCTGTCCGCCGCGCTCAAACTTCACCGCGGCTACCCCGACAACCGCGAAGCGCTGGCCGGCAAGCAAGCGCTCGAGCCGCGGTTCAAGGTGCCCGAGGAATTCCCAGCCTTGCGCGAGTTCAAACTGAAGCTGGACTACGAAAAAAAGGAATTCAACGGCTGCATCCATTGCCATCAGGTGCGCGATGCCGAACGCAAGTTGCTCCGGGACCGGAACGAATCGTTTTCCGACCGCGACATGTTTCCTTGGCCGATGCCGGACCTGCTGGGATTGGTCTTCGATCCTGAGCACCGAGCCACGGTGAAGTCGATCGCCAACGGATCGCCCGCGGCGCGTGCGGGATTTCGAGCGGGCGACGATTTGGTTTCGATGTCCGGCCAGGCGCTCGTGTCCACGGCTGACGTGCAATGGGTGCTGCACAATGCCGCCGACGGGGCGAAGTTGCCTGTCCGCGTGCGGCGTGACGACCGCGAAGCCACGTTGACGCTTGAGTTGCCGACGGGCTGGCGGCGAGCTGCCGACGTGTCGTGGCGTCCGACAAGCTGGGACCTGCGCCGCATGGCCACCGGTGGACTGGTGCTTGAAAATCTGACCGATGACGAACGCCGCGATGCCGGCGTCAAGGATGACCAACTCGCCCTGCGCGTGAAGTACGTCGGGCAGTTCGGAGCCCACGCCGCTGGTCGCGACGCGGGTTTTCAGAAGGGGGACATCGTGATCGAATACGACGGGGTATCGAAGCGACTGACCGAATCCGGCCTGTTCGCGCACGCCACGCAAGTCCGCAAGCTCCGCGACCGCGTGCCGATCACGGTGTTGCGGAATGGCGAGAAAAAAAAGCTGACGTTGCCGATGCAGTAGGTCAGGCTTTCCAGCCTGACGTGCGGCGATTCTTTTGAAGGAGGATGCGAATGGCAATCTCAATCCGCCTGACGATCGCCTTCGCGGTGGTCGCGTTGTGTGATTCGTTCGCGTTCTCTGCGGAGTTCGCGCCGCGTCCTAACATCATCGTCATCCTGTCGGATGACATGGGGTACTCGGACCTCGGTTGCATGGGAGGCGAAATCCGCACGCCGAATCTCGATGCGCTGGCGAAGGGCGGGTTGCGGTTCACGCAGTTCTACAACACGGCGCGGTGCTGCCCGACGCGGGCTTGTTTGCTGTCGGGGTTGTATCCGCATCAGGCCGGGGTCGGGCACATGACGGAAAACAAAGGGCATCCGGGTTACACCGGCGGTCTCAATCGGTCTTGCGTGACGATGGCCGAAGTGCTTCGCGCGGCCGGGTACGGGACGTACGCGGTGGGCAAGTGGCATGTCGTGCGCAATTCGCAGATCAAACCGGACGGCCTGAAGGACAACTGGCCGCTGCAGCGGGGGTTCGACCGGTTCTACGGCACGATCGCCGGCGGCGGCAGCTTTTTCGACCCCGGCACGCTGACGCGCGACAACACGATGGTGTCGCCGTTCGCCGACCCGGAGTATCCGGCAACCAACGCGGCCACGGCCTCCCCTCGCCCTGCGGGAGAGGGGTCGGGGGTGAGGGATCGTCGCACAGCCAAGCCGTTCTACTACACCGAGGCCATCAGCGATCACGCGATCCGGTTCGTCCGCGACCATCGGAAGGAACAGCCGAGTCAACCGTTCTTCCTGTACGTCGCCTACACCGCCGCGCACTGGCCGATGCACGCGCTGGAGGAAGACGTCGCCAAGTATCGAGGCAAGTACGATGGCGGTTACGAACCGATCCGTCTCGCACGCCTCGCGCGGATGAAAGAGCTGGGCCTGGTCGATTCGCGATGGGACCTCAGCCCGGAGTGGGGCGACTGGAGCAAGGTCAAGAATCGCGAGTGGGAAGCGCGGTGCATGGAAGTGTACGCGGCGATGATCGACCGCATGGATCAGGGGACTGGCCGCCTTGTCGGCACGCTGAGCGAACTCGGTCAGCTCGACAACACGCTCATCCTGTACATGCAGGACAACGGTGGCTGTCAGGAGACGATCGGGCGCGACGGCGACATGACGCGGCCGGACAAGCCGACGCTCCCCGCGATTGCCGCCGACGCCATCCGGCTGGATGTGCGTCCGAAACAAAATCGCCTCGGCGTGCCGACGTTGCAGGGGGAGAACATTTTTCCCGGCCCGGAAGACACGTTCATCGCGTACGGCCAGGGCTGGGCGAACGTGAGCAACACGCCGTTCCGCGAGTACAAACACTTCGTCCACGAGGGAGGCGTTTCGACTCCGTTGATTGCTCATTGGCCCGCGCGGATCAAGCGCCGCGGAGAATTCGAGCGGCAGCCGGGGCATCTTGTGGACATCATGGCCACGTGCGTCGATGTCTCCGGCGCCAGCTACCCGCGACGATTCGCCGATCACGACATCACGCCACGCGAAGGGGTCAGCCTGGCTGCCGCATTCGATGGCCAACCGCTCGGCCGCACAAACCCGATCTTCTGGGAACACGAAGGCAACCGCGCCATCCGCGACGGGAACTGGAAGCTGGTGGCGAAGGAAGACAAACCGTGGGAGTTGTACGACCTCGAAGCGGATCGCACGGAGCAGCATGACCTCGCCGAATCGCAACCCAACCGCGTCCGGCTTCTCGCCGCGAATTGGGAGGCGTGGGCGAAAAGAGCCAACGTTTTGCCGGTCGGGACCTGGAAGGCGAAGCCTCCGCAATAGCAGGCAGCCGATACGGTGTTCTCTGAAAGCGGCTGAAAGCCAGTTGGAATTGAGCGTCAGGTCACGTGACGCAATGCGGCGTCACTTTTCGGTCCGCTTCAGGGTGAAGTTGATGGCGTTGGATCCCGTCGCCGAGACGTCTGCGGTCAGAGTGCTGTTCTGGTTGTACTCTTCGGGGACGACTTCTTCGTAAATGTGAGCCGTGTTTGTCTCACTGATCGGATCTCCCGGGGTGCCGCCGCGCTCTCCCTGTTTTCCAGGGACGATCTGGGTGGAGGTGATCTCGACCCGCTTCTTGCCGGCGGTCGCGGATAACGAGTACTTTCCCGTCGAGATCTTTCCGGCAAACGTCGCGGCGGTCCCCCCTTCCGAACGAAAGAGGATCTCGCCTGTCTCCAACGGCTTGCCATCGAGCGTCACAGTCCCAGAAACAGGATAGGTCGTGGGGCCGTCCGTTCTTCGGCAGCCATCGGCTGCCAAAAGTACAAGGCCGGCGAAACCTGACAGCATCAGAGTTCTCATGGCGAGGCCTTAGAATTCACCAAATGTTTCACCGCCTTGACGTGTTCCCAAGGCTCGAAAGGTAGCGAGGTCGACATGCGTCGAGACGAATCGCACGGCGCCATCGGCCATCAGGCAATGGACACCGCCGACGTGATTGCTTCTGGCGAAAATCTGGGCATTCGGACCGGTGGTGATTGTCACACACGGCGCGCCCGGCCACGTCGTCGAGCGGCAGGTGTAGACGCGATCGCTCACGGACGTGTTGGGCCCTTCCGCCGTCGAAAACAAGGGGAGGAACCAGAAGCCATTAAAATACACACCGGCATCCCACGAGCGGGGGTTGAAGTTTCTGTCCCCGCGTCCACGAATCACGCATTCGCTCCCCATGATCGTGTTCGAGGTGCCGTCTTTGACGTCTCGAAGACCTGTTCGAGAGAGCGCATAAAACATGCCGTTCAGATTGAACCCAAAGTTGACGCTGTTGCCAAAGTTCGAGCCGGTGCACATCAAATAGTTGCCCTGGAATCCGTCGTGGCTTTCCGAAGGACCGGATGGCTCGGAGGGACACATGGCGAAGGCAAACACCAGGTATCGCGACGGCGCCCGGTAGACGTCCTTTCCGCCGGGAAGATTCGGCGATTCGAAAAACGGACTGTAGCCCCGGTAGATTCCCTCCTGGTCCACGAAGGGCATGATGAACTGAAACCAACTGCTGCCCATCATGCCTCCGCCTTGTGCCGCATAGGGAAAGCTTGGAGCCATGCCTCCATAACTGGCATAGACGCCCGCCGGAAAGACATTGTGCAGGTCGTGATAATTGTGGAGCGCCAGGCCGATCTGTTTGTTGTTGTTGCGGCATTGGGTTCGCCGTGCTGCCTCCCGAGCCTGCTGCACTGCCGGCAGCAAGAGGGCAATCAAAATCGCAATGATCGCGATGACCACCAGCAGCTCAATCAGAGTGAACCCTGGACGACGTCTTGAACACGTTTGCATGATGGAGTCTCCTCCGACATTGAAGAACTGTGTTTCGACGTGGTACTTTTACCGATGGGATATTGGGCATGTCAATGTTCGCCACTCGCCGGGTGGCACGCCCTGAAAGGGCGTGGCCAGTTCGTCTCGAGGACGATCCGCCACGGTCGGAATTGGACTCGGACTGAGCCACTCACCCGGAGGTCGATCGCCGGCGGTTGTGAATTCCAGACCGTCGCCGCTCGGCGCAGCATCCGGAAGCCCCGCAGCCACGACGGGCATTCCCGGCGAGTTCCCGGCTGACCAATCCACATGACCTGCCAGCCATCTTGCGGTGACTATCGGGCAGGCGGCCATCGTTGCCAGTGCGAAACAGCTGGCCACGTACCTTGCGTTCGCTGACCAACTTCGCATGGCTCGCAAGGCCACGGCCACGATGATCGTGATCGCCGCTCCCTGCCACACGAAATGCACGAGCGACCAACGCACGACTTCACTCAGCGGATGCGACCACGCGTGTTGAATGGCGGACATGAGTCACCTCTCGTAGGTCAGGCTTTCCAGCCTGACGGTTCGCTGAGTTCCGATCCTGATTTCGATTGACGCATCGTCAGGCTGGAAAGCCTGACCTACTTCGTTTGACGTTCCAATTCCTCCAGCAGTTGCCGAATCTCCGCCAATTCCTGCTTCGACGCCCGCCGGGCCGACAACGCCTGCACGACCAACTGCTGAGCCGATCCGCCGAACGCCCGGTCGAGCAGGTCGCGGACGAGCTGCCGCTGAGTCTCCTCGGCGGGCAACACGGCTTCGTACACGTGCGACCGCGCCGTGTCGTCCCGTCGGACCAGCCCCTTATCGGTCATGATTTGCAGCAGCTTGAGCGTGGTGGTGTATCCCGTCCCGCGTTCGTCCTGCAGCGCATCGGTCACGTCGCGCACGGTGCTGGGACCGCGGTCCCACAGCACGCGGAGAATGGCCAGCTCGGCCTCGGTCGGGCGGGGAGGTTCTTGCTTTGCCATGCGCGACTCTTCCGGTGAAGTGTCGATTTGAATCTGGCGGCCGGATGATCTACGAAGATGTTCGTAGTGCCAACGAAGACCTTCGTAGATGCTCGCGATGCTCCCTCTCCCCTCTGGGACAGAGGGGACAACCGCCCCCTTCCCGCAACTCCCCTCACCCCCGGCCCCTCTCCCCCTTCGGGGGCGAGGGGAGTGTGGTTCACGCGGTCACTCCTTGAACCAATCCGGCGGCACGGTCAGCGACCAGACTTCGCTGCTGAGCGGTTGGGCGTGGCCGCCGGCGATCCAGAGTTTGTCACGGACCACGAATGCCGAATGCTCATGGCGTTCCTTCCAGGTCACGTTCGACTTGAGTTGCTGCCACTGCTTGCCGTCCTTCGAATGCCACACGTCCCCCCAGTTCTTCGACGGGTTGTTCGACCAGCCGCCGAGGACCCACATCCGGTCGCGATAGGTCACGGCCGAAAACCACAATCGCGGGTGCCAGGGGGCAGCATCGGTCGCTCTCTCCCACGTCACGCCATCGGACGACGACCAAACATCGTTCATGGCATGGTACTTCGGCACGTAGTTGCCTCCGCCGAAGACCCACAGCCTGCCCGCGTGAGCGACCGCGCCGTGGTAGGCTCGCGGCGACCACGGTGCCGCGGCCGTTTCGAGCTTCCACGTCTTGCCATCGGCGGACGACCAGACATCGTTCTTCAGGCTCTGGTCATCGCCGAAGTAATAGTTTTCGGTCCCTCCGAGCATCCACATCCGCCCCTTGAATTCGACCAGACCGGCCGCGATGCGTGGCGACCATCCGGCGTTTGCCGTGACTTGCTCCCACTTCACGCCGTCGGTCGAAGACCACACCTCGTGGCTGGCACTGTGACCGGGGAGCCGTCCGTTGTACCAACCGCCCATGATCCACATCTTGTCTTGAAACGCGATCGTCATCGGCAGGTCGCTGTGCTTCCACGGCGCTTCCTTCTCGACGAGCGTCCACGTTTTCCCGTCGGGCGAACTCCAAACGTCGCGCGGCGGCGCGTGGAACGAATCGAACCACCCGCCGAAAATCCACAGCCGGTCCTTGAACACGACTTCGCCCTGCGAGTCGCGCGGTTGCCACCCCGCCGCATCCGTGACCTTGACCCAATCGAGAACCTTGTCGTCGGCGTCGGCTGGTGAGATGACGAACAACACGGTCGAGATCACAGCGACTGATCGCATGGCTGGCTCCCGTTTGAGGTCGAATCGTTTAGCCGCAAGCCCGCAGGGCTGCGCGCGTCCCGTGTCGGTGTCCGATCTGCCTCTGCGCGCACGCCTTCGGCGTTGCGGCTAAACGATTCGTGAACGGATTCTACGGCGACCGATCCACCAATCACAGCCAGCGAGACTCGCGGCAGCGCGGCGTCGGCTGTAGACTGGCGGGCGATCCGAATTTCCACCGGAGGCCTCGTGAGCGCCGAGACACCAGCACTGGCCGCGACCGCACCGCGCGAACTGACGAGCGTCGGCCGCTGGCTGATCCTCGCCGCCGCCTTCTTCGGCTGGCTGTTCGC
>Ga0233424_10000635_pt1 | contig 41109 bp, 39 predicted proteins | sample Watercolumn_Towu_FD_181011 | JGI IMG/M metagenome (GOLD analysis project Ga0233424, IMG submission 181011) | Freshwater microbial communities from Lake Towuti, South Sulawesi, Indonesia - Watercolumn_Towuti2014_125_MG | ecosystem: Environmental > Aquatic > Freshwater > Lake | place: Indonesia...
GCTTATCACAGGGTGCATTGCTCTGTGCTGTCCGGACTTTCCTCCTCTTCTGGAAGCGAAGAAGCGATAGCCTGGCTTGTAGCGAAATGCAAATTTAAAAAGGAAAATCAGTATTGAAAGAAAATCTCCGTGGCCCCGTACCCATAGCGGGGATGGTATTGATTGATAAATGATTTCACTTCTGCTTTGTTCCTTAGTATAGCATGAATCTCATCTCTCAGCTTGCCCTCTCCTATTCCATGTATCACAATCAGTGATGGCTGATGATGAATGACGGAAAGATGATAAAACTTCTCAAATGTTTTTAGCTGCAAACTGAGTATTTCAAAATTGTCCATGGGACTCCAATTATCCGTCAGCTTTTCAATATGCAGGTCAATCACTGATTGCGCAGGTTCAATATGCTGTCTTGCATTGGAAGCATCATATATTTTGTGTTTGTTCTTTGCCTTTTCACCCAATTCCACTTTGTGCTCAATAGTTTTGACAGGATATTTTTCAAACAAAAGCTGTGAGAATGTGGCCTGATTGTTCTCCTGCAGCTCTTTGATCTTAGCAAAGAGTTGTTTTGGCTTGAGTTTTACAACAGTATCAAAATAATCTTCCTTGTTTTTATCGGGCTGAGCCAGGTGAAATTCAAATTCAAAGGAAGGATTGTCATTCAGATCTTCAAATTTTATATCATGCAGGTAAAAATCTTCAAATGGATGAACAGTATTCTTTAACTGAAAATCAGGTTTCCCAAAAAAATGCAGGGCATAAATAAAATTGTATTGCAGCGCCGTATGATTGACCAGGTGTATTTTCATTTCCTGTACGATCGAATCTCCAAACTGATCGATATCCATTACAGGCAAAAATGTAAGCCATACTCCATCTTCTACCCGGTACTTTTCCGCCATTTTCTCTTTTCTCACATCGTCCACATACTGCTTTTCCTTTTTGGCGGGAAAGAGTTTCTTTTCTGTGAACCTTTTGAAGTAAGGAAAGTCCACCTGGTCCATATACACCGGGAACCGCACCCCCTGCACATCCACCAGCAGCATCTTGTCATTGATGATGTCCATTACATCAGCTTCTTCATTAGAATGAAGGATTAAAACTTTATCGCCAATTTGATATTTCACTTTGCAAAAATACAAATGCCGCCCGGTTGGTGCGGGCGGCATGTATTTCGTTTGAAATTTTTTTAACCCTGCGTTGCCAGTTTGCTTCTTTTGTAGCCATAAAGCAGATAAATAATTAAACCAAGTACCAGCCAGCCGCCAAACCAAAGCCAGTTACTCAAAGTCATTCCTGTGAGCAAATAAAGACAAGTACTTACGCCAAGCAGGGGGATTAGCGAGTATTTCCGCAATAATGTTAGTAAAGAAAGAGTGACAAGTACAAGCCAGAATATAACCAGCGATATTTTTGTGGTTTTCATTTGTGTTGTACTATACTCCGACACAAACTCTTTTACATGTGCAACTTTTTCTCCCGGAACAGATGCCGCCTGTACTTTACCGGTCAATTTTATCAATACCGAATCGCTTCCGCTTTTTGCCATGAGATAATTTTCCGCCTGAGCAGAAACAGCTACAGTGTCAAATACTTTCTCAGGCATCATAGCCGATAATGCGTCTATCTTCTTTTCAAAAGAAAAATCAACTTTATCTTTAAAATAACCTTTGCCAAATATTGCAAGAATGGCTATCGCTCCGCCAACAAGTAAAGGATAAATCAGTTGCCCGTTAATATAGGGTATATTAAATCTGCCCGGCACCTTTTCTTTCCTCGGTATCAGCAGCACGCCCCCGCAAACCAATACAAAGGCGAACAGTGTGGCGATACTGGTGAAATCAAGTACAAATGTTTTATCCGTAAACAAAATGGGCACCCCCACCACCAGCCCGGTAACAATTGTGGCAAAAGAAGGTGTTTTGAACTTCGAATGTGTTTTCTGAAATACGGGTGGCAGCAGGCCATCACGGCTTATGCTCATCCATATCCGGGGCTGCCCCATCTGGAATACCAGCAAGACACTTGTCATGGCAATCACGGCACAAATGGAAACCAGCAGTTGCATCCACCCCACATTCAGGTTCTCTTTCTCAAAAATAAACGCAAGAGGATCGCTAACATCACCGAATTTTTGATAATTGGCGGCACCGGTCAGCACCAGGGTAAGTAATATGTATACAATTGTGCAGATAACAAGAGAATAGATCATACCCCTCGGCAGGTCCCTTTGGGGGTTTTTACTTTCCTCTGCCAGCACACTCACGGCATCAAAGCCGATATATGCAAAAAATACTCCACTTACCGCTAGCATCACCCCGCCAAATCCGTTAGGAATAAAGGATTTTACCCCGTCGTCATTTGCAGGCGTCCAGTTAAAAGTGAGACCATTTGAAAAAACAAGAAACCCGCCTACCAGTATCACCAATCCCACAATGGCTAATTTGAGTATGACCATTACATTGCTGATATTCCTGCTTTCCTTTATGCCCCTGTAAACCAAATATGTTATCAGCAGATTGATAACAAGGGCTGGCAGGTCAAAAATAATCCGCAAATTTCCAAGCATGGGGGCATTCTTCCAGGCAGCCAGCAATTCAGGATTAGTAGTACCTGCAGCAATTGCTTTTTTTGCTTCGGAATAACTGCAGGTAAGATAATCGGGAATATGCAAATTTATTTTGCTTAGAAAAGAAGTAAAATAGTCGCTCCAGCTGAAGGCTACATAAATATTGCCGATGGAATACTCCATGATCAGCGCCCAGCCAATTATCCAGGCAAACAGCTCACCAAAACTTGCATAAGCATAGGTATAAGCGCTACCTGCAACCGGAATTCGGCTTGCAAATTCAGAATAACAAAAAGCAGTAAAGGCGCAGGCAATGCCAGTTATTATGAACAAAAAAACCACGCCTGGCCCACCGTTAAAAACGGCCCCGCCGAGACTGCTGAAACTTCCTGCCCCGATAATAGCAGCAATGCCGAAGAAAGTAAGGTCTCTTACATTCAGTACCCTTTTTAGGCCTGAGCCGTGGGTATCACCGCCTAAAGATTGTGCATCACTTACTATCTTATCAATGGATTTTTTCCTGAAAAAGGAATTAAACATAATAGTTGGTTTTTGGTACAATTAAAATAGGGAAAAAAACAGAAGTGGCGAAGAAGTTTTATAACAATGGGATCAATACTCTCTTTTAACAAGGAAATGAGCCAGCTCCCTGAGCGGTTCTTTTCTTTTGGAAAGAACGGCCACATCTTCGAGATGGGCAAGCGCCTCATCCAGGTACTTATTCTTTAATTGCAAAGCCCATTCATCCGCTCTACAATCACGGAACAGTTGCAAAACTTTTTCTATTTTATCAGCCTGGTTTCCGCTAAGGAGTTTTTCTAATTCTTTATATTGTGAAGCAGATGCTGTTTCAAGCGTATGTATCAGTAAAAAAGTTTTTTTGTTGGCGAGTATATCACCACCTGGCCGTTTGCCAAATTTTTCAGGGTTACCAAATGCATCTAAATAATCATCCTGTACCTGGAATGCGATACCTAGCTTTTTTCCGAAATCATACAGCAAGTTCTGGTTCCGCCCGCCTGCACCCCCAAGTATTGCCCCGGTTTTCAAACTGGCGGCCAGGGCCACAGAAGTTTTCAGTTCAATCATCCTCAGGTATTCATCAAACTTTACGTTTTTCATTTTTTCAAAGTCCATATCATATTGCTGCCCTTCGCAAACTTCTTTCGCTGTTGCATTAAACAAATGGAGGATAGTTTGCAGATAGGTTTCGCTTATCCGGTTTAGTTGTTCGTACGCCGTTACAAGCATCACATCACCTGCCAGCAAAGCCGTGTTGCTGCCGTATCTGGAATGAATTGTTTCCATCCCCCTGCGCAGCGGGGCATTGTCCATCATGTCGTCATGTATCAGGGTAAAATTGTGAAACAGTTCAATCGCTGCACCGGCATGCCAGGTATCAGGATTGATATCTTCAAAGAGTTCATTGCCCATCAAACAAAGCACCGGACGAATACGCTTGCCACCTAATTTTAAAAAATAATCATTGGGGCTGTATAATGACGCCGGCTCGGCAGGAAAAAACTGCTGGCTAAAATAAGAAGCGAACTTTTCGGATAATGACTGGAAACTATGCATGCCACAAGTTAAAAGTTATAAGTTAAAAATTTATAAGTTGCGGTCAGTGAAATAACATAAACCCTAAAACTTAGAACAGTAATACATTTCATTTCTTCCTTCTGGTCTTTTCTTTTGATTCCTTTCCTCTGCTCATCTCTCCCGCCACCACCCACTCATAATCCAATTGACGTTTGGTGAGGTTGGCAGCAACTACCTTTATCCAAACCTTATCGCCCATCCTGAATTTTTTGCCGCTGCGCCGGCCGGCTAAACAGTAATCAGTTTCATCATGCCGGAACTCATCATATTCCAATAAGCTGTTTACACTAACCAGGCCCTCGCATTTATGTTCCACCGTTTCTACCCAAAAACCAAAACTCGCCACCCCGCTGATGACCCCTTCAAATTCCTCCCCGAGAAAATTTTTCATGTATTGCACCTGTTTGTATTTATTGGCCGCCCGTTCAGCTTCCATTGCTGCTCTTTCCCTCTCACTGGTATGCTTGCATTTTTCTTCCAGCTTTTTGTCGGGATTGATATTATTAGTCAAGACTTGTTCTAATATCCTATGCACCTGCACATCAGGGTAGCGACGTATAGGCGAAGTAAAATGGCAATAATGCTCAAATCCTAAACCATAATGGCCTACATTCTCAACGGTGTATTTTGCTTTTGCCATTGTTCTTATCCCCAGCTGTTCAAGCACATGTTGTTCCGGCCGCCCATGAACATCCTTTAATAGCTGATTAAATGATGCAGCAATTGTGTCGGGAGATGATGTATCAAACTTATGTCCGAACTTTTTTGCAAAGGCAGCAAAGGGTAACAATTTCTCTTCGTCCGGATCATCATGCACCCTATATGGGAATAAAACAGGTTTATTATTGTGTTTGATCTTTGAAAGATTCTCAGCCACTGTCCGGTTGGCTAAAAGCATGAATTCCTCGATCAGCTGATGTGATTCTTTGCTTTCTTTGATCATAATGCCAATTGGGTCCCCTTTCTCATCCAGCTTGAAACGTACTTCCTGCGATGAAAAACTGATAGCGCCATGATGAAATCTTTTTTTTCTCATCTTCTGTGCAAGATCATTCAGTATCAAAATTTCCTCTGCATATTGCCCTGCTTTTTCTTCAATTATTGCCTGCACTTCCTCATATGTAAAACGATGATCGGAATGAATTACAGTTTTACCCAGCCAGTACTGTTTTATTTCTCCCCTAGGTGTTATTTGAAAAATGGCAGAAAAGGTCAGCTTGTCTTCGTGAGGACGCAATGAACACAACACATTTGAGATATGCTCCGGCAACATGGGATTTACCCTGTCGGGCAAGTAAACTGAAGTGGCCCTTTGATATGCTTCTTTATCCAAAGCATTGTCAGCTTCTACATAATGACTGACATCTGCAATATGTACTCCGATCTCGTAGTTTCCATTCTTCAATTTCCGAAATGAAATAGCATCGTCAAAATCCTTTGCATCAACCGGATCTATGGTAAAAGTCAGGACAGAACGGATATCATTTCTTTTTTTAATTTCTGACGCCGAAATAATTTCCGGTATCCTTGCAGCTACTTCGGATGCTTCATCAGAGAACTGCATCGGAAATCCTGCCTCCAGCAAAATTTCTTTCATGGCGGCATCGTTGCTATTCTCAACGTCCAATACATTTACCACCTCACCAACTGGCCGCCTGCCATCTTTTTCCCAGCTTAGCAGTTTTACCACTACCCTGTCCTTGTCTTTTGCACCATGTATATTTTCCATCGGGATAAAGATATCCGGCATTGGCTTATCCATTTCTGCCACAAAAAATGCGAAGCCCTTATTCATTTCAAGATGGCCGATAAATTCAGTACGTTTTCTTTGTAATACATCTTCCACAACACCCTGCAACCGCCTGCCGGTACCTGATTTTAGTTTTACTCTTACAGTATCGCCATGCAGCGCAGTATTAAAATCACCGGGGTGGACCAAAATATCGGTTTCTGTATCTGCAACGATCACAAAACCCATACCCGACCTCGTAATGTCAAGCACACCTTTCAATGTATGAGCCTTATATTCTTTCTGTCTTTGTTTTTTCTTCTTTGAATTTCTTCTTCCCATGTTTTAATTATCCGATCGTTTGAATTTTTTTATAAAATCCATAGTCAATTCATCAAATATATTTCCTTCTTCAAATAGAAACTCATGCTGCACCGGGATTACGTATAAAGGCAATTCATTGATCTGATCCTGGAACTTCATCAGGCGTACAGCATCTTTTTCGGTGGTCACTATCATTTTGTTTTTTGTATTAATCTGCTCATATCTTTTTTTAATATCATTCAGATCATCAATTGTAAAAATATGGTGATCGGGGTATTGCATCATATAATAGGTCTTGCTTTGCTCCTCCAGCATCTTTTTTAAAGAACGGGGGTTGGCAATTCCTGTTACAAGCAATATTTCTTTTTTTTCATTTACTCCTGATGATCTGCTTGCTTTTATGTGATAGGTTTCCCCATAAACAATCGTAGTAAAAAAAATATGCTGCTGCGGCAATGGATTGATCTCTTTAATGATCCTTTCCTTTTCTTCAACAGATAAATCGGGTTTACATTTGGTGACAACAATTATATCCGCCCGTTTGGCGCTTGATCTCAAGTCCCTCAGATCGCCTGTAGGCAAATAAAAATCCCTTGTAAAAAGATTATTGTAGTCAGTCAATAAAATATTCAGTCCTGCTTTTACAGATCTATGCTGAAATGCATCATCCAGGATGATAACTTCTGTTTCAGGTCTGTCATGAAGAAGCTGGGGAATAGCTTCGATCCTTTTTTCACCCACTGCTACCGGAACATCAGGAAACTTTAAATGAAACTGCATCGGCTCGTCCCCGATCTCAAGAGCCGTTGTATGTTCATTTGCCAATGCATATCCTCTTGTTTTCCTTTTATACCCACGGCTAAGCGTTGCTGTCTTAAATTTATCTTTTAGCCTGTCCAATAAGTACTCTACCATGGGAGACTTTCCCGTTCCTCCAACAGAAAGGTTTCCGATACAGATCAACGGGAGCCCAAAAGTTGCAGACTTGAGAATATTCTTATCAAAAAACCAATTCCTGATGCCAACAACCAGCCAATACACGAAGGCAAAGGGCAATAAAAGTATCCGGAAAGATTTCAGGAAAAAGTTAGAGAACATAGCTGGTTTGCGGAGTAATACAAAAATCAAAGGTACATCTATTCTCTTGTTTCAATGAAAACAGAAAAAACTGTAGTGCCGTAGTTCCTTTCAGTTTTGTAGAATGGAAATTTTTTGTAATCATTCCTCGGTGTGTGTTCTAATACAAACCATCCTCCCTTCTTCAACAATTCCTTTTCAAAGATCAAACTGGGTAAATCATCAATACTTGCTAAAGAGTATGGAGGACCGGCAAAAATGAGATCAAATTTTTCATGGCAGTTCTCAATGAACTTAAAAACATCCATTTTGGTAACCTTGAAATTCTGAAGCCGTAATGTTGAAGATGTTTTTTTTATAAACTCATACATCACATTATCTTTTTCAACTATCGTCAGATCCTTTACGCCTCTTGAAGCCATTTCATAACTGATGCTACCGGTTCCACCAAACAGATCCAATGTCTTTAATTCTTCAAAGTCAAGATTATTCTGAAGGATGTTGAAAAGACCTTCTTTTGCAACATCCGTAGTGGGTCTTGTATAAGGCATTTTTGAAGGCGGATTGAATTTTCGTCCACCATGTTCTCCTCCTATGATGCGCATCGGGCCAGGTCATTAAGTGAAGTAAAAAAATGGCCAGGATATTCATTGCCTGCATGCCAGCCTGCTTCCCTGAATTCAACATTAATAAAATACTGGTACAACTCTTTGTACAATGCCGATTGTTTATCAATTAACCCGGAAAGTTGCAATTGCACTTCTCGTTGAGACAGGGAAAACTGCTGACAGGCTTTCAATAAATAAAAGATCACATCTTCCGGCGTAGTGTACTGAAAAGCTGAAGCAAGCAATAACCGGCTGCTCTTTGTTGCAAGTAAAGTGAAATCATCTGTTCTGAAATCTGCAATCAGTTTTCCATTTTCTGTAGCTGAGCCGGAATTTTTAACTGCAATTGAATATTTATGATAATAATTTGCAGCCAGGTATTTACTATTCAGCCATTGCTGAACTACAGCCGGTACAGAATAAGTATTATATAATTGCCATTCAGGAATAAGTTCTGAAATAACGTTTCTTCCATTCACTTTTCCGAATATTGTTTTTAATAATACTGCTCCATCCTGAATATTGGCTGCGGAAGGAATGAGAACAGCTTCAGGATAATCATAAGCAATCTTGATCTTGTAAAATTGTTTTCCCAGACAGGGATATCTTGAAAAGAAAATCGTAAGCGAATCACTGTTCCATTCCTCAACAGTGCAGTATGCCAGTTCATACAATTCAGTTCCTGATTTGTCAGTGACAGCAAAGCTGCTGTGTTTTTCTCCCAGTTCCAAAGACAAAACTATTTCCTCATTTTTTGGCGGGCCATTTTCAATATGAAATATTTGTTTCAACTATCTTTTGCACTTTTTGCAATGATAGACAAAATTTAAATATCGTAGGTTTGCCCCCCTTGCAATGTCAACAACCACTGCACATAGTAATCTACAGGTTGAAATTAGTAACAGGCAAATACTGAAAATTGCCTTGCCCATTTGCCTTGCCATATTGGTGCCACAGATCAACTTTATTACCAATAATATTTTTCTCGGTCATTACAACCAGCATGTACTGGCCACGGCCAGCATCACGGGTGTTTATTATCTCATTTTCGCTATGATAGGTTTTGCTCTTAATAATGGCTTGCAGACCATCATTGCCCGCCGTACCGGAGAAAACCGGCCCGATGAGATCGGGAAAGTGTTTGGACAGGGTGTTTATATCTCCCTCATCATCGCAGCGGCTGGAATATTGATTACCTGGTTTGTGGCACCGCCGATTTTGCGAAGTGTTCTTCACTCACCTGAAACGGCCAATGATGCCATTGAATTTCTGAAAATCCGTATCTGGGGTTTGCCATTTCTGTATTTGTACCAGATGCGGAATGCTTTGCTGGTTGGTACGAATAACAGCCGGTACCTGGTAAGCGGTACGCTGGCAGAAACCATTGCCAACGTAGCATTTGACTACTTCTTCATCTTTGGAAATTTTGGTTTCCCCGAAATGGGGTTAAACGGCGCTGCTGTCGCCTCCATCATCGCAGAATTCATAGGCATGTTTGTCATCTTTGTAGTAATACATTACAAAGGAATTGCCAAACAATTCAATTTGTTTAATCATTTCAGGTGGAATGCAGGTAATGCGAAATTGATCATGTCTGTCTCGCTGCCGTTGATATTTCAATTAGCTATCAGTATCATTAGCTGGGAGTTTTTCTATATACTGGTTGAACATCACGGTCAATTAGCCCTGGCTGTTTCCAACGTGATGCGGAATATTTTTGGGCTCGTCGGTTGTGTTACCTGGGCTTTTGCAGCTACCAGTTCCGCTATGGTGAGCAATATTATCGGGCAGGGCAAAAAAGAACAGGTACAGCCGCTTATCAGCATGATCGTAAAGATCAGCACAGGCTTTTCCATCTTTATGGCCATACTTATCAATCTTTTCCCGGGTTTGCTTCTTTCGGTTTTCGGCCAGGGCCCTGAATTTGTTGCTTCGGGCATCCCGGTGCTGAGAGTAGTTACAGCCGCTATGCTGCTGATGTCTTTTTCTGTTATCTGGGTAAATGCTGTAACTGGCACTGGCAACAGCCGTATGACATTCATTATTGAACTGATCACTATCGTACTTTATTGCATCTATGTATATGTGATATTGGAAGAACTGCATCTGCCCATTGTGTATGGTTGGATGAGTGAATGGCTATATTGGACCAGCCTGTTTTGCTTATCTTATTGGTATATCAGGAGCGGGAAGTGGAAAGGAAAAGTGATTTAATTTTTTTCTAATAAACCCCGAGAGCATCTTTCTATATTTTATAATAACAATTGGATGCCGGCTGTACCATTCTTTATCAATGATACATCGTAACGTTCTACAAAGTCATTCTGCATAGGTTTTTTGCGGCTGAATCAACTACGGCAGATATGTTCGGGGCCGGAAGGTTTGATGGTTTATAGGCAGCATTATTATTTATTATATTGTCTTTTTCAATAACCGGTCAAAGACAGTACCAAACAAGCCAGTATATTTGTGAAATAAAATAATATTTATGTCATTAATGAACCAACAGGGGAAAGACAAAAAGAAGGGAAATAAATATAACCATGGCAGCAAAAACCAGGGTTCCAAGTTCATTACAAAACCGGGAAAAGCTACGGGATTTTCCATTAAACCACATAAGGCCGGAGGCACGAGAGGAAGTTAATCGGCTATCAGGGATTGGTTAACCAGGTCTCATAGAAAAGTATTATCTCAGCTTCCCTGGTTTTTCTTGATAGTAAAGGGCTACTCAACTAACAACCGGAATAAACGAATCAGTAGCTTTTACCAAATCCAATTAGTTTAATGCGAAGAATACTTAAGATGTAACGATTCAATCCGATTTGTTCATTTCTTCTCCCTTTTTCCGAACAAAAGGCTACCGATTCTGACCATATTACTGCCCTCCCCGATTGCAATCTTATAGTCACTGCTCATACCCATGGAGAGGGTCGTTAATTGTGAATTCTGAGTCGAGAATCGACCGAAAATCTCTTTCAGCTTTCTAAACTCTTTTCTGACCATATCCATGTTATCGGTGAAACTGGCCATGCCCATGAGTCCGACTACCCTGACATTTTCCATTTTCAGATCTCTAACCTCTTTTAATATTGAGCCCAGTTCCTCTTCGTCCAGCCCAAACTTAGTTTCTTCCTGTGCGATATGTACCTGTAATAAACAATGAATTATCCTGTCAGCTTTTGCAGCTTCTTTATTTACTTCTTTCAAAAGTTTCAGACTGTCTACTCCCTGGATCAGTTGCACAAAAGGTGCTATTAACTTTACTTTATTGGACTGCAGGTGGCCAATTAAATGCCATCGTATGTCATCAGGAAGCTGCGATGCCTTTTGTACCAGTTCCTGTACATAGTTTTCGCCAAAGTCACGGTGACCAAGATTATACAACTCCAATATGTCTTCAACCGGCTTGGTTTTAGAAACGGCTACAAGAATTACATTATTAATACTTAACTCATCCTTTATCAGTCTATATCCTTCTGTATTGACAGGCATATCACAAAAGTAAAATGTGCAAATGAGATTATCGGCCCATTTACACATTGGCATATCTGCACACTGGCAAATTATTTTAATATGCTCCTGCTGATAACGATCCGTTGCACTTCGCTTGTACCTTCATAAATCTGTGTGATCTTGGCGTCACGCATCAGCCTTTCCACATGGTATTCCTTTACAAAACCATAGCCACCATGTATCTGTACGGCTTCCACAGTGGTCCACATAGCAGTTTCAGAAGCATAAACTTTTGACATGGAAGAACTAAGTGAATAGTCAAGGTGATTATCTTTTTCCCATGCAGCTTTTAAGCATAACAGTCTTGCTGCTTCAATTCTTGTGGCCATATCGGCCAGTTTGAAAGCTATGGCCTGATGATTCATTATTTCAGTTCCAAAAGCTTTTCTTGTTTTGGAATATTCCCTCGCCAGTTCATAAGCTCCGTTGGCAATACCTAATGCCTGTGATGCAATACCAATCCTTCCTCCAGCTAGTGTTTTCATAGCGAATTTGAAACCAAAACCATCATCGCCTATCCTGTTCGACTTGGGCACTTTTACATCATTGAACATAACAGTATGAGTATCGCTGCCGCGGATACCCAATTTATTTTCTTTGGCAGCCACTACTACCCCTGGCCAGTCCTTTTCTACGAGCAACGTATTAATACCTTTTGAACCTTTTGAGGGGTCGGTTTGAGCTATTACAAGATAAACAGAAGCTGTGCCTCCGTTTGTGATCCAGTTTTTTGTGCCATTCAATAAATAATAGTCGCCTTTGTCTTCTGCCGTAGTTCTTTGCGAAGTTGCATCGCTTCCCGCTTCTGGTTCACTTAGCATGAATGCACCGATATACAGTTCACCATTCTTTTGTCCCTGTGCAAGCGGTGTCAGGTATTTCTGCTTTTGTTCCTCGGTGCCATATTCCTGCAGTCCAAAACAAACGAGACTGTTGTTCACACTCATCACCACACTCACACTGGCATCTATTTTACTGATTTCTTCCATTGCCAGCACATAGCTGACAGTATCCATGCCCGAACCTCCATACTGCGGATCAACCATCATTCCCAAAAAACCAAGTTCGGCCAGTTTCATTACCTGTTCACGGGGAAAGATTTGCTTCTCATCTCTTTCAATGACTCCGGGCAAGCATTCCGACTGCGCAAAGTCTCTGGCAGCTTTTTTTATCATCAATTGCTCTTCAGTAAACTGAAACATCATACAACTAATCCGTTTTGAGCAAAGATAGGGGCAAAGTCCGCCTCATTTAAGAATCCTGATCATATGCAACTAATTTCAATGCCACCTCTGCTATGACAATTTTTGCATACTTTTGCAGAATGAAAAAAATTCATATTGTATTGCTGGTTTTGATTGCTGCCGCTATTGCAGTTCTTATCACCTTTCTTAAAGGAACTTCGACATACGAAACAGTGGCTGAGGCCAAATTAACCGCTGATAAGTTTGTGCATGTAGCAGTAAAACTGGATAAATCGGCACCCGTGGAATATGATGCCCAAAAAGATCCCAACTATCTTAGCTTTCACGCAATTGATGCCGAAGATTCAACGCAAAGAATGAAAGTAGTTTACCGAAAGGGAGAAATCCCCAACCTGATAATCAGTGAAAAGTTGGTTTTGAAAGGAAAATACCAAACCGATCATTTTGAATGCCGGGATGTGCAGACTAAATGCCCATCAAAATACAAGGACGATCCGAATGCAGCAGTAAAAGTTATACAAAAAGCAACTGAACCAGCTCCTGCAAAAAATAATTCCTCAGCTAGTAAATAATAATAGGGAATGGATTATATCGGCGAGCATCGTTTACCGGGTCAGTTGGGACACTTCTTTATCGTTCTCTCCCTTATTGCTTCCCTGGTTGCAACATTTTCTTATTTCAAATCGGCCCGGGCAACAACAGATAGTGATGCCGGTTACTGGAAAAAATTTGCCCGGTTTTCCTTCATTACTGAATCTATTTCTGTGTTCGCCGTTATCGGTCTGCTTATTTACATACTTTCCAGTCATCTTTTTGAATATAAATATGCATGGCAGCATAGCAGTCGCTCCCTAGAATTTAAGTATCTGCTCGCCGGGTTATGGGAAGGACAGGAAGGAAGTTTTCTACTGTGGAGCGTATGGCATTGTGTGTTGGGGCTGATTCTGATAAAGACCAGTAAAAAATGGGAAGCACCTGTAATGACGGTTATAAGTTTCGCCCAGTTCTGCCTTGCCACCATGATTGCAGGTATCTATATTTTTGGATGGAAGATGGGCTCAAATCCTTTTATCCTGTTGCGTGATTCAGGAGTTCTTGATAATGCTCCTGCCCTACACCTGAACTTCGATACAGCCCAGTCATTCAAACCTGATTATTTATCTTTTATAAAAGACGGCAACGATTTGAATCCATTATTGCAAAACTATTGGATGGTTATCCATCCACCTGTCTTATTCCTTGGTTTTGCTTCCACTATTGTTCCTTTTGCATTTGCTGTTGCCGGGCTTTGGACAAAACAATTCGGCGAATGGACTAAACCGGCATTACCCTGGTCATTGTTTTCGGCGGCAGCACTTGGTGTGGGCATCATGATGGGTGCCAAATGGGCCTATGAGTCTTTGACTTTTGGCGGTTACTGGGCATGGGACCCGGTAGAAAATGCGTCACTGGTTCCATGGATGGTATTAATAGCAGGGATTCACACAACACTCATTTATAAACACAGCGGTCATTCATTAAGGGCAACTCATTTATTTTTCATACTTACATTCGGATTCATTCTCTATTCAACATTTCTGACAAGAACCGGTATCCTGGGAGATGCATCGGTACATGCCTTTACGGGAGAAGGAAACAGCCTGATGTTTCACCTTATTGCGTTAATGGCGGTTTTCCTTATCCCTTCTTTCTGGTTGTTCTTTTCCAATTACAAAACGATCCCAACAATAAAAAAAGAAGAAAGCGGTTCCTCAAGAGAATTCTGGATGTTCATAGGCTCTTTAGTTTTCTTTCTTTCTGCAATTCTTATTATCGGCAAAACCTCACTCCCTGTTTTAAATAAACTTTTCAATATCAAAAAAGCGCCTCCTGAAGATCCGGAATTTTCCTATAACAGCATCCAGGTTTACGTTGCTGTCATAATCGGTTTGCTGACTGCTGTTGCACAATATTTGAAATATAAAAGAACAGAGAGTAAATTTTTCCGGAAAAAAATCTTAGCGCCAACTATCATATCTGTTATCGGCGCTTCATTAATGCTCGCATTCGGCAATATCAATTATGTAAAAAAAGGTCCCGGTTTTCAGGCAGCGATCTGGATGGCTGCTGCCTGCAGTCTTTATGCCATCATTGCCAATGCATCTTATATATGGATCGGTTTGAAAGGCAAGCTAAAATTATCAGGCGGTTCTATTGCGCATACCGGATTCGGAATGGTATTGCTGGGCATACTCCTGAGTTCATCAAAAAAAGAGGTTTTATCAACTAACAGCAATGGCATCATTGCTCCCGTGAGCGGCATGGATGACCCGAGAGAAAACCTGACATTAATAAAAGGAGTTCCTGCAGATATGGGAAAATACACCCTGACCTATGAAAGTGATTCAGCTCATCCAAAAAAACAGCTATGGTTTTATGGTGTCCGTTTCAAGAGCAAAGACGGTAAAGAGGAGTTTGTACTGAAGCCTAATGCATTTGTAAATTATAAAGGCAATGAAGGACTGATGGCTAACCCTGATGCAAAACACTATTGGGATCATGATGTATTTACCTATATCACTTCTTTACCGAATCCTAACAGACAGGAGGATACTGCATCATTCAAACCGAATAAATTAAAAGCCGGCGATTCTCTTTTTTATTCATCAGGATATATGGTGCTGCAGGATGTAAGGCCGGTAACCAATGTGCCTGCAGAAATCGCTCAAATTCTTGGAAAAGACGGGAAAATATATGAGACACCCCTGAAGGTATTTTCCAAAACTGGTTCCATATTCACTATTACCCCAAAACTAACTTATGCCAAAGGCGACAGGATTGCCGTTCCTGACACACTTACTCAAGAAAATTTAGTGCTTCAACTGCAAGCTGTAAATCCCGACAACAGCATTCAGCTTGGAATAAAGGAACCACAGAATTTGATGAAGTATGTAACGCTTAAAGCCTACAAATTTCCTTTCATCAATCTTCTCTGGCTGGGTGTCATCGTTACAGCTGCGGGTATCATTATCAGCATGGTGCGGCGCATTCAGCTAAACCGTAGCAGTATTTCACAGTCGTAATTTTTGCTTTTTTTTTCAAAAAACACCTTTCAGGAAAAAATCATCTGTTGTAGCTTTACTACCTGAAATGAAAATCAAGGCAATATATCAACTCCAAACACTGTTTTTCCTGCTTTTTTTCAGGTTCAGCTACCAGCTACCAGCACAGGTGTATACTGATTCCACCTACCGGGATTCCACTCGCTATGCGATTGAGGCCATGAAAGATCAAAGAAAAAAATGGGGACCAAACGATACTATCATACTTCCGGCAGTGTTTTACCAAAATGAGATAGTGAACTATAAGGAGGAAAACATGGTTTGGGTATCCAAACTTACTGGCAAAAAACTGACAAAATCCATTGAGGAATGGACAAGGCTGCGCAATGCCGTGTACGTTACTTATCCATATGCAAGGATTGCAGGATCCACTATCAATGACGTCAATGCCAATATGGTGAACATGAAAACGAAGAATGAGAGGACAACCTACATCAAATCAAGAGAAAAAGATCTACGTAGTGAATTTGCCGATCCGCTGAGCAACCTTTCTGTTTATCAGGGAAAAATATTGATGAAACTGATTAATCGCCAGACGGGCAATAACTGCTATGAGATCATTAAAGAATTTAAAGGCGGGCTAAAGGCAAGGGTTTACCAAACAGTTGCATGGTTTGTAGGCGGCAACCTGAAACAGGACTGGGACCTCAAAGAAAACAGGATTGACAGGGATATAGAGAATATTATAAAAGAGATTGACGGTGCATGGTATCAAAATCCTTACCGTATGTAATTTACTGTTTTCTTAATCTTTTCCTTTTTACTTTTGATGCTTAACTCTCCAACATGAAGCTTGATATTCTTGCCATTGGTGTCCATCCGGACGACGTGGAACTGGGTTGTTCCGGCACCCTAATCAACGAAACCAAAAGCGGCAAAAAAGTGGGAATCGTTGACCTGACGCAAGGCGAATTGGGAACAAGAGGTAATAAGGAAACCCGCTACCAGGAAGCTGCCAATGCAGCTATGATTATTGGTGTGCTGGTAAGAGAGAACCTGAAGATGAGGGACGGTTTTTTTGCGAACGATGAGGAGAATCAGCTGAAACTTATCCAGGCTATAAGGAAATATCAACCGGAAATAGTTATCGGCAATGTACTACATGACCGGCATCCTGACCATGGCCGGGCAGGCAACATGATTGCCGAATCTTGCTTTCTTTCCGGGTTGTCCAAAATTGAAACAAAAGACGAAGCCGGTAAACAACAGGAAAGATGGAGGCCGGCTTATGTGCTGCACTATATTCAGGACTGGTATTACGAACCAGACCTCCTTATCGATATCAGCGATGTTTTTGAACAAAGGATGAATGCTATCAAAGCATATACCACCCAGTTCAATGCAGATGAAAACGACAAAAATGAGCCTCAAACCTACATCTCCACCCCCGACTTCCTGGAAAGTATTATAGCAAGGGCAAGAATGCTTGGCAAAAAAATAGGGGTAAAATACGCAGAAGGGTTTATTACAGAAAAAAAGATCGGTATCCGTAATTTAGATGCACTTATCTGCAACGAAACTTAACAGTTGTTAGCAGGAAAATATTCCTGCTGGCAAACCAAGTTGCTCTATCTTTGCCAATCAATTAATAAAATGAACATACCCAAATTTGCTTCTATACCAAATCCTTTTTATAATGAACTGAAAAAAAGAATCAGCAATTATTTTAAGGAATCGGGTAAGGCAACTACCGGTAATTATAAATTATTTATTAAAGCAATTCTCCTTGTTGTTGCTTTTATATGCCTTTATATTCATACCATATTCTTTACACCGGCTCCCTGGCTGGCAGTATTTGAATGTTTGGCACTTGGGGGTCTTACGGCTGCTATCGGTTTCAACGTAATGCATGATGGTGCACACGGAAGCTTCAGCAGGTATAAATGGATAAACTACCTCGCAGGTCTTTCCTTGAATTTTTTAGGAGCAAATAATTTTTTATGGAAGACGAAACATAATATCATTCATCATACCTATACCAACATTGAGGGCATTGATGATGATATTAAAGCAAGACCACTGCTGCGGCTTTGTGGAACACAGAAATATTATAAGATTCACCGCTTTCAGCACTGGTATTTCTGGGCCGCCTATTCCCTTCTTTACTTGTGGTGGGTTTTCTTTACAGATTATAAAAAATATTTCAGGGGCAAAATCGGTTCAATACCTCTGCAACGAATGGGCTTGATCAACCATATCATATTCTGGGCTTCAAAGGCAGTACATGCTTTTTTGTTTATCGTGTTGCCTATACTAAGCGTAGGCGCTATTCCCTGGCTGTTAGGATTCATCGCTTATGCTTTATTTGCAGGTTTTGTCTTAAGTATCGTTTTTCAACTTGCCCATACTGTTGAAGACACTCATTTTCCTCAGCCAGATAAGAATACTCATAAAATGGAGGATGAGTGGGCACTTCACCAGTTAAAAACTACTGCTAATTTTGCAACCCGGAACAGGTTCATATCCTGGTGGGTGGGTGGCTTGAACTTTCAGATTGAACATCATTTGTTCCCAAGAATATCCCATATACATTATCCTGCCATCAGCAAGATAATCAGGAAAGCCTGTGCTGAATTTGGTTTTCCATATATTGAGTATCCAAAATTGAGGCTTGCCTTAGTGTCGCATTATTCACATCTCAGGAACCTGAGCAGGAAATAAGACCGGGAAATGCTTATCCACACACTTTCACTTCATTTTGCAACTCCGGGAAAGCAAATTAACTTGCACAGTTTTTTAAAATCCCTGTATGGTTGATTTTTCAAATTACGACCCGAATAGTGTTGGCAACCCGAACAATAATATTTTCGGATTGCCCACAACTGAAGAAGACGCAAGACTGGTGATTGTTCCCGTTCCATGGGAAGTAACCGTGAGCTATGGCGCTGGCACTGCCCGTGCCCCTGAATCAGTTTTCAAAGCAAGCCTGCAGGTTGATCTTTTTGATCCTGAATTTCCCGATGCATGGAAGCACGGATATTATATGCGCCCATCAGATAAGAAGATCCTTATGAAAAGTGATTACCTGAGAAAAGAAGCAGAGCTGTATATTGATTATATCTCAAAAGGAGAAGATGTAGGCACCAACCAGTTCATGACAAAAATTTTGAAAGAAGTAAATGAAGGAAGTCAGTTTCTGAACAATTGGGTGTATGAGCAAACCAAAGTTCTCATGGGAAAAAACAAACTCGTCGCTTTGATTGGCGGCGATCACAGTACTCCCCTGGGATTCTTTAAAGCTATTGCTGAAAAGCATGGTGATTTCGGAATATTACAGATAGATGCCCATTTTGATTTGCGCCAGGCCTATGAAGGTTTCACCTACTCACATGCCAGCATCATGTACAATACGCTTAAAGAAATTCCACAAGTAAAGAAACTTGTACAAGCAGGGATCCGTGATTATGGAAGCGACGAATGGGAGTACTCCAAAAACAGTAACGGTAGAATTGTTACGTATCTCGATAAAGTAATCCGCAATCGCATATACGAAGGAGAAATATGGAAGCATATCTCAGATGAAATTGTAAACCAACTCCCGGAAAAAGTTTTTATCAGCTTCGATATTGACGGCATCGACCGCAAACTCTGTCCCTTTACCGGTACGCCAGTTCCGGGCGGTTTTGAACTGGAGCAGGTCTTCTATCTTTTCAGCAAGGTTTTACAAAGCGGAAAGACTATTGTTGGCTTTGACCTGAATGAAGTTGGCATTGGCGGAGATACGGACTGGGATGCGAATGTGGGGGCAAGAGTTCTATATAAACTATGTAATTTACTGATGACAAGTAATACCCCTAACCTCTAAGGGGGAGTAAGAAAATGCAGCAGTATGAAATCACTTTAAAAAATGAGAAGCTTAGGCTATATAACCAAATAAGCTGGATCATTATTTTTACTCATATCCTCGTATTTCTCTACCTGGCTCTTTTTCTAAGAAGTAAATATATCCAATCCGGCAGTATAGCAGCATTGATTATGATGTTTTTCTGTTTTCTTCTCAGATATTACCTGTTAAAAAAAAAATCTACCTGGAATCCGGGGTTTCATACTTTTTATAGCCTTCTGTGGATTGCATGGATCACCATTGGTTGGTATTGGCTTATATTGATACCCATAACTTTTGAAACTTTAGTTTCTATAGTGACAAGAAAATTGATAACTACATTTACCGGAGAAAAAGTTATTTATCCCTCTTTCCCATCAAAAACATTCTGGTGGCAAGAATTGAATAATGTTATTCTTAAAGATGGATTATTGACCATTGATTTTAAAAACAATAAAATCATACAGCAAATGATTGATGAAAGCAAACCTTCAGTTGATGAAAAAGAATTTAACGAGTTTTGCAGACAGCAATTGAATAAATGAATCTACAACAATCACCTTATATACTTTATTCTGACGGCAAAGGAAATATCTTTGAAGACACTTCACTTTATGTAACGGGCAGAAGTGGCTGGGATGCTGTTCCTGTTCCCAAAGAAGAATGGATTGAACTTCCTGATGGCGGTTCATTCTATGAATTGCCCGGAAGAAAAGGCATCGGCATTGATGTGAAGACTGGTGAAATGAGGTTATGTGATAAGGGCTGGGCTGTTGCAGCATTTATTCCGCCGGCACATACCGGTTTTTATTTAGCCGCTTATGAAACGGCAAAAGATGCTCCGGTGCTTCCATTGTTTTGTTATACCACAGCCGGATGGCTGAATAATAAATTTTATGTGCCTGCTGTACGAATTGAAGCAGATATAAGACAGGATTGCACCGGATATGATCAGCAAAAAGTATATAAAGGCGCTGCTGATCTATTGAAACATTATCCGCACAACAGATTGGTAAATCATCTGATGAATAATTGCGCATTGACCTATCATTGCCCGGCTGCGAGGAATTTTTCTTTGGGCAGATGGGAATGTCCTGTTCCGGTTTCGAATGGATGTAATGCAAATTGTGTTGGTTGTATCTCATTACAACCGGATGAAGAACCGATCGTTTCAACACAAAACAGGTTAACATTTAAACCTTCTGTTGAAGAAATTGTTGAATTTACTGTTTCTCATCTTGAATCCGCCCTCTATCCTATTATCAGTTTTGGGCAGGGCTGCGAAGGCGAGCCGTTGCTTATGTGGGAAACAATAAGAGATGCCATTATTGAAATAAGAAGGCATACAAGGAAAGGGAGCATCAACATCAACACCAATGGTTCAAAACCTGATGCAGTGGAAGAACTATGCAAGGCAGGATTGGACTCCATCCGTATCAGTACAAATTCGGCAAGAAGGGAGATATACATGCCATACTACCGGCCCAATAATTATGATTTTGATGACATCATTGAAAGTTTGAAAGTGGTTAACCGGTACGATGGCTGGACATCAATTAACTATTTTGTATTTCCCGGAATGACCGACTCAGTGGCTGAATATGAGGCTTTAAGAAAACTTATTAAAAAAACAGGATTAAAAATGATCCAGTGGCGCAATTTCAATATTGACCCTGACTGGTATCTTGGAAAGATAGGTGTAACGGATACCGATGCATGTCTCGGCGTAAAACAATTGCAGGAACTCATACGTGATGAATTCCCGAAATTGAAGTTTGGTTATTTCAATCCTCCGATCGAAAGAATCAAAGGCAGGTTTGAAATGGATTTTGCAAAATAACCGACGAACATATTTCATTGCCCTATTTTTTTTTGCAAACTCGATCATGGCCAGTAAATATTCCGGTGGTTCTGCTCTGTTGCCATTTTGCCTGTAATATTCTTCCAGTGCCTTCTTGTATAATTCAAGTGCAGGTGAATAAGCATTGTTAAGCAGTTGCAGATCGCCTTTCAATGACAGGCCATCTATTGAATTTGAATTTTTCTGCAATAGCTTGTCCGCATACTTCATTCCCCCGGTTGTATCGTCTGCATGCCGGCAATACTGGCCTGCTTTCAGCAGCATCTCATCGCTATTGGCAATAGCCGGAGGCATTGATTCATTTTTAATCATTGCTCTTGCCTGCTCATTCGTTTTATCTTCAATAGAAGCAGTAATCCTGTAATTTCCTGCAGATATTTTTTTACTTCATCAGCATCAAGACCAAAATAAGCGGTGTAATAGCTTTTTTCATTTAATACGGCAACCTCTTCGGGTGAAGGATTGATCACTTTTCTCATTGTTGGGTCAACAACCGGTATAGGATGAAAATTGGCGGAGCTCTATATAGAAAAAGAGTATAAAGTAGGTGTAACGGGCATAAAGCTAAATCTCCTGATGGAAATAAACCAGCTCTATCCTGAACAAACAGAATATGAATGTTTTAATAGAACAATGAATGAAAACGTAAGCCGCCTGGAATCGCTTAAAAATAAACTTGGAGGTTTTGATATCCTCATCACATCAGCGCAGGCTGGGGAAAACCATCCAAAAAACTTGACTGGGGAATAGATAAAAAGATGACTGACACCAATGTGAATGGCTTTATTGAAATTGCCAATTGGGCTTTCAATTACTTTGTTCAGCAAGGATATGGACAATTAGCAACAATTTCTTCCATTGCAGCCAACCGGGGAAGTAGTTACTCGCCAGCTTATGCAGCTTAAAAATCTTTTCAAAGCATATATTTTGAGGGCTTGTCTATAAAAGCCCGGAGGCTGAAAAAAAATATTTCAATTACCTGCATTGAACCGGGATTTGTCAATACCAAAATGGCACACGGCGGTGATAAAATGTTTTGGATAGTACCGGTTGAAAAAGCAGCCAGGCAAATTCTCAGAGGTATCGGAAGAAAAAAAAGAAAGATCTATATCAGCAGGCGCTGGTGGCTTAATGCCAAACTAATGAAATGAGCTCCATACTGGCTGTACAAGAGATTTAGATGAAAAAATCTGATGTCCAGCAAAATCTTAACATTTTACAGGGTAGGTATCATACAAGTTGCACGGTATTAGAAACGTTACTAACAACTGTGTAAAACAATGGTTTTCGCAGCTAAACACTGAAAACTACTTTTGTATGAATTACGCTTTTGCAATGTCTCTATCACCAGAAACCAAAAAAGAAAGGAAAGAAGCTATTATGATCACAGCAGGCTTTGCCGCACTGATGATCTTACTTATGTTGCTATGGAAATGGCCGATCCATAAAATTGAAATGGTGGCTGAAGACCTCGGAATTGAGATTGAACTCAATCTTCCGCCTGAACCAGAAATACAACAACTGGCTGACGGTGGTGGTGGTGGCGGTAACCCTGTTCATGCAGCCGGACAAGCCGGAATTGCAAAATATGTTCCTCCCCAACCCAGTACAACTGATGATTCAAAAGATGAAGAAGACAACAATGATAAAGCTGCCGTAAAGGTGCTAAAACCTGATGTGGTAAAACCCACTGCCACAAAAGTGAACGAAAATAAATCTGTTGTAAAAGCAGGGCCGAAACCAGTAGTGGAAACTCCTGCACCAAGAGTGCCTAAAGCTGTAATACAACCAGGAAAAACATTAACTGGAAACGGTAAAGGTGGCGGATCAGATGACTACGAACAAAGCGGTGGCAAAGGAAACGGTTATGGAGTTGGTAATGGTAAAGGTTCTGGTGGTGGAACAGGCAATGGTACGGGTGGTGGAAACGGAACCGGTAGTGGAAATGGGAACGGGCCAAAAATTACAAGAGGAGACAGAAAAATAATCCGTTATTATTCATTTGAAGGCGACCTTGATAAAGCTGTTATTTATGCTAATGTAAACGTATCTCCCGAAGGAATAGGAAGGTTTATCAGCATTGCCAAAGGCTCATCCAATAGCAGCAATGCTTATAAAGAAGCAATTATTCAATATCTGCAAAAAATCAAGTTTGATAAAGCTGATCATGAGTCAATGTTAACAGTACAATTCAACTTCAGGGTCAATTAAATAATTTGAATTCCGGAAGGAAAAGGGCGCTTCTGAAATGGAGGCGACCTTTCTTATTTTTGTAATGGATGAATTACCAGGATACCATTGACTATCTCTTCACCCGGCTGCCAATGTTCAGCCGCATAGGCGCATCGGCTTATAAGAAAGACCTTACTAATACGCTGGCTCTTTGTGAAAGTCTTGGTAATCCTCATCAACAGTTCAAAAGCGTTCATATAGCCGGTACAAACGGAAAAGGCTCGGTCAGTCATATGCTTGCTGCCATTTTGCAAACTGCCGGATATAAAACGGGGCTTTATACTTCACCGCACTTAAAAGATTTCAGGGAAAGGATAAAAGTGAATGGTGAAATGATTACTGAACAGTTTGTAATTGACTTTACTGAAAAAATAAAACCACAGATCGAAGAGATAGAACCCAGCTTTTTTGAGATCACTGTGGCCATGGCACTTGAATATTTGGCTAAGCAAAAAGTTGATATAGCTGTTATTGAAGTTGGGCTTGGCGGCCGGCTGGACAGTACAAATGTTATTACGCCTGAACTTTCTGTTATTACCAACATTGGATGGGATCATATGAATATGCTGGGCGATAGCCTTGAAAAAATAGCTTTTGAAAAAGCCGGGATAATAAAACAAAATATTCCTGTCGTTATCGGGGAAATACTAACAGAAACATTACCGGTGTTTGAGAAAATTGCTAAGGAAAAAAATTCAACAATATCAATTGCCTCGCATAAGAGACATGTAACTGACTGGCATTGGGCCAAACCTGCCCGACTGAGTCATTCAGGCGGGCATGAACTTTTTGTTGAAGTATCTGAGGAACACCATACTGACCATAGAACATATCAGATGGATTTATCCGGGATATACCAGGTGAAAAATCTTCTTACTGTGCTTGAAGCCTGCTCGCAGTTACAAATGAAAGGCTGGAAAACTGAAGAAGAAGCAATTTCTAAAGGTTTGAAGCAGGTAAAAAAACTTACCGGATTACATGGACGATGGGAGGTGCTTCATCATTCACCTCTCGTTGTAGTGGATGTTGCACATAATGCCGATGGTATAAAACAGGTGATGCAGCAGGTTGAGCTTACTGAGCATAAAAATCTTCATATCATCCTGGGACTTGTAAAAGATAAGGATCCTGAGTGGGTGCTTGAATGCTTGCCAAAGTATGCCTTGTATTATTTTACCAGGGCTAATATACCCAGAGCAATGTCTCAGGATGAACTATTGCAAAAAGCTTCACAATATAGCCTTCATGGAAAAGCATTCTCTAATGTGAATATTGCACTTTATAGCGCATCTTTAAATGCAAAAAAAGAAGATATCATCCTAGTATGCGGCAGCATCTTTCTTGTTGGTGAAATCAGCCTGAATAGCGTAAAAACGGTTTGGGGCAAGGAAGAATCGTCTGGTGGGTTCTGGTCTGTCATTGAAACTATCGGGTCTCTTGGCTAAAACGTCAATTCACCTAATTTTTCCAAAGCGTACACAATGCAGCTTACATGCATAGCCTGAACAATTTTGTTTTCCCTGAGTAGTTGTTTTAACTCATCTATACTCAGCTCCATCACTTCGATATCTTCGTTGCCATCAAGCTTTTGCTGAGCTGTCTTTTTGCCACCTCTTGCAAGGTACATATGGAGTAAATTACTGTTGGTGGAAGGATTGGGAGAAATTCTGCCAAGGTATTCAATTGAACTGAAGCTATAGCCTGTTTCTTCCAATACTTCTCTTGAAATGGCAGCTTCTAGATCCTTGTCTGTATCATCCACACATCCGCCGGGAATTTCAATACACTCCTCTCCCAGTGCATGCCGGTATTGCCGGACCATAACTATTTTTCCGTCTTCTGTAACCGGCAATGCTCCAACCCAGGTTGAAAACTCATAAACATAATACGGGTCAACAATTTTGCCCTGAGGCGTAATGCATTTTTCTTTACGGACCTTGAACCACTGATCGTTGATAAGATATTCAGAAGAAAGTGTTTTCCATTTCATAGACGCAAGATACGAGATGAGGGATTTGTGATGCAGAATTATCCCGTAACCCGCATCGCCTCTCACCATCCTATTCTTTCTCTCAGCGAAGTTATATGTGCCATATGATGCTTTCCGTGCCATGCATACATGCCCAGCAAAAACCAGAGTCTGACTGTTTTTTTCAGGCCGGGATGATAAGCAGTACGGTTATTCCACTCATCATCTTTTACATATTTCAATGCCTCGTACCATCTGGCATGCAGTGCATGCAAAAGGGTGATAGAGTAATTCACCGGCAATTTCTGCACATCATTCATTTCAGCCCATAATTGTTCTTCATAAGTTTTTAAAGTTGGATTTTCCTCTGTTAGTGTAACCTTAAACCTGCAATAGGCATTAATATGACTGTCGGCAATATGATGCACCACCTGGTGTAATGTCCATCCGCCTTCACGATAAGGGGTTTGCAGTTGCGCCTCATCAAGGTTAAGAATTGCATTCTCCAGTTGCAGTGGCAGAAATTTTATATCAGCAAGCCATTCTATCTTTTGAGGAATAGAAAATGGTTTGGATTCATACTCCCCTATCGGATAACGAAGATCAACTGTCATGGTATTAGCCATATAGACAAATAGTTTTATTCTTCTCTCAGTGAATGCCCGGTTATACTGATAAAAACATCTTCCAGGTTTGCCAGTTTCATTTCCTTCCGCCGTTCAAATCCTGTAGCGATGAGATCGTCAATAAGCTTATCCGGCTTATCCATTGCTACAATTTTTCCAGAATCAATGATAGCAACACGATCGCACAAATATTCAGCTTCATCCATGTAATGAGTGGTAATGATAACAGTGGTCCCTCTTTCCCTGATTTTTTTGATCAGTTCCCATAAACTTCTTCGGGCCTGTGGATCAAGACCGGTGGTTGGCTCATCAAGAAAAATTATCCTTGGCTGATTAATAAGGGTTGTTGCAACTGAAAACCTTTGCTTCTGTCCACCACTTAGCTCCTTCACTTTTGATTTTGCCTTATCCTTCAGGTTCACCATCTCAAGTAATTCCATGGGCTTTACTGAACGATTATACAAGCCACAAAATAACTGAATCAACTGCACAAGGTTTAAACCCGGATAGTAGCCACTGGTTTGTAATTGAACACCAATTATTTTTTTTATTTCGTTCGGTTGTTTATCAAGATTCAAACCATCAACAATCACTTCACCGCTTGTTTTGGTTCGAAGTGTCTCAATGATTTCAAGTGTCGTTGATTTACCTGCTCCATTGGGCCCCAGTAAACCAAATATCTCTCCTTCCTGAACATCAAAGCTAATACCCTTCACCGCCTGGAAGTTTCCATAATTTTTTACAAGGTGCTTTACTGATATAATAGTCTTGCTCATTCCTTTGTTTGGCTATAAAGTTAACTCCATTTTTATATCTGCCGTCAGCATGGGTGAATCTGTCACTGCAACATTCCTGAACCCATATTTTTCATACATCTTTAATGCAGTTGTCAGCTGGCTGTTGGAGAAAAGAAATATTTTTTCAGCATTCTTTTTTTCAGCTTCTGCAATACAGTGTTTCAATAGTTTCCTACCGATACCCTGTCCATGATAAACGGAGTCAACAGCCATCTTCACCAGTTTATACACCCCCTTCATGTTCTATGACGAGACCCACAGCGCCAATTACTTTTTCATTATCCATTGCAAGGAAGATGCACCCTCCCGGGACAATAATTTTTTCTTCCGGGTTCTCCAGGATATCAAGATCAGGCTGCTCGGTAAGATGATAGTTCTCCAGCCAGTACAGGTTCAGTCTTTTAAAATCAGGCTGGTATTTTGCTTCGTAAGAAATAATTTCCATCATCAGTTCAGATAAGTTTCCAGTTCTTCCATCATCAGTTTACTGCCAATAAACAAAGGAGTCCGCTGATGAAGCTCAGTTGGCTGCACATCAAGGATCCTTTCTTTACCATTGGTTGCTTTTCCTCCAGCAACAGACATAATAAAGGCAAAGGGATTGCATTCATATAACAAACGCAGTTTACCTTTTGGTTTATCTGTTGTACCAGGATACATGAAAATGCCGCCTTTGATCAGGTTTCTATGTACATCAGCCACCATACTTCCGATATAACGTTGTGTATAGGGTCCGCCATCTGCCTTCGTTTTATTCTGGCAAACATTTATGTACTTTCTGACCTTCTCCTCATACTGGAAAAAATTACCCTGGTTCACTGAATAGATCTTTCCTTTTTCGGGGCATTTAATATCAGGATGACTCAAAGTCCATTCGCCAATGGAAGAGTCAAGTGTAAAACCATTCACTCCTCTGCGAGTAGCATACACCAGCATGGTGGAGGATCCATAAACGATATAGCCCGCAGCCACCTGTTGATTACCAGGCTGTAAAAAATCTTCCAGCTTTACAACGGTTCCTATTGCTGTTACACGGCGGTAAACAGAGAAGATGGTACCGATAGAAACATTTACATCAATATTACTGCTGCCATCCAGGGGATCAAAAAGGCAAACATATTTTGAACCTACACTCTTTGCATCATCAAATGCTACAAGTTCGTCAAGTTCTTCGCTGGCTATACCAGCGCAGGCAATGCCATGCTGCAACACTTTGATAAATTGATTATTGGCATAGACATCCAGCTTTTTCACTTCCTCACCCTGAACATTCACTGTTCCTGCATCGCCCAGAATATCCACCAGCCCGGCTTTGTTAACCTCGGTATTTACTCGTTTGCCGGCCAGTCCGATATTTCTTAGTAAGTGAGATAATTCTCCTGTGGCATTGGGAATATCCCTCCAGTGCTGGATGGTGAATTCATCAAGGGTCTGAACTTTCCGGTTGATATTCATATAGCAGAATTGAGAAAAACAAAAGTAAGGGATTGGCCGTTAGTCTGTTTATGGATAAATTGATATAATATTCCGACATTTGCCCCCAATTTTAATCACTGATCTGGCAATGAAAGTCTTCAACTTCGGCGGCGCTTCGATAAATAGTGTGGAGCGGATCAAAAACCTTGGCGATATTCTCAAAAATCATAAAGACGAAAAGATGCTGGTGGTCATTTCAGCCATGGGCAAAACCACCAATGCTTTGGAAAAAGTAGTAGATGCTTTTTTACAGGCAAAAAAGAAGAAGCTCTCGGGGTATTTGAACAGGTAAAACAGCAGTATCTTACAACAGCAAAATATTTGCTTGTTTTCAACTACCTGCCCTGCGAAAAACAATTGATAGATTTGTTTACTGAGGCTGAATGGCTGCTGCATGATAACCCGGTAAGGGATTACGATTATTATTATGACCAGATAGTTTGCACTGGTATATTGTTCTCTACTGCCATTGTTAGACATTATCTCAATGAAGCCGGTGTAAACAATAAATCGGTAGATGTCCGTGATATTTTCAGAACAAATGATAATTTCAGGGATGCAAATATTGACTGGCAGTTAACCAATTCACAAATTCAACGTTCCGTCATTCCATTGTTTGATGAAACAAACATTGTATTAACACAGGGATTTATCGGTTCTACAGATGAAAATGAAAGTACCACCCTTGGGCGGGAGGGCAGTGATTACATTGCCGCCGTTTTTGCCAATATGCTTAATGCAAACAATCTTACTATCTGGAAAGATGTGGAAGCTGTAATGAATGCCGACCCCAAACAATTTTCTGATGCCGTGCCTATTGCAGAACTGAATTATGACGAGGTTATAGAAATGGCATATTATGGCACCCAGGTCATTCATCCCAAAACCATCAAGCCGCTTCAAAACAAAGCCATTCCTTTATATGTAAAATGTTTTTTAAGCCTTCTTTGCAAGGAACTGAAATTCATAATAAAGCAATTCATAATCTTCCCCCCATTATTGTTCTCAAGGACAAGCAGACTATGCTGAAGATGAACTCAAAAGATTTTTCATTTGTAGGAGAACAGCATGTGGGCCATTTATATCATTTGTGTGAACAACTGCATATAAAACCCAACCTTACACAAAATGCAGCTATCAGTTTTCTTTGTGTGCTGGACGACCGGTCTGAAAAAAATGAGAACCTGGCTTTGGAAGCTTCTGTCTTTCTTGATGTGGAAGTTATGAAAGGATTATAGCTGCTGACCGTCAGGCATTATACAAAAGAAATTTTTGAAAGACTTACTTACAGAAGGGAAAAAATTCTGTTGCTCCAGCAAACCCCTGAAACTATACAATTGCTATTACAATAGGATTGTTTATTGACACTCTTCTATTGTAACTGTCTGGATCAATTTCTTTGCCACTGGCTTATCATGGAGTAAAGCAGGACTCCAGGTTCCCATATTTTCCATTCGTGTTATCAGTTCATCAATCAGATACTGATTATTTGTTCCCTTTAACACCTTAAAGTTCACAGGAACTCCGTCGGCATCAACGATAAACTCAACCTGCACAAAAGCCCTTGAAATTCCTTTGGAAAGAAAAGGAGCAAGTTCTTTACCAAGTTTCTCCAGGTATTTCATGAACGCCTCACTACCACCGGGAAATTGCGGCCATTGATGGACCGCTTCCGAAAGAGAGGAAATATTTCTTGTCCAGTGTTGAACAGGTGGCTTTTTAACTGGTTTTTCTTCCGTTGCCAAAGACTTTTGCTTTTTTTGAGGAACGTCATTGATAATATATTCGCCTTTGTTACCAATCATCACTACCGGAAGTTCTTTATATTTTTCAAAATAATCAAAGGCATCTTCCAATCTGGAAGCAAACTTTTTCAATCCGGTATCATCTTTTGACAATCCTTCAAGATACTTTACGCTTCTTTCTACATTAAACTGGACAGGGAAAATATGAACGGGTATAAAATCCTGACCCTGGTCTTTGGCATAAGCAGCTAAGATGTACAGTTCATCTATCTGCTCATCCGTGATAGGTATGCAACCCACCGTGACACAACTGCCGTGAATGAATATCTCACTGCCGGGTCTTAATGAGTCGCTTAGTATCTTATCGGAAGCGTTAGGATAATTGATACCGAGTGACAAATAATAATTACTCCGTGGATTAAACTCGTTGATATAATAAAACCCTTCGGGGACCTGATAGTCGCCTTCCATTCGTTTAGGACCAAGTGAACCGGCCAATGCACAGACCTTATAAGTTTTAAATAACTTAAAAGGCTCTGCAATCTCATTCTTTACCCATACCTCCAGTTGGCTGTCGTACTTGAAAGAACGGATATAAATATATTTCGCCGGCCATATCAGCTTTTTGGTTTCAAACTGTTTCTGCAAAGTATCAGCCTTGCGCTGGAATGCCTCACTTGGCCGGGCAAATGTTTTCTGGTAATCAATAAAAGAAAAAGAAGAAGACCCGCCCTTAGACATTGGCGGTTGGGCCTGTAAGGAGCAGGTTGTGAAAACAATAAATAAAGCTAATAGCAGGTTTCTCATACCGAAAACTTCTTTTTACAACGGCACAAATTAGATTTTATTAGTAGTAGCTGTGTAAATTATTTGTAAAGATATGTTGATATCAGGTATTTGTTAATTAGTTGATTAGTTAATCTGGGTTTATCTCTAAAACTCAGGTATTTCCCGAAAAGAATTGCTGACGGAAGGAAATATTGTATGCTGTAAACTCCCCAATTAACCAATCAACCAATTAACCGATTAACTTATCAATTAAAGGTTTCCCCTCGCCTCCTGCTCTCTTTCCAATGCTTCAAACAAAGCCTTGAAATTCCCTTTTCCAAAACTCTTTGCTCCCTTACGTTGAATGATCTCAAAAAACAATGTTGGCCTGTCTTCCACAGGTTTTGTAAATACCTGGAGCAAATAACCCTCATCATCACGATCAACTAGTATTCCAAGTTCCTTCAGAGGTTCCAGATCTTCATCAATATGTCCTACCCTATCCAGCAGATCATCATAATAAGTGTTAGGTACTCTTAAAAATTCTACACCCCTGTCCCTTAGTTGAGTTACCGTTTGAACTATGTTGTTTGTTGCCATAGCCACATGCTGGCAGCCTTCTCCGTTGTAAAACTCAAGGTACTCTTCCACCTGGCTTTTTTTCTTACCTTCTGCCGGTTCGTTAATAGGAAACTTCACATATCCATTACCATTGCTCATCACCTTACTCATTAATGCTGAATATTCAGTGGAAATATCCTTATCATCAAATGAAAGAATATTACGAAAACCCATAACATCCTCGTAAAATTTCACCCAGGGGTTCATTTGGTTCCAACCTACATTGCCAACACAATGGTCAACATACAGTAAACCTGTTTCCGAGGGGTTGTAATGACTGTTCCACTCTCTGAAACCGGGCATGAAGACTCCTTTATAATTCTTTCTTTCAACAAATATATGTACCGTATCTCCATAAGTATGTATCCCGCTAAGTACTACTTCGCCATCATTATCTTTCAAAACAGTTGGTTCCATGCAGGCCTTACCACCTCTTTTTGTTGTCTCCTCAAACGCACTTCTTGCATCATCCACCCGAAGAGCCAACACCTTCACACCATCTCCATGCTTATTAATATGATTGGCAATGGGGTTTTCGGTTCTTAATGGAGTGGTTAAAACAAATGTGAGTTTATTCTGCCTGATGGCATAGCTTACTTTATCTCGAACACCCGTTTCCGGACCTGCATAGGCCAGCGACTGAAAGCCAAATGCGGTTTTATAAAAATGAGCTGCTTGCTTGGCATTGCCAACATAAAATTCCACATAATCTGTTCCCTGTAAGGGAAGAAAATCGGTTTGAGTTACGGCTGATTTATCTGCGATCGTTGTTGTGTTCATGATTTTGAAGTTTTTTTTAAATTAGAAATGCTCTGACAGGAATTCAAAATCAGAAATGATCCATCGCAAGGGTTTCCATCAGCATATTAAACTGATTGCGGTGGTCGGCAAAAAGCTTATGAGGATAATCGGGAATCACAAGACAAAGGTAAAAAGTCCTGTGCAATCCTGAGCTGTAGAAACTATCTTTGCCTGCATGTTAAGAGTTGGAATTCTTGGAGGGGGACAGCTCGGTAGAATGCTGCTACAGGCGGCTGCAAATTATCCAGTTGAAACGTTTGTTTTGGAAAATGACAACGAATGCCCGGCCGCTCATCTCTGCCAGCAGTTTACTAAAGGGAATATAAAGGATTTTGATGCTGTTTATAATTTTGGAAAAAACCTGGATGCACTTACCATTGAAATTGAGAATGTGAATGTGGAGGCGCTGGAAAGGCTGGAAGCAGAAGGAGTTAAAGTCTATCCAAAACCATCAATCTTAAGGATAATTAAAAATAAGATCCGGCAAAAAGAGTATTACAGTCAATACAAAATCCCGACGGCTGATTACATTATCACAAGTAATTCTGAAGAATTAAAGAACCATGAAAGTTTTTTACCTGCTGTTCATAAATTGGGCGAAGGTGGATATGACGGCCGAGGAGTGCAACTACTAAAAACAAAAGAAGATCTGGACAAAGGTTTTGATAAACCTTCTGTTTTGGAAAAAATGGTCCCCATCCAAAAAGAGATCGCACAAATGGTGGCAGTGAACAAGAATGGTGAAACGGCTTTGTATCCGCCAGTAGAAATGCTCTTCGACCCGGTACTTAATTTACTCAACTACCAATTATGTCCTGCTGAATTGAGTACTCAAACTTTGTATAAGGTTGAGGCAATTGCTCTGACCGTAGTGAAGAATTTTAATTCACCCGGCATATTTGCTGTTGAAATGTTCGTAGATAAAACTGGGGATGTTTTTGTAAACGAAACAGCGCCGAGAGTGCACAACAGCGGTCACCATACAATCGAAGCCCATTACAGTTCCCAGTTTGATATGTTGTGGAGGATTATTCTTGGTTATCCATTGGGAAATACGGATGCGATACTTCCTTCCATCATGATGAATATTATTGGAGCCGGGGGTTTCAGCGGCCCAGTAAAATATGTAGGCCTAGAAGAAATTCTGAAAATTGAAAATGCATTTGTACACCTTTATGGGAAAAAAAAGACTTGGCCGGGAAGAAAGATGGGTCATGTCACTATCATCAGTAATGAAAAACAAGACCTGCTGCACAAATCAAATAAAGTAAAAAGGATTTTGCGGGCAATATCCTGACCCTTTTATCCCCCGGTAAAACCGCTTGTAATTACCTGATTTTTATCAGCAGGAAAGCGGCGAACCTGACGTCCAAAAGCAGGTAATTATCCTTTATCTTTAACCGCTTGTTTTACCAATTGAGTAGCAGACACACATGAGAAAAAATTTCTTCGCTTTATTCATCATTACCCTGTTTATATCAGCCTGCGGAAGCAAGGATAAAAAAAACAATGGTCAGCCTGCACAGGGAGGCCAGCAAAAGCAACCGCCATTGGCTGTAGAGGCCATGATTGCTTCAACAAAAGTCTTAAATTTCGAAATTGAGGTACCCGGATCACTTCTGGCAAATGAATCAACAGAAATACATCCGGAAATTTCGGGCCGCCTTGTGTTGTTGAATGTGAAGGAAGGCTCAATGGTTAGCAAAGGAACATTGCTCGCCAAATTGTACGACGGCGACCTGCAGGCACGGATTAATAGCCTTAACGTTCAACAGAAGAAACTGGAAGTTCAGCTTAAGATAGCACAACAGAATGAGGACAGGTCTGCCAAGCTTTTAAAAATCCAGGGTATCAGCCAGCAGGATTATGATATGTCTTTGCTGCAGGTAAATAATATTATGGCCGATATAGGTGTAATTCAGGCTCAAATCGGAGAAATAAGGGCCAATATGACCAAAACAAATATCTATGCCCCCTTTAGCGGGAAAATTGGATTAAAAAATATCAGTCCAGGCTCTTTTGTTACTCCTTCAACAATTATGACCACAATCAGTCAGGTGAACCAATTAAAACTTCAGTTCAATGTTCCGGAGAAATATGGTTCCGCTGTTAAAAAAGGTCAGGAAGTTGAATTTACTGTTGATGGGAGTCAAAAAATTTTTAATGCTTCTATCATAGCAACAGAAGATGCAGTGGAAGAAAGCACAAGAAGTCTTGCAGTAAGGGCATTGGTAAAAGGCATTGACCCGGCACTGATACCCGGCGCTTTTGCCAAAATAAAAATCGTTCTGGGTAAAAATGAAGAAGCTATTATGGCCCCTAATAATGCTATCATACCACAGGGAAGAAAAAAATTGATCTATCTTTTTAAAACTAATAAAGCTGCATCAACTGAAATTACAACCGGCGTTCGTGACTCGTTGAATATTCAGATTTTAACCGGAGTAAATAAGGGAGACACGGTAATTACTACCGGCTTGTTGTTCTTAAAACCGGGATCTGATGTAAAAATTTCTAAAGTCAACTGATCATTCAATTATGAATTTATCCGAATTAAGCCTCAGAAGACCGGTTTTTGCAATGGTTTGTTCCATTGTTATTATCATTTTCGGAGCAATCGGTTATAAATTTCTAGGTGTCAGGGAATATCCTGCCATTGACCCTCCTGTTATCAATGTCCGTACATCTTATGTCGGTGCCAGCCCTGATATTATTGAGCAACAAATAACCGAACCGTTGGAAAAAGCCATTAATGGTGTTCAGGGAGTAAAAAATATTACTTCCAACAGTTCACAGGGTTCCAGTAACATAACTGTTGAATTTGAGCTGAATGTTGATCTTGAAAAAGCGGCCAACGATGTGCGGGATAAAGTTTCGCAGGCTACCGGTAACCTGCCGCAGGATATTGATTCACCACCTACTGTTACCAAAGCCGACTCTGATTCCGACCCCATCATCTTTATGCAGATACAAAGTCAGCAAAAAGGATTGATGGAATTGACTGACTTCGCAGAAAATGTGGTGCAGGAAAGAATACAAACAATTTCAGGGGTAAGTTCTGTGAATGTTTTTGGCAGGCGATACTCTATGCGTCTCTGGATCAATCCTGCAAAGCTGGGAGCCTACAAACTCACCATCAATGATATCCGTGTTGCACTTGACAGGGAAAATATTGAACTGCCTGGAGGAAAGATAAGAGGCAATACAACGCAGCTGATTGTAAAAACGTACGGCAAACTGACCACCGAAGATGATTTTAATAATCTCATTATCTATAAAAGTGATGATGCGATTGTGCGGTTCAAAGACGTGGGTGAAGCTACCCTTGGACCCGACAATGAGGAAAGCGCCTCAAGAAAAAATAATATCCCTTCTATCAACATGGGAGTGATAGCGCAGCCGGGTGCCAATCAGATTGAAATTGCCGATGAGGTTTATAAAAGAATTGAGCAGATCAGGAAAGATATGCCGCCTGACATCATCCTCGAAGTGGGATATGACCGGACACAATTTGTAAGAAAAGCTATAACTGAGGTAAAGGAAACACTGGCTATTGCTATTGGTTTGGTCGTGCTTATCATTTTCCTTTTCTTTCGTGATTGGAGTATTGCCTTGCGTCCGCTTATTGATATTCCCGTTTCACTCATTGGAGCATTCTTCATTATGTATGTGATGGGTTTTTCCATCAATGTGCTTACTCTCCTTGCTATCGTTCTGGCAACAGGCCTGGTAGTGGATGATGGAATTGTAGTAACGGAAAATATCTTTAAGAAGATGGAACAGGGTATGAATAAGCACAAAGCGGCGCTGGAAGGCTCCAAAGAAATTTATTTCGCAGTAATTGCCACCTCGCTTACACTGGCAATTGTGTTTCTGCCCATTATATTCCTGCAAGGATTTGTGGGGAGATTATTCCGTGAGTTTGGTATTGTATTAGCCGGAGCTGTGCTGATCTCTGCATTTGTTTCACTATCACTCACACCGGTACTGAATATATTCCTTACTAAAAAGAATGTGCATAAACACTCATGGTTTTACACAGTAACAGAACCTTTTTTTGCTGGTCTGGAAAAACTGTATCGCAGAACTTTAACCGGTTTCATGCATGCCCGTAGGATGACCTTTTTAATCATTGCAGCATGTCTTGGCGCCATTTATTTTATTGGAAAAGAACTGCCCTCCGAGTTGGCGCCGATGGAGGATCGTAACCGTGTTCGTACCAGTATTACCGGACCCGAGGGTTCTGATTTCGATTATACAGATAAAGTAAATTATGAAATAACCCAGCAATTACTGGATTCTATCGCGGAGAAATATGTTGTGCTTGCATTTGCACCGGGATTTGGTGGAGGCGGTTCCAATTCATCTTTTATCAGTATGGGCTTAGTTGATGCTGGGGAAAGAAAACGGTCGCAGGACCAGATAGCTCAGCAAATGACAAGAATGTTCAGGCGCTATACCAATGTAAGGGTATTTGCGATACAGGAGCAGACTATTTCTGTGGGTCTGGGCGGAAGAGGTTCCTTCCCTATTCAGTTTGTTTTGCAGAACCTGAATTTTGACAAACTGAAGCAGGTGGTTCCGAAATTCCTGGAAGAAGTAAGTAAAAGCCCAGTTTTCCAGGGATTTGATGTTAACCTGAAATTCAACCAGCCTGAGTTACAAATAACTATTGACAGGTTAAAAGCAAATCAGCTTGGCATTTCTGTTCTTGATATAAGCAACACTCTGCAGTTGGCATTAAGCGGACGCAGGTTTGGTTATTTTATCATGAATGGCAAACAATATCCTGTTATCGGGCAGGTGGAAAGACAAGACCGTGACGATCCGACGGACCTGAAATCATTTTATGTAAGAAATAACCGTAGCGAACTGATACAATTGGACAATGTGGTAAAAATGGAAGAAAGTGCAAACCCTCCAACCATATTTCATTTCAACCGTTTCAAAAGTGCTACCATTCAGGCGGGCCTGGTTCCGGGAAAAACCATTGGCGACGGAATTGATGAAATGAAACGAATTGGTAAAAAGCTTTTGGATGAATCCTTCTCCACATCACTGAGCGGCGCCTCCCGTGATTATGCAGAAAGCTCTTCCAACACCTCTTTTGCTTTTTTGCTTGCGTTGGTATTGATATTCCTGGTGCTGGCTGCACAATTTGAAAGTTTTATTGACCCTCTGATAATCATGATCACAGTGCCACTGGCATTGGCTGGTGCAGTGCTGACTTTAAAATTATTCGGGCAAACCCTTAATATCTTTTCCCAGATCGGTATTATCATGCTCATTGGCCTTGTAACAAAGAACGGTATCCTCATTGTTGAATTTGCCAATCAGAAAAGAAGAAAAGGTGAGATGAAAATTCCTGCAGCTATTGATGCTGCTGTGGCAAGGCTTCGCCCTATTTTAATGACTACTCTTGCCACCACATTGGGTGCGTTACCGATCGCATTGGCTATTGGTTCTGCAGGCAAGAGCCGTATTCCGCTGGGGATCGTTATCATCGGCGGTATGTTATTTGCTCTTATACTTACTTTGTATGTGGTTCCGGCCATGTACTCATTTATGTCATCCAAAAAGAATCCCGATAGCTATCGGGAGCAGACAGATGAAACGGCTTAGTTTGATCATCATATTATTTCCATTATTTACAAACGGTCAGAAAAAAATACTGACACTGGAAGAAGCTATTGCCACAGCTCTGCAAAACAATTACAATATATTGCTGGCAAAGAATGACTCTACATCAGCCGCTATTGACAACTCTTATAAAAATGCTGCATTCATCCCCCGCCTGAACGGAAATATCGGAACGGTATGGAATTTCAATGACCAAAAACAGATCCTTTCTGATAACAGCAAAAGAGAAAGTAAAGGTCTGAGATCCAATAACATTACCGCACAACTGGCCCTGAACTGGACATTATTTGATGGCCTGAAAATGTTTGCCACACGGGATAAAGTGGAAGAATATGTAAAACTGGGTGAGCTTGGGATCAAGAATCAGATAGTGAATACCGTTGCATCAATAATTACAAACTATTCCAATATTGTAAGACAGAAACAGCAGTTGAAGGCCATCGAAGAGCAAATGTCGCTCAACCAGGAGAGAGTAAAGCTTGCCCAATATAAGCTGGACATTGGCATGGGCACAAAGCCTGATGTGCTCCAGGGCAAGGTGGACCTTAATGCTCAAAAAGCTGCACAGTTAAAACAGCAAACACTGATCACACAGCTGAAAGAAGATCTGAACCAGCTGATGAACGTTCAATTAAACACAATGTACGAAGTGAGTGATTCAATCCCTATCAATGAAAACATTTTGTTAGGCGATATCCAGGCTTCAGTGGAAACCAATAACCCTTCGCTGCTGATCGCACAAAAGAATATTGACATTGCAGGTCTTACTTTAAAAGAGCGGAAAGCAGAACGTTTCCCTACAGTGTCATTCAATTCTATATATAATTTTAATCGCAACAGGAATCATAAAGTCCTTAATACTTTTTCCACTCTTTATAACCGTACAAAGGGGCCTAACTTTGGGTTTACTACTTCAATCCCGATCTTAAACAATCTTAATACCAAACGGCTGATACAACAGGCGCAACTGGATATTAAGTACCAGCAATTGGTTTACGACAACCAGAGATCACTCATCAATCTTTCTGTTATCAATGCTTTTAAAGATTATGAGCAACAAAAAAAAGCATTGGCGCTGGAAGAAGAAAATATCCTGCTTGCAAAAGAAAATGTAGATATTACATTCCAGATTTACAAACTTGGCGCCACCACCTATATTCAACTTCGTGAAGCACAAAAAAGCCTGGAGGATGCATACAACCGTCTGATTTCAGCTAGGTATAACACCAAACTGGCAGAAACAGAATTATTAAGACTGAAAGGAGATCTGGTGAAATAGTTTGTCATTTATTGTGTTTGGTTTATCGTTAAGGTAGACTCTGTGTTATTAGCAAAATGTTTTAAGTTTGGCAAAACAAATAACCAGTGGCAACTGTAAAACGCTTCGAAGATCTTGAAATATGGCAGATTGAAAGGAATTTATACCAGAAAATATCGGCTATTGCCGAAAGGTTAAGACAGAAAAAAGAGTACAGGTTTGCTGAACAAATTAAATCCGCTACTGGTTCCATTATGGACAATATTGCTGAAGGTTTTGACAGAACTAGCCGTCTGGAGTTTCTTAATTCCCTTAGTATTTCAAAAGGTGAAAGTGGGGGAAACAAATCACAGCTATACAGGTTGCTGGATGATATGTATATAAGAAATGAGGAATTCAAAGAGCTCTATGAAGATTTTGACAAGCTCTCAGGCAAAATAGCCAACTTTGTGAAATATTTGAACAACTCTAAAATAAAGGGTTTGAAATTTAAAGACAGGAAATGACTCGGAGATAATTACGGATAACACGAAACAAAAAACAGTAAACTGAAAACCATAAACATTAAATGAATCCACTCGTCGGTATCATCATGGGCAGTGACAGCGACCTTCCTTTCATGCAGGCAGCATCAGATATTCTCAAACAGTTTGATATACCGCATGAAGTAACGGTAGTATCTGCACACCGCACTCCACACCGCATGATCGACTATGCACAAAAAGGAAAAGAAAGAGGACTGAAAGTGATCATTGCAGGCGCTGGTGGCGCCGCACATTTGCCGGGCATGGTGGCATCTGTTACAACTTTACCTGTTATTGGTGTCCCAATCAAATCTTCCAACTCCATTGACGGATGGGATTCGGTCCTTTCTATCTTACAAATGCCCAACGGTGTACCGGTTGGTACTGTTGCATTAAACGCATCCAAAAATGCCGGCATACTCGCTGCTGAAATATTGGGTATTGCTGATGAAAGTATTGGCAAAAAAATTGCTGCTTATAAAAACTCGTTGAATACTGAAGTAATAGAAAAAGTGGAAAAGCTGAAGAAAGAAGGATGGGAGAATAAGTTTGACTGACACTTCCGAGAATTACAGAACTTTGATAATTTTATAGTATGAAAAAATATGAAGTCATAGTGGATGATGCAAAAGCGGCTGAACTTACCGAACTTCTGAAAAAACTCCCTTATGTAAAGTTTATCAGGGAAAGCGATACTATTGACCTATACACACTGGCTTCAGAAGAGTCATTAAAAGAAGACTGAATGCTAGAGGAGGATGATGAATTGCAAAAACTGTATGGTAAATGAATTACAGGGGGGGTGAAATAGTATGAGTAAAGTTTCCCTTCAGCGATACCACTACCACTAAATTAAGACCTGCATTAATAATTTCCAATTAACTGGTCAACAGAACAGGTGATTATCTGATGATACAAATCAATTTGAGGCTCAGAAATGATTCATTATCCTATGTAATTAATGAAAATGACTATTCTGGTTCACCACTGTTAAACAAAGTGAGTTGAGATTACATAAGATTTTTATTTTGAATGAGCCATTGATTACCGGAGGTAATACCAATGTTTCCGAAAATTTTATGAAATCAGTTTTTGAGGAAGAGATAGATTTTGGTTTCATGCCGGGCTTGCTCAGGCATCTTTATATTTCTCTTATTATCACAAGTTCCTGCTCCAGGCTTAATGAATGTTCATAAAGTTGCTGAATGAAACTGCTACCCCACTTTGCATAATAATAACAAAG
>Ga0233424_10000638_pt1 | contig 41010 bp, 43 predicted proteins | sample Watercolumn_Towu_FD_181011 | JGI IMG/M metagenome (GOLD analysis project Ga0233424, IMG submission 181011) | Freshwater microbial communities from Lake Towuti, South Sulawesi, Indonesia - Watercolumn_Towuti2014_125_MG | ecosystem: Environmental > Aquatic > Freshwater > Lake | place: Indonesia...
TGTTCAATACAATGATTGGTATAACTATGAAAGACCCCACTTAGGTAAAGGTATGAATGGCCTAACACCCCACCAAAAGTTATTAACATTTATTAAAAAGTGTCACCCTTGAAGGTGTACCGTACAAAGTCTTGACCAATCTTCAATTTCGTAGTAGTATCCTCGTGCCAGAGATTTTTGGCATAGAGCCATTTCGGTTCTAGAGGAAGGAAAAAATGACCAGATCTTTCAAACAGCAGTGTGAAATCTCGTGGGTACAGGGAAAGAATGTTTGTGTCGGGCTTGACCCAGATATTGATAGGTTGCCGCTACATCTAAAAAGCCCTTATGGCAAAGAGCAAGACATCTTTGATTTCTTGAAAGCCATTGTTGATTCTACTGCCAAAGTCGCAGGGGCTTTCAAACCGAATTTTGCTTTTTTTGAGAAGTATGGTTCCAAGGGTGTTCAGATTTATATGCTGATTTGTCAGTATATCAAAACTTTTCACAAGGACATTCTTCTGATCTGCGATGCCAAGCGCGGGGATATTGGCGACACGAATATTGGTTCGGCAGATTTCTTCTTCGAACGATGCAATGCCGATGCAGTTACGGTGAGCGGTTATCTTGGCCCCGAATCTCTCGCGCCATTTTTAAATCGCACCGACAAAGGTGTCTTTGTCTTGTGTCGAACTTCCAACCCGGGTTCTGGAGAATTTCAGTCTCGACAGGTGGTAGTTTCTACCGAAGAAGCGGAAATATTTGGCCTGCCTTCGGCCAGACATGATTCCTTAGAGATGACTTTGGAAGAACATAGGCAAGAAAACGCTCGTAAAAAAGTGGTTCACCAGATGCCGCTTTTCCAGTTTGTAGCAGCTCAGGTCAGTCGTGTTTGGAGCAAGAAGAATCATAATTGTGGTTTGGTGGTCGGCGCTACCTACGCACATGACATTCCCAACGTTCGCAAGGTTGCTCCTGATCTGCCTCTGCTAATTCCTGGTGTTGGCAAGCAAGGTGGAGATCTGGAAACATCGGTGAAAGCTGCCGCGGGTAATAGATTTTTTGTCAATTCATCCAGCGGTATTTTGTATCCCCCACAAGGCAAAGATTCTAAAGATTTTGCCGAGGCTGCTCTAGCCAGGACGACTGAACTTAGTGGCAAGGTTCGCGCCTTGGTCAACGAATACGGCGTAGTCTAGTAAGTTATTTGTTCTATTTAGCACTCCAAAAACGGAGTGCTTTTATATTCTCCTAAGATTGACAAAACCATAGTTTTATGGTTAGATGAGACAGAACAAGACAAGTTCTTCAACAGTGGGGGAAGCGATGTGTTTTTTGAATACTAAGAAGAAATGGCTAATGGAGGTAGGTGTCCTTTTTTTGCTTTACACGGCTGTGGGCATATCAACAGAATCTATCTTTACCGGAGTCGCTGACGCTATCCGTGGCCAGATAGATGGGAAGCCATTTGATTATGCTCTTCCGTGCCGAACCAATTTGTGGATTGTGCCTGTGTATGCGGTCTCTGCCACTGTAGCTTTTGGAATTTTGGGGGCGTTTTTCCCAAAATTTTTCCATTGGCCATGGTGGGCTCGCGGCCTAGTATATATGGTCGGTATTTACTGCTTTGAATATATGTGGGCGTTTACGCTGGAAAGTCTATTCGACATTCAGGTATGGAAATATCTGGATTCGGAATATCGTATCTGGCGTTACACTAACCCATATTTCTGTGTTTTCTGGTTTTCGTTCGGTTTTCTTTTAGAAAAAGTAAGAGTTGTTATGCTCCCGCGCCTGCTCAAGTCTCCTTGAGGGCGCGGGTTTTTTGTTCAACATTTTTACATTGACAAAATGCATATTTAATGGTTAAATGGCGGGGCGAAATAAATTCGCCAACAACAGGGGAGTGAGTCGTGGAAAAGAAGACTGCAGCAGAAATTCTCCAAGATGTCGGAGCCGTAATTACAAACAGCCATTTCGTTTATACTTCTTGGAAGCATGGTTCTGCATATGTCAACAAAGATGCGCTTTATCCGCACACGATGGAAACATCTGCACTGTGTTTGGCAATCGCTCGGGAATTTGTGCATGAGCAGGTCGAAGCAGTTGTTGTGCCAGCGGTTGGCGGAGTTGCTCTTTCCCAGTGGACAGCATACCATCTATCCTATTTAACAGGTAGAGAAGTTCTTGCTATTTATGCCGAGAAATCAGATGATGGAAATAGTTTTGTTATCAAGCGTGGATACGACAAGCTCATAGCCAAAAAAGAAGTTTTGGTAGTAGAAGACATTCTAAATACTGGCGGTACGGCGAGAAAAGTTGTAGAAGCGGTTCGTGCTATTAAGGGCAAAGTTATTGGGGTTGGCTGCCTATGCAATCGAGGCGGTGTTACCTACAGGGACTTATCATATGTAAGGATGCTGCATTCACTTGTTAATATCAAGCTAGATGCTTGGGATGAAGCGGATTGTCCACTTTGCGCCCAGGGTGTTCCTGTTAATACCGATGTTGGTAAGGGTAGGGAGTTTTTGGAACGTAAACAGAAGCAATAGTATTTTGCCTCTCCAATTGACTGGAGAGGTTTTTTCATATATAATGGCTTATTGTAAACAATTTGTATGTCCACTGGATTTTGGAAAAAATTAAAAAAACCAATAATGGTTCTGGCGCCGATGGCCAATGTCACGGATGCCGCTTTTCGTCGTATCATTGCCAAATACGGCAAGCCAGACGTGATGTTTACCGAATTTGTTTCTTGTGATGGCCTGATGTCACCCGGTCAGAAAAAATTATTGGTAGATTTTATGTATACCGAATCTGAACGCCTAATAGTGGCGCAGATTTTTGGTTCCAAGCCGGAAAATTTTTATAAAACAGCTTTGCTTATCCAAGAACTAGGTTTTGATGGTATAGATATTAATATGGGTTGTCCGGATAGAAATGTGGAGAGACAGGGTGCTGGAGCATGTCTCATAAAAAATCCAAAATTAGCCCAAGAAATTATTCTTGCCACCAAACGCGGCGCTGGCAAATTGCCAGTGTCAGTAAAAACTCGTATTGGATACAATAAAAATTCTTTAAATGAATGGTTGCCAGCATTACTGGAAACCGAGCCAGCCGCTATCACTATCCATTGCCGCACTCGCAAAGAAATGTCTTTGGTGCCAGCGAATTGGGAGACAATTAGGGACGCGGTGCGTATTCGCGATGAACACAAAAGCAAAACTTTAATTTTAGGTAATGGCGATGTAAAAGATTTGGCAGATGCCGAAGAAAAAGTAAAAGCCACTGGTGCTGATGGGGTGATGATCGGCCGTGGTATTTTTGGCAATCCATGGTTGTTTGATAAAAAAATTGATTATGCCAAAATGCCGGTTGCGGAAAAATTACGGGTGATGGTGGAGCACACCTATTTGTTTGAGAAAATTTTAGGCGAACACAAAAATTTTGCTATCATGAAAAAACATTACAAAGCCTATGTAAATGGCTTTGATGGCGCCAAAGAATTGAGAACGAAACTAATGGAAGGAGCTGGTACGGCTGCCGATGTAGAGCGAATTGTGGCAGATTTTTTAAAAAATTCAAATTGATTTTTTGGGCTTCAAGGTATATATTAGATAGATGGAATTTACCTATAAATTTTATAATACAACCGCTTTGGCCTGGGAAGGCATGCGCCAGGCAATTTTGGCTGCCAAAAACTCTGTTTATTGGGAGATTTTTACTTTAAAAGACGATGCGGTGGGCAAGCCGTTTATTGATCTTTTGTGTGAAAAAGCCAAAGCCGGACTGGATGTAAAATTAATTGCCGATGCGATTGGCAGTTTTTATTTATCCAAAGAAGCTATTTCTCGTTTAAAAAATTCTGGGGTCAAATTTTTTATATTCAATAATTTGCGACCCGAATTTGCTTTGCAAAATTGGTGGCGCCGGGTTTGGCATCGCACTCATCGTAAAGTTTTGATTGTAGACAAAGAAATAGTGTTTATTGGCGGAGTAAATGTGGCTCAGCATGCGGCCGCTTGGCAAGATTTGCATTTACGACTTACGGGGAAAATAGTTTTGCCTATTTTGTTTAATTTTGCTAAAACTTACATTATGGCCGGGGGTGACAAAAAAGATGTTGCCGATCTGTTGCGGCCCAAGTTGCTTCCGGATATAAACGAAATTAGGGAGAAAATAAATTTTATCTTTCATTCTCCGTTGCGCGCTACCAATTTGTCACCATTTAAAAATTTTTACAAGCAAGCTTTGGGTACGGCCAAAGATAAATTTAATTTAATTACTCCGTATTATGTGCCGGACAAACATTTTTTGAAGCTAGTTTCTCAAGCCAAAAGTCGGGGAGTAGATATAAATGTTATTTTACCGTGGAAAACCGACGAACGCATTATGCAGTATATGGCGCAGATGCTCTATGGTATTTCTGCCAAAGCCGGAGCCGCCTTTCATTTTTTGAAAAAAATGAATCATAGCAAAGCTGTAAGCGTGGATAATAATTTGGGTATGGTGGGCAGCGCCAACCTGACGCCCCGCAGTTTCTATATCAACCACGAAGCCGGAGTAACTTTTTCCGACGAGCAGATGGTGGCTGATTTAAACCAAATTTTAGATGAGTGGAAAACCGAGGCTGTGCCGCTGGCTGATTTTGGATTTGGCAATAAAATTGGGTGGTATAGACGATTCAAAGATTGGTGGATGAATAAATTGCGTGATTATATCTAATTTCTATAATATATGAAGCTCACATTTTTAGGTACAAACGGCTGGTTTGATTCTAGTACTGGCAATACTCCTTCGGCAGTATTAGAAACAGAAAATTATAATATTATTTTTGATGCCGGATTTGGTTTGGCCAAGGCTGATACCTGTTTAAATCCAGACAAACCTACCTTTTTGTTTATCAGTCATTTTCATATTGATCACATTTGTGGGCTGCACACTTTGCCCAAATTTAATTTTAAACAGCCCCTGACAATTTTTGGCCGTAAAGACTTGAAAAAACTTTTTAAAACAGTAATTAATTTTCCTTACGGAGCCCCATTATCATTTTTGAGCTACAAAGTAAATTTGGTGCCTCTAAAAGAGGGGAGATATACCGAGCCATTTAATTTTGTTTGTAAACAGCTAAAACATACCAATGGCGCTATGGGCTATCGTCTAGAGGTAGATGGTAAAGTGGTTGTTTACTGTTCCGATACTGCTATTTGCGAAAACGATAAATTATTGGCCCAAGACGCTGATTTGCTTATCCATGAATGCGCTTTTGTGCCTGGCGAAACTTCGGATTGGGGTCACTCTAATCCGGAAGAGGTGGCAGCTATGGCCAAAGAAGTAAGTGTCAAAAAATTAGCCCTTACCCATTTTGGCGCGGCTAGATACAACAGTTTGGAAGTGAGAAAAAATGCGGAAAATGTGGCTAAAGCCATATTTCCAAATACCATAGCCGCTACCGACGGGTTGGTTCTTGTGGTATAATATATCCCGTATGTTAAGCTATTTTTGGTCGACGTTTCTTTATCAGCCCCTATTCAACGCCCTCATTTGGATATACCTAAATATTGCTGGTAGAAATCTTGGTTGGGCGGTAATTTGGCTCACTATTTTTTTGCGTATCCTACTTTTGCCGCTTACCATAATCTCTGAGCGCGACGCGGCCAAACAAAAAAATGTGGAAGCAGAAGCTCGTCATGCTGCCAAAGCTTTTAAGAATGATGTTGTTGCTCAAAAAGAAGCTATTCGTCGTATCATGAAGAAAAACATGGTTTCTCCTTGGGCCAAGGTAATGCAGTTAGGTTTGCAATTGTTGGTGTTGATCCTGTTGTATCAAGTTTTTCTCCGCGGTATTACCGGTGAGCGTATTGTAAAGCTTTTGTATCACGGAATAGATTTTCCTGGCAAGATAAATACAAACTTTTACGGATTTGATATCGGCCAACCACATGACACTATCTGGTCTGGTTTGACAGCGCTATATTTATTTTTTTCTATTTTGATCAGCAAAAAATCAGAAAGTAAAAGAGATCAATCAAGAACCACCTTTTTATTTATTTTCCCACTGTTTACCTTCTTTGCCCTTTGGTTTTTGCCGATGGTAAAATCTCTTTTCATTTTGACAACCATGGTGTTTTCTGATATGATTACTATAATCCGAAAGGTTATTATGCCAGAAAAAGAAGAAAAGAAAGAAGAGCCAAAGCCAAAAACTGCAAAAAAATCTTAGAAATTATTTTTTAAAATATGTCGGACGATTCATTAGATAAATTAATGTATTCCTTCGTGATGGATGATGTTTTGAAAGGAATTTTTATCAGCGTTCCGCCGGGATATGTTGCTTGTGTTTATGATCTAGGCAGGGGAGTATTAAAAAAAGTTTTGACACCAGGTTTGCATTTGAAAATTCCTTTTTGGCAAAAAGCCAAATTGTTTAATACTCAAACTTTGGAATACAGTATTTCTCGACAGTTTAATCCAGAACACGAAAAATCATTGGGAGATATTCCTATTGCCGCCGGAACCAAAGATGGTCAGCGCGTAGGAGTAGAGGGAACAATTTTGTTGCGTTTAGATGTGCACCAAGTACCATCTATTTGGCAAACAATCGGCGAAGACTTTGTAGCCAAGATCGTCCGCCCTACTATTCGTAGCCGTATACGCATGGTATTTAGCAAATTTGATTACCAAGACATTGTTGGCGTCAAGCGAGACTCGGTAGAAATGGAATTAAAGAATGAGTTAGAACGTATCTTCTATGCCCGTGGTATCTATGTAGAAAATGTCCTGCTTAGCGAGATAGCTAAGATATAACCCACCCAATCTAATTACTTAAAACCGACCCCTGTGGATAACTTGGGTTGGTTTTATTTTTGGCTAATTTTAGCTAAAATTTGGCCCAAAACCTTGACAAAAGGGTCAAAATGTGCTATAATGCGTGGTCAAGCTAGGAATGTTTCCATGGCTTGCAAACACCCAAGTTGGAGGCTAGAAATGAAGATTTTCGTTTTTGTCATGATGCTGATCACCGTTGGTTGCGCCGCTCGTCAGACCCCGGGCTACGGCCTGAAGTTCGTCGAGGAACGCAATGTCAACGGCATCCAGATCAAGCGCATGACCGACGACGGGTTCGTCTCGCTCATCGACGTGAAGTTCGCCGATCCGGTGACGGTCACCAGAGGTTCGTGCTACTACGGTAACAATTGCCTCATGTATCCGTCGGATCAAGGTATGGTCACCAAGGTCATCCAAGATGACTGGATGGTGATTTACACCTACGAACCGAAGATCGAAGTCGTTACGAACTAAGCGCTAGCTACCAGCTCGGCCCGCAGGACTCCTAAAAAAAGTCCTGCACCTATCAAAGTTTCCGAAATGATCGGAATCTCTGATGGGTAAAACAATCATCGGCACTCTGCTGATGAACCCAGACTCTTTTATAGGAGCCACGATAATGAAAAATCTGTTCATCTCCCTGTTCGTTCTGGTCGCTACGATCTCGTTCCAGTCGGCATACGCCGACAGTCGCGGACTCGAGCGTACCGAAATCAACAAGGTTCTCGAACCTCTGCGATCCGACATCAACCGTTGCTATCTCGCCAATACGGGCGGGCTCCACGGTCAGATGGATCTGGAGCTCGAGATCAGCGGCTACGGCTCGGTGCAGAACGTCAAAGTCTCTGCGCCAGCTGTCCGCAACAAGTCCGTCGCGGCCAAGATCAACGCCTGCGTCCAAGGCATCGTCAAGCAGTTGACGTTTCCGAAGCGCAAAGCGTCGACCATCGCCCAGTTCTCGTACGCCTTTCACAAGGCGCACGCCCCAGGCGACGGCCCACAGCTCAGCTGCTGGAACCCGCGCGGTTGTCCCGGTCAGTAGTCAGCTACAAGCTGTCTACCAACCACAAGGCCCCCTTAAACAAGGGGCCTGTTTTTTTATCCGTAAACTTCTTGACGTGTTTTTTAGGCTGTGATATATTATCACTCGTAAGGTTTGAGTGATAAAATGATATGGATAACCGCAAAGAAAAAATCTTAAATTTAGTTATAGAAAACTATATTTCCAATGCCGAACCGGTAGGTTCTAAATTTTTGGTTTCTGCTGAAGATTTGGATCTTAGCGAAGCCACGGTGCGCAATGAATTGCGCGCTTTGGAAGCAGAAGGCTACCTAACTCATCCACATACTTCCGCTGGCCGTATTCCTACTGAAAAAGGCTACAAACATTATATTAAAAATTTAAACTTGGCCAAAAGCCAAATTTCTAAAAATGACAGCAAAGTTTTGTCTAGTTCTTTGGAAAAAACGAGTGACAACGAATTGGCTCTCAAACATTTGGCTAAGACTATGGTGGAACTTTCCAACGAGACTGTGGTGATTGCTTTTTCTCCGGAAAATATATATTATACTGGCCTGTCTAATCTTTTTAACAAACCTGAATTTACAGAATTAAGTTTGGTAACAGATATTTCCGAAGTTTTTGATAACTTTGAAGATTCACTGGAAGGATTTTTTGAAAAAGTAGACAATAATCCGCAATATTTTATTGGTGACGAACATCCTTTTGGTGAAATGCTTAGCGTTTTGTCTATGCGTTTTGGCAAAGACGGCTTGGTCGCTATAATGGGACCAAAAAGAATGGATTATAAGTACAACTTTGGTTTAATGAAAAAATTGTTAGAATTAATTTAAAATTATGTCTGATGAAGAAAAAATTATAGAAGAAAAACCGGAAAATCCTGAGCCGGTAAAATCCGAGGCTGAAGAGTATAAAGCTAACTGGCAAAGAGCTTTGGCAGATTACCGTAATTTGCAAAAAGAGACTGCAGCTATGCGTTCACAATGGGCGCAGATGAGCGAAGAGCAAATTTTGCAAAATTTTATTCCAGTTTACGAAAATTTTAAAAAAGCTTTTAATGCCAATTTGTCAGCTGACGGCGACAAGCAATGGCAGAATTGGAAACAGGGGATAGAATATATAATGAAACAGTTTGGTGATGTGTTGAAAAGTTACAATGTTTCCGAAATAAAGACAGTGGGAGAAAAATTTGATCCGCGACTGCATGAAGCGATAAGCGAAGAAGAAGTCGAAGGAGAAAGCGGAGTTATATTAAAAGAAGTTGATGGAGGGTATAAACATGGGGAAAAGGTTATGAGACCGGCGCGAGTGATAATTTCTAAGTAATTAATAAATAAAATTATACATATGTCAAAAGTTCTCGGAATCGACTTGGGTACAACCAATTCCTGCATGGCCGTAATTGAAGGCGGTCAGCCAAAGGTTATAGAAAACAAAGAAGGCGCTCGTACTACTCCTTCTATTGTCGCTATCTCCAAAACCGGTGAACGTTTGGTTGGTCAGTTGGCCAAACGTCAATCTATTACCAATCCGCAAAATACTTTGTATTCTGTTAAGCGTTTAATTGGTCGCCGTTTTGAAGATTCAGAAGTACAGCGCGACCTGTCTTTGCTTCCTTACAAAATTGTAAAAAGCGATGACAAAGTAAAAATAGAGATGCAAGGCAAAGAATATACCCCGCAAGAAATTTCGGCCATGGTTTTGCAAAAAATGAAAACCGATGCGGAAGAAAAATTGGGAGAAAAAATTACTGAAGCAGTAATTACTGTACCGGCATATTTTGACGATTCCCAGCGCCAAGCTACCAAAGATGCTGGCGCTATTGCTGGTCTAAATGTTCTTCGCATTATCAACGAACCAACTGCGGCTGCTTTAGCTTATGGTTTTGATAAGAAAAAAGATCAAAAAATTGCTGTTTATGATTTGGGCGGTGGAACTTTTGATATATCCATATTGGAAGTCAGCGCTGACACTGTGCAAGTTTTGTCCACCAATGGTGATACTCACTTGGGTGGTGATGACTTTGATCAGGTAATTATTGAATGGATTTTGGGTGAATTTAAACGCGATCAAGGTATGGATTTGAGCAAAGATCCTTTGGCTTTGCAACGCATAAAAGAAGCTGCTGAAAAAGCCAAGATAGAGTTATCTACTGCTCAAGAAACCGAAATCAACCAGCCATTTATCACTTCTGATTCTAGCGGTCCAAAACATTTGGTAATGAAATTAACTCGCGCTAAATTGGAAGAATTAGTAGGGGATTTGGTAGAAAAAACTATGATTCCAGTACGCAAAGCTTTGGAAGACGCCAAAGTTTCTGCTAGTGGTTTAAATGAAGTAGTAATGGTGGGCGGTATGACTCTCATGCCGCTAGTGTTGCAGACTGTAGAAAAATTCTTCAACAAAAAACCAAATATTAGTGTTAACCCAGACGAAGTAGTAGCTGTGGGTGCGGCTGTGCAAGCCGGGGTGCTCAAAGGCGAAGTACACGATGTGTTACTACTCGACGTTATCCCGCTATCATTTGGTTTGGAAACTATGGGCGGCGTAATGACCAAACTTATTGAACGCAACACCACTATACCAACTTCCAAAACTCAAGTATTTTCTACTGCGGCTGATAATCAGCCAGCCGTAGAAATTAATGTTTTGCAAGGTGAACGTCCAATGGCTGCGGATAACAAAAATCTTGGTAGATTTATTTTAGACGGTATTCCACCAGCTCCGCGCGGCGTACCGCAAGTTGAAGTTACCTTTGATATTGATGCCAATGGTATTTTAAATGTTAAGGCCAAAGACAAAGCTACTAATAAAGAACAATCTATTCGTATTGAGGCCTCTACTGGTTTATCCAAAGAAGAAGTGGAAAAAATGAAAAAAGATGCCGAGACTCATGCCGAAGAAGACAAGAAAAAACAAGAACTCATTGAAACAAAAAATATTGCTGACACAATGGTATATACAACCGAAAAAATGATGAAAGAAGTAGAAGAAAAGAAAGTTGATGTTAGTGATGATGAAAAAAACAAAGTAAATGAAGCTTTGAAAGTTTTGAAGGACGCAAAAGATAAAGATGATGTGGAAGCAATTAAAAAAGCTTCCGAAGATTTGTCCAAAGTTGCTCAAGCTGTGGGTACAAAGATGTATCAAGCTCAGCAAGCTGCTAAGCCTGCAGAAGAAAAGAAAGATGAAAAAGGCAACGAAGGCCCAATAGAAGGAGAAGTTGTTAAGTAAAACTTAATGTCCAAAGACTATTACAAAATTCTCGGCGTCGAGAAAAACGCTTCGGTGGATGATATTAAAAAGGCTTTCAAAAAAGCGGCCATGCAACATCATCCAGATAGACCGGGCGGAAACGAAGCCAAATTCAAAGAGGTAAATGAGGCTTACCAAGTTCTTAGTGATGCCGAAAAACGCCAGCGCTACGACCAGTTTGGTTCTGATTTTGAACAGCAGGGCGGATTTGGCGGCGGCATGAACTGGGAAGATGTGATGCGTCAAGCTCGTGGCCAAGGTGGTTTTGGCGGAGATTTTGGCGATCTGGGAGATATTTTTGGTAGTTTTTTTGGCGGTGGCCAGCAGCGTCGCGGCCCAGCCAGAGGCAGAGATATTCAGGTAGATGTAGAAATTGATTTCAAAGAAGCAGCTTTTGGATTAGAAAGAGAGATATCGCTACGCAAACAAGACAAGTGTGATGTTTGCCATGGTACAGGCGGAGAACCAGGTAGCAAAATGGAAAAATGCACGACTTGCAAAGGCCAAGGTCAAGTAGTACAAACCCAAAGAACTATTTTGGGTGCTATGCAAACAGTGGCAACTTGCAGCGATTGTCATGGGCGCGGCGAAAGAGCTGCCAAAAAATGCAAACATTGTGGTGGCGATGGCATATTAGCAAAAACTTCTAATGTAAAAATTAAAATTCCGGCTGGTATAGATAATGGTCAATCTATTCGTCTAGAAGGTTATGGTGAAACTGCTCCGCATGGCGGCGGAAGCGGTGATCTTTATGTGCGCGTGCACGTCAGACCGTCAAAAATTTTCCAGCGCGAAGGTTTTGATGTTTATACGGGAAGCGAGATCAGTTATCCGCAAGCGGTTTTAGGTGATCATATCGAAGTAGAAACTTTGGATGGTATAATTAAAATTGCTGTGCCCGAAGGCACAGAATCTGGCCAGCTGATACGAATAAAAGGAAAGGGGATACAGCATTTGCAAAGAAGTGCTCGCGGCGATCATTATGTGAAAGTAAAAATTAGAGTGCCGAAAAAATTAAGTAAAGAAGTAAGAAAAAAACTTGACGATTTAAAAACAGAGCTGTAAAGTTTTTAAATGAACAAAAAAGTTGAATTTGAAAAATTTTATAACACCCATGTAGACAAGGTTTATCGCTTTGTCTATTTTCGTATCGGTGGCGACAAGGCTTTGGCCCAAGATCTGGTATCGGAAATTTTTATCAAAGCCCTAGAGCATTTTGTTCATTATGATGAAAAAAAGAGCTATTCGGCTTGGGTGTTTGCTATTGCCAAAAATCATCTAGCTAACTACTGGCGTGATAAAAAACCGACCAGCACTCTGCCCGAAGATGAAAATGAGCAAAATGATGATTTTTGGCTAAAATCAGCAATAAATTTAACAAAAAAGGATATGGTCAAGCGCCAAATTGGCGAACTTTTGGCAAAACTAGATGAAAATACTCGTGAAATTGTAACTTTTCACTATCTTTTTGGGTATAGTTATGCAGAGATAGCCGATATGAAGGATATGTCTGTAACAGCCGTAAAAGTGGCTGCCCACCGAGCTGTTAAGAAATTAGCTGAAATTATATGAACTTAAAGACAAGATTTAATTTGTGGAAATTGAAAAGAGAGATGGGTCCAAGCCCAGCTTTCAAAGCGAGTTTGCGTAAAAATTTGTCTGTATCTTGGGACGCCAAGTATAGCAATAAGGCGCCATGGTATCAGCTTGGTATACGCCATGCCGCCGCAAGTTTTACCGCAATAGCTTTGGTGCTTACTAGCGCCGGTGGAGTCTACGCTTACAACAGCCCAGAAGTTACCGAAGGTACGCCTCTATACTCGATAAAACAGGCTATTGAAAACGTGGAAGAGGTTACCAAAATAACTCCCGAAGCCAAAGCGAAGTTTTTTCTGAAAAAAATAGAGCGCCGAGAAGCGGAACAAAAAGTTTTGGAAAGAAAAAATCCTTTGCACAGAATAGAAAAAGAAGTTGAAGATATTTCCGATGTTGATAGCAATACAGAAATCAATACTTCTTCTTCCGTAGATGTGGATCTGGATATAAAATCCGATGATGAAAAAGAAGAAGTTAAAGTTGAGGTTGCAAAACGTAAAATAAAAAGAACGCAAAAAGCTATAGAAAAAACTGAAGAAGAGCTGGAAAAAACCCGACAGATTATTGAAAAAATGGAGTCCAAGGATATTAAGTTGCGCGAAGAATTAAAAAAACGAGCCAAACATCGGTTAGAAGAAAGAAAAAAACGTTTGGAGATCAAAGTTGATATTCAAGAGGATAAAAAGGATAGACGAGAAAAATTAGAAGAAGAGGTAAAAAAAGATTCGGAAAGTAATAAGGTTGAAATTGAGGATACTGCCGAATTAAGAACACGCACCAGACAATTAATTAATTTTTAACTCTAAAATTGTATGAAAAAATATCTCATACTATCATTGGTCGCAGTTATGTCATTAGTTTCTTTTGCTCCAGCTCTAGCTAACGAAAATGGTGGTAATAGAGGAAAAAGCGAAGAAGCCAAAGCCAGAGCTGAGCTTAAAAAAGAAATTAGACTGGAAATAAAAGAAGAAAGAAAAGAGCTTAAAGATAAATTTAAAGATTTAATGCAAGCGCTACGATTTGCTCCCCGAGCCTTAAATATATCTGGTAAGTTGGTAAGTATAAACAGCACTAGCACTTCCTCTACAGAAATCACTGTAAATATTACCAAGGTAGTGCCTGGGAAACCAAGAAACATGCCTAGCTCCACATTGTATTATCCGCAAGTCAGCACAACTATTACACTTAAAATTACCGATAAAACTCATCTGATCAGAGCTTGGGGCGGAAAAATGAAAATTTCGGAAATGAGCGTTGGAGATGATTTGCGTTTAGTGGTTAAATTTAATATTGATGGTTCTCTAGATTTGCGAGAAGTAAAGGACAATTCATTGCACGTCTTGAGTCATAAAAAAGGTATTATTGATAGCATCAACACCAGCTCAATGTCTTTTGTTCTTAAACAGGAAAATAGAACACTAACTGTAAATACAGACGCACAAACCAAATTTAAGATGAGTGAAAGCGCTTCAACTACAAGTAACGCTTCTACATCTTTTGCGAATTTGCAAGTTGGCGCCAAGGTGAAGGTAGATGGAATTATCAATACCAATCTTAATGTAGTAAACGTCGCCTCTGTAATTCTCAAATAAAACAAGAATTATTTTGTACAAAAATACCCTGACTCAATCAGGGTATTTTGTTTGTTATTATTTTTCGTCTAAAATCTTGTTCACCCAGGCGTCTGCTTCTCTGTTTTTTTCTCGTAATACGTGACGGTAGGAGACTTTCTTGAAGGTACTGGCCAAATTATAGGCTTGAATAAATAGTTTTTGCAGACCAGGTTCTTTCACTTTGTATTGTCGGTTCATCTGTTTGGTTACCAGTTCGCTATCCAAAATACATTCTACTTCTGTGGCCCCTAGTTCTTGAGATTTTTTCAAGGCCGAAATTAAGGCGGCGTATTCCGCATAGTTATTGGTTTGATGACCCAGATATTCGCCATATCCGGCCACGGTTTTGCCGGTTGCGTCTTTTATCACCACACCGGCAGCTGCCGGACCGGGATTCCCGCGAGCGCCACCATCAGTGTAAGTAGTAAGTTTCATAGTAGGACAAATTAGTAGCTTAGTTTCCAGATTCCTTCTTTGTTTTTTGTTTTATTTACAAAGTATATAATTTTATTATCCGTATCGGCGGCAATGTCTGTAATTTTTTCATTAAGCAGATCGTGGGTAGCAAGATAGTATGGAAAAAGCACGGTGGTTTTGTTTGCCCAAGTTATCGCCAAGGTGTTGTATTTATCCATTGGCGTTACTTCTTGCAAATACTCGCCCGATCGGTTTAAAAGATACGGCTCTTCGCCTTCACTATATGTCCATAATTCCCATTGCGACCAGAGCAACCACCAATTATTATATTTTGAAATCAAAAATTTGTCTGCTGATATTTTATATCTATTGGAATTTGTAAGCAAGATCATTTCTGAGTCCTTTGCATTTTTTAATAATATAGTATTTTGTCTGGCAGCCAAAATTTGCAGATTTGAACTTACTATTTTTCCGGTAGCCAAATTTATATCAGTGGAATCCAGATGGTTGAAAGCGGAATTAAATCCAAGAGTATCCCGAGTAATGTTATATTGTTTGGTGGTGCTGTCCGTTTTCATTGTCCAGAGTTGCCCGTCTTCCATATACCAATCAATATAGGTATTTTTGGTTACAACTTGCGCTTTGGCCGTAACAGGGGAATACAAAAATATATTGTCTCGGGTGCTGTAATATAGCTGGGGCTCAACAGAGTTTCCCCATTGGAATTTTTTTATAACAGAATTATTTTTCACCAAGTCCGTTTGTTTTGATGGATTTTCGGGGTTAATTATTAGCAAGCGCGAATAGGGCGCGCTTTCATCAGTAATTAAGGCGTAATTATTTTTTTCCGCCCAGATTATTTTTAATGGCTTTTTATTATTTAAGCGTGACAAAATTGTGCCTTGATTAGCGGTGTTGTCCCAAAGCCAAATTTCGGTAGTATTGTTTTTTTGAGTGCTGTAGATTATAAATCGGCCATCAAAAGATATGTTTATGTTATCCACCTGTCCATTTATCAAAATTTCCGGTTTGCCTTTTTTAATCAAACTTATTTCTTTTGTATAATTTGTCTGTTTGTTTTTCACTTCGATCTCTTTTTGCCAATCAAAATATTCGGGCGCGGAAATACGCAAATTATATTTCGCCGGAGCAATATTATTTAACCGAATAGGCATTTTATCTTGTAGTCTAATGCCGTTTAAATATACCGTAGCGGTTTTTGGTTCCACATCTACGCTTATAGCGCCAGTTTCTTTTAGCAAACCGTTCTGCCAGTCGTAGCGAAAACCGGCCGTATACATTATGATAATTGGTGAAATTACAAAAAAGGCGATGATAAATACTATTAGCATTGCCAGGCGTACTTTGCGGGAAAATTTTGTATTTGGGTATTCCATTTATGGTTGCAATTATGATCAATTTATAGTATCCTTAATAATCATGATGAAGTGAGAGAAAAGGCTGTAAACAGCCTTTTTTGAGCGAATCGTGAATATATCGTAGATATACTAACTAAAAAGCGGTTAATAGTCAAAGATATGCCATATTTAGTGGTCAACGGAGGCAAAAAATTGCATGGTGAAATCATGAATCAATCGGCCAAAAATTCAGCTGTGGCGATTTTGTGCGCCTCGCTTATGATACCTGGCAAAACCATTTTGTCCGATGTGCCGCAAATTGAAGAGGTAAATCGTATTTTGGAATTACTTGCCAGTTTGGGTGTAAAGATAGAAAAATTGGGTCCGGGCAAATTAAGTCTAGACGCGGGTGGAAAATTAAATTTTGATAGTATAGACAAGCACGCTTCTGAGGTTACCAGATCATCTTTGCTTTTATTAGGGGCGCTTTCATCTCATCGTGCTAGTTACAAACTTTATAAATCAGGCGGATGTCGTTTGGGAGAACGCACTGTGCGTCCGCATTTGTATGCCTTAGAAAATTTTGGTGTCAGTGTGATTTCCAAACAAAAGTTTTATGAAGTTAAAAATAGTCCGCTCCGCGCCGCCGAAATCGTGATGTATGAATCTGGAGATACTCCGACTGAAAACGCCATCATGGCGGCCGTGCTCGCTCCGGGCAAAAGCATTATTCGCATGGCTTCAGCAAATTACATGGTGCAAGACCTATGTTTTTTCTTGCGTCAAGCCGGAGCAAAAATAGAAGGCATTGGCACAACTACTCTTATTATAGAAGGAGTTAAAGAGTTAAAATCTTCGGTAAATTATTCCATCATGCCAGACCCAATTGCGGCTATGACTTTTTTGTCCGCAGCCATAGTTACTAATTCTCATCTCACAATTAAAAATTGTCCAATGGATTTTCTGGATTTGGAATTATGTAAGTTAGAAAAAATGGGCCAAAAATTACAAGTAAAAAATGAACGAAGTGGAAAATTTCGTATGGCTGATATAGAAGTCTGGCCATCTAGTCTAAAAGCTTTGCCAGATAAAATTTATGGCCGACCGTTTCCAGGTTTGAATATAGACAATTTGCCATTATTTGTTCCTATTTTAGCCAAAGCCAAAGGCAGAACTTTGGTTCACGACTGGGCTTATGAAAATAGATCTGTATATTCTTTGGAATTACAAAAATTAGGAGCAAAAATTAATTTACTTGATTTGCATCGAGCTTGGATAGAAGGACCGACAAAGTTCAAAGCCAACGAAGTAGTTTGTCCGCCAGCTCTACGACCGGCTGTAAACGTCCTTATATGCATGTTGGCTGCCAAAGGCAAATCTATTTTGCGCAATACCTATGTGATAGATCGGGGTTATGAAAATTTATATGATATACTAAGTAGCGTTGGTGCGGATATTAAAATAGTAAAAGAGTAATATGCACACTTCACCCATAAAACTTAGAGCTAAAAAATACGCTGGGATTTATTTATCAATAATACTTTTTATTATATCTTTTGGTATGGGTATTATTGTTGGGAAAAGTTGGTATGTAAAAAAGCAGATTACTGGCGATGATGGTACGATCCAAATGGATAAAATCCTTAGTTTAAATAGAAGTATCAATCATTCTAATCTGGACTTCAATCAGTTTTGGGAAGTTTGGGATAAGGTAGAACAAAAGTACGTAAAATCTCCAACTTCAACTACAGAAAAAGATATGTTTTATGGAGCGATTCAGGGCATGGTAGCTGCTCTGGGAGATCCATATTCTCTGTATTTTGTACCTACTGCAGCCGAAGAATTCAGCAAAGACTTATCCGGAGAATTAGAAGGTATTGGCGCGGAAATTGGTGTGAAAAATAATCAATTGACAGTAGTGTCGCCATTGCCAGATTCTCCTGCCGAAAGAGCTGGGTTAAAAGCCGGAGATAAGATTTTGGATATAGATAAGGTCAGTACTTTTGGCATGGATGTAGCTACAGCGGTAGGAAAAATTCGCGGCAAAGCCGACACCAAAGTCGTGCTTACTATTACCAGAGACGGTCTGACCAAAGCCAGTGAGATTACTATTACCAGAGCAAAAATAAATGTCCCTTCGGTTTTGTTTTCCGTAAAGCCTGGCAACATTGCCTATGTTCGTGTTATGCAATTTAATGCTGACACCAACGGCCAACTTGATAAAGCAATAAAGCAAATTAAATCACGAGGCATGAAAGGAATAGTCTTGGATTTAAGAAATAATCCCGGCGGTTATTTGACTGCCGCTATTTATATGGCCAGCGAATGGGTTACTAGTGGTCCGGTAGTGAGTGAAAAAGGCAGAAACGGACAGAGTAATGAACATCTTGCCGAAGGCGAACACCGTTTGGCTGGAATAAAAACCGTGGTTTTGGTAAACAAAGGCTCGGCTTCAGCTTCAGAAATTGTTGCCGGTGCTCTGCAAGATACTAAAAACGCGGTTTTAATCGGAGAACAAACTTTTGGCAAAGGTTCGGTGCAGGATTATGAAACTTTCCCTGACGGCTCGGCTCTCAAAATTACCGTAGCCGAATGGTTTACGCCAAATGGGAGAAATATAAATAAAGAGGGGGTTAAACCGGATATAGAAATAAAACAAGATTGGGCTAATGAAAAAGTTGGTGAAGATGTAATTTTAAATAGAGCTTTGGATATTATTGCTTCTTCAACAAAAAAGTAAGCAAAGCTTGAAGTTACGTCGAGCCCTACAAATCAAAAAAACACCATATTTGGTGTTTTTTTGATTTTGCCCCAGAGTTTTTATTGTTCTGAGGCGGAAAGCGGATATTTTATCTCTTTTTTTCAGATTTTAGAAAGGACAAAAGCGGGCTCTGTCTCCCGTCTGCAATCATTTGCAGATGCATTGCAAGTATTTTTTCTTTTTCTTCACCAGTGAATTGTTTTTGGACATATTCCGGGAAGATGTTGTGTGCGTCCCAAATCTCGGGAGACAAAGATAGTAGGGCGATTAAAAAATTTCGCCAATATCCTGTTCCACGGAAAATGGGTACAAGCGCGCACATTTGAACGCCATTTGCTTCGGCGAGCAAACTGTCCAATGTGTAGCGGTTGTTTTTTAACAGACCCAAGATTGAATCTTGGGAGGCTGAATCGCTATCTTTAAAATATTTACCCAGATTTCCTTGCTTTATAATAAGTCCTTCTTGCTTGATCATGAAAAATCCCCCGTTGGTTTTTTATCACAAAAAACAAGAAACGTCAATCATTATTAGTTAAATTCGTTCTTCCCAGCGACGGTCAGTTTCTACTTCCAGTTCTAGAAAAACTTTTTTGTTCAGTGCCGCTTCCAGCTCTTTGCGCGCCGCAATGCCGATTTCTTTTATGGATCGTCCTCCGCTACCAATAATCATTTTTTTGTAGCGACTGTCGTATGTATAAACAGTAGCTTTGATTACAAAAACATCCGGTTTTTCTTCTATATCTGTTACTTCCACATGGGTAGTATATGGCACTTCCTGGCGCAAGGCTTTAAAAATTTTTTCTCGGATCAGTTCTGCTATCCAGAATTTTTCATCCACGTTTGTCAGTTGAGTAGGCGGGTAGTTAGGATCGCCTTCAGGTAAAAGTTCAAATACTTTATCACGCAGCGGCTGGACATCTCTATTTTTTTCGGCAGACAATTCAAATACAGCGGTAAATTGATCTGCCAAAGCTCGGTAATCGTCCAGAAACATTTTTTCTTTGGCTGGCAAGTCAGATTTATTGATTACTAAAAGTTTTGGTATATCTAAATTTCGGATCATCGCCAAAGTGGCGCGCTCTTCTACACCCAAAGATTTGCTTGGGTCAGCTACGTATAAAATTATATCAATACCTTGCAAAGCTTCTTCGGCTCGCTGGGTAAGTTTGCCTGACAGTGGGTTGCCTTTATCTTTAAAAATTCCCGGGGTGTCTATAAATACAGCCTGCCCTTGCGCGCTGTTTAGTACACCATGTATAATGTTTCTGGTAGTTTGGGGTTTATCAGTAACAGCGGCGATTTTTGTGCCAATTAGAGTGTTAAGCAAAGCAGACTTTCCTACGTTGGAACGTCCTACCAAAGTCACAAAACCGCTTTTAAATTCATTTTTTAATTCTTCTTTAGGTTTAGTCATAAATTTGCTCTAGGCTTTAAGTTGATAGTATAATATACCTGTTTTTACCAATAAAAGCAAGGTTGTGAATATGAAAGTTATTTTAACACAAAATGTAGCCGGAATTGGTAAGATAGATGACATAAAAGAAGTTAGCGAAGGTTATGCGCGAAATTTTTTATTTTCCAGAAATTTAGCCCAGCCAGCTAGTAGTCAAGTGTTGGCTGATTTACAGGCCAGGAAAAATAAGCAAGCAAAAGACGAGCAAAGAGGGCAGAGAGACCTACAAAGTCTGATGGATAGACTAACGGGCTATGTTTTATCTTTAAAAGAAAAAGTTGGACCAAGCAATAACCTGTATGCAGCGGTTGGTCCGCAAAAAGTAGCCGAAGCGTTATTTGCCAAAGGTTTTAATATAAATAAAGAACAAGTATTTTTACAGTCAATAAAACAGCCAGGGCAGTATCAGGCAAAAATTAAATTAAAAAACGGTTTGGAGACCGAGATAAACCTAATTGTTTCTAAAATTTAGTTATGCAAAAAACAAAATATATATTTGTTATTGGCGGTGTGCTTAGCGGAGTAGGCAAGGGCGTCACCGCTGCTTCTATCGGAAGGATTTTAAAAAACCGAGGCTTTAACGTCTCGGTTATTAAAATAGATCCATATATAAATATTGATGCTGGCACGATGAATCCTCTGGAACACGGCGAAGTGTTTGTAACTGAAGACGGAGACGAAACTGATCAAGATTTGGGTAATTACGAAAGATTTTTGGAAACAAATATTTATTCATATAATTACATGACTACCGGCCGTGTATATATGAATGTGATAGAAAAAGAACGTAGCATGTTTTATAAAGGCCGTTGTGTGCAGGTAGTGCCTCATATCCCCATGGAAGTTATTTCTCGCATAAAAAACGCCGCGCAAAAAACCAAAGCCGAAATAATGATTATAGAAATTGGCGGTACAGTGGGGGAATATGAAAATATTTTGTTCTTGGAAGCAGCTCGCATGATGAAGTTGGACACCCCAGATGACGTGGCTTTTGTTTTAGTAAGTTACATGCCTGTGCCAGGACATTTGGGAGAGATGAAGACCAAACCTACCCAGCACGCCGCCAGAACATTAAATAACAGTGGTATTCAAGCCGATTTTATCGTGGCCAGAGGCAAGGACGAGTTAGATAAGCCTAGACGAGAAAAATTAGCATTTTTTTGCTGGCTACGTTCGCAAGATGATGTGATTGCCGCGCCAGATGTGCCCAGTATTTACGAAATCCCATTAGTTTTGGAAAAACAAAAGTTTGCCGGTTTGTTAATGAGTAGATTAAAAATAAAGCCGCGAGCTTTGAAGGATAAGCGTTGGGACAACTTTGTTAAAAAAATGAACAAAGTTAAAAAATCAGTAAAGATTGCTGTGGTGGGTAAGTACTTTGCTACTGGCGGCTATACTTTGTCAGATTCATATATTTCCGTAATCAACGCTATAAAACATGCGGCATGGCATAATGGTGTAAATGCGGAATTGACTTGGGTTGATAGCGAAGATTATGAAAAAAATCCAGGAAAAGTTAAGGAGCTTGGCGGATATGATGCTTTAATTGTTCCTGGTGGTTTTGGTACCAGAGGTATAGAGGGGATAATTTCTGCTATCAGATACGCCAGAGAAAATAACTTGCCATATTTAGGTTTGTGCTATGGTATGCAACTGGCGACTATAGAATTCGCGCGTCATGTTTTGGGGTACAAAGATGCTCATACCGTGGAATGCGATCCAAAAAGTAAAAATTTGATAATAAATATAAATCAAACGCAGGCGGAAAATGTAAAAAATGAACGCTATGGTGGTACTATGCGTTTGGGTGCCTATGATTGTGATTTGGCTCCAGGGAGTATGGCGCGCCAGCTGTATGGTGAGAACAAAATCAGTGAACGCCACCGCCACCGTTATGAGTTTGATAATAAATACAAAGATGAAATGGAAAAGAAGGGAATGGTTTTTTCCGGTATAAATCCGCAATCAGATTTGGTGGAGATTATAGAATTAGCAAAACATCCGTATTTTGTCGGCGTGCAATTTCATCCAGAATTTAAATCTAGATTTTTGGAGCCGCATCCGTTGTTTGTGGGATTGGTAAAAGCGGCTATAAAAAATTTGAAATAAAATTTAAGTCTTCAATTGACTATCGCCTATATAGGTGATAGTCTTTTTTTAGGAGGAAACATGAAGGGTAAAAAAGAATTAATTGTTGATTTGGAACCCTATCTTGATGGTAGCCCTGAAGGAAGCAAACATGCTTGTAGTCGTTTGGTAAGCATTTTGCGCGCGCAGTCATTTGTCATTGTGTACGATCCACGGGTGTCTGACATTGATAATGATCGCTATTTAGACATGATGGAGCGATATTTCAACCAGCCAGAAGAAGTGCTGCGTAAAGATGAACGGTCGGAAGTGTATTATCAGGTCGGCGTTTCTAAGGGGCAGGAAAAACCTCGTGATCATCGTGCGTATATCTCAACCATGCCAGTTCATGATTGGCCGCATATTACGCCTGTAGATTACGAAGGCGATCCGCGTTGGCGGTTCTTTAGACAATTAGGGGAACGTCCGGAACAAACGGATTTTCCCGAGCTCAATGGTAAAATTCCACAAGTCATTCCAGCGGGATTTGAATCGGAATGGGCATCAACTATGGATATCTGGGGAAACAAGATGCTCGCTAGTGTTTACACCATTGCCGAAATGATTGCGGAAGCATTTCAGTTGCCAAAAGATAATTTTACCCAGAAGTTTGCCAAAGCGCCGCACTTGATTGCGCCTAACGGAGTGAATTTGCTAGATTACCCAGAAGGTACTGTTTTTAACGGCTTTCATTACGATTTAAACTGGGGAACTATTCATGGACGTTCTCATTTTCCCGGTTTGCGGGCCTGGCCACGCGATGGTTCGCCATTTACAGTTAGTGTTCCAAAAGGAGCCCTGCTCTTTCAAGTCGCAAAACAGCTGGAATGGCAAACCGGTGGTTATTTTCGCGCCGGATTCCATGAAGTGGCAAATCTTCCAGAAACAGTCAAAGCTGTCCAGGAAGCTGTGCGGACAGGAAGGCCACCTATCCGTGTTTCTTCAACAGTATTTGCGCATGTAGCAAGCGATACGATTTTGCAAGTGGAAGAAAAGGTTTTAAAAAAACAACTCGATATAATTTACCATACCAGTGAAGTTTTGGATCTTCCCGGCGGAGAACCTATGGCTTCTCTAGCTAAGATCTTGCAAATGTATCCGCCTACTTTGGCTGGTGATCAAGTACTACAAGAGCTAGAAGCAATTGGTCTAAAGAAGCAGTAGTCATGCCAGACGAAACAGTTTTGCTCGACGAAGAATTGCTCAGAGCCATTGCTCGGTTTGAAAGTGGTACTGGTTACACCCCAGAAGAAAAAGCCGAGATAGAGATTCAAGAAGCAAAAATTAATGCGCAATTAAGAAAATACGCAGAAACAGAACGTGAGATATTGGCTTTGTCCAAAGTCCATGGAGCCAATAAAGTTTATCGATAAAAAACAGCGGTCGCTATTAAAGCGACCGCCTTTTAATTTACCTTCCTGCCATACGCAGAATTGTGTTTATGGTTCGTAGAACTATAGAGATATCCAGAGTGAAGTTGCGATTTTTTATGTAAAATAAATCGTATTCCAGTTTTTGTAGATTTTCTTCTATTGTGCCGTAGTAAGCGTTGTTTATCTGCGCCCAGCCAGTAAGTCCTGGTTTTATCAAGTGGCGCAGGGAATAATATGGCATTTTTTCAGTGAGTTGGGATACGAATTCAGGTCGTTCTGGACGAGGCCCGATTACAGACATTTGACCTTTTAAGATGTTTATAAACTGCGGGATTTCATCCAGTCTAGTGCGGCGTAAAAATTTGCCTACCGCGGTAATACGAGCATCTTTGTCAGCTGCGTATTGCGGCCCGCCGGTTTCAGCGCTGCCATCAGCAGCTAAAGTTTTCATGGTGCGGTATTTATAAACTTTAAAAATAATTCCTTGTCTGCCAACGCGATTTTGAGAGAAGAATATTTTACCTTTGGAATTTAATTTTATAATCAAAGCAATAATAGGAAAGGTGGCGATAAAAAATACGCCAATTATCATTGCCAAAATATAATCGGTCAAAATACGAAAACGATCGTAAATTTTTTTCTGTTGTTCATGCAAATTGGCTACAAACCAGCTTTCCGAAAAAGTAAACGGGGGAATGCGATGCATTACTGTTTCATAAAAATCAGAAAGATTCAAAATGCTGACTTGACGGAATAAGCTTTGATATAGCTCTTTGAGCAGATTTTCGTCAGCAGTCATTTGCGGAGCGAGCACGATAATATTGGCGAAATTGTTTGTTTTATTATTTATTTCATCAATAGTTTTGCCAAAAGTTATATTTCCCAAAGAAGAGTCTGTCTCGCCAATTACACCAAGAACTAAATAGCCCAAGCGGGGATTGTTTTGGATGTTGTTTATCAACTCCTTTACTTCATTGGTAACGCCAGCAAAAATTATGTTGTATTTTAAAGTTGTAGAAATAAATTTGTTATAAAAAAATCTCCATAGAGATATGAGCCCAAAACCAATTATAGCGGTAAGTAATAAAATTGTTTTTGGTGTGATGGCGGTTTTTGGGTTTACGTAGAAATAAATTATTCCGAGAATCGTCCAAGCCAAGGCGCTAAGGATAATTTTTTGATAAAAAATCCAAGAATTTTTTGTTTTGCTAATATCGTAAAGACCGGCGATAAACAAAATTACCGCCGCTAAAAAAAATAGTTGGGTCATGGGCGAGAACAGGTCTTGCCAGTTTTGACCTGGAGTTCGCCAATAGCGAAAATATAGGGCAAAATATAGGCCTATATATAGATTAAGCAAATCTCCGGCCAATAGGGTGAGTTGTTTTAAACGCAACATAACAATGGTATAATATGCCAATGGTTGGATTATATCCTAAATTTAAGCAAAAAGCAAGCATTATGCCTAAGAAATTAAGTCTGGTTGTGGTCTTTTTAGCTACGGTGTTTTTGGCACACCCAAGTGCGTTAGTTTTGGCAAAAGTGCCTAATGATCCTAAATACTCCTTACAGGAGTCTTTTTATAACCAAATTGGAGCTCCAAAGGCTTGGGATTATACCACTGGCACCAGCAGTGTAACTGTGGCCATAATTGATGTAGGTGCAGATATTAATAACCCCGATCTAAAAGAAAATATTTGGCAAAATACAAAAGAATTGCCGGGTAATGGTATAGATGATGACAATAATGGTTTTATAGATGATGTTAATGGTTGGAATTTCGTGGAGAACAACAACGATGTAGCTATTTCACAGATAAAACCATCAGATGACTCCGGAGCTGTGAGTCATGGCACGCTTTTGGCTGGATTACTTGGTGCTACAGGCGATAATAATTTTTTGGGAACTGGGTTAAACTGGCATATAAAAATTATGCCGCTACGCGCTATAGATAATGATGGTAACGGAAATTTGATTGTTATAGCTAAAGCGATAAATTATGCGGTAAATAACGGAGCCGACATAATTAGCATAAGTTTTGTTGGTGATACAAATACCTTTGCTTTACAAGAAAGTTTATTTAATGCTCGCAAGCACGGTGTGTTAGTGGTGGCAGCCGCGGGAAACAATAGAAATGACGGAACTGGAGACGATGATTCAACAAAACACAAAAAGTATCCGATTTGTGTTGATTTTGAAAATTCAGAAAATTGGATTTTGGGCGTAACTTCGGTAGATAAAAACGATAAATTGAGCGAATTTGCAAATTTTGGCGCATGTGTGGATATTTCGGCGCCGGGAGAATATATTTACAGCACTCAAAAATATGCTCCGCAGTATGGCAGTGAGTATAACAAAAATTTTAGCGGCCCGTGGTTTGGGTCTTCTTTTTCTGCTCCATTAGTTGCCGGTAGCGCCGCGTTAATCAAATCCGTGCGTCCAGATTGGACCAGTAAAGAAATAATTGCTGATCTGCTTGCCACAGCCGATGATATAGACAGTTTGAATCCGGGATTTGCCGGACAGAACGGATACGGACGTTTAAATGTTGGTAAAGCCGTAGCCAAAGCATTGGAATCTAAACCAACCATTATTCCGGCACTTATTTTTCAATCAAAATTAATTAAAAAAGGCAAAAGTTATTTTGTCCGCATCACCGCTGACGGTAAAGTTTTGCACGATTTAGCTTTGCCGGGTTATGTAGATAAAAAAACCAAGTGGGCGGTAGTAGAAAATTTACTGGTTTCTGCTAGTTTAAGTAAAAATAAAGTTACAGTAAATGTGTGGGATTGGTCTGGTCATAAAAAATTAACAAATTTTGTTTTTTCTGGAGCTAGCTCGTTATCTGATTTAAAGATTGATAAAGTGTGGGGGGATAGTCCAAACGCAATTTTGTTTATCAAGAAAGGCAAGATTAGCCAGAGGGTTATCATTGATGTTCCTAGTCAAAGCTGGAAGACGGACGATTTATAGCGTTATATTGTCAACGATGCTGGTTAATGGTACAATTTAGACATATTATTAGCGACTAAATGTTTATATGGATACTCCTATTTTTGAGAAAAAAAACGTGCTTGTCACTGGTGGGGCCGGTTTTATTGGCTCGCATCTTTGTGAACGCTTGCTCAAAGAAGCTAAGGTGATTTGTTTAGATGATTTTTCTAATTCCACTCCGGCTAACATCAAACATTTATTACAGTATCCAGATTTTGAGTTTATAAAATGCGATGTAAATCAGCCAATTGATTTGGATAAATTTGAAGAATTAGATAAGTTTAGAGTTAAGTTTCAAGGTATTCAAGAAATTTATCATCTGGCTTGTCCGACCAGTCCGCATGATTTTGAAAAATTAAAAATGAAGTCTTTGTGGGCGAATTCGTCTTCCATGATTAGTACTTTGGATTTGGCTGTGAAATATAAAGCAAAATATATTTTTACTTCCAGTTCGGTTGTTTATGGTAATTCCACTGAAGAAAAATCAGTTTTCAAAGAAAGCGATCAAGGGGTGGTAGATCATCTTTCTCCGCGCGCCTGTTATGACGAAGGCAAACGTTTTGCCGAGACCTGCGTCGCTACTTATCGCCAAGTTTATGGTATTGATGCCAAAATTGCTCGCGTCTTTACCACTTATGGCCCGCACATGAAATTATTTGAAGGCCAAATGATACCGGACTTTATTATCAATGCTTTGGAAGGAAAAAATATTACTATAAACGGCGATGAAACATTTTCTACTTCACTTTGTTATGTCACCGATTTAATAGACGGTTTGGTGCGTCTGATGGCTAGCGCTCCGGAAGTAGAAATTGTAAATTTGGGAGATGATAAAATTGTGAAAATAGTTGATGTTGCTGAAACTATTATTAAACTTACAAATTCTTCATCTCAAGTTGTATTTGAAAAACCGTTATTATTCCTAACCAAAAAAGGAGCTCCGGATTTATCCTACGTTAGGGATGTGTTGGGTTGGTTGCCGCTGGTACGGTTGCAAGACGGTTTGGAAAAAACAATAGATTATACCATTGCTAACAAAGAAGCACTGCTGTTTGATCATGGTTATAAGAGTTAGCTATGTTGTTTGTAATAGTTCCCGCTCACAATGAAGCCAAAAACATTGGTCGCGTTATTAGCGGCCTTTTTAGTCATGGCCTTAAAAATATTATTGTTGTAGATGATGGTTCTACTGATCAAACATCACAAATAGCTGAGTCAGCCGGTGCTACTGTTTTACATCATCAGGTAAACAGAGGGCAGGGAGCGTCTTTACAGACAGGCGATGAATACGCTTTAGCTCATGGCGCCAGCGAAGTGGTCCATTTTGATGCTGATGGTCAGTTTAATCCGGCAGATATTGCTAAAGCTTTGGAAATGATGAGATCTAAAAATGTAGATGTGATACTTGGTTCGCGATTTTTGGATAATCGTTCGCAGATTCCTTGGACAAAAAAATATTTAGTTTTACCAATTGCCAGAGTGGTAAATTATTTTTTGACCGGTTTAAAGCTTACCGACGCCCATAACGGTTTTCGGATTTTGTCTCGTTCGGCCCTTGGGAAGATAAATATTTCCCAAGACCGCATGGCTCATAATTCGGAAATTATCCAGCAGATAAAGGAGAAAAATCTATCCTACCTTGAATATCCAGTAGAGGTTACCTATAATGAATATGGCCAAGGGGTAGGGGGAGGGTTAAAGATAATTTGGGAAATTTTACAAAGACGTTTAATGAAATAATATGCTTATTATCCAACTTTTATTAATAATTTTTTTCTTATTTGCGCTGTTAAAAGTTATCGGTCGTTTTCGATCCGGTGATTTGACTAAGACTGGTTTGGTCTGGTGGTCTTTGTTTTGGGTTGTTGCCGCTGTGGTGGTATTGCTTCCAAATTCTACTGCCTATTTTGCTAAATTAGTAGGGATTGGTCGTGGTGCGGATTTGGTGGTGTATATATCTTTGGCCGCGATATTTTTTTTCATATTCCGTCTAATGATAAAAATTGAATCGCTAAATAAAGATATTACTAAACTTACTAGAAAAATTGCTCTAAAAGATGATAAAGATATATGAAAATAGCCCACGTAGTTTCTACCTTTCTTCCTCATGTGGGCGGCATGGGCGTTGTTTGTTACAATGAAGCAAAAAGACTAGCAGAAAGCGGTCATGATGTTACGGTTTTTACTTTAAAATACCCCCGCACTATTTATGATGATAAAAAATTTCCTTTCAAGGTAGTACGTTTAAAGCCACTAGTTAGACTAGGTGATGCCGGACTTGTGCCGCAAATATTAAATAACCTAAATGGTTTTGACTTAGTTCATCTGCATTATCCTTTTTATGGTGGCGCAGAATGGCTCTGTTTTTCTAATCTGCCCACAGTGATTACCTACCATATGGATGCGCAGGCCGAGGGGCTAAAAGGAATGATTTCAAAAATTTATGATTCGTTTTGGCCAAAAGTTTTATTTTCCCAAGCAAAAAAGATTATCGCAGTTGACGCAAATCATTTTGAAAATACAAAGTTTGGAAAATTGTTTTCCGATAAGGTGGTAGAAATTCAAAACGGGGTTGATACAAGCATCTTTAATCCGCATACTGCTGATTTGAACAGCTTGGGGCCAGCTCATCTAAAAGACAAAAATATTATTCTTTTTGTGGGCAACCTACTTCCTTTGAAACGTTTAGATTTATTATTAGATTCAATGAAGCTGTTGGCTGATGGTAATTCAGTCTTGGTGGTGGTAGGCGGGGGATATGAGTTAGATAAATACAAAGAGATGTCCAAAGATTTAAATAATGTATACTTTGTTGGTCAATGCGACAATCCCGAAAAATTATCTGATTATTATAACGCGGCAACCTGCGTGGTGGTGCCATCGGACTACGAATCATTTTCTTTGGTAGCAGCTGAGGCCAGTGCTTGCGGTAAACCGGTAGTTACCAGCAATACTCCTGCAATGGTTGGTAGAGTAAGTGGTGGTGTAAGCGGGCTTGTATTTGAGAAGGGATCTGTAGAAAGTTTGACTGGCGCACTAAGAAAAATTATGACTATGAGCGCAGAAGAAAGACGGGCTATGGGTGAATATGGTAGAGAAGAGATAAAAAACAAATATTCTTGGGATAAGCATATGGAAAAATTGAAAAAAGTTTATGGCATTTGATTACGAAAAATCAATTTGGGGGTATGGTAATGCTAGTTTGAGACTAAGTTCTCCAACCAGTTTTCGTTTGCGTCAAAGTTTGGAAGCACTAGCCGAATTAAAAGCCGGAGCAAAAGTTTTGGAATTGGGCTGCGGAGCCGGTCAATTTATTCGTGAAATTAAAAAAATCAGGCCAGAATTGAATTGTTATGGATGTGATATTAGTCAGCATGCTATCGCTATAGCTAAACAAGCCAATGATGGTGTGCATTATGATTTAAGCACAGAAAACAGGTCTGTTTATGACGATAATTTTTTTGACGCCGTAGTTATTTACGACGTGTTGGAGCATGTAGAAAATCCGAATTTAATTTTGTTGGAAATAAATAGAGTATTAAAAAGTGGAGGAGTATTCTATTCTTTTGTACCCTGCGAAGGAGACCAGTTGTCTTTTTGGAATTTGCTTCACAAACTTGGTTTAAAACGACAGCTAACAAAGATGTATGCCGGGCATATTAATAAATTTTCTCGTCAGAGTTTGGTAAGTTTGGTAGAGTCGCACGGCTTTGCTGTTAAACGCATTCGCTATAGCGAACAGATTTTAGGGCAACTTCTGGGATTAGCCGCGTTTTTCTCTATGGATCATTTTGCTAAAAAAAGTAATTTACAGCAGGTAAACAACGAACAGTATTTTTATAATCTCAATCAAAAAGGCGGAGGTATTTTCAAGACAGTAAAAAATATAGTGAACATTTTGGTAGCAATAGAATCAATTGTTTTTTCCAGAGTACCATCGCCAAATGTGCATTTGACTGTAGTTAAAAAGTAGTATGCGTGTTATCCACGTTATTCCCTCTGCCTTTGAATATTTTGACGATATCCGGTCGCAAGCTTTTAAGTTATTAGACAATTTACATAAATTGGGTGTGGAAAACGAAGCTTTTACTTTACAATATGGAACGCCAAATAAGGCCCAGAAATCAAGTATTGAAAAGGTCTCGCCATCCATCCATAATTTTATTGGCGATTTTGATATTAATAGCGCTATAGTCAATTTTTCCGATTTTGATGTTGTGCACCTGCATTGTCCGTTTTTTGGTGCGGCTGGAAAAATTTTGCATTGGAAAAAATTACACCCAGATACTCCATTAGTAGTAACTTATTATCGCGATGTGAAAGTCACTGATCTGATGAGTTTGTTTATTAAGCTTTATAACGCCTATTATTTACCCAAAATTTTTAAATTGGCTGATGCGGAAAGCCAACCCCAAACAAAAGATGAGTCTGTGGAGTCTATTGCGGCCAATACCTTGTTAGTGTATAATACCCTTTGGTCATAAAAGATGTAATTTAACTACTTTTTTATGGGAATGTTTAAAAAAGGACTTTTTTTAGGAGGTTTGTTGGGGGCTGCAGCCATGTGGCTTAATACTACTCCAAAGGGCAGAGAAATGAGGGCGAAATTAATGGGCCAAGCCAATGACCTATATTCACAGCTTAGAGAGAGTATAAAGCAATTAGAAGGACCAACAAAAGAAATGTATAATGCCTTGGTAGAAAGAGCGGTAGAAGAATATGCCGCCAAAGTAGAAATGGCTATGGATATGAAGGCTCAATTGGTGCGACAGCTAAAGAAGAGATGGAAAGATCTGGAAAAAGAAATTAAAAAGTAAATTTAAAAATCACCCGTAAGGGTGATTTTTAGTAATACCATTTGACGCGGCTTGTTTTTATGATACCATTATTTTGCCAGTTAAATTTGGCAAGGAGATGAGATGTGAAGAAAGTTTTATTGGGAATCGTCTTTTGCCTATTAGGTATTTTTATAGCAATCGTTTGCGGGGCAGTTATTTGCAACACAATTATTGATAGCGATATTTATGATTCAAGTCTTGCCGCTCAAGCTTGGATCGTTATCAGAGTTATGTTATGGTCAGCCCTTGCGATACTTGATGTATTTTTGGTGATGGTGCCATCACTTCGTTTAATTCAAGGTAGATAAAATTGTCTGCAGGACCCTCCTTTTTAAAGGAGGGATTTTTTTATATCTTTTTAATATCTTCAATTGTAAGCTGTAATTCTCTATTACCGTTCCATTGATTTACGCCAATAGAGAAGACCATATCAATTTTATCTCCTGGTTTCAGACATTCTTTCCAGTTTTCAGCATAGCGATTCACATCGCCCAAGCCAAAACCGATAGTTTTTTTAATTAAATGAGAGTTGTGTTTAACCATCAAACGTAAATGTTTGCCGTCTTGGCCCACAGGTTCTATGGCCATCACTGTTAGTGATCTGGAAACATATTTTGGTTCTTCATTGGCTTGGCCAAATGGTTCAAATTTTTGTAGCAGATCATAGAGTTTCCAGTCCACTTGGTCCAACTCTACTTCAGCATCCACTGTAATTTGCGGAACCATATCTACTGTAGCTGTTTGCTGAGCTGCTTTGGCAATAAGTTTTGTTTTAAATTCTTCCAATTTATTTTTATCTGCTAAAGTAAAACCGCAAGCTTGTGGATGGCCGCCAAATTTATAAAACATTTCCGGCATGCTTTGCATCGCCGCGATAAGGCTAAATTCTTTTATGCTTCTGCCAGAACCATTTATTTCTTTTTCATTTTCTCCCATGACAATAGCCGGTTTGTTGTAATCGTCTTTTATTTTCCCAGAAACCAATCCCAAAATACCAGTAGGCCAATCTTTGCCCAAGACAAACAGAACAGGATTATCTTTTTGGTTGCTTTCTTTTATTTGCCTTCGTGCTTCAGAAACATATTGCTCGGTAAGTTTTCGTCTATCCACGTTATTTTTATCCAATTGAGCCGCTAAATTTTCTGCTTCTTTTTCATCGGTGGCCATTAGCAAGGCAAAAGCCGAGTTGGCATGGTCCATGCGTCCAGCGGCGTTTAGTCTTGGTATGATTTGAAAGCTCATGGAGTATGAATCATATGCCCCACGTTTCGGCTGGCCATTTTCATCAGCCAGACCAGAAATTACAAGAAGTTTTTTTAGCCCAACATTTCTGGTTTTATTAATCACAGTTAATCCGTATTTGGTAATAGTGCGGGATTCACCAATTAGCGGCACCATATCGCCAATAGAAGCAATCGCGGCCAAATCAAGCAGCCATTTTTCAAATCCTTCAAAGGTTTGTCTGTCTGGAAGGGTGTCGTGGGAACGAGCATATTTTTTTAGTAGCCCTTGCACAAGTTTGAAAGCTACACCACCACCACAGAGACCCTTATCTGGATATGGTTCTCCTTTTACCAAAGGATGAATTATAGCGTCAGCCTTGGGAAGTTTGGGTGGCACAGTATGATGATCAGTAACAATCACTTTCATTTTATATTTTTTTGCCAAAGCAATTTCTGGCACATTGCTTACTCCACAATCACAGGTGATTATTAAATTTGTTTTTTGAGTATGCAAAAGTTCAACAGTGCGTAAATTTAACCCGTAGCCATCTGTTTCGCGGTGGGGGATAAACACGCTAACATTTTTTGCCCCCAGTTTTCGCAAGGCAGTAATGATAATAGCGGAAGAACAAACACCGTCGGCATCATAATCACCATGCACGACAATGTTTTCATCTTTATCTATGGATTTAAAAATAATATCCGTAGCTTTTTCCATATCCTGAAAAAGATATGGATCATGGATATCTTGAGAGTAATCTGGATTTAAAAATTCATCAATTTGAGTTTGAGTGCGCAAATTTCTGTTCCAGAGCAATTGGGCTACGGCACTAGGAAGTTCAGGATGAGAATTAATAAATTCTAGCGGCGGAGCTGGCAGAACGTTCCATTTTTTCATAAGGATAAATTACTGGAAGGCTGGCAGAAAAGTAAACATAAGCATGGCGATGATGCCTATTAAAGAAATCACAAACCAAAGTTTTTTTATGGTTCTTTGTTTCATATCAATTTAAATTATCTTTTTAAAACCGCCAAATAAGTTTCTGGTGGAATATCTATTTTTCCGTGAGCCAACATTCTTTTTTTACCTTTTTTCTGTTTTTCCAGGAGTTTTCGTTTGCGGGTGTAGTCACCACCGCTCATGGTTTCAATTACGTCTTTACGTAACGCAGACAAGCGGTCCGCGGCAATTACTTTTCCGCCAATAGCGGCTTGAATTTTCAATACAAACTGTTGCTTCGGCAGAGATTCTTTGAGTGACTCAACTATTTTCTTGCCAACTTTATAGGCATGATCTTCCCAAACTAGGGTAGATAGGGCTTCTACTTTTTCTTCAGCCACCATTATATCTAGTCTCACTACTTCGGTAGGCTGGTAGTCCATAAATTCATAGTTCATGGAAGCATAGCCTGAAGTAACGGTTTTTAGTTTATCATAAAAGTCTGTTACAAGCGAGGCGAGCGGAATTTCATAATGCAACATAGCCCGTTGGTCGGTATCAGTACTTAAATATTCGGTATTTATATATTTTCCTTTGCGTTCGGATACCAGTCCCATCACATTACCCACAAAACTTTTTGGAGCAATGATATCTAGTTTCATCCATGGTTCCAAAATTTGTTCCAAGTGGTTTTGGTCGGGCATTTCTTGTGGACTATGAATAGTTTTTTCTTTACCAGATGTGTCTTTGACCCTGTAGGCCACGCTAGGAACAGTAATGATAATTTCCAGATTGTATTCACGGTGTAATCTTTCTTGAAAAATATCTAGGTGAAGTAGGCCCAAAAATCCACAGCGAAAACCAAAACCCAGAGCTAGAGAATGTTCTGGTTCATAAAAGAGAGAGGCGTCATTTAGTTTTAATTTATCAATAGCATCACGCAGAACTTGGTAGTCATCGCCTTCTTTTGGAAATATGCCAGCATAAACCATTGGTTTTACTTCCTTATACCCCGGCAAAGGTGGAGTGTGGATATCTTTTTCTTCTTGGTCTTTGGTAAAGGTGGTAATAGTGTCACCTACACGACAATCTTTTAGGTCTTTTAGGCCGGTAATACAGTAGCCAATTTCGCCATTATATAATTTATCGGTAGGTTTAAATTTTGGTTTGTAATAACCGACTTCCAAAATTTCGGCCGGTGTTCTAGTGCCGAGTAAAAATATTTTGTCTCCTTTTTTTAATTCACCGTCTACTACGCGCACAGAAGCGATAACGCCTTTGTAGTCATTATATACAGAATCAAAAATCAAAGCGCGAGTCGGCTTGTTACCAGCATCTGGTGGGGGAGGAATACGGTTTACAATGGCCTGGCAAATTTCTTCTACACCTTGGCCGGTTTTTCCAGAGGCTAAAATAATGTCTTCTGGTTTACAGCCAAGTAAATGTAAAATTTCTGCCCTGGTTTTTTCTACATTGGCATTGGGCATGTCTATCTTGTTTATTACCGGAATGATTGTCAGATTTTGTTCAATGGCTAAATATAGATTGCCGATAGTTTGCGCCTGTACTCCTTGGCTAGCATCGACAAGCAGAATTGCGCCTTCTACCGCAGCCAGAGATCGAGAAACTTCATAATTAAAATCAACGTGACCGGGAGTGTCAATTAAATTTAAAATATATTCTTTGTAATTCATGCGCACCGGTGTGAGTTTGATGGTGATGCCACGTTCGCGTTCCAGATCCATGGAATCTAGCAACTGATCTTGCATGTTTCGTTTTTCTACAGTGCCAGTAAATTCCAAAAGACGATCGGCCATGGTACTTTTACCATGATCAATGTGGGCAATTATACAAAAATTTCGGATATTATTGGTTGACATTTTAAAAAAGTTAGAGTAGTGTTTTCTTTATATCTGACAAGAACAGATGGAGGTCGCCAATGATTCGTTCCTCACACGTCATTGATCTTGATGCTAATCCATATATTCCTATTCCTGATCTTCCGGATTCTTTTCCAAGCAAGCATCCATGTCGGTGCATTTCGGTCCACCAACATAGACAAATTGGCAGATTAGCTTGGGATCCAGAAAAGATCTGGCTATATCGTTCTCCAAAGCAAACCGATTCCAACCCTCTTTACGGACACCATTTATGGGATAGAGACCTTGTGTACAGGCATGTTCTAAATGCCAACATGTTGGATTATCTACTTGCTCACCAGGAGCTTATTCCAGAAGAATGGAAAGAATGTGAAGTTTTCTTTTGGGGAACTATCTACAAAAATGAATGTTCCGATCCAAAATTAGTACGCTGCCTTCATTTTTCTGATGGTACATGGCAACCCAAAATCGAATTACTTGCTTCTTTTTGGAACAATCGGATGCCTGCCGCCATTCTGGATTTTTAAGAACTTTTACTTCACCCTCTCTATAAAAAAGAGAGGTTTTTTATTCGTTATTACTAATCGGCTCAACAGCCGGCAAATTTTTGGTTTGTAGCCAACGGCGAGCCAGGCTATTTTTGATTTGTAACAGTTCCGGCACCTTCAAAAGGTAACATATTAGCAGATAAATTGCCAGACCAATGATGCTTGCTACTGCTCCTTGTCCAAGTATGCCCCAGAAGCGGGTTTGGTCAAGTATTTCAGCTAAAGGATACTTGACTGATTGGATAACAAGAGCCATGGGTATGGCGGCTAGAACCATGCGAATAAAAGATGAGAATATTTTTTCGCCGTCAATTTGTCCAAGAGTATTTTTTAGAACAAAAGTTAGGATTATAAAGTTTAAAATAGAACCAAAAGAAAAAGCTAAAGCTAAACCTGCTACACCCAACGATTTCATGAGCATAAGAGAAGCGATGATGCTAGCCAGTTCGGAAATAACGCCGACAACAAATGGAGTTTTGGTGTTGGCCATGGCATAGAAAGCGCGGGCAATTACCGGAATGAGCGCTTGGGCAAATAAACTAAGGGCGAACAGAGCCAAAGTGTCGGCTGTATTAATAGTGGCAGCCCAATCAAATTTTCCAGTGCCCAGTACGACCCGCACCACCTGCGCTCGCAACAACATTAGTATTATAGATAGCGGAATAATTAAAAATAAAATTTGGCGAATAGTGGCAGATAAATTTTTTACAAATTCTTCCAGGTTATTTTCTGATGCGGCCATAGATAACGCCGGGAAAACAGCTAACGCAAATGGTATGCCGATAATTCCGATAGGTACAGCCTGTAAATTATTAGCAAAATTAAAAATAGCGACACTGCCTGCAGGTAGAAGTGATGCGAGCACGGTAATAATAACTAAATTTAGTTGACTGATAGCTAATCCCAAGGTGCGAGGGATCATGAGTTTGCCGATAAGTCTAGTTTCTTTGTCTTTCCAGTTTAGATACCAAGTCCAACGATAGCCATTGGCATAAGCGCTGTAGGTTTGCAAACTAAAATGCAAAAAAGCTCCCAGCACCACGCCCCAAGCCAAGCCATTTATACCCCAAAGTGGTACTAGAGCCACAGCTCCGATAATAATTCCGATGTTATAAAATATGGGAGCAAGAGAATAGAGAAAAAAAGCCCGCAAGGATTGCAGTATGCCGCCAATGACCATGGACAAACCAAGCAAAAAAGTAGAGCCAAACATTATTCTGGTAAAATTGATTACCAATTGTTTGGAAGCGGCGCTAAATCCAGGCGCAATCAGTGGTGTGAGTTTTGGCGTAAAAATTATTCCCAAGACGCTTAAGGTGGCGAGTGAAATAGCGGTAATGTTTAAAACATTGTTAGCTAGTTTCCAGGCTGCGGATTTGTTTTCTCCAGAATTAAATAATTTTGTGAAAGTTGGGATAAAAGCGGCGCTTAACGCTCCGACAATTAGCAGGTTATATATTAAATCGGGAATTTTAAAGGCCGCATAGTAAGCATCCATAATTGGCCCAGCGCCAAAGTAGTGCGCAAAAATACGGTCTCGCACTAGTCCTACCAATCGGCTTACCAAAGTAGCCCCAGAAATAATAATGGCGGCGCCGGTAATGGATTTGGATTGACCGCTTAGCATTTTTAACATAACTATTTTGTAGCAGAATTAGCGTCTGGACTTAAATTTACTAGTAAAACTACATAGTCAGTGCCTGGTTTTTTTTCTTCATCACCTTCTACATATATAGAGCCAGTGATATCGCCTTTGCTAAACGAAAATTGTCGCGTAGCCCTACTTTCACTTTCCTGGTCTTTGGTATAACCTTCTTTATTCAGTTCAGTTTTATAATAATTTATTATAAAAGACGGTTCGGCATCCAGATTTTTCCATTCTATTTGCACAGTATCGCGATGGTCGCTCACCGGAGCGCTAATTATTCCCCATAAGTTTTTTACAGAAGTAAATCTGTCCGTGTTATTGTTGTTTTTGTTATCTTTATTTAAAGTGATAAGAAGAGGCGATAAAATTATTTTTGGGAAAATAGCGGCAATTTCTATACCTCGGTTTTTATATTTACCCGAAACAAAAGTTATCTGTTCTACATTGTCTCTGTCATATACAGGTATGTCATTAGGAAAATTGTCAGGCAGTTTTTTCAGTGTTTGCGGGCCGCTACCGAGCGCCACGCGCATAAAAATAATAATACCGATGATAAGCAAGACCAAACAACCGCACCCGGTAAAACAGGTGCGTTTGATAGTAGAAAATGTGGAGTATTTTTTGGTCAGTTCTCCAATTGGCGGCTCAACGATTTCAACATTGTTGATATTGCGTCGCATAGGCTGATTTATTGTAGCAGAAAATCTTGTTTTTGTGAACTTGCCATGTTAACATAAAATTACCTTAATCAAAGGAGGTACGGCATGAGTTTACAGTTTTTCATGATAATTTTTGCTGGTAGCTCAGTGCTGATTAGTTTGATGGTTTGGTGGCACAGGCAAGCCAAAGCCAAGCCTCTGCCTCCAGCTCCGCCATTGGATAATGAAAAGAAAAATAGTGGTCAGCCAACAGGTAAAGAATTGGCACGTATACTGGTAATAGAATATGTGCCAGCCGAGATGAGCAGAGCAGATATTGGAGGTTTTATTATGTCAGATACGGAGCGGGCGGAGTTGTTAGCAGCAGGTCTGGTGTTAGTAAAAAAACTACCCCCGTTTACTTGTGGTCTTCTAAGCTCATCGGTTTTTAAACCTAAGGTAGTTGCTAATTTCAGTAGACTGCTTTCTCAAACCAAAGATTTGGAAGATATTTCTCCAGAACGAGTAAGGGCGACTGTGGCAATCGCCATAGTGTCATTAGCTCTTCGGGATATGATGGTGTGGTCTGGAGAAAAAGTTGGCCTGCCCAACCCGATACTTGTAGAGCGACATACTGGTATTATCTGGGCTGGCGTACGTATTTTTCACGTCAATGATATTATTTTACAGATAGTTTTGGGCACTGATGTCAGCGATGATGTAGCTATCGACATGTGGGTTTACATCTTAGAAATTTTGCAAGAAGGCGTAGTAAATATTCCCGGCATCAAAACCCGACTTCCACTAGAAGGAGAAATTTTTTAAACAGCATTTCGCAGTTGCGAGATGCTTATTTTTATTTATCTATAATTATTAAATTATGATATACTTAATAAAGTATGCAACTTATTTTTTATGGCGCGGCCGGAGAAGTTACCGGTTCGTGCAACATGTTTACAGTAGGCAAGAAAAAGTTTTTGGTTGACTGTGGCATGTTTCAAGGCAGTCAATTTAATGAAGACAAAAACAGAGATCCGCTTGGTTTTGATCCAAAAGAACTTTCTGGCGTAATAGTAACCCACGCTCATTTAGATCATGTGGGTCGTTTGCCCCTATTAGTAAAAAATGGCTATGACGGTCATTTTTATGCTACCCCGCCTACCGTAGAACTCGCTGAACTTATTTTAGACGATGCTTTGCATATCATGCTTTACAATCAAACAAAATTTGGTACGCCAGTTTTGTATGATAGTACGGATATAGCGAAAGTCGTGGAGCGGTTTAAGCCTGTGGATTATTATAAAAAATTTGCCCTAACTCCCAAAATTCATTTTACCTTCCATGATGCCGGGCATATTTTTGGTTCAGCTTTTGTGGAAGTGGAGGCCGAAGGCAAGCGGGTAGTTTTTTCTGGCGATATTGGAAATATAAATGTGCCGATTTTGCGCGATACAGATACTTTGCCGGGCGATGTGGATCTTTTAGTCTGCGAATCAACTTATGGCGACCGTTTGCATGAAACTATGTTTCGTCGTCAAGAAATTTTGGAAAACTTAATTACTAGCGCCATTGGCCGCGGCGGCACGCTGATGATACCGTCTTTTTCTTTGGAGAGAACGCAGGAATTAATTTATGATCTAAATGATTTGGTAGATCGCAAACATCGTCTGCCGCGAGTGCCGATTTTTTTGGATAGCCCGCTGGCTATCAAAGCGGTAAAAGTCTATTTAAAATATCCGCAATATTATAACAAAGAAGCCGCAGTATTATTTAAAAATGGGGATAAACTTTTTGATTTTCCCGGACTGGTCATGACCGAAACAAAAGAAGAATCTAAAAGAATAAATCAGATGCCGGGAGTAAAAATAATTATTGCCGGCGCCGGCATGATGAATGGCGGTCGTATTGTGCACCACGCCATGCGTTATCTGTCAGATGAAAGAAATACTTTACTTATAGTCGGTTATCAATCGCAAAATACTTTGGGAAGGGAAATTTTAAATGGTCAATCACCGGTAGAAATAATGGGAGAAAAAATTCCTGTACGCTGTCATGTCAAAGCGATTGGCGCTTTGTCTGCTCATGGCGATCAAAATAAATTACTTGATTGGATAGGCGGGGGAACTTCGGTGCCTAAACAAGTTTTACTTACTCATGGTGAACCAGCTGCTTCCGAAGCGCTAGCCAAAAGATTAATAGGGGATTTGAATGTAAAAGCTATTCCCACTACTTTTGGGATGAAAGTAGAGGTGTAGAAGTTGACACATGCAGGTTTTTCAACAATAATATATATCGCACATTTCAACAGAGGAGGTCACAATGCGTAAAGTCTTTATTCTGTTTTTTTTGATTTTTTGTTTTTCTACTGCCTGTGAACCGGCTACATATACGGTGAGCGCGCCTGTCGCGCCCGGTCCGACGCTCTACGTCTACACGTATCCCGACGGTTCCTGTTATGAAAATGATGTCTGGTACAACGTTTGTCCGCGCTATATGGGTCCGATCTATGGGTATTACGCC
>Ga0233424_10000640_pt1 | contig 40962 bp, 36 predicted proteins | sample Watercolumn_Towu_FD_181011 | JGI IMG/M metagenome (GOLD analysis project Ga0233424, IMG submission 181011) | Freshwater microbial communities from Lake Towuti, South Sulawesi, Indonesia - Watercolumn_Towuti2014_125_MG | ecosystem: Environmental > Aquatic > Freshwater > Lake | place: Indonesia...
TCTCGATGGAGGATTACGACCGCAAACAGTTCTTGAACTCGCCCGCGATATTCATTACCAGGGACTTCCGACCAATGATGCAGGCGAATTGCAGCAATGGTTTTTTCGCGGCGCATCGCGCGGAAGTTTGCCGTTGTTCCTTGAAGGATTTACGCATACGTGCGGCGTTATGCAAACGGTTGAATCGTTGGAGCGTGTTGCGTACGAAACAATGGAAGATATGTTCACCGACGGAATCATTTATTTCGAAACGCGGTTTTGTCCTGCGTTGCATACACAACAAGGATTACATTGGGAAGAAATACTGAACGCTGTTTTGCGAGGATTAGAAAAAGGGAAAAAAAATTTTGGCGTGGAATATGGCGTCATTGTGTGTGCGTTGCGCAATCAAAAAATATCGCTGGAGATGGCGGAACTTGCCGTAGATTTTCGCGAGCGCGGGGTTGTCGGTTTCGATTTGGCGGGCGAAGAAGGCGGTTTCCCTCCGAAAGACCATATTGATGCGTTTCATTACATTCAACGGATGAACTTCAACATTACGATTCACGCGGGTGAAGCATTCGGGAAAGAAAGTATTTGGCAAGCGATTCAATGGTGCGGCGCGCATCGCATCGGACACGCAACGCGTTTGATTGAAGATATTGCCGTTGCCGAAGGAAAAATAATCAAGATGGGAACGCTTGCGCAGTATGTGTTGGATAAACGTATTCCGTTGGAACTCTGTTTAAGCAGCAACGTTCATACCGGCGCAGTGGATAGCGTTGAACGCCATCCGTTTTCTATTTTCAAAGCGGGGAATTTCAGAATCACGTTGAACACCGACGACCGATTGATGAGTAACATTGATTTGACGAGTGAGTTTCAACTTGCCGTAGATGCGTTCAACGTAACGTTGGAAGATTTTGAAAAAATTACGATTAACTCGATGAAAAGCGCATTCGCTCCGCATCAAAAACGGATTGATATTATTTACCATGCGATAAAACCGGGATATAAAAAAGCGCGCGAAAAACTATTGCAACATCAGCAATAATTTTCTTTTCGCATGGTTATTGTTCTCTCTTGGCGAACGATCTCATCTTAATAAATTTCCAAATACTGTTCAATTTCCCACGGCGTAACGTTCATACGGTATTCGTCCCATTCGTGCAGTTTTAAATTCCGAAAACGATGGTAAGTAAATTCGCCGAGTGTTTCGCGAATGACAGTATCGCGCTCTAAATGATCTAATGCTTCAAGCAAATCACGCGACAGCACACCGATGTTTCTTTTGTCTGCTTCTTCATTGGTAAATTCATAAATGTTTTCTTCAACGGGAGAAGGCGGAATCATTTTCTTTTCTATTCCATCAAGTCCGGCGGCAAGCATCACTGCAAATGCGAGATACGGATTTGCTGTGGGATCGGGACACCGTAATTCTGCGCGCACGGCTTTTTCGCGGCCGGGTGTATAGCGTGGAATGCGGATTAATGCAGAACGATTTCGTTGTCCCCACGCAATATACACGGGCGCTTCGTAACCGACAACGAGCCGTTTGTACGAATTGATTGTTGGGTTCAAAATTGCATTCATCGCTTTGATATGAAGTAATTGTCCTTGAATGAATGATTTTGCCATCGAAGATAAATGGTAATCGTCTTTTTTATCGAAGAAAAGATTTTTTCCATCGAGCGAAAATAAACTTTGATGCACGTGCATACCGGAACCGTTAATGCCTGCAATGGGTTTCGGCATAAATGTTGCGTGCAAGTTATTATGCGAAGCGACATATTTCAACGCGTATTTCAGCGTTGTCGCTTGGTCTGCAATTTTCAATGCATCGCCGTAGCGAAAATCAATTTCGTGTTGCCCCACTGCAACTTCGTGATGAAGCGCTTCAACATCAATGCCGAAACCGTGCAGCATCATCGTCATCTCTTGACGAATTTCCTGCGCCAAATCTGTTGTTTGGTCAAAATAACTTGCGGTATCGTGCGGAAGCGGAAGTAGTTTTCCGTTCTCTTTTCTGAAAAGAAAAAATTCCAGTTCGGGTCCAACATTGTAGACGAATCCTAATCTTGTTGCTCGCTCCAATTGTTTTTTCAAAATATAACGCGGGTCTCCTTCGAACGGTGTTCCATCGGGCATAAAAACATCGCACATAAATCGCGCTACGACTCCTTGCGCATTTTTGTTGGTCCAAGGAATTACCGCGAACGTTTGCACATCAAGTTTCAAATACATATCGCTTTCGTATATGCGCGTGAAACCTTCAATAGATGAACCATCGAACCACATTCCATCTTCGAGAACGTCGTGGAGTTTCGTTATCGGAATTGTTACGCCTTTTAATATGCCGTTTAAATCTGTGAATTGTAGTTGTACAAATGCGACATTATTTTTTTGGGCACGTTCGAGTATTGTTTTGTTTGAATGTAAAGAAGCGGACGTTCTTTTTGCCATAGGAAATTTTGCACTGAGTATGAATAAATCTTGTGTGTCAAATAAAATTATTTCGTGGTAATCGTTGAAGTTACTTTCTGAACTTGTTTATGTTGAAATCCGATGAACAACATTTGCCATTTCGTGAACCGCTTCGTATAAACCTACAAAGACAGCGCGTGCAATAATTGCGTGTCCAATACTAACTTCTTCAATTTCTTTGATGTTTAAAAAAGGAAAAATATTCGTGTAATTCAAGCCGTGTCCAGCATTAACATTTAAACCGATGGAATGAGCAAATGTTGCCGCATTCTGTAATCGCTGAATCTGAAACGCACGCTTCGCTTCTGTTTTTGCGTTTGCATAATCGCCCGTATGAAGTTCAATCATTTCAGCGTCCAGTTCTTTTGCCATTTCAATTTGTTCGCGTATCGGGTCAACAAATAAACTTACCGCAATATTTTTTTCGTGCAATCGCTGAATGGTGTGTTTGAGTTTTCTTTTATTGTTCAAAACATCAAGTCCTCCTTCCGTTGTTAATTCTTCTCGTTGTTCGGGAACAAGTGTTGCCATCTCGGGAACGATGAATTCGGCAATCGCAACAATTTCTTCAGCAATAGACATTTCCAAATCGAGTTTAGTTTTGATTGTTGCGCGTAATAATTTCACGTCTTCATCGCGAATATGTCTTCTGTCTTCGCGAAGATGGCACACGATTCCCTCTGCGCCTGCAAGTTCTGCAATGTGCGCTGCAGTAACAGGATCCGGTTCATTGCCTCCGCGTGCATTGCGCAGCGTAGCAATATGGTCAATGTTCACCGATAGTCGCATAGAGAATGGTAGATTTTAGATGAGGTAATTGTTCGGAACGAACTGAGAAGAAGTACTAAAGCGCATGAAATTTCACTGCAATATCTTCTGTTACGGAAATGTAATTCGAAGTATTTCTTTCACAAGTTCTTCGCGATGGGAAACTGAAATTTTTCTTCCGGAAATAGAAAGTCCTTCAAGAGTACGCGTATATTTTCGTAATTCATGAACATTCATTGCTTCAAGTTGCGCAAGAAAATTTTCCTTGTTCTGCGTATCTAAGTACGAAAATTGATTATGCTCGATTGTTTCTTCTGTTTCAAAAGCAAGCGACGTTGGTTGCTGATAAATCAACGCACTCATATTTTCAGAAGGACGTGGAATGATGTGCGAAGAAACTAATTGTCCGACTCGTACCGCGGCTGCGCTTCCTGCATCAACAGCGGAACGAACTGCGGCAACATCGCCAACGACTTTGATGGTGATTAACCCCGCATCTGCTCTATCTTTACCGACGAGTGTTACGTCGGCGGCTTTTGTCATCGCATCAGCGGCTTCTATTGCAGCTACTAATCCGCGTGTTTCTATGAGACCGAGAGCGAGTTCTGACATATTGGTTATTTGTAAAAATGCTTTTCGACTTTGCTCTTGAACAGAGCAAGCATCGAACATTGATTATTCAAATAACGAAAAACGTTGCAAAGAATTTACTTCGCCGCCGGTCGTTTGGGCAATATCAATTCCACTTCGCTGTGAGGACGCGGAATGACGTGAACAGAAACAAGTTCGCCAACGCGTTGTGCTGCTGCTGCTCCTGCATCGGTTGCAGCTTTTACTGCGCCCACATCGCCGCGAACCATCACGGTTACGTATCCGCCGCCGATTTGCTCTTTACCAATAAGTGTAACTTTTGCGGCTTTTACCATAGCATCAGCGGCTTCTATGGAACCGACTAATCCTTTGGTTTCTACCATTCCCAATGCATCAAGTGAAATATCTGACATGTTTTTCTCGAATAAATTTACAATGTAGTTGAAAAGACAGCGTGAATATACTAATCGAAAAAGATATGGGCAAAAACTTGCGAATGCAGCGTCTACGAATTTTTGTTGTCCCGATAATTTTTATGCGAAAATTTTTGCATCTATTCTCTCACTATCAAACACATTTCCTATATTTTCACCGTATTTATTTTTGAATATGAAAACAACGTTCCCGCGAACATACAAACGTTTACTCGGTGGAGGCATTGCGCTGGTTCTGATTTTACTCATCGGAACGTTTGGATATTATCATCTTACGGGAAAACAACATTCGCTCGTGGATTGTTTTTATATGACATTCATTACCGTCGCAACAATCGGTTATGGAGAAATTATTGACTTATCAAACAATCCCGCAGGAAGATTATTCACAATTGTCATCGCGTTGTTTGGAATCGGAACTCTTACATACAGTATTTCAATGTTCACCGCCATCGTTGTCGAAGGCGATTTACAAGAAACATTTACAAAACGAAAAATGGAAAAACTTGTTCGAAAAATTGAAGACCACTTTATCGTCTGCGGACTTGGAAGAGTCGGCACACACATTGCAGAACAATTACATTCTGCAAAACGCCCGAACCTTGTTGTAGATATTGACGAAAAAAAAATCGAATTCGTCTCATCAAATTTCCCCAATCAAATTTACGTTATTGGCGATGCAACCGATGAAGACGTTTTGGTGGAAGCGGGAATTCATCGCGCCAAAGGTCTCTTCGCCGCAACGGAAGATGACAGCAGAAACTTAGTGATTTGTTTAACTGCAAAACATCTCAATCCGAAAGTGCGTGTTGTCGTGCGTTGCAATGAACCAAGTCATCGGGATAAAATGCGAAAAGCCGGCGCCGATGCAACGACACTTCCTGCGCACATGGGAGGTTTCCGAATGCTTACGGAAATGATTCGCCCGAATACTGTTTCATTTTTCGATTCGCTTCTTAAAGACGACGAAAGCGGATTACACATTGAAGAAATGCGTGTTACCGAAAAAATATCCGGCAACATTATCTCTGCACTCAATTTGCAAAACTTTCCCAACACGATTTTACTTGCTATGAAAAAAAATAATACTATCATTTACAAACCTTTACCCGATACTGTTTTGGAAAACGACTGCGTTTTACTGTTTCTCACGACTGCTGAAGAATGTAAAAAACTTGAAAGCAACGCTTGATGTGCGATAACAAAAAACGATGTTTCATTCATAGATATTGGAATACAATATGTTACACATTGCCATCGAATCTGCAATAGAAGCAGGAAAATTTCTCAAGCAACATCTCGGAAAAATAAAAAGTGTCGAGCGCAAATCCGGTCAAGAACGAAATCTCGTTACCAATATTGACAAGCAAGCGGAACAAATGATTGCGCAAAAAATACAACAACATTTCCCTTTGCATAATATTCTTGCAGAAGAAGGAACGAAAGGAAACGAGCATTCAGAATTCTGCTGGATCATTGACCCTCTTGATGGAACGACAAACTACACACACGGATTTCCTGTGTTTAGTGTTTCCATCGGCGTGGAAAAAAACGGAGAAATCATTTATGGCGTTGTGTACGACCCGAATCGCGATGAATTATTTGTTGCAGAAAAAGATGCGGGTGCAAAATTGAACGGAAAAAAAATTTCTGTTTCAACCGCAGATTCGCTTATTCATAGTTTGCTCGTAACCGGTTTTCCCTACAATATTACGGAAAATCCCATGAACTGCGTTCAACATTTTCAGAATTTTTTGTTCGAAGCGCAAGCCGTTCGTCGTCTTGGTTCAGCGGCATTAGATTTATGCTACGTTGCAAGCGGAAGATTCGACGGATTTTGGGAAGTGGCGCTCAATCCATGGGATATGGCAGCAGGTGTTTTACTGATTGAAGAAGCAGGAGGAATATGTACCGATTTTCATGGCAAGAAACATTCTGTTCACAAGAAAGAAATTCTTGCTTCGAATGGAATAATTCATCATGAAATGTTGAACGTTTTGAACAAAGCGATTCAAGCGCAGCAAATGTAATGTTAAGATACCGTACTGTTCTCACTTTTCAATTTTGTATGAAGAAAATTTTCCCGCTTCTTTTGTTGTGCCTATACATCCGCGACTATTCTTTCAGTCAATCAAAACAAATGTATGATTCGCTTGCGCGTTCACTCATTACTACCGGTTTAACTTCGGGAAAAGCGTACGAACTGTTGCACGAACTTTGTTTCTCCATCGGTCATCGTCTTTCAGGTTCTTCACAAGCAGCGCAAGCAGTTGAATGGAGTAAGAATAAAATGAATGAATTTCAGTTTGACAATGTTCGACTTGAATCATTGTTCGTTCCGCATTGGGTTCGAGGAAATACAGAAGAAGCAGCAATGCTCAACGCGAACGGCGAACCGCAAATTCCGCTTACTGTTTGCGCATTAGGAGGAAGTATCGGAACATCACCAGAAGGAATTACTGCAGCAGTACTCGAAGTACAATCATTTGAAGAATTGCATTCATTACAAGAGAAGGCAAAAGGAAAAATCATTTTCTTCAATCGTCCGATGCCGAAAGAAAAAATAATGCCGTTTGAAGCGTACGGAAGCGCAGTGAATCAACGCGGAAGCGGAGCAATAGAAGCCGCAAAAGTTGGAGGAGTTGCTGCGCTTGTTCGTTCGATGACGATGCGACGTGATGACGTTCCGCACACGGGTTCGATGAGTTACAACGATACGGTGAAAAAAATTCCTTCCGCTGCGATTAGCATATTGGACGCTGAATTGTTAAGCGCAGCGCTTTCGAAAGAAAAAAATGTGAGCATCAATCTCAAACTTTCCTGTGAAACGTTGCCCGATGTTCCTTCCGCAAATGTTATCGGTGAAATCGTTGGTTCAGAAAAACCGGAAGAAATTATCCTTGTCGGCGGACATCTCGATAGTTGGGATAAAGGACACGGCGCGCACGACGATGGAGCGGGATGTGTTCAAACCATTGAAGCATTACGAATCCTGAAACAACTTGGATTGCAACCGAAACGCACAATTCGCGCTGTGCTTTTTATGAATGAAGAAAACGGATTGCGCGGCGGAAAACATTATGCTCAATCACATTCAAACGAAAAACATCTTGCGGCTATTGAAGCGGATGCCGGTGGATTTTCTCCGCGGGGATTTGGAATATCAACAGATTCCATTCGTTTTGAAAAAATAAAAACTTGGGCGTATCTCTTTGCATCTATTGACGCAGATAATTTTAAGAAAGGCGGCGGCGGCGCCGATATTTCTGAACTTGCAAAACAAGGAATTCCCGTTCTGGGATTACGCGTTGATACGCAACGATATTTCGATTACCATCATTCCGACAACGATACATTCGATAAAGTGCATGAACGAGAACTCGAATTGGGCGCAATTGCATTAGCAATACTTGTTTATGTTCTTGCGGAAGAAGGATTGTAAAAAAAAAATGAACGAAGCAGAAAAAATTATTGACCAATTGCGTCGTTCGCTCGATGGCAACGCATGGCATGGACCGTCAATACTGGAACTGCTTTCCGATATGAATGCAGAACGCGCGAACGCAAAACCGATTTCTTCAGCGCATAGTATTGCTGAAATCGTAGTGCATATTGCAACGTGGATGAATGTCGTTCGTGAACGAATGAACGGTGCAAGTTGTGAACCTTCGAGCGAGGAAGATTGGCAACGAACAAATGACACGAGCGAACAATCGTGGAAACAAACGATTTTTGATTTGAAAGAGGCAAACGAAAAATTATGTGAACGCATTGCGCAACTCGATAGCAAAACAATGGAACAGAGGGTAGCGAACAAAGATTATTCTCTGTACACAATGCTTCACGGAGTCGTTCAGCATAATCTTTATCACGCGGGACAAATTGCATTACTGAAAAAAGCAAAACGAAAAATTGATACGGTAACTATTTTCGAAGCCGTGGAAAGCGGCGATGCCGAGAAAGTAAAAGAACTTCTTCACAACGATATTACTCTCGTGAATACAATAGGCGGTTATCAAAAAACACCGTTGCATTTTGCAGCGGAAAACAATCATAAAAATATTGCACAATTGTTCATTGATGCGGGTGCAAATCTCGAAGCGGAAACATCGTGGGGAATGACACCGCTCGCTTGGGCAGTAAATTGCGGAAGCAAAGAAGTGGCAATATTATTGCTCGAAAACGGCGCGACACCAAATTTGTGGATTTTTTCAGGAATAGGAAATCTTGAATCGGTGAAGATTTTTTTTTCTTCCGAGCATTCTCTTCTTCGCAATTCTGCTATTGCACGAATCGGCAAAAACGAAATCGGTGATTGGATAAAACTCGCTCCTGCTGATGATATGCGTGAAATAATTTCCGATGCTTTTTATATCGCATGTCGAAACGGAAACGTAGAAGTTGCTGAGTATTTATTGTCGAAAGGTGCAGATATGCATTTCAAAGGATTTTTTGGCGCAACAGCATTGCATTGGGCTTGCATCAATGGACATACACAAATAGTAGAATTTCTTCTTCAGCATCAAGCAAACGTAGATTTGACTGATGAAGAATTTCAAGCAACTCCGCTGGAATGGGCAAGAGAAGGAAAGAACGAAGTAATCATTGCTCTTCTTGAACAACATCTTGCACAACAACAATCGCGTAAACAGACAAATCCATAACAAACCTACACATCGTATCAATCAAACGCGTTCTTCAACTTTGTATCGCGTTACTTTCATACAACGCTCCTCTCAATGACTCAATACACGGCAACAACAGAACAAATCACCATCACCGTGCGACCGATTTATCTTGCAGGTCAATCGGATATTGTCGCACGCAAATTCGTCTTTGCATATTTCGTGCGCATCGAAAACAATAGCAATGAACCCATTCAACTACTGCGAAGACATTGGTTTATTCACGATTCCACCGGCGATATCAAAGAAGTGGAAGGTGCAGGAGTCGTCGGAAAACAGCCGATGATCTTACCGGGAAAAGCGCACGAATATAATAGTTTCTGTGTACTCGAATCGTTTGAAGGATATATGGAAGGAACATATTTGGTCAAACGAAAAAACGGCGAACAGTTTCATACGACGATTCCCCGCTTTACGTTACGAGCAATGGCGAACTGATATCTTTTGCACAACTTTTTTCCTCCATAAAAGTCTAATTCCTAAACAGTACAAACTGATGGCGCAAAACGACCACGAACTTATTCAAAAAGCACGACGAGGTGATAAAATGGCGTTTGAACAACTTGTTTTTCGTTACGATAGGCAAGTGCTTTCCATCGCAGCGAAGTACACAAATAATCACGATGATGCAAAAGACATCTATCAGGAAGTATTTTTACGCGTGTATAAAAGCTTAAAGAACTTTGAAAGCAGAAGCGAATTCTCCACGTGGCTGTTTCGCATTACAACAAATGTTTGTATCACGTATCATACGAACAAACAAAAACGCACTCACTATTCGCTCGATAACGAATGGGAAAACAATGAAGGAGAAACAATGTCGTTTTCCGACGTTATCGAAGGCGGCGACTCAACAGACCAACAAGCCATCAACTCGGAAATTGCCGAACACATTCACGAAGCAGTGAATACACTTTCACCGCAACAAAAAATGGTTTTTAACTTGCGCCATTATCACGGGTATAAACTGAAAGAAATCTCGACAATGATGAACTGCACGGAAGGAACGGTAAAGAAATACCTCTTCACTGCTGTGCGAAGATTACGCGACCAACTGAAAGACATCAAAGAATAACAACGAATACAGAAAAGAAATTATAGTAACAAATAACTCACGATGCAATGAATCACGAACAATACACCAACTGGATTCCCTTGATGCTGTACGGCGAATTGAACGCCGATGAAAAAAAAGAACTCAAACAGCATCTGCAATTGTGCAACGATTGTCAGAACGAAATGGAAACGTTGCAATCACTGCACGCAACACTAACAGAACATCAACCGAATGAACCCAGTGAAACAATGCTGATGCAAGCGCGAACCGAATTGCGTTCTGCTTTGCGAACAGCATTTGCAACTCCCTCACTCCTGATACGCTGGAAAGAATGGATACAAGATTTCTTGACACCAAGCGCCAAACTTGCATTCGGAACTGCTGCCGTATTAGCAATCGGTTTCTTCGCAGGATATTTTTTTGTTTCTCCACAACCGAACATACAGTCGCCAAACGCTGCAATTCCTCCAACAAACAATACCTTTTCGCTCGAAAACAACGACGGGAAAATTTCCAACATTCGCTTTTACGATTCCGATGCAAACGATGGCACCGTTGAATTTTCGTTTGATGCCGTTACTCCCGTGCGTTTACGCGGAAACGTGAACGATGCGAACATTCAAAAAATTCTTGCGTACTCTCTCTTAAACGAAGAAAACCCCGGCGTACGATTGCGCAGCGTGAACGCAATGGCAACCGAACAATTTAACCCGCTCGATACGGAAATAAAAGACGCGCTCATCACTGCACTCACCACCGACGAAAATCCCGGTGTACGCCGCGAAGCATTTATGGCGCTGCGCAAATATCCGTTCGACAACCAAATCAAACAAGCGATGCTGCGTGTTCTTTCCCACGACGATAATATGGCGCTGCGCATCGAAGCGATTAATCTTTTGGGAGCGGCTAACAATACAACAAGTTTGGATGAGGACGTTCTTTCCGTTCTCAAACAAAAAATGCAAACTGATAACAATAACTATATCCGACAACGCGCCAAAGCAGTATTACAAACTCTAAACAAATGACTACAAGAACTATCAACACTTTAACAGCGCTACTGTTTCTCTTGTTCTTTTCGATTCCTTCGGAAACATTGTCCGAAGATGTATTCACAGGATTTCAAACGAAGTCCTTTACCGTAACGAAAGGAGGATTATTCGAAGTTTCTACTTCCGTGGGCGATGTTCGTATTACTTCCTGGGATAAAAACGAAGTGTTCGTAAAAATAAGCGCTCACGACGACGATGACCTTGACGATTTCAACATTACCCAACACGAAAATACGATTACCGTTGAATATCACTCCGATTGGGGATGGACTAACGATATTCGCATCGAAGCAACAATTCCCAATCAGTTCAACGTTGACATTGAAACCTCCGGCGGCGATATTGAATTGGGCAACGATGTCAATGGCAACTTAAAAGGCGAAACTTCTGGCGGCGATATTAAACTCGGCAACATCGGCGGTACGATTGAAATGAGTACGTCCGGCGGCGACATCCGTTCCGGGGATATTCAAGGCGATGTAACGCTAAGCACATCAGGTGGCGATATTGTCCTCGGCGTTGTCAGCGGCGAAACAGACGTGAGTACATCGGGCGGCGATATTCGCATCAAGAACGTCGGCAAATCATTGCGTGCGCATACCGCGGGCGGCGAAGTAAAAATCGGCGACGTGGGCGGACAAGCATCCATTACGACTTATGGCGGCGATATCCAAGTGGATAATATTAACGCTCAAGCGCAATTAACAACTGCGGGCGGCGATATTATTCTGCGGGAAGCAAGCGGCTCCGTTAAAGCAAAAACTGCTGGCGGTGATATTCGCCTGAAAAATGTAACGGGTGAAATAAACGCGAAAACAGCGGCAGGCGATATTAGTGCGGAGTTACGTTCTTCACCGAAATCCTCTTGCCGATTAACGACAGCAGCGGGCGACATTACTTTCTCTGTTTCTGAAACTGCGAAACTCACTATCAATGCGCGGGTGAAAATATTCGGATGGTGGCATTCTTCAAAAGATGGTTACGATATTCATTCCGATTTCAAAGCGGATAAACTCGATGCCGACCGCGACAAACAGGAAATTCGCGCGGTCTATAAAATCAACGGTGGCGGCGAAAACGTTTCGCTCGAAACTTCGATGGGAAGTATTGAAATCCGTAAACTGAAAAAGTAAGATGAGCGTGCGGATGACCAATTGAAAAGTGCAATAATTGCTACAGCGATAAAAACAATAAATAACATAGAGTAAGTCAGTTTGAGCGCAACGAAATGTAGTCGAAAACTTTTTAATTGAAGAGAAATTCTCTTCCCCGACTTCGCTACGTTGCGCTCGGTCAATGATCTGTAAGGAATGACTTTTTCAGAGGTTTCAAAATCCCGTAGGTCTATGACTCCTTTGGAGGATTTGATGTTTGTAGATATGCTTGTTATTTACCACGAATTTGCGCAGATGCTACACGGATTTTCGCGGATTGTTTATCTCCATAAAAATATCCAATTTCCAATGCTCAATGTTGAATGACCAAGTACAACCAAACCTCAAACGACTTGAACATTGAATATTCATTATTCTACATTTTTCTTACCGTTACGCTGTGAATTGGTTGTTCATCGCTGTTCCCGCTATTGCTTCCCATTTGAAATGTGCCGCCTTGAACGAATTTCATTACTAATCCAAGTATATTAGCGGCAACAGTATTTGAAAATGCACTCGTTTTAGTATTTACTTTTGCGCGTATCCGGAAATAATAATCTTTTGTCAAATTGAATGCGCTATTAATAGTAGTTTTCGTTGTATTGGCATCAATAGTTTTTACAAGGGAAAAATTATTTGTGTTGTCTATACTTTGCTCAATTTCATATTGTACTTTTACATTGGGGTACTGTCTATAATTATTTTCCTCCTTCCACTGTAGCGTGGCGGATGTTGAAGTTATTGCTGTAACCGTTAAATTTTTTGGTGGCTTTAACGTATAGCCAGGGTCAAGCGGGTTATCATACACAAACTCTCTGCACGAGGAAAAGAGAGCAATGCAGAATATAAAATAGAAAATGTAAAATGCTTTGTGTGTCATAGTCGTATCAAATTATTGAGTTCAAAATATTCTCTGCGTGATAAAAATAATAAAAAATGTTTTTGCTTAAATAAAATCAAAATTAAGTCTCATCATTCATTCGCCAATTTTATAAAAGATTTCTCGTCGTCCCGACTTATCGGAACTCCTCGAAATGACGAGATGTTTTTTTGGCGACTCTGCGTCTTTACGTGAGAAATATACACATATCTCAAAACGCAAGTAATTTTTCCAACGCACTTTTTATTTTCTCCACGCTTGGCACAATACTTTCCATCAATCCCAAATTATACGAAATTGGATTATCGGAAGTTGCAACGCGTACAATCGGCGCATCCAAAAATTGAAATGCTTCTTGTGAAATGGTTGCAGAAATTTCCGCACCGAACCCGCTTGTCAGTTGGTCTTCGTGAACAAGCAAACATTTTCCGGTTTTCTTGATTGAGTTCAAAACCGTTTCTTTATCCCAAGGAATAATTGTTCGCAAATCAATAATATCAACACTTGCTCCAATTTGTTTAGTTGCTTCCATACTTCGATGCAGCATTTCTCCCCAACTCACAATCGTCGCATCATTTCCTTCCTGCACAACATTTGCTTTTCCAAACGGAATTTCAAAATCGTCTCTGGGATAACTTCGCCGCGCTTGCAGTGAATCATACAACGTGCGATGTTCGAAAAACATTGTCGGGTCATTTCCACGCAACGCAGAACGCAGCAATCCAACCGCATCTTCCGCATTGGAAGGAAAAGCAATTCGCCAACCGAGAGTATGCGCAAAAATCGCTTCACCCGTTACGCTGTGCCACGGGTCGCCTGTTTTTTTTCCAACGCCAACAGGAATACGAACAACGAGCGGCGCAGAAAAATTATTATTCGTGCGCCATCGAATCGTTCCGCAATTGTTGATTTGCTCTGTCGCCGGGTCGGCATATTTTCGAAACTGAATTTCTGGAACCGGTCTCAATCCCGCAAGCGACATTCCCACCGCGCGACCGATAATTCCTTCTTCCGAAAGCGATGTATCGAACACGCGTTCTCTTCCAAACTTTTTCAGCAAATCAACTGTTGCGCCGTGCACTCCGCCTTTTACTGCTACATCTTCACCGAACACGACAACGTGAGGATTGTTTTGCATTTCACTTTCGAGAGTTTTGCGAATCGCATCAATCATTGTAACGCGAGTTTGTTGCGAGTTACGAGTTATGAGTTGCGAGTTGTGTTCGTTGAACTCGAAACTCGAAACTTGCAACTCGTAACTTTGAGAAGAAAACACAAATCGTTTCCCACTTTCAATTTCCGGTTCACTTTGTGCTAATGCTTTTTCTTTCGCTTCGTCCACTTCTTTTATCGTTTCCGTTTCTAATTTTTTCCAATCTTTTTCGGAAAGAATTTTTGGGATGAGAAATTTTTTGAGTTGGAAAAGTGGATCGCGCTGTGCATCTTCTTTTTTTTGTTTTTCAGATTTATACGATTGCGTATCAACAAACGAATGTCCCATAATTCTCGGAACATCAACACGAAGCAACACAACGCGTTTTCCTTCCCGAACAAAATCTACTCCCATCAAAATTGCCTCCGAAACTTCTTTAGGATTACATCCATCTGCTTCTAACACAAAAAGGTTTTTGAATGCGCGAAGGTTTGCAACAACATTTCTTCCCGAAGTTTGAAATGAACTCGGCGTGGAAATTCCGTAACCATTATCTTCTATGCAAAAAAGTATGGGAAGTTTTAAAGTCGTTGCAATGTTTAATGCAGACCAAAATCCATTGCTCGCAACAGAACCATCGCCGCCGCACGCAACGGCAATCGCATTATTCCATTCTTTCTGTTTTAAAACCTTTTGATAATATCGAATTGCCTGCGCCCAACCAACCGCAGGAGTATATTGCGAACCAACATCGCCGGATGTGGGAAGAATTGTTGCGTTGCCGCGTGAATGCATATTGAACACAACGCCAATATCTCTTCCACCACTCATACTTTTTTCTTTCGCCATCGAACTCGCAAACGCTTCTTCTATTGTTAATCCTTGCGAAAGCACAAACGGACGCGAACGATAATACACACTTGCGCCATCGTGTTTATGCGTGAGAAACGAGGAAAGCAACACTTGCGCGAGTTCGTGTCCTTTCGCGGAAAATTGATATGCTATTTTTTTTTGTGGAACAAGTTCTTGCTCTTCAACTTCGTCAATATAACGCGACGTAAGAAGAAGTTTTGCAATGCGCTCCCAGTCGCACGAATATTGATTTGTTTTTTTCATTGTGAAATATTTTGCATTTCGTTATCACGATAATTTATCACGCCTCTGCAATTTTCTTTTCCGCAATAGCATGGAACCTTCTCCCCTTCTGCGTCAAATGCGTAATCAATCGTGAGTTCTTCTCCTTCTTGAATGTCGCGGGAAGCAAAAAACAGTATTTTGTTTTCGATGATTTCGTATTCGCAATTCGGCGAACACGAATGATTGAAATATTTCGAGTGATTTCCTTTTTCAAAACCATCCACTGCACACTCTTCACTAATCCAGAAAGTGTAAATTCCATTCCGCGATTCATCGGCTTCGCGTTTCAATGCTTCTTCCGCAGAAATACATTCTCCGGTGTATTCAATAATAAAAGAACCACTGGGAATAAATTCATCCGTATAGCAACCAAGATTGTGAATAGATGATTCTTTTAAAGTTAATTGTAAATGAGTATTCATGAACTATTGATAATATGATTTGAGATTGGGGATTAAAGATTTTTGTATGATACTGAAAGTATGTTAAGAAGGACAAATGTGTTTACTTCAGATTTTCTACGACAATAACATATTCACCTTTTGAATTGTTTTTGGAAAAATAATTCAATAAATCGGCAGAAGTTCCACGAACTATTTCTTCGTCCGGCATCGTTACATTGAATGCAACGGAAAGTTTTCGTGAAGCGCCAAACACTTCCGAAACATCGCGGAGAACTTGCATCAAGCGATACGGCGTATCCATCAACACAATGGAGCGGTGTTCTTTTTTCAATTGCAACAATTCGATAATGCGATGTTCACGTTTGGGTGAAAGAAAACCGTAAAACAAAAATTGTTTGATGTCAAAACCGGAAACAATGAGCGCAGGCAATAACGACGACGCTCCGGGAAGCGGAACAATTTTTATGTTTGTGTGAATTGCTTTTTTCACCAACAGTGTTCCGGGGTCAGAAAATAACGGAGTTCCGCAATCGGAAATCAATGCAACGTTTTTTCCGTTCTTCAGTTCTTCCAAGGTAACGGCGGAAGCGGCAGATTCGTTATGCTCGTTCAATGGAATCAACGGTTTTTGTATGTCGTAATGAGAAAGCAATCGCGCGCCTTCTTTTCGCTCTTCGCAAACGACAATATCTACATCCTTTAAAATCCGCAATGCGCGCAACGTGATATCATCATAATTTCCGATAGGAGTTGCAACAAGGAAAAGCGTTCCGAATTTTGAAATGACGTTTTCGATTACCGTTTATTGAAATCTGTGCTGCAAGTTCAATGAACTTGTTCAGAAACGAAATGTTGTTCTGGAGGTTGCTGAAGTGGAAATTCTTTTGCGAAAAGAATAATAATTGCCGTTGCAGGAACAGCAATGAGTAATCCGAAAAATCCAAGAAAAGAACCGAAGACAAATAGCGAAAGCACCAGTACAACAGGATGCATTCCTACTTTTTTACCAATGAACATCGGCGAATAAAATGATATTTCTGCAAGATGAACAACAACAACCACCGCAACGGCAAGTAATGATTTAACAAGAAGCGCATCACCACTCAGCAGTGCAAATACAACGGCAATCACTGCGGAAATCAGCGTTCCGAAATATGGAATAAAATCAAGTAGTGCAGCAACAATACCAATCACGAGCGCATATCGAATTCCAACAAGCGAAAGAAATGTTCCGACAAGAATTCCGGTGAGACACGCTACGACAATTGCTCCGCGAAAATATTCACCCAATATGCTATCAATTTTCTGCACGAGCATCGTTATCCGTTCCTTGTTTTTTGGAGGAAGAAGATTTTTCACGTGTTGTTTTATTTTGGGAAAATCTTTCAATAAATAAAATGCAAGAAACGGAATGATAACAATATTCACGACGTGAGAAAATATCGTCGCTATCGCCGTAAAAAAATCAAACGTGCTGACGAAAAGACGACGGAAAAATTCTTCAATATTCGGAGTCATTGTTTCCGATAATTTTTTTTGAATTTCATCTGCTGGAAAATTCAACCGCCGCAGAAAGGAAAAAAATTGTTCCGAATGAACAACGTTGATGACATCGCTGATGAGAAATGATATTCCTTGAACTAATTCTTCAAACTGTGCAAACGCTACCGGAACAATAAACGTAATTCCGGAAATAATTATTCCGACAAACAGGAAAAGCAATCCCAGCGAAGAAGCCCAACGGGAAATTGAGAAACGTTCAAGTTTCGTAACTAACGGATGAAGAACGTAGGCAAGTAAAAACGCAATGAAGAACGGAAGCAAAACTCCCCAAAGAAAATATGCACACCAAACAAGAAACAACAATACCGTGAGTTGAAGTAGAACGTTTGCAAAGTGCTGACGACGATACGGTACAAGTAAAAGCAACAAAGCAAGAAATACAAGAAACGGTGAAAGCACCGATTGAATCGTATAAAGAAAAAGAATAAGAAAGGCAATTCCGACAACAAGAACTGCTCCATCAAATCGCTCTGTCAATATTTTTTTTTCTTCTTCCATCATCAATATTGAAAATCTTCGTGCTGAACGTTATTTCGCTCCTGTATGACCGAAACCGCCGCTTCCTCTTTGCGTTTCATCAAGTGAAAGAACTTCGTTCCATGATATTTTTTCGTACTTCGTAATAACAAGTTGCGCAATTCTATCTCCGCGATGAATCACAAAATTTTCTTTTCCTAAATTGGTGAGTATAACTTTTATCTCGCCGCGATAATCGGAATCTATTGTTCCCGGAGCATTGACGACGGTAATTCCATATTGAGCGGCTAATCCACTTCGCGGACGAACTTGCGCTTCGTATCCCATGGGAAGTGAAATTGCAAATCCCGATGGAACAAGAAAAATTTGGGACGGAGAAAGAACGATTTCATTTTCAATCGCGGCAAACAAATCCATTCCCGCTGAACCATTGGTTTGATACGTTGGAAGTGGAATTCCTTCTGCGTGAGAAAATCGCATGATGTGGATTTGAAATGAATGCATTGCTACACAAGATAAAGTACGTACATACTTTTTACGTTTTCAATGTTATCAACTCTTCGGCAATTTGTACAGCATTAGTTGCCGCTCCTTTGCGAACATTATCCGCAACTATCCATAAATTTAAACCGTGTTCAACCGATTCATCCGAGCGAATTCTTCCGACAAACACTTCATCGCGTTCTGCACAATGAATCGCAAGCGGATATTGATTTTCTTCAGCATTATCCATGACAACAATTCCTTTTGCATGCTGAAGTAATGCACGCGCTTCTTCCAGATGAAATTTTTTTCTGAATTCAACATTCACGGATTCACTGTGTCCGATATATACAGGTACGCGCGTACACGTTGCTGAAACTTTAATTCTTCTGTCGCCCATAATTTTTATCGTTTCATCTATCATTTTTCTTTCCTCTTTTGTTACTCCATCGAACAGAAACGCATCAACTTGCGGAATGATATTGTGTACAATTTGATGCGGAAATTTTTGAAAACGTAATGGAACATTATTCAACTCATCTTCCATCTGGTCTATTCCCTTTTGTCCCGCGCCTGCTACCGATTGAAACGTCGTTACAACAATACGTTTAATTTTCCATTTATCGTGCAATGGTTTCAATGCAACAACCATCTGAATTGTGGAACAATTCGGATTTGCAATAATATTATGATGATGAAGCAACGCCTGTGGATTCACTTCGGGAACTACAAGCGGAACAAATTTCTCCATTCGAAATGCGCTGGAATTATCAATGACTATCGCTCCTGCTTTCGAAGCGAGCGGCGCAAATTCTTTACTAATCGCTGCGCCGGCTGAAAAAAATACAAATTCGTGCGTGTGAAAATCTTCATAGGTAAGCGTTTCCACTTTTACTAATCTGTCCTGAAACAAAAATTCTTTTCCAGAAGATTTTTCCGATGCGTACAATCGCAAACTTCCCACAGGAAAATTTCTTTCTTCCAAAATCTGAATAATTTTTCTTCCCACAAGTCCCGTTGCGCCAACGATTGCTACGTCATAGAGTTTCATAAAAACTGTTCTCTGTAAGTGTTGCCGATGAAATGTATAAAAATAATGATTGGTTATCCGTTATGTGTTTTTGCATTGAAACGAGAAATAACGAATAACCAACAGTTTCCATTATATAAACCGCAACCACTGGTGCGTATCGTTGCCATTGCGAACAACATTGAAAAATTTCTCCTGCATCTTTTTGGTAATGGCACCAACGTTTCCATCTGCAATTTTAATATGGTCAATAGAACGAATCGGAGTAATTTCGGCAGCAGTTCCGGTAAAAAATAATTCGTCCGCAATCATCAAAAACTCGCGCGGAATTTGTGTTTCACGAATCGGAATTCCTTCTTCCTGCGCCAAAGTAAGAACCGAAGACCGCGTTATGCCAAGTAAAATTCCCGATGCAACCGGAGAAGTGTACAACACGCCGTCGCGCACGACAAATAAATTTTCTCCGCTTCCTTCGCTCACTAATCCATTTCGGTCGAGCGCAATTCCTTCGGAATACCCTTGTAAAATCGCTTCCATTTTTATGAGTTGCGAATTGAGATAATTTCCTGCGGCTTTTGCAAGAGCAGGAGTGGTATTGGTTGCATTGCGTTGCCACGAAGAAATGCAAACTTCAATTCCATCTTCGTGCGAACTTCCTCCCAGATATTTTCCCCAATCCCACACGGCAATCGCAACATCAACGGGACAAGTTAACGGATTCACACCCACATCGCCATATCCGCGATAGACGACCGGACGAATGTAGCATTTCGACATTGTATTTGCTTTGATGGTTTCAATGATCGCTTGTTCCATTTGGTCAACGGTGAATGGAATTTCTGCGTGATAAATTTTGGCTGAATCGAATAATCGTCGCACGTGTTCCCGCAACCGAAAAATTGCGGAACCTTTTGCTGTTTCATAACAGCGAATTCCTTCAAACCAACACGAACCGTAGTGTATGACGTGCGAAAGGATATGAATATTCGCATCGTCCCAATTCACTAATTTTCCGTTCATCCAAATTTTTTCTACTTTTTGTACAGGCATACGTTTATTTATGATTTTAGATTTTTTATTGAAGATTCAAGTTTCAAATTCTTGTTTGAAATTTATACTTGTTAAAAATTTTTCTCGTACATACGATACGTTTTATAGCGCGTTGCGTTCAGCATTTCCGCCGAGCGATTCATCATTACGTTATCTTCCAAAATCCAACTCGCTTCTCCTTTTGTGTAACCTTTGATAATGGCACGACGCGCAGTTTCGTAAAACAATACACTTGCGGCTCCGCTGTTTCGAAAATCCTTTACGACTCCCAATGTAATGATACGAACTTGATTGATTTCTTTTTTTCTCCGAAACAATTGATACACTCCGCCAAGCAGCGTTCCTTTGGTGTTGTATTTCAACGCAATATTGATATCGGGAAGTGAAAGCGCAAAACCGATGGGACGAGAATTTTTTTCGGCGATAATTACCAATTCGGGAACGACGATGGTTTTCATTTGTTTCGCGAGATACGAAAATTCTTCATTGTTCATCGGAACAAATCCCCAATTTTTTTCCCATGCATCATTGTAAATTTCCTGAATCCGCTGTATTTCATTCCGAAAATCTTTCATATTCAGCGTGCGAAACGTCATATCTTCACGCTTTTTTACCATTTCGGAAACGCGGACAAGTTTTTCTGACATAACTTTTTTGTCTTCCAAAAAATACGCATACAAATCTTTGGTTTTTTGCAATCCTTCCGCTTCAAACAAATCAAGATAGTAACGCGGATTATATGTCATCAGCACCATCGGAGAAAAATCAAATCCATCAACAAGAAGTCCGCACTCATCATTGGTCGAAGGATTCATTGGTCCCAACATTTTGGAAATTCCTCTCGCTTTGAAAAAAAGTTTCACCGCTTCAAAAAGTTTAGCGGAAACTTCTGGATCATTGATACTTTCAAAAAATCCGAAATGACCGATGTGTTCGTTATGAAATTCGTTGTGCGTACGATTGATGATTGCTGCAATACGCCCAACAATTTTTCCATTTTTATACGCTAAAAAAAATTCCACATCCGCGTGTTTGTAAAATGGATTGCGCTTTACGTCCATCAATTGTTTTCTATCCATCTTTATCGGCGGAACCCAATTCGGGTCGCCACGATAAATCAACCACAGCAATTTGATAAATCGTTTTACGTCTTTTGCTTTTCGAACAGGAAAAACTGTTACCATTTCCGATGGAGATTTGAGATTGACAAGTATGTATCATATAAAATCATGGTAGGATTCCTAATTTCTTTCCCACTTCGCCAAACACTTCGAGAATTTTATGCAAATGTTCATCTTCGTGCGCCGCCATATAACTTGTGCGCATCATTTGCATTCCTTGCGGAACACCGGGAGAAATAAATGCGTTCACAAATACTCCCGCATCGTATAAAGCGCGCCACATTTGAAATGCCAGCAAATCATCGCCAACAATGACGGGAACAATTGCCGTTTGATTTTCGATGATGGTAAAACCAAGTTCTTTGAATCCTTTGCGCATTTTGCTTGCATTGGCAATCAGTTTATCAACGCGATGCGGTTCCGCTTCTAAAATATCTAATGCCGCAAGCGCAGAAGCAACAGATGCAGGAGTTGGACTTGCCGAAAATATCAACGCAGGCGAAGTGTGTTTGATAAAATTTATTATTCGTTCTTCTCCTACGACAAATCCACCCAGCGACGCAAACGTTTTACTGAATGTTCCCATGGTCATATCAATTTCGTTCTCAATTCCAAAATGGCTTGCCGTTCCTCTTCCGCCTTTTCCAATGACGCCAACACTATGCGCATCGTCGCATAAAATTCTTGCATTATATTTTTTTGCAAGCAAATTGAGATGCACCAAATCAACAATTTCTCCCGTTGTCGAAAACACGCCATCGGTTACAACCAATTTCGCCGCTTCAAGCGGAAGTTTGGAAATCACGCGTTCCAAATCATTCATATCATTATGTTTGTATCGTACGACTTCTGCAAACATTCCTTTCGCCATTAAATTTCCTGCAACAATACACGCGTGATTATCTCTATCCGTTACAACATATTCGCCGCGTTGCACAAGTGTTGGAATAATTCCCTGCGCTGTTTGATAACCGGTTGAAAAAAGTAAACACGATTCTTTCTTGAAAAATTTTGCAAGTCGCGCTTCAAGTTCGTTGTGCAAATCCAATGTTCCCGTCAAATAACGCGACCCCGAACAACCTGTTCCATATTTCTTCACAGCATCAAGAGCGGCTTGTTTTACTTTCGGATGCGCCGTTAGTCCCAAATAATTATTGGAACCTGCCATCACAACTTTTCTTCCTTCAATTTGTACAACCGGACCTTCGTTTGCTTCAATAGCGCGAAAATACGGATAAAAACCAGCGGCTTTCACTTCATCGGCGCGAGTAAATGCGTACGCTTTTTCAAATAAATCGGCTTTCTTTTTTGGTGTAGAAATTGTTGAGGAAGGATTTGTTTCGTTTTCCATTGAGAAAAAATTGACTTTAAATTAAAAATTGCGTGTGAATATACTTTCAAACGGAAAAAGAAAAAAATAACGTTTCCATAAACTTCTCATCAATCGCTTTCTCCCATTTCATAGTGAACGAATTTCTCACTCCGTTTTTCTTTCCCTATCTTTTCACAAGTTTTTTTGAACTTTTCATTATCAGACAAACGCAATGCTCGCACTTGTTACCGGCGCAAACGGATTTATCGGAAGTCATCTTGTTGAACATTTGTTGCAACGTGGATATTCTGTTCGTTGTCTTGTAAGAAAAACAAGCGACATTCGATGGTTGAAAAATCTGAATGTCGAATTTATTTTGGGCGACTTATTTGATAACGATGCTTTAATATCAGCGCTGCAAAATGTTGATTATATTTTTCATACAGCCGGAATTACGAAAGCAAAAACCAAAGAAGAATACTTTCGCGGAAATCAATGGGCAACCAAAAATCTCCTAGAACAAGTTGAAAAATATCGTCCGCAACTGAAGCGATTTGTCCATATCAGCAGTCAAGCCGCCGTTGGTCCAAGTTTTTCGGAAACACCGATTGATGAATCTGTTCCGTTTCATCCGATTACGACGTACGGCGCAAGTAAAATGGAAGCGGAAAAAGAATGTCATAAATTTTTCGACAAATTTCCCATAACCATTTGTCGTCCTCCTGCCGTTTTCGGAGAACGCGATAAAGATGTGTTTGAATTTTTTAAGACAATGAACAGCGGCATTCAACCAACGATAGGTTTCAACATAAAAAAAGTTTCTCTCATTCACGTTGCAGATTTAGTTGATGGAATCATTCTCGCAGGAGAATCGGAAAACAGCATACAAAAAACGTATTTCATCGCGAGCGAACAAACGTACACGTGGGAAGAAATCGGAGCAGTTACTTCAAAAATTTTAGGAAAGAAAACATTCCGAATTACTCTTCCTGAATGTATCGTTATAGCGATTTTTGCGCTCGGTGAAATCGCCTCGCGATGTTCTTCAAAACCGTCCATCATCAATAGAGAAAAAGCAAAAGATATTACTCAACAGTTCTGGACATGCAGTGTTGAAAATGCAAAACGAGATTTGGGTTTTCAACAACTACTTTCACTCGAAGAAGGAATTCGGAGAACGATACAATGGTATCGAAAAGAACATTGGCTGAAATAAAATCCAACGAGCACCAGTGATGAACATCAGTGAAGAAACAGAAATTCTTCTTGCGCAACTCGAACAACATTCGCATCAATCGTTGAATTGCAAAACAGAACTTTCCCTTTTGATTGAATTGTCTTCGCGCTTCAGGAAAGAGCAGCAACTTTCGGAAGCAGTATTTTCTGCAAAAGCATTATGGAATATTTTTTCGTTGATGCAAAAGAATGCTCCTGCTGTTGAAGGTTTTGAAAAACTCGAAAAAGAATTTCAGAAACAACTTCATACAGCGGTTGCAAATATGAAATTGTTACTTGAAAACGCATCGCTGGAAATTCGTGAACCATTCTTGACAAAATTTTTCAGTCAAACGCAGGAAAGTTTTGCTGATTTTCTTCTCTTATGTTCCGATTTGCGAATGCTGAAAAATTGGATGCTCGATACGACATCATCATCTCAATAAGTTTTGTCAATATTTGTATGCGCGCTCTTCTTCAACGAGTTTCATCGGCAAGCGTTTCCGTAGATGCACAGCGTATCAGTTCCATTGAACATGGAATACTGATTTTTCTTGGAGTAAAAAACGGCGATACAAAAAAGGATGCAGATTACCTTGCTTATCGTTGTGCGCATCTTCGCATCTTCAATGATGCAAACGAAAAAATGAACTTGTCGGTAAAAGAGGTGAACGGCGAAGCATTGGTTATCTCTCAGTTTACGTTATATGGAGACACACGAAAAGGACATCGTCCAAGTTATACGGATGCGGCTCCTCCACAAATGGCAGAAGAATTGTACCATTATTTTTCGGAAAAACTTGGCGATGAAATTGGAAAAGAAAAAATACAAACCGGCGTTTTTCGCGCAATGATGAAAATTCAACTCGTGAATGATGGACCGGTTACACTTACAGTGGAGAGTAAAGAACATTAACGCACAATGTTTGAAAATCGTCCGGCAGCAAAAATCGTTTCACTCTTCATTGTTGGAATACTCGCCGGTTGGTACATTCCTTTTTCAATTTGGTATTTACCGATTGCGCTTTTTGCGTTTCTCTTCATTGCGTTTGTCGTTTCAAACAGACAACCGGAAACATCCCCCACACTATCAAACATCATTCTTTGTTTTTTACTCATGCTGCTTGGCGTATTCAAAATCACGCTCGATACTCGCTATACTCCGAACAATCATATTTCTCATTTCATTAATCCCAATCAAGAAATTGTTCTTTCAGCACTTGTTATCGACCAACCGGCAAAACAACGTCATCGAATTCAACTGGTAGCGGAAGTTGATTCATTCCTTCATCCGTCTTCACAGAAAAAAATAGAAGGAGAAATTCTCGTTACGATACTTGCAAAAGAAAAAAACATTTCGCTGTTGGAACAACTTTCTTACGGAACAAAAATTCAATTGCGAGGATATTTGGAACAACCGCAACAAGCGCGCAATCCCGGTGATTTTGACTACAGAAAATATCTTCGCCTGAAAGATATTCACGCACAATGCTTCATCAGAAATACTGAACACATCAAGATTTCCGGTGAAGGAGGAAATTGGTTTTTTCGTGCAATTATTTTCCCTTCACGAAAATGGATGAGCGCGCAATTCGATACGTTTGTATCTTCTCGTGAAGGAAATTTTCTGAAAGGTCTTCTTGTCGGCGACAGAAGTGAAATTGACAGCGAAGCAAAATCTGCTTTTATCAACGCAGGAGTAATGCATATTCTTGCCGTCAGCGGCTCCAATGTCTTGTTCATTATTCTTATCCTCTCATCAATATTTTCCGTGATTCGGCTTCCGTCAATATTGTCGTTTGTTCTTCAATGCTGCGCGCTCGTGTTTTATATTTTTCTCTCCGGAGAATCTGCGTCGGTTATGCGCGCAGTAATAATGGGAATAATTTTTCTTATCGGCAAAGAATATGAATTATTCACCGACCATTACAATACGATTGCAGCTGCGGCGCTCATCGTTTTGCTCATGGACACGCGGCAACTTTTCGACGCGGGATTTCAACTTTCGTTTGCTGCCGTTTTCTCTCTTGCGTTCTTTTATCCGAAACTGCAATCCCTCGACCAATTTTTTCCTTTGCAACTTCGAACATCTGCAGTATTCAAATTTCTTTGGATAACTTTTTCTGCAACATTTGCCGCTACACTTGGAACACTTCCGTTCACTACGCTTTATTTCGAAAAAATATCTGTCATCGGATTAGTTACCAATCTTTTTGCTATTCCGTTTGCCGGACTTTTACTTGCTCTCGGTGTAACCGTAATTTTCTTTGCTGCAATTTCTCCGTGGGTAGCGCAATTCTACGCCGCTACAACAAAATTTCTTTCGTATGTATTTTTAGAAATCATCAATTATTTAGGACACATTTCGTTCGCATCGTTTGACATGAAGTTGTCTTATTTCGAATCGTTAGCGTTTTACGCTGCGTTGTTTCTTTTATTCACATCGTTTCAGCGACAATTTCAACGGCGCACCATTATCTTCGGATTTTTTCTCATCAATTTCTTACTCTATAAAAATCTGTACACGCAACTTTTCTATCATTCCAAGCACACGCTGCGTGTCACGGCGCTTAATGTTGGACAAGGTGATGCAATTCATATCCAATTTCCGAACGGAGAAAATTTTCTTGTTGATGCCGGACCCAAATCGCTTACGTACGACGCCGGAGAAAAAATTGTTGTTCCCTATTTGAAACGGCAAAATATTGTTCATTTAAACGGAATTATCGTGAGTCATCCGCACAGCGACCATCTCGGAGGAGTGCCTGCTGTGCTTCGTCATATACCCGTTGATACGGTTTTCGATTCTGGAGAACCAGCAACCAGTAATTTATTTCTGGAATATCTCCACATTCTTGATTCGATGAACATTCCCCGAAAAAAAATTGCGAAAGGAAATACTCTCGGGAATTTTTTGTTCGTAAAAAATTTCATTCTTCATCCCACAGAAAAATTTGCAGACACATCGGTTACACCAAATCTCAATAATGGTTCAGTGGTTTTTAAATCGGTGTATAAAAATACGAGTGTCCTGTTCGACGGCGATGCGGAAAAAGAAGCGGAAGAAACACTTGCACGCACGTATGGAAATTTCTTAAAAAGTTCGTTACTCAAAGTTGGGCATCACGGAAGCAGAACATCCACTTCAAAAATATTTTTGGAAAAAGTTCATCCGCAAATTGCCCTTATTTCCGTTGGGGTGCGAAACAAATTTCGTCATCCTTCCAAAACGACGTTAAAACATTTACGTGAGAAACGCGTGCAGTATTTTCGTACGGACGAAGAAGGCGCAGTTGTTTTTGAAAGCGATGGAAATTCCTGGAAGCGAATAAACTGGAGAGAAGAATAAACGTTAATTTTGAAATTCTCCCCAAACGTTTCTTAACGTATCTGCAATCTCTCCGAGGGTACAATACGTTTCCACGCAGTTAAGAATATGCGTCATTATATTTTCATTCGATACTGCGGCGCGATGGAGTTCGTTCAAACTATTTGCAACGGATAATCCATTTCGTTGTCTCTTTACTTCGTTCAATCTCGCGATTTGTTTTGTGCGAATTTGTTCGTCTATGTTCAGTACATCTTCATACTGTTGTTCGGAAACTTGAAACTCATTAACGCCAACAATTATTTTTTCTTTTTTCTCAATTGCTTTTTGATATTCGTACGCCGCATTGGCAATTTCCGTTTGAACAAAATTCTTTTCAATTGCTTTCACAGCACCGCCAAGTTGTTCAATCTTTTCAATATACTTCCACGCGCGCTGTTCAATTTCGCTCGTTAAATATTCAACATAATAACTTCCCGCAAGCGGGTCAATCGTTTGTGTAACGCCGCTTTCGTAGCCGACGATTTGCTGTGTTCGCAAAGCAATGCGAACAGATTTTTCCGTTGGCAATGCAAGCGCTTCGTCAAAACTATTCGTGTGCAAACTTTGGGTGCCTCCAAGTACTGAAGTAAGAGTTTGCAACGCGACACGAACAATATTATTTTCCGGCTGTTGTGCAGTTAACGTTGAACCCGCGGTTTGCGAATGAAAACGAAGTTTCATCGAATGTTCATTCTTTGCATGAAAACGTTCTTTCATAATGGTTGCCCACATTTTTCTTGCGACGCGAAGTTTCGCAACTTCTTCGAAAATATTATTGTGAATGTTGAAAAAAAATGAAAGCCGTGAAGCAAAATCATCAACATTTAAGCCTGCATTGAGAGCCGCTTGCACATAAGCAATACCGTTTGCAAGAGTGAACGCGACTTCCTGAACTGCTGTGCATCCTGCTTCGCGCAAATGATACCCGGAAATAGAAATGGTATTCCAATTCGGAAGTTCTGCGCGGCACCATTGAAAAATATCCGTAATCAAACGCATAGATTGTTGCGGCGGATAAATGTACGTTCCACGCGCCGCATATTCTTTTAAAATATCATTTTGAATAGTGCCAGAAATTTTTTTCAGATTTGCATTTTGTTTTTTGGCGACGGCAACATACATCGCAAGCAATATGGAAGCCGTTGCGTTAATCGTCATCGAAGTTGAAATTTTTTCGAGTTGAATTCCGTGGAATAGCGTTTCCATATCTGCAAGCGAATCAATTGCAACGCCAACTTTTCCTACTTCACCTTCGCTCATTGTGTTATCGCTGTCGTAACCGATTTGCGTCGGCAAATCAAACGCTACGCTTAATCCTGTAACGCCTTGCGATAATAAATACCGATACCGTTGATTCGATTCTTCTGCGGTTCCGAAACCTGCATATTGGCGCATTGTCCATAAACGCGAACGATACATTGACGAATGTATTCCACGCGTAAACGGAAATTCTCCCGCTTTTTCTTTCCCAAGATACTCGGGAATTTCAATGCCGGAATCTGTAGAATTTTTTTTTTCCTGGAACATTTTTTGACTTACAATAATTTATTTTTTTGATGCAGAGACGCATCGGTAATATGAAAATTTATGGCAGAAAATACTTATTTGAGAAAGGAAATTCAAAGTTGTTCATAAAATTTTTGCTTCCGTGCCATCATAGAAAGATTTATCGGAGCAAACAAAAGGTGTTGAATGTAGAAAAGACAAAAGAGTAATAGCCGAGATTCCTCAAGTGTATAAAAACATTGATGAAGTAATGCAACATCAAAATGATTTAGTGGAATCCGATTCTGCTTTTGAAAAAACTATTTCCTATCTTTGTGCCGCAAATGTGATGAAAATTTTCACTTATATAATTTCACTTTCAACTATCAGCAATGTATCAGCGACTCGGCGGATATAAAATCAGCAGACGTTTAGGAGCGGGAGGAATGGCAGAAGTGTATCTTGCAGAAGATACATACACCGGAAAATATGTTGCGTTGAAAATTCTTTCCAAAGAACTTGCAAAAGACCCAACATTTATTGAACATTTTCGTCAAGAAGCAACTGTGCAAAGCAAACTTGTTCACCAAAACGTATTGCGCGTTTTTTCGTTCGACAGCGATTGCGGTCTATATTTTATGACAATGGAATTTGTCGAAGGACACACGTTGTACGAATTGATACGAACGATAAAATGTATTGAAGAAACGCGCGCACTTTCCATTTTTAAGCAAATGCTGAACGGCGTTGATTATTTGCATAGTAAAGGAATTCTGCATCAAGACATAAATCCCCGTAACATCCTTTTAGATGCGGATGAAACTGTAAAAATCACAGATTTCGGAATTGCGAAATCTGTTGGTGAATTGGATTTTGAATCAACCATAAAAGGAGGCACGCTCTACTATATGTCTCCCGAACAGTTAGAAAATATCCGTCCTTTCGACCAACGAAGCGACTTGTATAGTTTGGGAATTACGCTATATGAAATGTTAACCGGACGATTGCCGTTCAGCATTCTTATCAACGAAGAAAGCGATAGTATTATCAAGAAAGAAATTCTTACTGCGAAAATTCGCGACCCGCGCGAATACAATCCTTCCATTTCTCACAACACTGTGAGCGTTCTTTATAAGATGATTGAACGCCAACGCGATAAACGTTGCGTAACTTGTGAAGAAGTATTGAAACTCTTGTTTGTTCCAAATGCAGAAATAAAAAACTCATCGGAAATTTCCACATCCGAAACCAATGTAAAAAAATTTGTCCCAACATTGGATAGAAAAATTTTCGGCGCAACATTATCCGCTTCGTTTTTATCGGAAGAAGAACAAACAACGTTTGCGCATGCAGCAATTTCAACCATCGTGTTTTCCCCCGATGGAGAACAATTCGCAACGGGAAATATGCGTGGAAAAATTCGTTTCTTTGATGCAACTTCGTTCAAGGAAATTCGTTCTTACACTGCGCATCCCGATGGGATCAATTCCATTTGTTTTTCTCCGGATAAAATATTTTTCGCTACTGCAAGCATTGACAAAACAATTAAAGTGTGGTATTTTGCAAGCGGAACAGTAAAAGCAATTTTACGAGGACACACAGCACCTGTTATGGCAACGGTTTTTTCTTCTTCCGGAAAATATTTATACACCGGAGGATTTGACAATCAAATTAAAGTGTGGGAAATTGAATCGGGAAAAGAAATCCAATCAATGCAAATTCAATTCAAGAGTACAAAAAATTATTTAACTTCATTTTCGTTTGCCCGCAATGCAAAATTTTTTGCTGGAGGATGTTCCGACGCAACTATCAAACTTTGGGATTTAAGTAATGGGAAAGAAATTGCTACACTTTTCGGGAACACGAAACCACTTTATGCGCTTGCATTTTCGGCGAATTCGGAATTTCTCGCAAGCGGAAGTATGGACGGAACAATTCGCATTTGGCGTGTGTACAACGGTGAAGAAGTGCTTTCTCTCAAAGCACACGAGAATAAAATTTATACGTTAGCGTTTTCCTCGAACAATAAATATCTTGCAAGCGGAAGCACCGACAATACAGTAAAAATTTGGAACGTTACAAATGGAATGGTGGTTACTTCGCTCAAAGAACACACGAATGATGTGAGTTCACTCTCTTTTTCACCCGATAGGCAATTTCTCATCAGCGGTGATTGGGGAAACTCAATTCTTATTTGGAAATTGGAATCTGAATGAAATTGTTATTCATCGTTCTCTACTTCCATCAACATAAGTTTTCGATTTATATTCACGCGCTTCAATTTTGCGCCGGAAAAATCTTTGTTCTCCTTCAAACGCTTATCCAATTCACGAAACAATTTTGATGTGTTCTCAAATTCTTTTTGCCAGATAATATAATCCACTGTTTTTTCTGTTGCGATGTTTTGTTTTTTCTGCGTTGTTATTGTTCCCAAAACATCATCAATAACATCGGAAATTGCGTATGTATCGTCAAACGTTCCGGTAATCGTGAAAATCAATTTGTATTGTTGACCGCGTGTTGCATCTTCTTTCCAGTATGCAGAAATGCGGCTCAACACTTTTTCAATCGCCCAGTTCATCGCTTCTTCAATCAACGCCGCATCGGGAACAGAAGGACGTTCGGGTGAATAACCGGTTTCTGTTCCGAGAAGTTTTGCAGTTGTTGTTTCATACGCGCGGCAACCGACAACCGCCTTTTTCCCAATCGAACCTTTTTCCACTTTTACATTGAATGTAATATATACATCACTGCCAATTGAAAGCGCAAGTTGATACGCAATATCGTCTTCATTTCCCGCTACTTGGTTTTGCGCAGTGGTCAGTTCATTCAACACATTCATTTGTTCTGGAACTTGCACATCATATTTTCTTGCTGTCAAATATCCTTCAATCACTTCCGCGCCTTTTTTTATGTTTGCATCGCTTTTCAATTTCTCAATCGGATTTTCTCCTTTTGCAACTTCGGGCAACACCATAATCATCGGATTGCCAACGTTTGCAGAAACTTCTTCGCGCGATTTCAATACTCCTTTCTCCGATAAATCTTGTGAAAGTTTTTCTTTGTTCACACGAACAAGTTTTTCCACTTTCACGCCGTCTTTTGTTTTCACTCGGCTCAAAATATCATTTCCGACAAACGTGATGTACTGCTCAAAATTTCCTTTCGCAAAAAATTGTTCTTTCATTTGTTCAAAAGAAGTTTTTTCTTCCGAAGTTTGCAACAGCGGATCCGTAGTTATTGCAAGCACAAAATACAACGCGCATTTCTTTGCATCGAGTTCGGCGTTATCAACATCGCTGCCGATTCCCGTTGCACGAATTGTTACTTCCGTTGGCGAGTAACTTTCTACAAATGTCGCTTGCATTGACTTCGGAGAATTTTGCGCAATAATTTTCGTTGTTGTGCAAGAAACAAATGCGAACAACGATACGATAAATATCAATGGTATGTTTTTCATAAAGTTTTAAAAAAATAAAATTGTTTCAATTTCTAAATTAATCGCTGAATGCTAATCGCTAACTATTCACTGCTTTCAAAATATAATCTTTCAAAAAACGAATTGCGGCTGTATCGTCATCACCGGAAGTATTTCCCGCTGTGCTCACAACAACCATATCGTAATACGGAATAACAAATATAAATTGTCCGCCGTAGCCCCACGCAAAACGAATGTCATTTGGTTTCGGAGTTATCTGCGATGAACTATCGAACGGAATCATCCACCACTGATAACCGTAACTATACGGATATGTTCGCAACGGAACGTGATTCGTTGTTGCCGTTGCAAGCCACGATTCCGAAACAATGCGTTTGCCGTTCCACGTTCCCTTTTTCAAAATCATTTGCCCGAACTTCGCCATATCGCGCGGCTTCAAATACAATCCCCAACCCGTGTTTGTAATATTTTGCGGTCCGATTTCCCAACTATATTCAACTATTCCTAACGGAGTCAATAAATTTTCTTTTGCAAAAACATCAGCGCGTTTATTTGTCGTGTTCCGAAGTATTCCACTCAACAAAATTGTGCAACCGCTGTTATACGTGAAATGCGTTCCGGGAACATACGAGATTTGAACATCAAGCATATACTTTATCCAATCGGAACTACGTGAAAGTTGGTATGTTGGATTTCCCGATGTTCCGTACGGCGCAGATTGTTCATCCCACTGAAATCCCGCGCGCATTGTCAAAACATCATCGAGCGTAATCTTCGCTTTGTTCGTATCATAGTTTACAATAGAGGAAGTCGCGTACTCGGGAAAGAAACTCAACAACTTCGTGCTTGTGCTTGTTATGTTTCCTTTATCTTTTGCAATTCCAATCAATGTTGACGTTACGGATTTTGTAACGGAATAGACTTGTTCGAGTTTATCTTTGTTGTAACCGCGATAATATTTTTCAAACACTAAGTATCCGTGACGAACAACGAGCAAACTGTGTATTGCATTGTAGTCCCCTGCCTGAATTTTATTCGAAAGCGTATTCAATTTGTTCACATCCATTCCTTGCTGTGTCGGCGAAGAAGTTTCCCAAACACTTTCCGTCGGTGATTTCTTGCAGGAAGAAAAAATCGCAAACGTTAAAAAGAAAATAAAATATTTTCTCATTGAGATGAACATTTTCTTCGTGTCTTTGTGTCTTGGTGGTAAAAAAATATTTAACGCCAAAACACAAAGAGACCAAATTTATTTGAAATCAATAATCAATATCCCTCGCAGAAAGTTCTGCAAATGGATCAATAGAAAGCGATGGGAGCGCGTAGGAAATTCCAAGAGAAATATTTACACCGCTCATATTCACATCGTTGAAACCGGAGAAGAATGAATTGGAAGAAAGCAAATCGGAAATATCAATCGTCTTTTCATCTTTGAATTTCACTTCGGCGACAATAGGAGAAAGCGCGGCTTTGTACCCTATACCAATATTGAAAGTCCAATCTGGAGTAATTAAATATTCCAAACCTGCATCGAGTTTAATTCCTGGCGCAATGAAATCCATTTTCTCAAAATCACCGCTTTGCGCATCTGAATTTTCCAAACTGAACACATCAACACCGACCGAACCCGCGAGGTTAAAATTCATTCTTCCAAACCAAAACTTTTTCATCGGACCGAGATAACCGCTATACAATATCGGAGTTGCAACAGATTTTACAAACGCGTCGCCATCCACTTCTGCATTCGGAACGCCAACTGCTAAATCTGCATTCAAAAATAATTGCGAGACTTTTGTCAACTTCGCAATATTCAAATTGAAATTAATATCAATACCAATGCCGCTTGTTGCATCTTCTTTCAAAATAAATCCGTGACCGTTTGTAAATGTTTCATTATCATAATCTTCAGGAGTATATCCGGCAAATTGACCAAGAAATATTGCATAAAAAGTTGTGTAATTAATAATCGGCGTTGCGTATCGAGGAATATTCGCAGTAAAATATTTTGGACGAACCGTTATATCAATCCCTAATCGTGGACGTTCCTGAATAGACATTCCGCGCTCAAATCCCGAACCGATGTATGTTTGAAATCGGGAAACTTCATTTTCATTCTGCGTATTATTTCCGATACTGAATGCGCGAATGAATCCGACATTTTTTGTTTTCACTTTTCCGTTATCATCTTCCTCTTCTTCAAGAACATCATATCCCTCATCCATTCCCAAACCTTCTTTCGTCCCGAGATTTGTTTCAACGAATTTTCCCTCTACGTTTTTTATTTCGCCGCCGAGTTTAAATGCGGAAATATTTTTCATTGCAACGGCAAGGTTTTTCGCCCACGTATTCACCGCAATTATTTTTGCAAACTCCGTTCCATTCACCGAACGCGATTTCAAACGATACGTTTTATCCGGTTCGCCGTTGCCGTTTCCTTCTTGTGTTTGCGTCGCTTCATTTACGCGCTCAACTTTTGCCGTGTTTCCTTTTTGTGAAATACGATACCACGCAACATAACCTTTAATTGTCGCATTTTTCTCATCGCTTGTCCATTCTGTAACAACAGGCAAATATAAATATGCAGCGTTCATTACTTTCAAAACATCGTCTGCTGTTAAACCGCTTCCTTTCATTTTATCCACTGCCGCAGTTGCAAGTTGTTGTTCGGTACGATTTCCTTTCGCGCGTTCTTCTGCAACTGCATTCACTGCCTGAACAATTTGCGGAACGATTGTTTCCTCCAGTACTTTTTGAATACTCGAAGGCGATAAATCCGTTTTGTTTCCTTTTTCGACGAACTCGCGTGTTGCATCTTTAGAAAGTTCATTGTAATCGAAACGCGGAACTTCGAGATGTTCTTTCAAACGATTATTGATGAGTAAAACGATTTCCGGCGCAGGTTCAGTTTTGAAAAATACTGCACCGATTGCTGTTACCGATTTGCGCTCGTATTTTATTGGGGAAAATGCTAAACAAGAAATGCAATGAAAAATTGCTATGAAAGAAAAGATAAGTCGTGAAATAAATTGTTTACTCATAAAAACCTCGAATGAATTGTGAATTAATGATATGGAAAAAAATCGCTAAAAATTTAGTAAAGAATATGCTAAATACATAAACCCCATTTCCGCTAATACTAACGACACAGAAGCAATCACATCATTGCGACGAACAGAATTTCGAAGTGAAGTATTTTGAAATCCTGTTGCATAATATTCATCAAGATATTGCTGATGTAATCTATCCGCGCGGAGTTTAAAATATGCAGAAACGCTTCCTGCGAACACCGTTCCTGCTCCCACAAGATACGTGGAGAAAGGTTGCGATTGATTCCCGTCCATTAAAAGCGGGATTTGTTTTAGCGAAAGCGAATTCCGTTCAATGAGTGCATAATGCTTTGAATTCACAAACGCATCTCTTTTCAATGTATCTGTTAGAGGCAAAACGTTCCATCGCCGAATATTCGACGAATACACCGAAAGAATGTGCTGTGTATTTTTTAATTCTACGTGAATTGGAGAACGACCTACAAAAATCGAATCAACAAAAATAGAAGCATTTTCAGGTTTGGTAGTTAGTTCGACAGTTTGAGCAATTAAAACTTTTTCGCTCAATTGTAATATTGCAACGAAAAATAGTACACGAAACAGAAAAAACTGCGAAATCATTTTTCTCTTCAGAAGTTTTTTTCTTGAGTACGAAATGCGAGAATCGTTCTATCTTCTACAAATGCGATGAGAACATTGCTATTCGAAATCAAATTTGTTTTCAATCTTCCATCGAACGAAAATTTCCAAAGCGATTCTCCCGAATTTGCTGCAAGTGCGTACAGCGACTTCGTGAGTGTTCCAACATATAAAATATTTCCTCGCAAATGCGGCGTAACATTGATTCCTCCATTCAGTTGATGTTTCCAAATAACTGAACCGTTTTTCTTGCTGATGCACACAATTGTTCCGTCTATGGTTGCAATGAAAACGGATGTTTCGTTCACACTTGCAGAAGAATATAATGGAGATTGCGCATCATAATTCCAAAGTATCTCACCACTTTCTTTATGAACGGAATAGACAAATCCGTTCAATGTCGTAACGAAAATTTTATTGCCATCAATGCACGGTGAAGAAAAAATACTTCCGTCCAACTGCAATATCCAACGGAGTGTGCCATCGCCATTCCGTACAGAATACACGACGCCGTCATCGCAACCGAAAAAGATATTTTCTCCATCGGTTGCAGGAGGAGAATGAAAACTATCCCCGCGTTTTTTTGTGGGAACAATATATTTCCATCGAAGTTCGCCGGAAATTTTTCTGAAGGAAAATAATTCACCATGAGAATTGATAACAGAGATATTGTTTTCGAACAAGAGCGGATGCGTTTCAATTTCACCGACTGCGTTTTTCCACGCGGTTTTTCTTTCCGCAATGTTGTAACATACAAGTGAGTACTTATCTTTCGATAAAGCAACAAATATTCTTTCACTATCCACGATTGGCGCGCTTGCAACAGAAGTTCCAACGTCAACATATCCGTACGATTTTCCTGTATGCACATTATAGACTTTTATTTCACCGTTGAGCGTTCCGACAAAAAGAAACGAATCTACCAATGTTCCCGCATCTTTGGGAAAACCTGCGACAGTGGTATTTTCAAAAACTAACTCAAGCGGTGGAAACAGCGTTATTTTTTTAAGCTCTTCTGCTGAAGTAAAAAATGTTTGAGGAAGCCGAATTCCACCACATCCATAAACAAAGAATATTGAACAATGAATAATGAATAGTAGTTTGTTCGTGTGAAAAAATGGTACTCCTTCTTTCAGCAAATCTGCAACGTAAAATCTAAAATTTTTCAGCATTAAAAATCCCATCCAAAGAAAAATTGATAGAACAAACCATGACTCATTGTCGAAAGATTGCGTTCCAATTTTTTTCCAATGTCGTAGCGAAGTACAACAACATTTCCCAAATTCAAGCGCGCTCCAAATCCAAAACTTCCTAACGTTTGCATATATTTTTTATCCCACACACTTCCGACATCAAAAAAAACAGCGCCGCGCAAAGCAAATGATGCGCCGCCAAACGGAAAACGTAGCGTGAATTCGTCAACAAACGGAAAACGAAGTTCCTGCGAAAGCAACCACAGTTTTGTCCCGCGCAGCGACCAGCGACGATAGCCACGCAAATCCCAACTTCCGCCCATAAAAAATCGTCGCGCTTCTTGCCCTTCATTTAAAAACGTCCATGCACGCACTGCAAACGTTGAGCGCTGCGCAATTCGAAAATATTTTCTGTAATCGAATCCGAAAGAAAGATAATTAGCGTTGGAGTTTTGCACATCCGTTGTGTATGCAAGAATAGTCATAATACGCGTTCCATCAAGTGGTCCGCTGGGTCCCCACAAAGAATTATCGAAGACATAACTAACGCCGTTTGATATAAACAACGCTTTTCGCTCGCTGATGTTTTCAAATATTCCTTTGCTGGAGTTTAAAACACTCGTCGAAAGTTCCACGCGTTGAAATGTCGAAATCGGATAACTCAAATCGAAAAATCCTCCAAAGGAACGCTCATAGAAAAATAAATCCGGATCCGTTAAATCATAACGCGGGCCCGAAAAACGAAAAATTCCGTAATGATAATTCGCGCGTTTCTCCAATGATGTTCTTGATATAATAATATTGAAACTATTAAGAACTTCATCTCGTGTTTGCGCAGTATTGAATAAGAGAAAATCGTATCTGTCGTTTCCAAGCACATCACTTAATCCGACAAACGCGCCGCCAACAGTTCCGAAAAACGGTTGCGTGGATATCTGGCTTTGCGCAATATCAATGGCATAATCGCCGCGATATTTTTTGGTTTCCGTTCCTGCTCCATCGTGATATGCTTGCGGCTTCCAATGCGTTGTCGAAGGAAGTATGTTCATCATCAGTTCTTTCTGCGACGAATCGAGCGCTTCTGCAACGGAGAGCGCGTTCAGTTGAAAGCGATAATTATCGAACGAAGAAAATATTATTTCATTGCTATCGGTGAATGTCGGGTCAAATGCCGCCGTTACAAAGTTTGTCATTTTCGTGATGGAAATTTCAGAGCGCGAAGAATCAGAAAGTTGACTTGTATTCATCGTATAAATATTGCGCGCGCCGCCAATATCGGAAACAAAACTTAACTGACTTCCATCGTGAGAAAATGAAGGACTGCTGAAGTTATGTTCGCCGTACGTGATATATTCAATATTTCCACTATTCAAATCCATGGAGAATATATTGTAGTACCCCTTGGAACCGAACGAAGTTCTATCGCTGGAAAAGAAAATTTTTTTTTCATCAACCGCAAATACTGCGTCGCGGTCATCGTATATATCATCGGTAATTTTTCGAAGTTGTTTTTCAATACGATCGAAAACATACACATCACTGAATCCAGATTTATCCACTGCGCAGAAAACAATTTCGTTCCCTTGGGAAGAAAACGAAGGAGAGGTCATAAGAACAATATTTTCAAATTGATACGCTGCAATTATTTTTTTTTGATGAACATCAAAAAGATGAAGCGCATCGGTTTCTCCTTTTTTGGTTACAAAGACAAGCGTTCCGTTCGTTGATATATCTATCTTGCTTTGAAAAAAATGAAACGCTTCAAATTCTTCTGTCTTTTCTCCTTCAACAATGAGTTCGGGTTTGTGCAATGAATTGTGTTCGTTGTGAATCACCGAATCGAGAGAGAAACGATAAATTCCTGTGTAACCATTGTAATTTCCGATATAATAAATCTCTCGCACATTATCTCGTTGGAAAAAAACCGGCTTGGAATTGAATCCTTCCGTTGTCAACTTCTTTGATGAATGATTCACAAAATCATTATCGGAAAGCAAAGGAAAATATCTTTTCTTCATAGAATACATCCACTCGTTGTCAAATTCTTCATAATTCATTCCAACCGTATAGCGAAACACTTCTTGAAAGGAACCGGAACGCCAGAAATTTTCTAACAACAATAAAATTTTTTCTTCACCGAATTTTTTGGACAAAAATTCCAGCAATGCTTGTCCTTCTTTGTACATTAAATAGGTGCCGGAAATTTTCTCCATCGAAGATAATGGAACGATATAATTATTGAGTGTAGCATCGCGCAACAACATTTCCGCTTGGGTATCCCACGTCGTTGACCAGTATTCTGCAAGTCCTTCCGTGAACCACAACGGCGGCAAACGGTCTTGGGCAATACGATGGTCAAGCAAAATGCGATTCACTTTGCTGTGCATAAATACGTGCACCAACTCGTGACGAATTACGTGACGAAATTGTGCAAGCGAACCATTGAAGGGAATAACAACGCGACCTTTCAGAAATTCAAAAAAACCACCAACACCTTCGGGAATTAATCCGGAACTGATGTTTGTTTGTTCAAAATGCAAGTGTGAACTGTAAAAAACAAGAGGAATTCGCTGAGAAACGTTATGATTAAATTTTTGTACCAATTGAAGATAACTTTCTTCAGCATTGTGCGCTCCTATGCGTGCGAGTTCTTCCATTTCGGGATAATAGTACACGTCGAAATGTTCCGTTTTCAAAACGTGCCAATCGAATTGTGTGTACTGGACTTTATTGCGACCGAATGAAAAAAATTGCGCGTTGCTTTCTGCAAAAAAGAGAAAGAAAAAAAAAGTTATGAAAATGAAAGTTCGCATTGAAGTTTCTATGCTATTCTTCAAGAGAAACAATTTTTTCCAGTTTAACAATCAATGGTGGCAAATCATTGAGTACTGTATCCCACACTGTTTCCAAATCAATGTCGTCGTATTCGTGGATTAAAGCATTTCGCGTTGCAACCATCATTCTCCAAGGGAAATTGGGAAAACCTTCTTTTGTTGCATCAGAAATTCGCCGTGTTGCTTCTCCAATTATTTCTAAACGGCGAATGACTGCATCTTGCAGAACCGTATCTTCTAAAAAAGTTTCTTTCGTTTTTCCCATAACGTACGAAACAGCAAGTTTTGCCGCAATAAGAATATCAAGAAAATATGCTTCGTCACGAAACATAGATGACCTCTGCACTCGATAAAATCGCTTTGCGGCGAATATAATTTCTACTCATTTCAACGCCTCGCTTACTGACAACATCAACATTACGCCCAAAAATTTTTTGCAGTTCGTCTTGCATTTTGGAAATGTCGAATAATGTTCTTCTTGTTTCCGGAGCAAATGTAACGAGAGCATCCACATCGCTGTTTATACTAAAATCTTCACGAAGAACTGAACCGAATAACGCAAACTCTGTAATGTTCCATCGCTTACAAAATTCAGAAATTTTTTCTTGGGGGATTATTATGTTATTGATTCTCATAAAAAATTTTTTCCTTGTTATGTTATTCAAATTTGTTTCAACGTTTTGATATTGCAAACTGCACCATCAAAAATTATTTCTTTCCTCCACACAGCATTTCAAACCACGAACGCTTCACCACGCGATACGATGAGCTGTTCGCTTGCTGATATTCCCACGAGTGATGCATCGGAAAAATAAATCCTTTGCTCAAAAATGCATCGTTGATGACACTCAAATCTTTTTCTTCCATAGAGATTTTTTTTTCTTTCATCAATTCCAAAACATTCTGCCAACGACTACGAAACAACA
>Ga0233424_10000641_pt1 | contig 40925 bp, 38 predicted proteins | sample Watercolumn_Towu_FD_181011 | JGI IMG/M metagenome (GOLD analysis project Ga0233424, IMG submission 181011) | Freshwater microbial communities from Lake Towuti, South Sulawesi, Indonesia - Watercolumn_Towuti2014_125_MG | ecosystem: Environmental > Aquatic > Freshwater > Lake | place: Indonesia...
CCTCGACCGTCTCGACGTCCTCCGCGTCCGGGTGACGCTCGTCGTTCATGACCGCGAGGATGCGGACGGCCTCGCCCTGCGCGAGGGCCTCGCCGAGTCCGGAGACGGCGGCGACGGTCTCACCGGATGCGGCGGCGGCGACCGCCGTGGCGCCACCGTCGTAGGGGACCGGGGTGAAGTCGGCGTCCGTGGCCTTGCCGAGGCCGAGGGTGGCGGCCTCCCAGATCGAGCCGGCGCCGGAGTTCGCGACCGTGACCGCGCCGGACTTCGCCTGGGTCACGAGGTCGTCGAGGGTCTCGATGCCGCTGTTGGCGCCCACCGTGATGACGCCGGGGGCGAGCATGATCTGCCCGAGCAGGTCGAAGTCGTCGGGCAGCACGTCGGCGCTCTGGGTCGTGTTGAGCATCGCGATCTCGACCGGGGCGAACCCGATGACGTAGCCGTCCGGATCCTGCGAGCCGACGTACTCCATCGCGAGCGCTCCCGCGGCTCCGGGCATGTTCTCCGGGATCACGCTGACGCCGAGGATCTTCTCGAGTTCGGTGGCGAGCGCGCGGGACGACAGGTCGGAGCCGCCACCGGGGTTGGCTTGGATGATCAACCGGATGTCGTCCTCGGGATAGGTCGAGGCGGCCCCCTCGCTCTCGTCGACCTTCGTGCAGGCCGACAGCACCAGAGCGGTGGCGGCGAGGGCGGCGAAGGCAGCGGCCGCCCGAGTGATGCGCATGCGGGGCATCTTTGCTCCTCTACGTGGGTCGACCGTGTTGTCGACACCGCGAGGCTACCAGTGTTGACTGTTAACAGTCAACACTGTGGCCGAGTCACCGCACGCGACACACGGCCAGGAGGTGCGGGCTCAGCTCCCGGATTCCGGGAACGGTGCTCCCGGCTCGCGCCAGCTGGAGGGCCGCCTGCGTGAGCGCCGCCTCCTCCACGGGCATCCCCTCCAGCAACAGCCCGCCGGGCCCTTCGACGCCATGGACCTCCAGAACGTCGAGTCCGGCGGAGACGGCCTCCTCGGCGAGCGACTCCGCCGTATGGAAGTGCCCCGCCGGGAACCGACCCCGCGAGGAGGGAGTCCCGTGTTCCAGCAGGGCGCCGTGTTCGTCGTCGAGGTGGAGGTCGGTCACGCCGAGCGCGAGCTGACCGAATCCGACGAACCGCGAGAGGCCTGCCACGAACACCCAGCCGCCGGATCGCACCACCCGTGCGGCCTCGCCGAGCGCCTGGAGACGCTCCGCGCGATCGGCCAGGTGGTACAGCGGACCGAGGAGAAGGGCGGCATCGAAGCTGTCCGCGGCGAACGGCAGCGAGCGCGCGTCGCCCACGCGGGCGTCCACACCTCGCTCCGCCGCACTCCGGACATGGCCCCGCACCGGGTCGACGAGGGTGACCCGATGTCCGCGGTCGAGAAGCGAGCGCGCATGGACGCCCGCCCCGCCTCCGACATCGATCACGCGACCCTCGGCGAGGTGCTCCGCGATCAGCTCCTGGATGCGCTGGTGCTCGAGCGGTCCCTGCGCCGACCGGGTCGTCAACCGCACCGATTCGTCGAACCGCTCCTCGTAGTAGTCGCGGATCCGCTCGTCGAGCTCGCGCTGGTCCATGGTCGGCCTCCGATCGGTAGGCCTCCATCATCCACGCCCGTCCGCGCGACGCACGGCGCCAGGCGGGGATGTCCGCCTGGCGCCGTCCCTCCGCGTCTGACCGGCTCTAGCCGGCTGTCGCGTTCTCGTACGCCCGCATCGCGGCCTCCTGCGCCTCCTTCAGCGCGTCCGCCGGCGACTTGTCCCCGAGCAGCGCCGCCGTGATGGCGTTGTTGAGCTCGTTCTGGATCTCCTGGCCCGCCGGGGAGGAGCCGAACGACTGCCCGTAGTCCACCACGTCGTAGTAGGTGGAGATGACCTGATCGAAGCCGGCGTTGCCGCTGTCGGTGACGAAGGTCTCGCGGATCGACTGGTCGGCGGACGGCGACCCGGTGAACAGCCCGGTGTTGATCCCGCCGTCGGTCTTCAGGGTCTCGGCACGTGCCTCGCCCGCCGCATTCCACGCGTCGTCGGAGGTGAGGTTCACCATCCACGCGCACGCCGCCGCGGGGTTCTCCGCTCCGGCCGGGATCACGAACGCGGTGCCGGAGGCGACAGAGAACGGCTCGCCGTCGGCGTTCCGGAACGGCACGGCCTCGAGGTCGATCTGGTCGGCGTAGGGGCTCAGCACGTTCGGATACCACTGTGCGTTCACCTGCGCGCCCACCTGCTGGGCGACGAACTGGTTCTGATCGCCGAAGGCGTCGAACGAGTCGGTGAAGCTCTTGACGGCAGCGAAGCCGCCCTGCGCGTCGGTGATCTGCTTGAGCATCTCGATGCCGGCCACGTTGCTGGAGTCGTCCAGGGTGGGCGCCCCCTTCTCATCGTTGAGCTGGCCGCCCATGCCGAGGATCCACAGCCCGGCCTGACCGGTCGCGACCGGATCGAACCCGAGCCGCGTGGGTACGCCGCCGGACTCCTGGTACATCTTCTCGATCGCGCCGAGCAGCACGTCGGGCTTCGAGGTGTCGATCTCGTCCGCCGTCACCCCCGCCTCGTCGAGCACGGCCTTGTTCAGCAGGATCGCCGGCGGCTGGTAGAACTGCGGCACCGCCCACACCGCGTCGTCGTAGGTGACGTCGTCGACGACGAAGGGGTACCAGTGGTCGCGCGGCGAGACGTCCTGGGCCGCGAAGCATTCGTCGAGCGGCATGATGAGGTCCTGCGCGGCATACGTGGTCACGTACCGGCGATCCATCTGCACCACGTCGGGTACGTCGCCGCTCGCGATGCGGGTGGTGAACTTCTGTGCGTCGAAGGCCGTCGCGTCGAGGTCGACCTCGACGTCCTTCAGCTGCTCGGCGGCGTAGTCCATGCGCGAGGTGCCAACGTCGTCGGCGTTCTCGAAGCCCCACGCCTTCAGCGTGCCGCTCGGCTCCGCCCCGAAGTCGGCGTCGGCCGCCTGGTCGTCTCCCCCTCCCCCGCCGCACCCGGCGAGGACGAGGACGGATGCCGCGGCGACCGCGGTGATTCCCAGCATGCGTGTGCGCATGACTGCTCCTTTCGATCTGTGGTTCGTCATCCCTTACGCCCCTGGGTCGCGACGCCCTCGATGAAGGCGCGCTGCCCGAAGGCGAAGAGGATGAGCATCGGGAGGGTCACCAGGAGGGAGGCGACCATGACGTACTGGTAGTCGCCATGACCGCCCGCCGTGGGGCTGTACTTGGTCATGGCGTACGCGATGCCGAGCGGCGCGGTGAACTCGTCCACCGACCCGGCGTTGAGGTAGATGAGGGCGGCCTGGAGGTTATTCCAGCTCGCCTGGAACTCGAACAGGAACACGATGACGAACGACGGGATCGACAGCGGCATCGCGATCCGCCAGAAGAGGCCCCAGGCGCTGGCCCCGTCGAGCCGCGCCGCCTCGAACAGCTCCCGCGGCAGGCCGAGGAAGAACTGCCGCTGCAAGAAGATGTAGAAGGCCGATCCGAAGAGGTTCATCCCCCACAGCGGCACCCAGGTGCCGAGGAGTCCGGTCTCCTTCCAGATGAGGTAGATCGGGATCATCGTCACCGCGCCGGGAAGCATCATCGTCGCGAGCACGAGGCCGAACAGCAGGCCGCGCCCCGGGAAGCGGAAGTAGGCGAACCCGAACGCCACGATCGAGCTGGAGATCGCGACAGCACCGGCGGCGAGCAGCGCGATGGCGATGCTGTTGCCCATCCAGTTCAGCAACGGGAGTTGATTCCACACCTCCACGTAGTTCTCCGGCACGAAGGTCTTCGGGATGAGGGCGTTGTCGAACACCTCCCCTCGTGGCTTGAAGCTCGCCGCGAGGAGCCACGCGAAGGGGTGCAGGAACAGCAGCGCGAACAGCACGAGGATGACGTTCAGCACGATTCGGGCGATGAGGCTCTTCGGCTGCCGCAGCTGCCGTCGCCAGCGCGAACGGGTGGCGACGGTGGTCGTGAACGTGCCAGGGGACTTCTCGGGCTCCGCCTCGACGGGGACCTGACGCAGGGTCTGGGACATCAGCGGTCTCCCTCGTAGTAGACGAAGCGGTTGCCGACCTTCACCTGGATGAGCGTGATGATCATGATGATGACGAAGAGCAGCCACGCCATCGCCGCCGCGAAGCCGAAGTTGAACTGCCGGAAGGCCTGCTGGAACAGGTAGATCGCGTAGAAGAGGGATGCCTCCGGTGACGAATTGCTCTGATCCCGCCAGAACAGCAGGTACGCCTGGTCGAAGATCTGGAACGCGGCGATCGACAGCACGATGACGTTGAAGAACATGGCCCCCGAGATCATCGGGAGGGTGATCGAGAAGAACTTCCTGATCGGTCCCGCCCCGTCGAGCGAGGCCACCTCGTACAGCTCGACGGGCACGTTCTTCAGCGCCGCGAGGAAGATCACCATGGTCCCCGCGACGGTCCACAGCGTCATGATCACGATGCTCGGCTTGACCCATGCGGGGTCGACGAGCCACTGCGGCCCCTGGATGCCGAACACCCGGAGGAACTGGTTGATCGCCCCGGAGTTGCCGTTCAGGAGGAGGAAGAACACCGCGGCGGTCGCGACGGCCGGCGTCATCTTCGGCAGGTAGTAGAGCACCCGGAAGGCACCCGCACCCCGTCCGACGCGGTTGAGCAGCAGGGCGAGGATCAGCGCGAACACGATCTCCAGCGGCACCGCCATCACCACGTAGAACAGCGTGTTCGCGAGCGAGACGCCCACCCGCGGGTCCTCGAAGAGGTTGGCGTAGTTGTCGATGCCGACCGGGCGGGCGCTGTTCGTGGCGAGGTTGTAGCTGCTGAACGAGATGTACAGGCTGTAGACCATCGCGCCGGCCGTGAAGATGAGGAATCCGATGAGCCAGGGCGAGATGAAGAGATAGCCGGCGAGGGCCTCCCGGCGGTTGTACCGGTCCCGCTGGCGGGTCTTGAGCGGCATCCACCTGCCTCCTTTCCGAGGACGTGCAGACACGACACTCCCGTCCTGGCGCGATGCTAGATCCGGAGAAGCGGTTCTCCGCGGGGCTTGCGCAGAACCGTTTCCTGTGGTTCACCTGAATGCCGCGTGGGCGCCCTGGTGCCCCGGCTGCGGTTCCTCCCTAGGATGAGGGGAATAAACACGGAGGAGGGCCGGGGGAATGTTCGACGAGCGACGGCGACAGGCAGCGCTCGAGGAACTGGGGATCCTTGACACACCACCCGATGAGCGGGTGGATCGGGTGGCACGACTGGCGAAGGAGATGTTCGGCGTGCCGATGGTCAGCGTCTCGCTGATCGACCGCGACCGACAGTGGCGCAAATCGCAGATCGGCCTCGGGGGGAACGAGGCACCGCGCCAGGACTCGTTCTGCGACTACACCGTGTCGCAGGACCGGACCGTGGTGGTGGAGGACGCGAGCACCACCGACCTCTTCGCCGAGAACCCGTTCGTGACCGGCGATCCGCACCTCCGCTTCTATGCGGCCCATCCGCTGCACGCGCCGGGCGGCGAGCCGGTCGGGACGCTGTGCGTGCTCGACACGGAGCCGCACACCTTCACCGACGCCCAGCAGGACCTCCTGCGCGACCTCGCGTTCTGGGTGCAGACGGAGCTGGCACAGGACGCGGACATCGACCATGCCGCCGTGGTGCAGCGGGCGCTGCGCCCGCGGGTGCATCCGGAGATCGAGGGCTACACGATCGCCGCCGGCGCCGCCCCACGCGGCATGCTCGCCGGCGACTACTACGACTTCTCGCGACACGGCGACGCCCTGCGCGTGACGCTGGCTGACGCGATGGGCAAGGGCACGGGACCGGCGCTGGTCGCGGCCACGGTGCGCGCCTCCCTGCGGACGGCGCCGGAGCGCTCGCTGTCCGACGCCGTGATCGAGGTGGACCGCCTGCTCGAGGACGATCTCGCTGACACGTCGATGTTCGTCACGGCCGTCGTCGCCGAGCTGCGGCCGGAGACGGGAGACCTCGAGGTCATCGACGCCGGTCACAGCCTCGCTTTCGTCGTCCGGGCGGACGGGTCGTGGACGCCGCTGCGCTCCACGAACCTGCCGCTGGGCATGGGGATGGGCCTGGCCGACCCCCGCGTCCCGGTGACCACCCGTCTGGAACCGGGCGACGCGTTCATCTGCTGCAGCGATGGACTCCTCGACGTGCTCGACCCGGACGACCCGTTCGGCCACGTCGAGCGCGTCCTCGCGGAGATGGGCCCCGGCGGCGCTGTCGGCGAGGCGCTGCGGCTCGCGAACGATGACCGCGCCACCGACGACATCACCGTCGTGGTGGTGCGGAGGGACGCATGACCGCGCGGTTCGCGACGATCCGCGTCCTCGCCCTCCTCTCGGTCCTGCTGGGCGTGAACTACGTCGCCTGGCGATGGCTGGAGTCGGTGAACTGGTCGGCCTGGTGGATCGCGGTGCCGCTCGTGATCGCCGAGACCTACAGCCTCATCGACACCTTCCTGTTCTGCCTCACGATGTGGCGCGCGAAGGAGCGTCCGGCGCCGGTATCGCCGCCGCAGGGCACCGTCGACGTGTTCATCACGACCTACGACGAGCCGATCGAGCTCGTCATGACGACGGCCAGGGCGGCGAAGCGGATCGCCTATCCGCACTCCACCTGGATCCTCGACGACGGCTCCCGCCCCGAGCTCGAGGCCGAGGCCCGGGCCGCGGGCGTCGGTTACCTCACCCGCTCCGAGGACTGGACCGGCAAGCCCCGGCATGCCAAGGCGGGCAACCTCAACAGCGCGCTCTTCCAGACCGACGGCGAGTTCCTCCTCATCCTCGACGCCGACCAGGTGCCCGACCCGCTGATCCTGCACCGCACGCTCGGCTACTTCGCGGATGACCCGGAGGTCGCCCTCGTGCAGACGCCGCAGTGGTTCGTGAACGTCGACGAGGCCGATCCGCTCGGCAGCCAGGCGCCGCTGTTCTACGGGCCGATCCAGCAGGGGAAGGACGGCTGGAATGCGGCCTTCTTCTGCGGGTCGAACGCCGTGCTCCGCCGCGAGGCGCTCATGCAGCTCGGCATCGTGGGCTACGTGCGGAACGTCACCGACTCCGCCGCGCGGGCGCTCAAGACCTCCGAGGTGCTGATCGCCCGCGAGGCCGAGGCCGCGACCGACCCCGCGCTCGCCACCGAGCTCGGGGCGCTCCGCATCGCGATCGCCCGCGGGCGGAAGGAGCTCGCCGGCGGCGACTCCGTCGCCGAGGTCGCCGCGCGCGTGGGGGAAGCTGTCGACAACGCCTCCCGGATCCTCGTGGCGCACGACTTGGAGGGCATCCGTGCCGACCTCGCGGTGATCGAGTCCCTGCCGGTGCAGCACGACGCGGAACTCGGGCAGGTGATCGTGGACGAGGCCGGGCTCGACGCTCTGGCCGCCTCCGACCTCTCCCCCCTCACCGCCGTCGAGGCCGTCCGCGGACTGCTCAACGCGCTCCGCCTCGACCGGGCCGATGAGGCGCAGCCCATCCTCCCGCTCGCCACGATCTCGGTGACGGAGGACATGGCGACGGCGATGCAGCTGCACGCCCTCGGCTGGAAGAGCGTCTACCACCACGAGATCCTGGCGCACGGCCTCGCCCCGGAAGACCTCCGGACGATGCTCACGCAGCGGCTGCGGTGGGCGCAGGGGACGCTGCAGGTGATGCTGCGCGACAACCCCCTGGCCAAGCGCGGACTCTCGGTGGGGCAGCGCCTCATGTACTTCGCGACGATGTGGAGCTACCTCTCCGGCTTCGCCGCGATCGTCTACCTCGCGGCGCCGGTGATCTACCTCGTGTTCGGGGTGCTCCCCGTCACCGCCTGGTCGGTCGACTTCTTCGTGCGGTTCCTGCCGTACTTCCTCGTCAACCAGGCGCTGTTCCTCGTGGTCGCGAAGGGGGTGAAGACCTGGCGAGGCCAGCAATACTCGCTCGCACTGTTCCCCGTGTGGATCCGCGCGTGCTGGACGGCCTTCGCCAACGTGGCGCTCGGCCGGCCGCTGTCCTTCGCCGTGACGCGGAAGGACGGCCGAGACCCGCGCGGCGTCCCGTGGCGCGAGATCTGGCCGCAGCTGACCGCGATGGTCGTGCTCGTGATCTCCCTCGTCATCGGGGTCGCCCGGGTCATCGTCGGCACCGGCGACGGCACCGGCACCCTCGTCAACACCGCCTGGGTCCTGTACGACCTGGTCGTCCTCAGCGTCATCATCCAGGCGGCGCGCTATCGCGGTCCCGCCGCACAGGTCCTCGAGAAGGAGTCGAATGAACGTCAGCACTGACACCAGGGACGGCTACGCCGTCGTCGCGATCACGGGGCGCCTGACCGCCTCGGGCGCGCCGTTGCTGCGCAACGCGGTGAGCGACCTCGTCGCCGCCGGGCAGCCGCGCATCGCGATCGACCTCAGCGGCACCGAGTTCGTCGACTCCTCGGGCCTCGGCGCCCTGGTGGGCGGCCTCAAGAGCGCCCGGGTGGCCGGGGGCGATCTGCGCATCGCCGCGGTCCCCGAGGCCGTGCGCACCGTCCTCCACCTCACCAACCTGGATCGCGTGCTCCGCGACTACCCGACGCCGGAATCGGCGTTCGATGGACGCTGACACCCGGGCCTTCCACATCGACGGGCCCGCCGGGCTCGCCCTCGTCGACCGCGCCCTCGACGAGCTCGACCGACTCTGGACTCAGGCTCCGGAGGTACCGGCGCAGGACCAGGTGCTGTTCACCCTGGCGTTGAGCGAGGTCACGACCAACGTCGCGCAGCACAACGAGCACGCGGACGTCGTCCTGAGCATCGACGTCCGCGTGACGGCGGAGGAGCTGCGCGCCTACATCCGCGACACCGCCCCGCCGGCACCGATCGACTGGGACGCGGTGACGATGCCGGGCGAGGAGGCGGAGAGCGGACGCGGACTCGCGCTGTCGCAGGCGGCGCTCGACGAGTTCACCCACACGGTCACCGATCTCGGCAACACCTGGGTGCTCGTCCGGCGCGTGGATCCCGCGCGCGACGCGGGCGGCTGACCCGTCAGGCGAGCCAGGCCGGCGCGCGCCCGCGCAGGGCGGCGGCGTCGATGGAGTAGCGCCCCGCCCCCGTGAGCGCGAGCGCGAGAGCCGCGGCGCCGAGCACGGCGACGAACTCGTAGCCGCCGGCCGTCACCCACAGGCCCGCGGGCAGGTGCACGAGCACGAGGGCGACCAGCATGTCGACGGCGAGGAGGATGCCGACCGGACGCGTCAGCAGTCCGAGGATCAGCAGGATCCCGCCGACGAGTTCGAGGAAGGCCACGACGGGCGCGGCGATCTCGGCGAGCGGGACCCCCATGCCGGCGAAGCTGCCGATGGTCCCGGGGATCGTGAACTCGAAGATCTTCTGGGCGCCGTGGGCGGCGAAGATCGCGCCGACGACGATGCGCAGGACGAGGAGTCCGAGCGACGAGGCGGAGGAGGCGGAGGCTGTGGTGTTCGTCATGAGGAGGTTCTTCCTTCGTGGCAGGACACCCGCGCGGGCGCGGACCAGGGCTCTTGCCCTGGCCCCCACGGTAGGAACCGTTCTTTTCCGTCCGCTGAACGCCTCGGGTTCGCGGACGCGGCGACCTCAGCGGGAGCCGACCTCGTGGAGCATCCGCTCCCTGGCGCCGTCGAGGTGAGCCGAGAGCACCGCGGCGGCGTCCTCCGGGGCTCCTGTCCGCATGACGTGGAGCAGTTTCACGTGGTCGTCCGACGACTCGTGCAGGTCTTCGTCGTGGTTGATCGTGACCTCGAGCAGCGCCGTGAACGTGGGGAGGTACTGGTTCCAGGCGCCCTCCAGCCGCGGGTGATCGGCGAGGGCGTAGATCTGGGAGTGGAAGTCGAGGTCGGCCGTGACGAAGGCCGCATGGTCACCGGCGTCCGCGGCCTCGGCCATGCGCTGGACGGCGTCGGCCATCGGCTGCCACCGGTCGTCGTCGTCGACCCGCATCGCCCGCGAGAGGGCGAGTTGCTCCAATGCGCCGCGGAGGCTGTAGAGCTGGTCGACGTCGTCGCTCGTGAGGCCCACGATGTAGACCCCGCGCGGGCGCTGCACCTCGACGAGCTTCTCGAAGCTGAGCTGAGTCAGGGCATCGCGCACGGGACCGCGGCTGACGGCGAACTCCTCGGCGAGGGCCTCTTCGGTGAGGCGAGCCCCCGGTGCGAGCTCCCCTCGGACGATGCGCTGGCGCAGCACGCGCGCGACCTGCGCTCCGAGCGACTCCCCGCGCGTGACGGTCTGCGTCATGGTGACCTCCTGTTAACAGTTGACAGGATACACACCGGGGTACGCGGTCAGGCTCCGGAGCGCGGACTCCAGAGCACGAGCTCGGTCGAACGGCGGATGCGGCGACCGGTGGGCATGGGCACGACCCCCGCAGCTCCGGCGGCGAACACCCGCACGCCGGGACGGTTCTCGCGCTCGGCGCGGAGAGCGCTCTCGAGCGCGATGACACGGTCGCGCAGCATCCGGTTCTCGTCCTCCAGGTCGAGGAGCCGGGCGATCGCGGGGAGACTGACCCCTTCGGAGGAGAGCTGGGCGACCTCGCGCAGCTGCTCGATGTTGCGGTGAGAATAACGACGGGAGCCGCCGGGCGTCCGTCCCGGCACCACGAGGCCGATCCGGTCGTACTGACGGAGGGTCTGGGGGTGCAGGCCGGAGAGCTTGGCGGCTGCGGCGATCGCGAAGACCGGGGTGTCCGCGTCCATCACGCCTTCCTTCCTGATTTCACGTCAGGCCGCCGCGCCAGGTCAGGCAACTCCCTTCCGGAAGCGCCTGACCCGACGCGAAAGCCTGTGCTCGTCAACGGCGGGCTTTCGCCATGAGCTCGGCCCGCGGGTTCTCCTGCGGTTCCAGCTCCTGGAACCTCTCGAGAGCCTCGCGCGCCGCGTCGTCGAGGTGCGTCGGAACCGCGACCTGGAGCTCGGCGAGCAGGTCACCGGTCCCCTTCGCGGTCGCGACACCCCGACCCTTGACGCGGAGCACGCGACCCGACGGGGTCCCGGGGGCCACACGCAGCTTCACCACGTCGCCGCCGAGCGTCGGGACCTCGATGGTCGCGCCCAGCGTCGCCTCGGTGAAGGTCACCGGGACCACGAGGCGGAGGTTGAGGCCGTCCCGCGTGAAGACCGGGTGCGGACGCACCGTGATCTGCACCACGATGTCTCCGCTCTCCCCACCGTCCGGCGAGGGGCGACCACGGCCGCGCAGCCGGATCTTCTGCCCGTCGGCGACGCCTGCGGGGATCTTCACCTTGAACGGCTTGCCGTCCTCGCCCTGCAGCGTGATGGTCTCGCCCTGCACGGCGGTGCTGAAGTCCAGCGTGGTGCGTGCTGTGACGTCGGCGCCGCGCTGCGGACCACCGAAGCCACGGAAGCCGCCGCTCGGCTGCCCGAACCGGCCACCGCCGAACGAGCTGCCCTGGCCCTGGTTGAACATCGCGAAGATGTCCTCGAAGTCGGCGGTCTGGCCGCGCCCCTGCTGTCCGAACCGGCTGAAGACGTCTTCGAACCCGCCGGCGCCCGAGCCGCTCGCCGTGAAGCGAGCGCCCGAACCCATGGCGCGGATCTCGTCGTACTCCTTGCGCTGCTCGGCGTCGGAGAGCACCGAGTAGGCCTCGCTGATCTCCTTGAACTTGGCCTCGGCCTTCGCATCGCCCTGATTGGAGTCGGGGTGATACTTGCGCGCGAGCTTGCGGTACGTCTTCTTCAGGTCAGCGTCGCTGACGTCCTTCGAGACCCCGAGGGTCTTGTAGAAATCCTTGTCGAACCAATCCTGGCTGGCCATCGATCACCTACTCCGCAGGGACGGCGACGACGACCTTCGCAGGACGCAGCTCGACCTCGCCGAGGCGGTAGCCCACCTCGACGACCTCGAGCACCGTGGTCTTCGAGGTGCCGGGGGTCGGCTGCTGGAAGATCGCCTCGTGACGCTGGGGGTCGAACTCCTCGCCCTTCTCGCCGTAGGCGACCACGCCGAGGCGCTCCACGACTGCGCGCACCTTCTCGGCGATCACGGCGAAGGGGCTGCCCTCGACCAGATCACCGTGCTGCTCGGCGCGGGCCAGGTCGTCGAGCACGGGGATGAGGCCCTTGGCGGCCTCGCCCTTCGCGCGCTCGATCTCGATCTGGCGCTGCTCCTCGGTGCGGCGGCGGTAGTTCGCGTACTCGGCCTGCAGGCGCTTGAGGTCGGTCAGCAGGGCGTTCTCGGCGTCGGCGATCGCGGCGTCGCCCGCGGCGGCATCCGCCGTCTGCGCGGCACCGAGGATGTCCTCGACCGTCAGCCCTTCCTCCGCCTCGGCAGCCGCGTCGACCGGGGTCTCGTCGGAGCCCTCGGCGGCCTTCGCCTCGCGGGAGTCCTGGTTCTGCGGCACGGGGCCGGATGCCTGAGCATCCGACCCCTCCGGAACCTCGTTCTCGTCGAAGTTCTTGTCCGTCATGATTACTTCTTCTCGTCCTCGTCGTCGACGACCTCGGCGTCGATGACGTCCTCGTCGGAGGAGGGGGCGTCACCGGTCGGGGTCTCGCCCTCTGCCGAAGCGCCGGCGGCGTCCGCCTGCGAGGAGGCGTAGATCGCCTCGCCGAGCTTCGACTGGGACTGGTTGAGCTTCTCGAACGCGGTCTTCACGGCCTCGTCGTCGTCGCCGGCCAGTGCCGTCTTGAGCGCATCGACGTCGGCCTTGACCTCGGTCTTCACGTCGTCAGGGAGCTTGTCCTCGTTCTCGGAGATGAGCTTCTCGATGGAGTAGGCGAGGGTCTCGGCCTGGTTGCGGGTCTCCGCAGCCTCACGGCGCGCCTTGTCCTCGGCGGCGTGCTCCTCGGCCTCGCGCACCATGCGCTCGATGTCCTCCTTCGACAGCGACGAACCGCCGGAGATGACGATCGACTTCTCGGTGCCGGTGCCCTTGTCCTTCGCGGACACGTGGACGATGCCGTTGGCGTCGATGTCGAAGGTGACCTCGATCTGCGGGATGCCACGGGGCGCCGGCGCGATGCCGGTCAGCTCGAACGTGCCGAGCGGCTTGTTGTCGCGCGTGAAGTCACGCTCGCCCTGGAAGACCTGGATCGCGACGGACGGCTGGTTGTCGTCGGCCGTGGTGAAGGTCTCGCTCCGCTTGGTCGGGATGGCCGTGTTGCGCTCGATGAGCTTGGTCATCATGCCGCCCTTGGTCTCGATGCCCAGGGAGAGCGGGGTGACGTCGATCAGCAGGACGTCCTTGCGCTCGCCCTTGAGGACACCGGCCTGCAGCGCGGCGCCGACGGCGACGACCTCGTCCGGGTTCACACCCTTGTTGGCTTCCTTGCCGGTCTCGCGCTTGACGAGCTCGGCGACGGCGGGCATACGGGTCGAACCACCCACGAGGACGATGTGGTCGATGTCGGACACCTTGATGCCGGCCTCGCGGATGACGTCCTCGAAGGGCTTCTTGGTGCGGTCGAGCAGGTCCTTCGTGAGGTCCTCGAACTTGGCGCGGGTCACGGTCTCGGAGAGCGAGACGGGGCCCGAGTCGGTCAGCGACAGGTAGGGCAGGTTGATGCTCGTGGACGTGGAGCTGGAGAGCTCCTTCTTCGCCTGCTCCGCAGCCTCCTTCAGGCGCTGCAGGGCGATCTTGTCACCCGAGACGTCGACGCCCGTGGTCTCCTTGAACTGCTTGATCAGGTAGTCGACGAGACGCTGGTCCCAGTCGTCTCCACCGAGACGGTTGTCACCGGCGGTGGCGCGCACCTGGATCGTGGAGAAGTCGTCGTCCTTGCCCACCTCGAGGAGGGAGACGTCGAACGTTCCGCCACCGAGGTCGAAGACGAGGATGAGCTCGTCCTCCTTGCCCTTGTCGAGGCCGTAGGCCAGGGCAGCCGCGGTCGGCTCGTTGATGATGCGGAGCACGTTGAGGCCCGCGATCTCACCGGCCTCCTTGGTGGCCTGACGCTCGGCGTCGTTGAAGTACGCCGGAACCGTGATGACGGCGTCAGTCACGGTGTCGCCGAGGTAGGACTCGGCGTCGCGCTTGAGCTTCTGGAGGATGCGCGCGGAGATCTCCTGCGGCGTCCACTTCTTGCCGTCGACGTCGAAGCTCCAGTCGGTGCCCATGTGGCGCTTGACCGAGGCGATCGTCCGGTCGACGTTGGTGACGGCCTGGCGCTTCGCGGTCTCACCGACGAGCACCTCCCCGTCCTTGGTGAAGGCGACGACCGAAGGGGTCGTGCGGAAGCCCTCGGCGTTGGCGATGACCTTGGGCTCGCCACCCTCGAGGACGCTGACGACGGAGTTGGTGGTTCCGAGGTCGATACCGACAGCACGTGCCATGTGTTCTCTCCTTTGTTGGGAAGTCTGTAGTGGTCTGGAAACCTGCGGCGATCAGGGAAACCTGAGTCGCGATGGCTCAAGTGTACGCCGAGCCCCGAAGGCTGTCAAATGAACTTGATATGAACAGGCTCAAGTTTTCCGGCCGGGCGGTCAGATGTCCGCGAGCCGCCATGCTTGACTCTCACACGGTGTCAGACGGGAGAACAGAGACATGTTGTCCATCGGAGCGTTCGCGCAGATCGGTCAGGTGACCCACCGGATGCTCCGGCACTGGGACACGGCCGGGCTGCTCGTGCCCGCCCACGTGGACGAGTTCACCGGCTACCGGTCGTACGACCCCTCGCAGCTCGAGCGGCTGCACCGGATCGTCACCCTGAGGCAGCTCGGATTCGGCCTCGACGCCATCTCGTCGATCCTCGCGGAGGGCGTCGACGCCGACCGGATCGCGGCGCTGCTGCGCATCCGGCGCGCCGAGGTGGAGCAGGAGCACCGGCTCGCCGCCGCGCGACTCGTCGATGTGGAGCGGCGCCTCCACCTCATCGAGAAGGAGAAGCACATGTCGCAGATCGAGATCGTCCAGAAGCCCCTCCCCGCCGTGCGCCTGGCGGCCGTGCGCACCGTCGTCGCCGAGCAGCCGGCGGTCGCCGAGGTCGTCGGCCCCTCCTTCGATGCCGTGGCCGAGGTCATCGGCGACGAATGCGGCGCCCTCACCACCCCGATCGCCCAGTACCGGACGCTGCCGGACGGGATGGAGGTCATCGCCGGATACTCCTACTCCGGCCCCGCCGCCGACGCGATCGAGATCATCGAACTCCCCGCCGAGGAGGACGCCGTCTGCGGGGTGCACCTCGGCTCGATGGAGCGGATCGCGGAGAGCTGGCACGCCATCCACACCGAGGTGGTCGCGCGCGGCCTCGTGCACGCCGGGCCGTGTCGGGAGCTCTACGTCCGCGCCGTCGGGGACGACCAGTCGGACTGGGTCACCGAACTCCAGCAGCCCGTCGCGCGGCGCTGACGCGGAGGCCGCGCAGACGGGGCGACGCGGCGATCACTTGCCCCCGGGCGGGCCGACCAGCAGCAGGATCACGTACAGCGCGACGATGCCCACGACCAGCAGCACCGCGAGCACCCAGGGGCGGCGGAGGAACCAGCGCATCAGGCGGTCGTACCAGCGGCGGTCACGCGGGTCGTCGGTCGCGTCGAGGCGCCAGTCGCCCTGGAGATGACCCGTGCGGTGCAGCCAGATCTCCATCGGGATGGTCGCGTACGGCACGACGGCGCTGAGGACCGCCAGCACACCGACGCCCGGATGCCACCGCTGGTTGAGCGCGACGAGGACGGCGGTCGCGGCGTAGGCGAGGAATACGAACCCGTGGATACCGCCGCCGACCGTCACCACGACTCCCGGGGCACCGACGGCGCGGGCGATGATCGCGGCGATGAGGAGGGTCCAGGTGATCGCCTCCGCGATCGCGAGGACACGGTACAGGCGGCCAGGGGTGCGGAACACGGAACTCCTCGGGTGGGGTACCCCTCCAGCGTATCCCGCTTCGAATCGCCCACTTTGCCCCATCCGCCGCCGAAATGGAGCAAGGTGAGCGATTCGAAGGGGAATAGGGGGACGGCAGCCGACGTTGCCGAAGGCATGGTGACGGTGGACGCGGATGCGCTGTCCGCTGTGCTCGGCACGGTGGACCTGCGCGTGGGGATCGCCCGCCGGGTGCGGCTGACCTCGGGAGGACTCCTCCCGCTGCCGCCCGGTCGCATCACCCTCGTCTACATCGCCGACGGCGCCGTGCACGGGCATCCGCCTCTGGGCACGGGGTGCCGCCTCGACGTGGACCGTGCCTCGCAGCAGCTCACGGTCGAAGAGCCAGGACACCGCGATCGACTCGTGTCCGGCGACGCCTTCCTGCTGCTCCGCGGTGACACCTTCGCACTGGAGGCCGATGCCGACACCACGCTCCTCGTCGTCGACATCGAGCTCGCGGACACCGCCTCTCCCCTCCCCGCGCTCCTGCCACCCTTCCTCACGGTGACCGGATTCGACGCGCTGGAGCCGGCCGCCGCCGCCCTGGCCGAGAACATGGGCGTTGTCGACGAGGCCGCGTGCCCGGTGCGCCAGGGCGACCCGCTGATCTGCCGGATGATGGCGACCACCGTGCTGCTCTCGGTCATCAGGGCCTGGGCGGCGAACGGGTGTGCACCCGCGGGGTGGCCCTCGTTGTCGAAGGACCCCTTCCTCGACCGCGTGGTGGACGCCATCCACGAGCAGCCGGGACGGGACTGGACCGTCGAGCGCCTGGCCGCCGTCGGGGCCATGTCGCGCTCGGCCTTCGCGGAGCGGTTCCGTCTCACCGTGGGTCGCTCCCCGGCCGACTATGTGACCGAGGTGCGGATCGACGCCGCGAAGCGGATGCTCCAGGCGGGGCAGTCCGTCTCGAGCGTCTCGCGCGAGCTCGGCTATGCCTCGGACGAGGGCTTCAGTCGTGCCTTCCGCCGCCGGACGGGCATGACCCCGTCCTCCTGGCGCGCCTCGCACTCCCTCGTCCCCGCCTGATCCCACGACCTCGCCCCAGCCTGGGCGGGCATGGCTTCGGAGCCACAGGACGACACGCCGGCCCCGGGCCCGCGGGGACGGCGTGTCTTCGGCCTGCTCCGAAATCGTGCCCGGGCGAGCCCGGGAGTCAGGGGCGGGAGCTGCGGCGGTTCGAGAGGCCGAAGAGCACGGCACCGGCGAGGAGCGAGACCGCACCGATGATGTAGACGAGCTCGACGCTCAGGGTGTCGACGAGGAGTCCGCCCACGCCGGCCGCGAGCGTGATCGCGCCCTGGAACCCGACGACCACGAGGCTCCCCCCGGCTTCCAGGCGGTCCGGCATGCGGTGGCCCACCCAGGTGTTCACGACGATCAGCCAGGACGAGAAGAAGAAGCCCCAGAGGAGCACGACTGCGCCGATGCCGATGACCGATCCGGAGAAGAGCACCATCGACAACACGGCGGCCGAGATCACCAGCGGCGCGAACACCGCGAAGAAGGCGAAGGAGCGGTCAATCACCAGGCCGATGGAGAGGTTGCCGAGGAGGCCGCCCACGCCGAACAGCGCCAGCAGCACGACGATCGTCGACGCATCCACGTCCGGGATGCGCTCCAGCGCGAGGCGGACGTAGGTGTAGGCGAGGAAGTGCCCGAGCACGACGAGCACGTGTCCGACCATCCCGAGGCCGATGCCCGGACGCCGCACCGTGTCGACGAGCAGACGCAGGCTCGACGCCCGCTCGGCCGGGACGGTCGGCAGCGCCCACCGCAGGGCCACGGCCAGCACCACCATGAGCACTCCCGCGATCGCGAACACGGCGCGCCAGTCGACGACCTCGCTCAGCATGACTCCGAGCGGGACGCCGGCGACGGTGGCGAGCGAGACGCCGGCGGAGGTGAACATCACCCCGCGACCGAGGTGCTCCGGCCCAGCGAGCCGCGCGGCGACCGTGATCGACATCGTCCAGTAGGCGCTGATCGCGGCACCCAGCAGGAACCGCGCCAGCAGCACGACCACGAGGTTCGGCGCGATGGCGACCACGAGGTTCGACACAGCGGCGGCGAGCGCCATCCACACCAGCAGCGACCGGCGGTCCAGCCGGGGGAACACGAGGCCAACGGTCGGGGCGACGAAGAGCCCGACGAGGGCCGTGACCGTGACGGTCTGCCCGGCCTGGCCCGGGGTCACCCCGAGGCCGTCCGCCATCTCGGTGAGCACTCCGTTGGGGAGGAACTCGGCGGTCACCAGCAGGAACCCCATCACCATGAGGGCGATGAGCCCTCCGTAGCGGATGCGGTCGCCGCGGGTGGTCGGCAGGGTCGGGACGGGGGCGGTCGTGGTCATGCTTCCAGACTCGCAACGAGGACGGGTCTGCGCCCGACCGGTCGTCCGCCGCACCCGACCGATCGTCCGCCCCTGGACAACCTCCGTCCGGGCCCCTAGGCTCGACGACGCACCGGGATCCGCCCGGGAAGCCCGAGCGAAGGAGGCGATGAGATGAACGCAGTCGTCGTCGCGCCTTTCGCCGACCACCTTCCCTTCGAGGCCACCCGCTCCTGATCGCCGCGTGGCCTCCCTTCCCGGAGCCACACCGTGACCGAATTCCCCGCTTCCTCGGAAGCCGCGTCCTTCGACGCCACCTCCTTCGACTCCCTCGAGACCGCCCTCTCCTTCGCCGAGGTCGAACCCGGCGCGAACCAGCGCTGGACGACCTGGCCGTCGTCCACCCCCACCGAGCGGGGGCCGGAACCCCGCCCCGCCTGGGTGGTGACCTCCGCCGGCGCCCTGGACACCGAGCTCGGCATCCTGAAGACCGGCAAGGAGGCCGACGTGTTCCTGCTGGAGCGCGCCGTGCCTGACGACCCGATGCAGCGCACCCTCCTCGCCGCCAAGCGCTACCGCGGCATCGAGAACCGGAGCTTCCAGCGCTCCGCCGTCTACACCGAGGGGCGCAGCACGCGGAACACCCGGGATACGCGCGCCCTCGCCAAGAAGACCGCCCACGGACGGGAGGTCGCCGCAGCCCAGTGGTCGCGCGCGGAGTTCGAGGCCCTGTGCCGGATGTGGGAGCGCGGCGCCCCGGTCCCCTATCCCGTGCAGGTCAGCGGCACCGAGGTGCTCATGGAGTTCCTCGGCGACGACCAGGGCATCGCGGCACCGCGGCTCGCCCAGGTGCGCGGATCAAAGGCCGAGATGCAGGAGTACTTCACGCAGGTGGCCGACCTCATGCGGGTCTTCGCCGCCGCGGGCTTCGCGCACGGGGACCTCTCCGCCTACAACCTCCTCGTGCATGAGGGGCGTGTGCGGGTGATCGACCTGCCGCAGATCGTCGACGTGATCGCGAATCCGCAGGGCCTCGACCTCCTGCACCGCGACTGCGTCAACGTGTGCGACTGGTTCGCACGGCGACGGGTGGAGTGCGACGCCGAGGCCCTGTTCGCCGACCTCCTCGGGACCCTGTTCTGACTCCCGGTGTCAGGAGGCGAGTCGGGCGGCGAGAAGGGTCACCAGCTCGTACACGACGTGGCTCGCGGCGATCCCGGTCATCTGGGCGTGATCGTACGCGGGCGACACCTCCACGACGTCGGCGCCGACGATGTCCCGGTCGCGCAGCGCCCGGAGGATGCGCAGCAGCTCGCGGCTCGTGAGCCCTCCGGCCTCGGGGGTCCCGGTGCCGGGCGCGTGCGCGGGGTCGAGCACGTCGATGTCGATCGAGACGTACAGCGGCTTGTCGCCGATGCGGGTGAGGATGCGGTCGATCGCCGCCTCCACCCCGTGCTCCTCGATGTACTCGCTGGAGACGATGGAGAAACCGAGGCGCTCGTCGTCCTCGAGATCCTGCTTCGAGTACAGGGGTCCGCGGGTGCCGACGTGGCAGCTCGCGGTGAGGTCGATCAGCCCCTCCTCGCTCGCGCGGCGGAACGGAGTGCCGTGCGTGATGGGGGCGCCGAAGTAGGTGTCCCAGGTGTCGAGGTGCGCATCGAAGTGGAGGACCGCGACGGGACCGTGCTTCGCGGCCACCGCCCGCAGCAGAGGAAGGGCCACGGTGTGGTCGCCGCCGATCGTGACGAGGCGCTGCACCTGCTCGCCGAGCGCCAGCGCCGCGCGCTCGACCTCGGTCACCGCCTCGGTGAGGTCGAACGGGTTCACCGGGATGTCGCCGGCATCCACCACCTGGGCGAGCTGGAACGGCGACACGTCCTGCGCGGGGTTGTAGGGCCGCAGCAGCCGGGACGACTCGCGCACGTGCGACGGGCCGAAGCGGGTGCCGGGGCGGTAGCTCACGCCGGAGTCGAACGGGATGCCGACCACCGCGATGTCGGCGCGCGGCACGTCCTCGATGCGGGGCAGGCGGGCGAAGGTGGCGATGCCGGAGTACCGCGGGTTCACGGAGGCGTCGACGGGGCCGATGTTGTCGGTCATTTCTCGTTCCTGTTCGTCGGGAGGTGTGGGTCTCAGAGGGCGTGCTGCAAGATGTGCACGAGCTGCACCCCGCCGTCGGCGATGGCCGCGCGGATGCTCGGGGCGATGTCGGCGCGCGATGCCACCCGTCGCCCCGCCGCCCCGAAGGCGGTGGCGAGCGCGGCCCAGTCCGGCTGCACGAGGTCGACGCCCACCGGGGTCATGCCCCGGTCGACCTCGTTCTGGCGGATCTCCGCGTACCCGCCGTTGTCGACGCACACCACGGTGACGTCGAGGCGCTGCTCGACGGCGGTGACGAGCTCGTTCACGCAGAACATCAGGGCGCCGTCGCCGATCACGGTGACGACCGGGCGTTCGGTCTGCGCGACGGCCGCACCGATCGCGGCGGGGAGGCCATAGCCGAGCGTGGCGTAGGTCGGCGTGTAGAGGAGGGAATGCGGCTGCTCCTGCCGCAGCACGCTGCCGAGCGCCATGTACACGATCTGGGAGGAGTCGCCCGCGACGATCGCGTCAGCGGGAAGGGCGGCGGCGATGATCTCGGCGAGCTCGACGGTGTCCGGCGCCGTCTCTCGGGACTCGGCCTCGATCGCGGCCCGCTCGGCCGTGAGGTCGCGGGCGGGACGGGCGGGGTCCGGCAGCAGGGGCAGGAGGGCGTCGGTCACCGCGGCGGCGTCCCCCGTGAGACCGACCGTCGCGGTGAGGTTCTTGTCCCGCTGCTCCGGAGAGATGTCGACGCGAATCACGGCGCCGCGCGCCTCGAGCCGCGGAGCCCAGAGCTCCGCCTCGCCCAGCTTCGAGCCGACCACGAGCAGCACGTCGGCGTCTTCGGCCACGGCCCGTGCGGCGGCGAGACGCAGGTTCGAGCCGAGGGACAGCGGGTGGTGCTCGTCGAGCACCGCCTTGCCGTTCAGGGTCGTGAGCACGGGGGCTCCGAGCCGTTCGGCCACCGCGGCGATCTGGTGCGCGGCGTCCACCGCACCCCCACCGGCCACGATCACCGGGCGGCGGGCGGCGGACAGCAGCCGGGCGGCCTCGGCGAGCGCGATCGGATCCCCGGAGACGCGGTCGGGCATCGGGCGCGGCTTCCGGTCCTCCGCGGGCACGGCGGCGGGCGCCTCCAGCACGTCCAGCGGGATCTCGATGTGCACGGGACGGGGGCGGCCGGTGCGGAAGAGGTGGAACGCGTCGTGCACGGCCTGCACCGCCTCCGCCGCGGTCGACACCCGCCGCGACCACTCCGCGATCGCGCCGACCATGGCCGTCGCGTCCTTGGTCTCGTGCAGCGTGCCGACGTCGGCGAACTCCGCCCCGAGCGGCACCCCGGGCGAGAGCACGATGAGGGGTCGCGACTCGCAGAAGGCCGTGCCGATCGCGCTCATCGCGTTCTGCAGCCCGGGGCCGGAGGTCGTGATCACCACGCCGGGGAGCCCGGTCTGCTGCGCCCAGCCGTCGGCACCGTACCCCGACCCCTGCTCGTGGCGGTTGGTCACGGCACGGATGCCGAGGTCGGCGAGGGGCCGGTAGAGCTCCAGGTTGTGCGTGCCGGGGATGCCGAAGATCGCGGTCACCCCGTAGGCGCGGATGGTCTCCAGGACCGCACGGCCCGCGGTGTCGGCGTACCGGTCGTCTGCGATGGTGTCGGTGCTCATCGTGTCATCCTCACATCGCGTGCCGACGGACGCCGTCGACCCAGGTCTCACGGACCTCGATCGCCGCGATCTCCTCGGCCGGCACCGCGAGCGGGTCGTCCGAGAGCACCGCGAAGTCGGCGTACTTGCCCGGCTCCAGGGAGCCGAGGTCGTCCTCGCGGCCGATCGAGACCGCGCCCTCGATCGTGTGCGCCCGCAGCGCCGCGGTCGCGGAGATGCGCAGATCGTCCGGGCCGAGCTTGTGCCCGCGCCGGGTGACCCGGGTGACCGCGGTCTGGATCGCCTCCAGCGGGATGGGCTCGGCGACCGGGGCGTCCGAGGAGATCGTGATGGGTACGCCCGCACGCTCGAACTCCCCGAGCGGGTTGAAGCGCTCACCGGGCGTGCCGATGGCCTCCTCCACGCCTTCGCCCCAGTTGAAGTAGTGCTGCGTCTGGTTCACGGGACGGATGCCGGCGGCCGCCATCCGCTCGATCTGCGCGGGGGTCGGCAGCCCGCAGTGCTCGATGCGGTGCCGGGCATCCGCGTCCGGATGCTCCGCGAGCGCGGCCTCGATCGCCGACACGACCATCTCGATCGCGGTGGGCGACTGGGCGTGGGTCGCGGTCTGGAGGCCGGCCGCGTGGGCCTTGCGGATGAGCTCCGCGTAGTCGGCGGGCTCGTGGTAGAGCTGGCCGGTGCGGCAGGGGTCGCCGACGTAGCCGTCCGGGAAGTACGCGGTCCAGCCGCCCAGGGTGCCGTCGGCGTAGAACTTGATGCCGGCGAAGCTCAGGTGGGCGTTGCCGAACTGCCCGACGAGCCCCATCTCCAGCGCCTCGTCGAGCAGGTGCGACAGCAGGTACATCGACACGCGCAGCTCCAGCCGCCCGGCCTCGGCGAGCCGCAGGTACATGTCGAACTCGCGCCGCGTGACCTGGCAGTCGCCGATGGAGGTGACCCCGCCCGCGAGGAACCGCTGCGTCGCCGCGTCGAGCTGGCGCAGGTGCTCCTCCGGCTCGTCCGCGAGATGGAAGTTCGGACCGTGGTGGCCGATCTTCACCCCGTGGACGCCGGTGAGGATGTTGCACGCGGCGTCGGACAGTTCGCCGGTGAGCTCGCCGTCGGCGTCGCGGAAGAACTCGCCGCCGTCCGGGTTCGGGGTGTCCCGGTCCACGCCGTTGCGGTCGAGCGTGTACGAGTTCACCACCCCGCCGTGGCCGGAGGCGTTCATGAGGTACACCTCGCGGTCGGCGGCCACCTCGTCGAGCTCGAACCGCGTGGGGTGCCGCTTCTCGGCGAGGTTCCGCTGCTCGTAGCCGTAGCCGCGCACCGGACGTCCGGCGGGGAGATCCGCGGCGGCGGCCTTCAGCAGCGCCACGATCTCCGGGATGCTCCCCGCCTTCTCCGGACCGCAGTCCACCCAGGTCATCATCTGCCCGAACATCAGCGGATGCGCATGCGCGTCCACGAAGCCGGGCACGACCACCGCCTCCCCCAGATCGACGCGCTCAGGGGTGAGGCCGGCCCGCGCCGCCACGTCCTCGCACTCCGCCGCCGTGCCGAGGGCGACGATGCGCCCCCGGTCGGTCAGCATCGCGGTGACGGTGGTGTCCGCCGCGTCTGCCGTGTGGATGGCTCGCGCGGTGACGAGGACGGGAGCGGCCTGGGCCGAGCGGTCGAAGGGGGTGAGCTTTCTCATGATGCCTGTTCGCGGTGGTGTCGTGCGGGGGAATAGTGCCGGTCAGGGCAGGCGGTTCGCCGTGGTGTCGGTCCGGGCGGTGAACGACGCCGTGACCGGGGCCTCGTCGGAGTGCTGCGGCGCGAGACGCGTGCAGATCCCGGCGATGACGGCCATGCCCACGAACATCGCGATGACCGACCAGACACTGCCGGTCCAGGCGATGAGCTGCGTCGCGAACCAGGGCGAGAATCCGGCCCAGATGGCGGCGCCGACGCCGTACGACAGCGCGATCGAGGTGTAGCGCGCCTGCGGACGGAACATCTGGGCGAGGATCGCCGCGATCGGGGCGTACGTGGCGCTCATCGCGATGCGCACGAGCGAGGCGAAGAGGAAGATCAGCGGCTCCACGCGACCCGGCATCAGCAGCAGGAAGGGCGCGAAGGTCAGCACCGAGGTGATCAGGCCGATGTACATCACGTTCTTCCGGCCCCACTTGTCACCGAGCCAGGCGACCGGCAGCGTCACGACGAACTCCACGAAGGAGGCCAGGGTCATCGCGTCGAGGATCACCTGCTCGCTGATCGCGATGGGCTCGCCGGTCGCGTACGCGGTGGCGAAGGTGGTGGCCAGGTAGTAGCCGCCGGTGGAGATGGGCAGGATCCCGATGCCGAGGAGGATCGGCTTCCAGTTGACGCGGAGGGCGAAGGCGAGCGGCATGGACTGCTTGCGGCCCTCGATCTTCTCCTCGAAGACCGGCGACTCCTCGACGCGATACCGGACCCACAGCCCCACACCGATCAGCACGATCGACAGCAGGAACGGGATGCGCCAGCCGCCGTCCATGATGAACGTGTCGCCGCCGCGGGACATGATCGCGAAGATGCCGGAGGCGAGGAGGGCGCCGGCCGGGTTGCCGAGCTGGGTGAAGCCGCCGTAGAACGTCTTCGACTTCTCGGGAGCATGCTCCACGCTCATGAGCACCGCGCCGCCCCATTCGCCGCCGACCGCGAGGCCCTGGACGGCGCGGAGCAGGATGAGGAGGATCGGCGCGAGGATGCCGATGTTCTCGTAGGTCGGGAGGCAGCCGACGAGGACGGTCGCGGCCCCCATCAGCAGCAGCGTGATGACGAGCGAGACCCGCCGGCCGAGCTTGTCGCCGATGTGGCCGAAGACGATGCCACCGAGGGGGCGGATGAGGAAGGCCACCGCGAACGTCGCGAAGGCGGCGGCGGTCTCGGCCAGACGGTCGCCACTCGGGAAGAACAGCGGGCCGAACACGAGGGCGGCGGCCGTGGCGTAGACGTAGAAGTCGTACCACTCGATGGTGGTGCCGACGAAGGCGGCGAAGCCGGCGCGGCGCGCGCGGCTGTGGACGCCGCTTCGGGGGGTGGGGGTAGTGGTCATGGACCCGCTCCTTCGCGGATGGTGTCGGATAGCGAAGGATGCTACGGACGTGGAGCGCCGCGGGCAAGGGCAGAACTCCAGCAATACGCGTCATTCACTGGATTTGTGTCGGACGCACCGCGCACTCCAGGCCTTCCGCTCGGTCGAACCGCGCTCTACACTGCTTTTCTGCGGGGACGAGCGTGCACTGCGGGGAAATCGACGGAATCGGACGGCACATGGACTTCGACGCGGAACTCATCCGGGCTCTGCAGGAGGACGGCCGCGCCAGCATCCTCTCCCTCGCCGAGCGCGTCGGCCAGTCCCGCGCCGTCGTGGCGGCCCGTCTGCGCGCGCTGCTCAGCGACCGCACGGTGCGGGTGGTCGCGGCCGTCGACCCCGTGTTCCTCGGCCAGCACGTGCTCGCCCACGTGTCGATCCGGACCGACGGCGCCGTCGAGGTGGTCGCCGAGCACCTGCGCGACATGTCCGAGACCGTGCTGGTGTCGGCGGTCGGCGGCGCCCACGACATCGTGACGGAGGTGCGGGTGGGTTCGATGTCGGAGCTCCACGACCTGCTCGCGCGCATCCGCGGGAGCGCCGGCGTGCTCGACATCAACACGATCATCTACTCGACCGTGATCAAGGGCTTCTTCGTCTCGGAGTATCACGGCGGCGTGACCCTCGACGGCATCGACGAAGCCCTCATCGAGCACCTGCAGTCCGACGGGCGGATGAGCTTCCGTGCCCTCGGCGAGCAGGTGCGGCTCTCCCCCAGCGCGGTCGCCACCCGGGTGCAGCGGCTCATCGACGCCGGTGTCATCAAGATCAGCGCCGTGGAGGCCCGAGGGCTCGCGCATCGGCAGCTCTCGATGGGCGTGGGCATGACGCTCGGAGACGACGACGAGGCCGTGATCGACGAGCTGCGGCGGGGTCGTGGCGTCGACTTCGCGGCGCGGACCCTCGGGCGGTTCGACGCCGTCGCGACCCTCGTGGAGCCCTCCGCCGGAGCCCTGTACGCGAGTCTCGAGCGGCTGCGCGCGCTCCCCGGAGTGACCCGGATCGAGGCGTGGCTGCATCTCGCGGTGCTCAAGGAGGACTACGCCCGCACGCTCCGCCCCCTCCGCACGGACTGAGTCCGCCCCGTCCCCGGCCCCGTCCGGCCCCCCTCCCGCCCGGTCCCGTCCCGTCCCGTCCCGTCCCATCCCGTCCGCGCCCCCTCCGGTCCCGCCCGGGATCAAAACCGCGCCTCTTTCACCCATCCCCCGCACGTTTCTGCACACCTACCGCGGGGTGTCCCCCACGCGGGATGAATACGGCGCTTCGGGAGGCGCGTGGAGGACCCTCTTTGATCCGGCGCCCTCCGCATTTCCGCCGGGAGGGGTTCCCCACGCGGGATGAAAACGGAGCTTCGGGAGGCGCGGGGAGGGGCCTTATCGATCCCGGGATCGGGGCGGGATCGGGAAGGGGCGGGGGGTCAGGGGGTGAGGGGGGCGAGGAAGGCGCGGCGGATGGCGGCGACGTCGGCGTCCTCGCGCGTGGGGTGCACGCGGTTGAGGAGCAGCACGCCGTAGGCGCCCGTCTCGGGGACGACCGCGAAGCACGTGCCGGTGAAGCCGGTGTGGCCGACCGCATCGAGGTCACCCATCCACGCGGCATCGCGCACGCGCAGACCGATCGCCTGGCCGTAGCCGGCGTCGGCCTGGATCGAGGGGGTCGTCATCCCGCGGAAGGACTCCCGTGACAGCACGCGCCCGTGCGGCCCCTCGCCCTCATCGCGGAGGAGACGGGCGAGAGCGGCGACATCCGCCACCGTGCCGAACAGTCCCGCGTGGCCGGCGGGACGGCCGAGCGCATGGGCGAGCTCGTCGTGCACCTCACCGCGCACGTTCCCGCGGTGCGGCTGCGTCTCCGTGGCGACCGCACGCTCCCGCTCCGGAGCCATGGTCAGCGACGCGGCGCCGATCCCCGTGGCCACCTCCGCCCAGAGCGCCGCGAGCGGCCGCCCGGAGACCCGTTCCAGACAGTCTCCGGCCGCGATGTACCCGACGTCGGAATACAGATGGCGAGCGCCCGGCTCGGCACCGAGCGCCCGACGCTGGACGCGGGCACGCAGTTCGTCCCCGCGCACGCCCTCCCGCCACTCGCGCCCCTCCGCCGGCAGCCCGGAGGTGTGGGTGAGGAGGTGCCGGAGGGTGATCCGCTCCGCTCCGGTGCCGCTGCCCACCGTGAGGACGCGCTCGACGGGCTCATCGAGGTCGATCACCCCCGCGTCGACGAGCCGCAGGGCGGCGATGGCGGTGAAGACCTTCGTCAGCGATGCGAGATCGAAGAGGTGCGCGGCGGTGAGCGGAGCGGGATCGTCGTGCGCCGGCGACCCGAGGAGTTGCAGCTCTTCCGCGCCCCCGGCGACCGCCCGCACCGACGCCCACGCCGAACCCGGGGCTCCGTTCACCATGATCCGCCCGCGGCCGTCACTTACTCATGCCGGAGGTGAGGCCGTTGATGATCTGCTTCGTCGCCAGCAGGAACAGCACCACGAGCGGGATGGTGGCGATCGTGAGTCCGGCGAACAGCTGCGGCCAATCGGTCGAGTACTCCCCGAAGAACCGGGTCAGGCCCACGGGGAGCGTGTACGAGTCGCGGTCGCGCAGCAGGATCAGCGGGTAGAAGAAGTCGTTCCAGACCGGCACGAACCGGAAGACGATCACGGTCGCGAGCGCCGGGCGCACGAGCGGCAGCAGGATCTGCAGGAACGTGCGCAGCGGTCCGGCGCCGTCGATGCGCGCGGCCTCCTCCAGCTCGATCGGCAGCGCCCGGAAGAACACCGTCAGCACGAACGTGGTGAACGGGATGCCGAGGGCGCCGTAGACGAGGATGAGGCTGAAGACGTTGCTCGTCATCTTGAGCGCGTCGAGCAGATAGAACAGCGGCAGGATCGCCAGGTGCACCGGCAGCATGAGGCCCGAGAGGAACACGGCCTCGATCCCGCGGAAGAACTTCGCCCTGGCCCGCGCGAAGGCGTAGGCGGCCAGCACCGACACGACAGTCGTGACGATGACCGACCCGACCGTGACGGTGATCGAGTTGACGAAGTACGTGTCGAACGAGGCGGTGATCCACGCGTTCTGGAAGCTCGTGAACGTCGGGGGGACGGGGAGTCCGAGCGGCTCGGTGGCGATCTGCTGCTGCGTGCGCAGGGAGTTGTTGACCATGAGCAGCAACGGACCGATCGCGACCAGCGCGTATCCCCACAGGAACACGTTGGCGAGGAGGCGGCCCACGAACGGGGTGTCGTTCGTGCGACGGGAGCGGCGCCGCGGGGCGGATGTCCGGCCGGAGACGATCGCCTCCGTGGTCGGTTCCTGACGGGTGTCGAGGGCGGTGCTCATCAGAACAGCTTTCGTTCGGCGCGGCGCATCGTCGTCGTGATGACGACGGAGATGACCATGATGAAGATGAACAGGACGGTCGCGAGGGCCGACGAGACCCCGATGGAATTCGGGTTCCCGGACTCGAACGCGGTGCGGTAGAAGAGCAGCATCATCACGTCGGTGGAGCCGGCGGGAGCGCCGTTGGACCCGGCGAGCGCGAACGGGATGGCCATCGCCTCCATGCTGCCGATGAAGGTGAGCACGGTGATGATGCCGATCGTCGGCGTGAGCATGGGGAGCGTGATGTAGCGGAAGCGCTTCGCGGCCGTGGCGCCGTCGAGCGACGCCGCCTCCTCGATCTCCTCGGGGATGCCGCCGAGGGCGGCGCCGTACAGCAGGATCGGGAATCCGATCCACTGCCAGGCGCTGACCAGCACGATGACCCAGATCGCGAGCTGCGGATCGCCGAGCCACGGCAGCGCGAGGCTCTCGAGGCCGACGCCGCGGAGGATCGCGTTCACCGGCCCGAACAGCGGAGACAGCATCAGCGACCACAGGTAGCCGATGACCATCGGGCTCACGAGGTAGGGCAGGGCGAAGATCGTCTGGAAGAACCGCTTGGTGCGCTTGCGGCGGTGCAGCAGGGTGGCGATGCCGAGGCCGAGCGAGTTCTGGAAGACCAGGGCGCCGACGAAGAGCAGCAGGTTGTGGCCGAACGCGTTCCACAGCTCGGAGGCGTAGGGCTCCTTGGTGAGGAGCGTGAGGTAGTTGCCGATACCGGCGAATCCACCCTGCTTGGTGCCCTGCCAGTCGAAGAACGAGTAGCTGAGCGCGGCGAGCATCGGGTAGAGGATCAGCACCGCGAAGAGCACGGCGGCAGGGAGCACGAACAGCGCGGCCGTCGGCGTCGACAGCGCGATGCCGGTGCGGGGGCGCCGGCTCTTCGGCGGGCGCACGGGGAGGGTCAGAGCCATGGGGGGTCCTTCGCTCGTGGTGGGGCGCCGGATGCGGCGCCCCACCACGCTCGGATCAGGAGGAGGGGGTGAACCAGGTGGAGATGCCCGACTGCAGGTCGGCGCCCAGCTGCTCCGGGGTCTTCTGACCGAGGAACATGGCCTGGATGTCCGGGCCGAGCACCGCGGTGCCGGTCGGGTCGCCGTAACGGAAGTCGACGAGCAGCAGGTACGGAGCCGGGTTGGCGGTGTACTGCTCGTTCATCTCCTGCATGAGCGGGTCGGAGTACTCCACCCCGGGGAGCGCGGAGAACTGGTCGACCTCGTCGGCGACGAGCTGGCCGAACTCCTTCGTGGTCATCCAGTTGAGCAGCTCGGTGGCCGCCTCCTGGTTCTCGCTGGCCGCGTTGATGCCGAAGCTGCCGTCCGCGTAGCCCGGGGTGACCGCGTGGTCGAGCGCGCTGTCGGGGGACGGCGGGACCTCGTAGACGCCCCACTCGGTGTCGGGCGCGGAGCTCTGGAACGTGGGCAGGTCGAACGAGCCGCCGGGCCACTGCGCGGCCTGGCCCGAGGTGAACTGCAGGACGGCGTCGGCGACGGCGATCGCGTTGACGTTCTTGTCGAGGTACTTCTGCATGTCCTGCACGATCTGCAGAGAGGACACGTAGGCGGGGTCGGTGAAGTCGACGTCGCCGGCGAGCACCTTCTCCTCGAAGGCCGCACCGCCGTAGTGGGCCGAACCGACGATGTCGTGGAACATCGGCAGGACCCAGTCCTCGCGGGCGCCGAGCGCCATGGGGGTGACGCCCTCCTTGAGGAGGGTCTCCTGCAACTCGATGAACTCGTCCCAGTCGGTGGGCTCCTCGAGGCCCATCTCGTCGAACATGGTCTTGTTGTAGAACATCTGCATGGTCTGGTACGCGAAGGGGACGCCGTAGGTCTTGCCATCGTCCTTGCCCTGGGCCGCCCGCAGGACCGTGGGGTCGAACTGGTCGAGTCCGTCGACGATGTCGTCGATCGGCACGATCTGCTCCGACTGGATCGCCGACTGCACGCCGCCATAGGCGCGCAGCATCGCGATGTCCGGACCGTCGCTGCCCTCGAGGCCGGTGGCGAGGATCTGGTTGTACTCGGTGGGCTGGAAGCCCTCGAACTCGATGGTGACGCCGGGGTGGGACTCTTCGTAGGCGTCGAACACGGCCTCCCACTTCGGGGACGACGAGGCCTGCCAGGACCAGATGGTCAGGGTGACATCATCCTGACCATCGCCGCTCGAGGCTGCGGGCGCGCAGCCGGCGACGGCGAGTCCGGCGACCAGGATCCCTCCGGTGAGAGCGAGGCGGACGGGGCGGTTTCGCATGGTGTTCCTCTCGGGTGACGTCTTCGTCGCGGCACGGGGACGATGCCGACACTGCCACTGTGGGCAATCTCTTACAAAAATGCAAGCGTTTCTGAAAATTCCTACCGAGTGTGGACCCGACCTGCCATCATGGGCTCGTGCCGAACAGTGTCGTGACAGCCATCCATCAGCGCCTCTCCGCGCTCACCCCCACGGAACGCCGCATCGCCGAACGCGTGCTCGCCGAACCGCAGGCGGTCCTGGAGAACTCCATCACCCGCCTCGCCGAGGAGTGCGGGGTGTCGGTCGCCAGCGTCGCCCGCTTCACCCGCAGCCTCGGGTTCCCCGGGTACCCCGACCTGCGGATCGCCCTGGCCGGAGAGCTCACGCGGAGCGCGTCCGAGCGCGAGCGCTTCCAGGTGTCCGCGGGCGATGTGAGCCGTCACGACGACGCCGCGACCACGGTGCGCAAGATCGCCTTCGCGGAGGCCGAGGCCATCGAGCGCACCGCCCGCCAGCTCGACATCGCCGAGCTGGAGCGGTGCGTCGCCGCGGTCCGCGGCGCGCGTCGCATCGACATCTACGGCGCGGCCTCCAGCGGACTCGCCGCGCAGGACCTCGAGCAGAAGCTCCATCGCGCCGGCCTCGTCGCCCAGGCGCGGACCGACCACCACCTCGCTCTCACCGGCGCCGCGCTCCTGGACGATCGGGACGCCGCGATCGCCATCTCGCACTCCGGCCGCACCCTGGAGATCGTGCAGGCGGCCGAGGTGGCCGCCGCCGCCGGCGCCACCACCATCGCCATCACCAACAACCCGCGCTCGCCGCTCGCCCGCGCGTGCGCGCACACCCTCGTCACGGCGGTGTCGGAGTCGACCTTCCGCTCCGGCGCGATGGCCAGCCGCATCGCCCAGCTCGCCGTCCTCGACTTCCTCTACACGCGCATCGCCCAGGCCGACTACGACCGGATCTCCGCGAACCTCCAGCGCACGCACGACGCCGTCACCGCTCACAGAATCGATTGATCATGCAGCTCGGAATCGACCGCCTCCTCCACGACGACCTGACGCAGCCGCAGCGGGACCGCCTCCGGGGCGCCCGACTCGGGATGGTCACGAGCGACCTGGCCCTCACCTCGACCCTCGCCCGTGGACGCGCCGGCCTCGCCGACGCCGGCTTCCCGCTCACGCTCCTCTTCGGCCCCGAGCACGGCCTGGACGGCCGGGCCAGGGAGGGAGAGCTGATCGGGGATCTGCGCGACACGCCGACCGGGCTCCCGGTGCGCAGCCTCTACGGCGCGGACGTGCGTCCCGCGGCCGCCGACCTCGCCGACCTCGACGTCGTGCTCGTCGACCTTCCCGACGTGGGTGCGCGTTTCTACACGTACATCTGGACGATGAGCCATGTGCTCGAGGCGTGCGCCGACGCGGGCGTCGCCGTGATGGTGCTCGACCGCCCGAATCCGCTCGGCGGACGCCTGGAGCAGGCCGAGGGGCCGATGCTCGACGAGGCGGCGAACTCGCTCGTCGGACGGTGGACGATGCCCGTCCGCCATGGTCTGACGATCGGCGAGCTCGCGCGGCACTGGGTGCGCACGCGCGGGATCGACGTGGAGCTCCACGTCGTCGAGGTGCAGGGATGGACGCGCGATCAGACCACCCTCGGCCGGCAGGAGCTGACCTGGATGCCGCCCTCGCCGAACCTGCCCAGCGCCGCGACCATCCTCCTGTACCCCGGCACGTGTCTGGCCGAGGGCGTGAACGTCTCCGAGGGGCGCAGCACGGCCGTGCCCTTCCGCGTCGTCGGCGCCCCGTTCATCGACGCCGAGGAGTACACGACCGCGTTCGTCGAGCTCGCCCTTCCCGGCGTCACCGCCTCCCCCTACGGCTTCACCCCCCTGGTGCGGGATCACGCCGGCGAGGCCTGCCAGGGGCTCCTCCTGCACGTGACAGACCCGGCCGCCTTCCAGCCGGTGCACACCGGAGTCCGCCTGCTGTCCCTCCTCGCCACCCTCTACCCCGAGGCCCTGACCGAGCGGGCGCTGGTGCCGATGCCCGGGGAGTCCGACTGGTCCCCTCTGGAGAAGCTGTTCGGGGTAGAGGGCGCCTTCCGCCGGATCACGGCGGGCGAGTGGGACGAACCGGAGTCGCTCGCGGTGCCGGACTGGCCGGGGCTCGTCGACGCCGACCTCCTCTACCGCTGACCGACAAGCCGCGCGGACGTCAAGGGGATGGCGGGGCGCGCGGCCGCCGCGCAGGATGGCCGGTATGACGGACGAGGGCCCCGCGCAGACCGCGGACGGACACCACATCGTCGTGAACGGCCGGCGGTGGCGCGCCACCGATCCGTCGATCCCCGAGAACCTGCGGCAGGAGCTCGTCGACGAGCTCATGGCCGCACGGCGCGCGGTCAAGGCGGCGGAGCCCGACGCCCGCCGTCGCGTGCAGGATGCGAAGACCGCCCTCGGCGAGCGGGGTGCCCCGTGGTGGGAGGAGCCCTCCGCGGCGCAGGCCGAGGAACGGATCGCCGCGACGATGCGCGCCCTCACCCGGAAACGCGCGGACTCGTCGATCTGCCCGAGCGACGTCGCCCGCGCGGTCGGCGGCGCGGAGTGGCGCGACCGGATGCCCGACGTGCGCCGCATCGCCGCGGATCTCGCCTCCCGCGAGGTGGTCGTCGTCACGCAGAAGGGCGAGCAGGTGAGCATCGCCGACGTCCGGGGCCCCGTCCGCATCCGCCGCGGCCCCGCCCTCTGAGCGCCTCGGTCGCCCGACACCGACGGCGCGCCGTCACCGGGCGTTCACCGTCCGCGGCCAGACTTCGACCATGACCTCACCCGATCCCGCGGCGGGCGCCCCCGAGCCCGTGGCGACAGCGAACAGCGGCGCCGTGGCCGTCGTCGGCCTCGATCTGCGCGGAGACACCCCCGCGCCTCGGAAGCAGGTGTACTCCTGGGCGCTGTGGGATTGGGCGACGCAGCCGTTCAACACCGTCATCCTCACGTTCGTCTTCACCGCGCTGTACCTCGTCAGCGCCTCGTTCCTGCCGCCGGAGATCGCCGCCCTCGACCCGAGCGACCCGGTCCGCGTCGCCGCCGAGGCCGACCTCGCCTCCGGTCTCGGACTGGGTTCCACGATCGCCGCCCTGGGCATCCTCCTGCTCGCCCCCGTCCTCGGTCAGCGCGCCGACGCCGCCGGACGACAGAAGCTCTGGCTGGGCATCGGCACCGGCGCTCTCATCCTCTGCATGCTCGGACTGTGGTTCGTGGAGCCGCAGCCGGCCCTGTTCTGGCTCGGCGTCGCGCTGATCTCCGCCGGTTCCGTGTTCGGCGAGATCGCCGCGGTGAATTCCAACGCCATGCTCATCGGGATCGCGAACCCGAAGAACGTCGGCCGCATCTCCGGACTCGGCTGGGGCTTCGGCTACCTCGGGGGCATCATCGCCCTCGTCATCGTCGTCCTGCTCGACACCTTCGACTGGTTCGGCATGTCCACCGACAACGGCCTCGCGTACCGGCTCATCGCCGTGGGGTGCGCGGTCTGGGCGATCGTCTTCAGCATCCCGATCTTCCTCAACGTGCCGGAGCCGTCGCTCGGGCGGCCGGAGCGCAAGGTGGGGTTCTTCCGCTCCTACGTCCTCCTCGTGCAGGACGTGATCGGCCTCTACCGCGACCCGCAGACCCGATCGACGTTCTGGTACCTGCTCGCCAGTGCCGTGTTCCGCGACGGCCTCGGCGGGGTCTTCGCGTTCGGCGCCATCATCGGCACCGCGGTGTTCCGGTTCGGCACCCAGGACATCATCGTCTTCGGCATCGCCGCGAACCTCGTCGCCGGCGTCTCGACCATCATCGCGGGCCGCCTCGACGACCGCCTCGGCCCCAAGCGGATCATCCTCGGCTCGATCGGATCGATGATCGTCGCCGGCCTCGCCGTGTTCCTGCTGCGGGATGCGGGGTCGCTCGTGTTCTGGATCGGCGGTCTCGTGCTCTGCGCCTTCGTCGGTCCGGCTCAGGCGGCGGCGCGCTCCTTCCTCGCCCGCGTCACCCCGGCCGGCCGGGAGGGCGAGATCTTCGGTCTCTACGCCACGACGGGCAGGGCCGCGAGCTGGATGGCCTCGGCCGCCTGGACCGTGCTCATCGTCGCGACGAGCCAGACCGCCTACGGGATCCTCGGCATCGTCATCGTCCTCATCATCGGGTTCCTCCTCCTGCTCCCGGTGAAGGCGCCGCGCTGAACCCGCTCCGGGCGCCGGACGGATCGGGCGGGAGTAGCCTGACCCGGTGACCGTCGTCCTCGCCTTCCTCGCCAACATCCTCGTCGCGATCGCGAAGACGGTCGCCGCCGTCATCACCTCGTCCGCGTCGATGGTGGCCGAGGCCGCGCACTCCTGGGCGGACGCGGGGAACGAGGTCTTCCTGCTCATCGCCGACCGCCGGGGCGCGAAGACCAAGGACGCCCGGCATCCGCTCGGCTACGGCCGCAACGCGTTCGTCTGGTCTCTCATCGCGGCGTTCGGCATCTTCACCGCCGGCTCGATCGTGTCGATCATGCACGGCATCCAGGAGCTGTCCGACACCGGCCCCGTGGAGAGCCCGGTCGTCGCCTACATCGTGCTCGGCATCGCCTTCGTCCTGGAGGGGGCGTCGTTCACGCAGGCGATGGTCCGCTCCCGTCGGCTGGCCCGGGAGCGCGGATCCTCCACGTGGGACTTCGTGCTCGAGACGAGCGACACCACGCTCCGGGCGGTGTTCTTCGAGGACTCCGCCGCCCTCATCGGCCTCGTGCTGGCGGGCGGATCGATCCTCCTGCATCAGCTCACCGGTGTCGCCGCGTGGGATGCGATCGGGTCGATCCTCGTCGGGATCCTGCTGGGCGTCGTCGCCGTGATCCTGATCGGACGGAACATCGCGTTCCTCGTCGGCACGTCGGTGTCCCCCGCGCTGCGCTCGCGGGTGGGCACTGCCCTCCTCGGGATGGACGACATCGAGCGGGTCACCTACCTGCACATCGAGTACGTCGGGCCGAACCGGCTGTTCCTCGTCGCCGAGGTCGACCTCGCGGGCGATGCGCGCGAGCACGACGTCGCCCGGCGGCTGCGGGAGGTGGAGCGGCGGATCGAGGCGCACGACGCGGTGGAGACCGTCGTGCTGTCCCTCTCGGTGGACGACGAGCCCTCGCTCGACTTCGCCCGCGTGTGAGGCCGGTCAGGCGCGCCAGTTGTCGGCGAGCTTGGTGAGCAGTCGCGCGAGCTCCGTGCGCTCCTCCGCGGTGAACGACTCGAGCGCGCGGCCGAGCAGCTCGCGGCGTTCGCCCCGCATCCCGCGGGCCAGTCGCCGACCCTCGTCGGTCAGCGCGATGCGGGTGCGGCGGGCGTCGTCCGGGTCGGCCTCGCGCCGCACGAATCCGGCCTGCACACCCTGCTGCACGAGCCGCGACGCCCGCGGCTGATCCACGCCGATCGCCTGCCCGAGCGCACTCACGCTGAGGGGTTCCGGCGCGGCGGCAAGGGCTTCGAGCATGCGGAGACGGGCCGGTCCGCCGAGGCGGCCGCCGTCGACCATCCAGGGCGGCATCCCCGGGTGGCCGCGGTGGTGGGCGAAGTGCTCGCGCGGGTCGCCGTGGGGCCCGTGCCCGTGTGCACCGCGTGGCCCTCCGTGCTCGCGGCCGCCGGGTCCGGGTCGGCGTCCGCGCAGCCGGGAGAGCGCCTGCGCGATCGCTTCGGCGGCGTCGGGGGACGCGGGGTCGATCGGATCGGTGGCCATGTCCCGATTTTACATGCAGCTTGACATGCGTTTGCTTTCCATGTCACACTGCATGTACATGCACAGTGACATTGATATGTCGGATGACATCCGTCATCGGTGCACCACAGACACGAAGGATCACCATGAACACCACTGCAGACAGCACTTCTGACAACACCTCCCGCCCGTTCGGTTTCTGGCTCAAGGCCGTCGACCGTCTGATGGCACACGACTTCGCCACCGCTTTCGCCGCGGAGGGCGCGACCCGCCGCGACTGGCGGCTGCTGAACGTCGTCGACGGGACGGTCCCCGTGCGCCGCCCGCTGCACCCGCACAAACTGCACGATCTCGTCGACCGCGGCTGGGTCGAGGCGGACGGCGACGGGTGGGCACTGACCGACGAGGGCCGCGCGGCGAAGGAGCGCCTCGGCGCCACCGTCGACGGCATCCGCGCGAAGGTCGCCGACGCGGTCTCCGACGAGGAGATGGCGACGACCCTCGCGGCGCTCGAGAAGATCGCCCGCGCCTTCGGGTGGGACGAGGAGACACCTCTCCCCCGGAAGCGGCGCCCCGGGTTCGGCTTCGGTCCCCGGCACGGCTTCGGGCGCGGGCACGGGTTCGGTCCCGGACACGGCTTCGGTCCCGGGGACTTCGAGCCCCGGCGCGGCTTCGGTGCCGGGCACGGCTTCGGCCCCGGGGACTTCGAGCCCCGGCACGGCTTCGACCGTCACGATGGCGAGGAGGACGGCGGGTACCGCGGACGCGGTCACCACGACGGTCACGCACACCGCGATCACGGTCACGCGCGTCGCAGCCACGGCCACCGCGCGCAGCGGATGGCGGAGCGCGCATTCGAGCGCGGCTTCGACGCCGGATTCCGCCACGGCCACGCCGCCTGATCGTCCCCCTCGAGCGCCTCACCCGAATCCCGGGTGAGGCGCTTTGCTCTTCGCGAAACCCGAGCCGGGATCACTTCCGCACCTCCCGAGCGCCCCCGCGGCACATTCCCGATCCGCCACCCGCACCCCAGCCCGACCCGAGGTGAGGTCGGGGCGAAGCGCCCCGAGTCGAGGCAGGATCAGAGTCGCGCCTCCCCAGCCGTTCCAAGGCACGTTCTCGATCCCCCACCGCGGCGACGCGCACACCACTCTCCGAACGGGATCAGAGAATCGCCCCTCCTGAGCGCCCCAGCGGCACGTTTTCGATCCCGCACGGTCATCCAGGCGGGGGGGCGGCGCCCGGTGGAAACACAAGCGCCCGAGGTAGCAGGCGACGGGAAGGCGGGTGCGCGGATCAAGCACGACCCTTCCATCGCGCAGGATCGAAAACGACCCTTCCGACGGACCCCGCGGCCCCTCTTTCATCCCGCACACAAGAAGGCCAGGGACCGACCGCCAGGCGGGATCAGAAACGACCCTTCCGACGGACCTCGCGGCCCGATTCCCATCCCGCACGCAAGGAGGGCAGGGCCCGACCGTCGGGCGGGATCAGGAACGGGCCTTCGAAGCGGGAGTGCGGTGCGTTTCTGAGCTCGCAGGCGAACGCGGCCGCGAGGCCCGGACGCGGCACGGAGCTAAAGGGCGAGGAGGGCGAGGGCGGTGTCGGGAGCGCCCGCGTCACGGAGGCGTGAGCGCATCGCGGCCGCCGCGAGCGCATACGGCCGGTCGCTCCGCAGGAGGAGCGACCGCGCGTTGGCCTGCTCATTGAGGGCGACGAGCTCGAACGCCAGCACCTCGACGTCGGCCGCGCCGACCTCTCCCTCCGCGGCAGCGAACCGCAGCTGGGCCTCGATGTATCCGTACCAGTCGACGAGGGCCGCCCGCACGGCGTCGCTCACGGGACCGGGCTTGGAGTCGACGTCCGCCGCGGTCGCCGCGAAGAAGCAGCCGCCGGTGAAGACGCGGTCCTTCGAGTAGACCAAGGCGTTGTGGAGGAGCGCGGCCAGGCGGTGCGCTCCCCTCGGCTGGACGCGGGCGGGCTCGATGATCCGCTCGACGAAGATGTCCCGAGCGGCGGCGACCGTCGCGAGCTGCAGGCCCTCTTTGCTCTGGAACAGCGTGGCGATGCTGCTCTTGCTCGACCCCGAGGCAGTGGCGAGGCGTCCGATCGTCACGCCGTCCAGACCCTCGACGGAGGCGAGGTCGGTCGCACTCTCCAGCACGATGCGGCGGGAGGCGTCCCCGCGTGCTCGCCGGCCGTCCTGCACCACGCCATCCACCATGCCTCTAGTATACGAACGACCGTTCGCCTAGTATACGGATGATCGTTCGTATAGTTCGGTGAAGGAGCCTCCATGCCGTCCGCGTCCTCTCTCCTCGTCCGCCACCTCCCGACTGTGGGACGCCTCTCCCCTCGCCTCGCCGGCGATCTCGCCTACCGACTGTTCTTCTCCACCCGCCCACGGATGGCCGTGCGCTCCGCCGACGCCGCCACCCACGACGACGCCCGCCGCGGGAGCCTCCTCGTGCGCGGCATCCCCGTCACGACCTACACGTGGGGCACGGGTCCGCGCACCGTGCTGCTCCTGCACGGCTGGCGGGGCCGCGCCTCGCAGTTCGCCCCGCTCGTGCGGGAGCTCGTCGCCGAGGGGTTCCGGGTCGTCGCCTTCGATGCCCCGGCGCATGGCTCCTCCGGCGGGCGGCACACCGATATCCGCGACTGGGTCGACGCCGCGGAGCAGCTGGACCGCACCCACGGCCCCTTCTCCACTCTCATCGGACACTCCTTCGGCGGGCTCGCGGCGCTGACCGTCGCCCGGTCGTCCGGCTCGGTCCCCGCCGTCGCCGTCGTCGCCGGGGCCGCCGCGCCTGAGGCGTTCCTCGCCCAGTTCGTCGGTGACCTCCGGCTTGACGCCGCCACCGCAGACCGACTCCGCACCCGCTTCCACCGCCGCCTCCGGCTCGATCCCGCAACCGCCGCCGAACGGTATGACGCGGCCGCGCATCCACTCCCCGCCGGCACCGCACTGCTCATCGTGCACGACCGGGGCGACCGCCGGATGCCCGATCACGACGCCCTCCGGCTGCACGCCGCCCATCCCGGCCGCTCCCGTCTCGTCCGTACGGTGGGTCTCGGTCACACGAGAGTGCTGTCGGCCGATCCGACCCTTGATGCCGTGGTCGCGCTCGTGACCGGGGGTCTCGAGGCCGTGGATGCGCTCGGCACCGCGTCGGGACGAGCCGCCATCGATGCCGCACCGGCCGACCCGTCCGCGGCCCTTCGGAGCCCTACACCCGGGTCGACAGGAAGCCCGCGCTCGGGTCGGCGGCCGCGAACGGCAGTCCGACAGTGGTGATCAGCACGACGAGCGTCACCACGGCCGCCGCGAGCAGGAGGAAGAGCACGACGAACACGACCACCGCAAGCATCCGGTAGCTGCCGGTGTCGGCGACCTCCGGGGCGATCGATCGCTGCGCCCAGTCGTCCGCAGCCGCCGCGGGCTGCTCGCCCTGGAGGATCGCGGGCGTCGGACGGGATCGCTCCGAGCGACGGGTCGGTGCCGGAAGCGCATCGCCTGCGGCGTCCGGTGCCGTCAGCAGCCCCTCCGGGATCGGCGTCTCCGGCGGCGGAGGCGGGATCACGGCGTCGGCCGGCGGGATCACCGCGTCGGCGGGAGCGATCTCCAGCCCCGGATCCTCCGGCAGTGCCGCCCCACCGGGCAGCGCGGACTCGTCGGAACCCGTCCCGCTCGCGTCGCTCATGTCAGCCTCCGACGGCTCCGATGTCGGTCACTCCCACGTCGGTGCGGTGGAAGTTCTGGAACGAACGGGACGCCGTCGGGCCCCGCTGACCCTGGTAGCGGTTGCCGTAGGGGCCGGAGCCGTACGGGTTCTCCGCCGGCGAGGTGAGCCGGAAGAAGCAGAGCTGGCCGATCTTCATGCCGGGCCACAGCTTGATCGGCAGCGTCGCCACGTTCGCGAGCTCCAGCGTCACATGCCCGGAGAAGCCCGGGTCGATGAAGCCGGCGGTCGAGTGGGTGATGAGCCCGAGGCGACCGAGCGACGATTTCCCCTCCAGCCGCGCGGCGATGTCGTCCGGCAGGGTGACCTGCTCGAACGTGGCCCCCAGCGCGAACTCGCCGGGGTGGAGGATGAAGGGCTCGTCCGGGTCGACCTCGATCAGCCGCGTGAGCTCGGGCTGGTCGACCGAGGGATCGATGAACGGGTACTTGTGATTGTCGAAGAGGCGGAAGTAGCGGTCCAGTCGCACGTCGATGCTCGACGGCTGGATCATCTCCGGCGCATGCGGTTCCAGGCCGACGCGGCCGGAGGCGAGTTCTGCTCTGATGTCGCGATCGCTGAGAAGCACGGCACAAGCCTAGTCATGAGCACCCCGCGCTTTGGCCATCCGGCCCTCGACAGGTAGGCTTGCTCCACCTGCTCTCGGGCGGGTGCGGGGCTGTAGTTCAATGGTAGAACTTCTGCTTCATCATCCCAGACGCGCCTCGCCCCTCATCTAGGTCTCCTGGACCCAGCAATTGCTGGTGTCCAGCGGTGTCTTCGACACCATGGGAGACCACCGATGACCGCATTCTCGACGGA
>Ga0233424_10000642_pt1 | contig 40923 bp, 39 predicted proteins | sample Watercolumn_Towu_FD_181011 | JGI IMG/M metagenome (GOLD analysis project Ga0233424, IMG submission 181011) | Freshwater microbial communities from Lake Towuti, South Sulawesi, Indonesia - Watercolumn_Towuti2014_125_MG | ecosystem: Environmental > Aquatic > Freshwater > Lake | place: Indonesia...
AGTCGACGTCGCCGGCGAGCACGCGAATCGTGCGCAGGTGTTCGCCCGCGGCGAACTCTCGCTCGGACATCTCGAGCGAGTTGCGCAGCACTCCGGCAGCGAGCCGGTCGCGCGACTGCGACTGGTCGAGCGTGCCGAGCTTTGCCAGCGTCGCACGATTCAGCGTCTCGCGAGCCTCGTGGCCGGCAGGGCTGAAGTCGGTCATCAAGTGGTCGCTGCCGGGGATGCCGAGCGCGGTGGCCATGCCCGGGTCGAGTGCGGCGAGGCGGTCGATGTACGTGTCGGACAGATCAAAGACTGGTGATGGCATGGCGACCACCCTAAATGGTCGCCCCGTGGGCCTGAGCGGAACGGTGTGCGAGGCTCAAAGCGTGGGGAATCAGCCGCGGCGCGAGCGCGTGCTCGTGACCGGGGCTTCTTCGGGAATCGGCGAGGCGTTCGTGCGCTGGCATGCGGCACGCGGTCGCGACGTGGTGCTCGCGGCTCGCGATGCCGCACAGTTGCAACGTGTCGCAGCCGACGCGCGAGCAGCGGGCGCGAGTGCAGAAGTCATCGTCGCCGATCTGTCCACCGCGGCCGGAGTGGACGAGCTGGTGCGGCACTGCGGCGACATCGACGTGCTAGTAGCGAACGCCGGGGTCACGCACGCATCGAACGTCGGCGAAACAGACCGCGACCGACTCGATGCACTGTCGTATCTCATGTCAACCGGGGTCGTGCGCCTGTGCGAATCGTTGGTTCCGGCGATGATCGAGCGCGGCCACGGAGACGTGGTGATCGTGTCGAGCATCGCTGCGTTCACGCCGATGCGAAAAGCCGGGCCGTACGCCGGAGCCAAGTCGCATGTGACTGCGTATGCGCGCAGTCTCGCGCTCGAGGTTGGGCAGCGCGGCGTGCGCGTGGTCGCGGTGTGCCCGGGATACGTGCGAACCGACCTGCATCGCCGCGCCGGCCTCGAGCATCTCAGTCGTCGAGTGCCGGGGTGGATGTGGCTGTCGCCCGCCGACGTGGTGCGCGCAACCGATGGTGCACTGTCGCGGGGCAAGGCAGTAGTGGTCCCGGGTGCGGTGTACCGATTGGTGCTCCCGTTCTTGTCGTCACGCCCGGCACAAGCCGTGTGGCGTCGTCTGACGCGCAGGCGCTAGTCGGTCGACTGGTCGCGCAAGTGGCGACCGACATGGCCGACCACCACGCACCGGTCGGCAACGTCGACGAAGAAATAGATGCGCGCCTCGTTGCAGCGGATGTGCGGCCCGAGCAAGACCGCCTTGCCGTTGCGCATGATCGTGTAATCCGAGCCGTATTTCTGCGCCGCGTTCTCTCCGACCGACGGGGCAAAGTTGAATTTGTCAGAGCAGTAGGTGTTGAAAAGGTGCGGCTCGATGTCGCCGCGTCGCAGGCGAGCGGCCAAGTTGTTGAGCTCGAGCAAGTTTGCGAAGATGCGACGGTTGGTGGCCGGCGAAAACTGCGTGGAACCTAGGCGATCGTCGAGATTCGGGTGGTATTCGAGCGCGGTGAATGAACGGCGAGCGTAGTTAAGCACTTGCATAGTGTTGTTCCACTGCGTCGGGTCGTCTCGCAGAGTGAGCCAAGTCGCCAGTTGATCACGGGCGTCGTCGCGCTCTTTCACCGTCTTTGCGCTCAGATGCTCTGTGGTCGTGAGGTTTTCGTAGAGACCTTCGTAGTCGGCCTGCAGTTCGCTGATGCGTTGCTCAAGCTCTTGATTCTTTCTTCGGAGTTCGCCGACTTCGGGAGACGAAGTGTTGGCGACCACTTGTTGGATCGCGACGGCCGGCGTGCTCTGCGACCGCGTCGTTGGTCGCAGGAGGATCGGGAGCGCGCCGACTGCGGCGGCGATCAGGTCGGCCACCAGCCGCTCGTCGTCGGTCTGTGCGTACTCGGTCGTTTGCGCGTTGCTGCCGACCTTCGGCCACGCAACCAAGACCCAACTCGAGCTCGCGCGGCGCTCGCCGTATTGCTGGTTGAATCCGTTCTCGGCGGCCGCTGTAGTGAGTTGGTACACGTGCGCGATTCCGGTGAGCACGCGCGCAGTGTCGCTCGTGGTCGGCGAGTTCGCACCCTTTGTCGAGGTGCAGTCGATGACGACGGGAAGCCGTCGCGACGGAGCCTCGATGAACGCAGCGACCCCCGCGCCTTCCTCCGCAGTCGATACTCGGCTGGGGTGGCCCGACACGAACTGGTTCGCGTCGTGCAGGCGCAGTTCGCTCGCCACGTCACGCACGAGGTCGGTGAGCACCTGCGAAGGCCGTTCGCTTCGCGTACGCGGCAGGATCAATGGTCCGGTCGGGCGCACTTCCCGGCGTATGTCGATGCAGAGTTCGCCGCGTCGCGCGGCGAACATCGACACGATGGTGATTTGCCGTGCGTCGCCGCTGGCGTGCTGCTCTGAAACTTCGCAGCGGAACACCTTGTCGGTCACCGAGTTGAACATCGTGACTTGCGTCGTGTTGGTGCGCTTGGCGTGCGGCCAGGCACGCTCGAGCCACGGCTCGATCAGTCGTCCGACGCTCTCGCGCGCAGTGCGATCCTGGCGCTCGTCAGTCGGTCGGCCGGTGATCAGCGTGACGCCGTAGACGGTCAGCATGGTTCAGCGCGCGAGCACGAGGTTGAATTCGAGCACACCGGAATCTTCCGTCGAGATGCCGGGAATCGACGGCTTCGGAATTCCCCAGTCGGCGAACACGATGACGATCTCGCCGACCAGCACGATGCGGCCGTCTTTGATCGTGCTGACCACGCTCAAGTCGACGGGCTTGCTCGTGCCGCGCAGCGTGAGCGTGCCGCTCGCCGAGTGAGTGGCGGTCGCCGACAGCGCGGCGGCATCGACCGTGATCGGCGAGCCGAGGCTGAAGGTGGCGGTCGGGTAGTTGATCACGTCCATGATCCGGCTCTCGAACTGCGCGTCGCGCTTGGGTTTGTCGCTGCGCACGGTGGTCATATCGACCGTGAATTCGGCGGCAGTCACCACGAGATCGGCGATGGTCACGCTGCCGGTCACCGCGTTCGTGCGCCCGACCGCCGTGACGTTCTGGCCGAAGAGCACTTCGTCGACGCGGTACCCGGCTTGCGATTCGGCGGTCACGCTCCAGGTGCCGGAAGCGTCGGTGAGCACGGTGCCCGGGGCAATCGACGACTCGGCGAGCGTGGTGGTCGAAGCATCCCCCATCTCCACCAGAGAAGTTGCGGTCACCTCATCGAGAAAGCTCACGGCGGCGGGCTCACGAATGACGTTGATGTAGACCCACGGTGCGCCGACGAACAAAACGAGTGCCGTCGCTGCGACCGCCAGCACGATTCTCCAACGCCGCGACATGGCAGCAGGTTATCGGTGCGGGTCGGTCTGCCTGCGTGCGAGCAGTTGCGTGGTGGCGCTCATACCGTCGTGGTACTTGCCTTCGATGATGTTGCGTTCGACTTCGCGTCCGACGATGATCTGCAGCTGCCCGTCGCCTCCGACGTCGTCGAGCAGGTTCTCAAGTTCGACCGTCATCTCGGCGCTCTGCGGGCCCCCGACGCCGCGGCCGATGTTGGCCTTGCGGTACGCCTCGAACACGAAGCTCCCGCCGGGTCGCAGTGCGCGAGGCACTGCGGAATGCACCGCATGTCGAAGCGGCGCCGGCAAGTGGCAGAAGATCGAGACGATGCAGTCCCATGCTGCGTCACCGAGATCGAACTGCGCGAGATCCGCGACGCGCGCATCGAGCGTCACACCGCGTTCTGCCGCAAGGCGCCGCGCCTTCAGCACGCCGACCGGGCTCAAATCCACGGTGGTCACGTCGTGGCCGTGTTGAGCAAGAAACACTCCATTGCGCCCCTCGCCGTCGCCGAGGCAGAGCGTGCGACCGCGTGGCAACCGCTCGACGACCTCGCGCAAAAAGTCGTTCGGCTCGGTGCCGAACGCAAAGCCGGCCTCTGAGTAACGCTCGTCCCAGCTCTGGCCGCTTGATGTCGTATTCGCCATTCGAATGACGCTACGGCTCGACCGTGACGGTCGTATTGCCTGAATGTTGCGCTCGTGCGAATTAGCGTCGTGCGGTGAACTTCAGCGGTGTCATGGGCACGATCGCATCGATGCTCGGCGTCGCGTTCATCTGGCCGTAGGTGATCCGCGTGTATTCCAAGCAGAGCGTCGAAGGTGTGTCGGGCACTTCGAATCTGATCGGTCTCACCGGGACGCTCATGTGGTTGACGTACGGCATTACGACCGATCGCGTGCCGATGATCGTATCGAACCTGAACATCGAGATCGCGATCATCGCGGTCACGGTCATGTTGGTGCGCAAGAAGTCGTTGCAGTTGTGGCAGCCGGTGCTCGTTTTCGCGTTGTCCGCCACGTTCTGCGTGGTATTCGCATTCGTCTCGCCCACAGTGATCGGCGTGACTGGCGTGATCATCGATACACCAGCCATTTTTCCGCAGGTGTGGCGCGCTTTTCGCACCAAGCATCTCTTCGGCGTATCGGTCTCGACCAACGTGCTGCTCGCGTCGATGGGCACCAGTTGGTTTCTCTATGGCCTCGCCATCGACGATCCGGTCGTGTCGTATCCGAATCTCGCCCTCATTCCGAGCGCGTCGTTCATCGCGTGGCGTGCGTGGTCATCACACCGCGCGTCGCTCAGCCAAGCGTCACTGTTGTGGTCGCGGTGCCTGCGCGCGGATGAGTTGCCGTGACGGCGAGAGTCGAGCCGGCTCGCCCGCGCACGAGCCACGTGTGCAGATGACGATCGGGAGTGCCGTCCGACATCGCGCCGCCGTCGAGCAGGTATTTCGCGCGACCCGCCAGTTGTCCGACTCGTACTCGCGCCTCGCCCTCTACCAGGTCGACCGCACCGCTCGATGTGCCGCCTGATGCGCTGCCTGATGGACCGATCTCAATGGTCACGGGCAACACGAGTTTCATCAATCTGGAGTGTTGCGTGACGTCGGTGGGCAACCAGCCGGTGTTGGCGACTCCGACGCGCACGCGCCATACGTCGCCGCCGAGCGAGTGCGCCTCTACGAGCTTGATCTCCAGTCGTGGCGCCGCCATCGCCTGGTAGATCGCGACGTCGGTGTGCGGCGCGACCTCGGCCTTCAGCATCGATGACGGTGCGTTGGTCCATGTGTACATCGCGTTCACGCCGCCGAGCTCGACCGTGCCGAGTTGCGGATGCTCGTGCGAGTACCACGCCACGTACGAACCCGGGGCATGAGTGTCGCTCCACTTGCACACGGCAAGGTCTTGCGCGGGCGTCGGGCCGACGTACCACACATCGGTGGGCGAGTGCTCGCCGGTGGCGCGATAGATCGCATCCCAGAACTCCGTCGTCCATGAATACACACCGAGATGGTCGTACGCCCAGTCGTCGCCAGCCCCGCCCATCACGCGCGACTTGTCCCATGTGAGGTCTTCGTAGACCGAGTGCACGGGATACGAAGTGAGCGGCGTGGAGTGTTCGCCGAACTTCTTGAAGATGAACACGTCTTCCGGCGGAAGTTTCGAGTCGGGTTGGTTGCTGCTCGGTCTCAGCATGAACCCGCCCGCCGTGTGGAATGCGTTGTAGCCGCACACGTTCGGGCGCGCCTTCACCGCACGCACGAGCGCGAGAATCTCCGGCTCGCTGAGCGGGTGGTCGCCCGAACCGAGCACGTCGACGCCCCAACCCGCGGGGAAGTTGCGGTTCATGTCGAGGCCGGCCGGGTCGCGCGGCTGGTCGATCGTGAACCCGTCGTAGTTTTCAATGACACCCTCGACGAGCAGGCGATAGCGCGTGACGCCCGCCGGCGCGCCGAGCGGCCCGACGGGCACCATCACGCGCGGCTCGTCGGGATGCTCCATCCATCCGCCGTCGACGTCGGGGACGCGCATGGTGAGGATTTGCCCGTCGCCGTCGATGTCTTGCGGATGAAGCCCCGGCCAGCGGTGCCCGTCGCGCCACGGCCACGGCCTCACGCTCGAGCGGTGGAAGAGCGGCCGGTCGGCGAGCGCGTCTTCCACTCCGTCGGGGTTGACTCGCGGTGCGATGTAGAACGTGCGCGTGCGCAACGCCTCTTGCACCGTGGCGTCGCCCGCGACGAACCGCGTGACGAGGTCGTTGATGATGTGCAGCGCGGCGACTCCACCGGTGACCTCGACCGCGTGGATGTTGGCATCGATCCAATGCGCCGGCTTCGTGTGATGTTCGCCGCTGCGCGAATCGGTGACGGTGGCGAGCAACAAGTCGCGTCCCAGGTGAGACGTGCCGTAACTCTCGACGGTGACCAGCGTCGGGTGTGCCGCGACGAGCGCCCTCAGCCATGCGGCCATCTCGTCATATCGCAGGAAGCGGTCGAAGTCGTAGGCCACTTGATGAGAGTAGACCAATCGGGGTGCCGCGGTCGCAGGGCGAAGTCACTGACCGCAGTTGCTCGGCTTAGCCTCGGCTCATGCTCGAACGTCGCCACACGCTGCGCGAGACATTGGATCTGCTGAAGCAGGTGGAAAAGCCGGCGCTGAGTCGTTTCCGGTTCGGTTCGCCGTGCCGGTTCGTTCGCCAAGTGGACGTCGTGGTGCACATTGTCCTGCCCGAGATGCTGGAGAAGCGATTTCCGCGAGTTGCGGACTATCTACGGCGCACATCGCCCCGTTGGGGTCGCAGTTGGCGTAATTGGTCGCGCTGATCGTGCGGCGGTGACAGTGTGGCCGTGACGGTGCTGGTGCGGTACCGCGGCTAGAGGCGACCGAAAAGTTCCGCGAGTGCCGAGGCGGCGACGACCGCCACGGACAGTTTCCACCACATGCTTCGATTGAGCGCGTTGAACCGCTCAATCATGTCGGAGCGCAATACGGCGATCTCGTGTCGGGTATCGGCAATATCTTGTTTGAGTTCGCGCTTGACTTCGGCGATTTCGAGTCGGACGTTGGCGATTTCTTGCTTCAGTTCCGTTCGCAACTCGGCGATGTCTTGTTTGAGCTCGCGTTTGGTCTCGGCGATTTCGAGTCGTACGTCGGCAATGTCCTGCTTGAGTTCACTCCGTGTAACCGCGAGCTCGTATCGAACGAACCCGCGTGATGCCGCCCGATCGAAGTCGTTGGGGTCGAGCACGTCGGAGACGGGCGGCTCGTCATCGGTCATGTTGGGCATCGTCACTCGCTTTCGTGAGGCTGTCAAGTCACTGACTGCAGGGTTGTGTGCACGAGGTGCGCTATTTCGGCACTAGCCTCTCGAGATAAATCTGCGACGAAGAGCCCTATTCGGTGCAGTACTCGCCGCGTTGCTCACTGCTCTCACGGCGACCATCGCACCGGTGGTCACGGGTGCGGCGCCCTTGTCCTGCAGTAACGGCGGCGACTGTGCTCTCGGCGACACGGGACCAGGTGGCGGCATCGTCTATTTCGTCGCACCGACTCCCCAGTGGTGGGGTCAGTACCTGGAGGTCTGGTTGTCGAACGACAAGCTCGCCCGACCGTCCGCGTGGAATGCGATCCCGCTACACCGAAGCGATTCGAAGAGACAGCGGATTCTCGGCAAGGCAATCGGAGCTGGGCTTTACAACTCGCTTCGGATGGGCGCAGTGGGAATGACGTGGAGCATCATCGATGAATGGTGGCTCCCTTCTAAGGACGAACTTGACGCGTTGTACAACTTCATCGCCACGAATCAGTCACCGCTCAGCACTGCGTACAAGATCGGAGTGAATGGCAGCCCGTACTGGACCTCGAGCGAAGCCTCCGATAACTTCGCGTGGTATCAGCTGTTCCACGACGGCACTCAGTTCACCGATGCCAACGGCATCGTTCCCGGACTGCAGGGCAACAAGCAACTCACGAAGAGCAGCGAGCACAAGGGTTCGTCGTTCGAATCCGCCCCGATGAGAATATTGCTCGTGCGCGCGTTTGCTCCGAACGGCGCGGCCTTGCCCGCGCGACCGCCGCTGCCCTCGATTCCTCCCGGGGGTCGTGCGTCGGCAACCTGTAGCGCGGGCACATCGTGCCAAGTCGGCGATATCGGGCCTGGTGGCGGTGTGGTGTTCTACGACGCAGGATCGACACAGTCGTGGGGTCGCTGGCTAGAAGCCTCGCCCGCGACCTGCCAGGCGAGTGGCAAGGTGTGGCGCATCGCTGCAGCGGGCAAGAAAGGCACCAAGCAACTGCCGCTCTTATACCCCGAGTGGAAGACGGCCGCAAAGAACCGCGTGCTCTCGAAACGTCTCGGCATGGGTCAAGTGAACACTGCGCTAATCATGAGACAACACCGCCGTGACCCGGCGATGGCCCGCGAAGTGACGGCAGCGGGATATGCGGCTTCTCTCGTCTGCGGCGGGAAAGACGACTGGTTCCTTCCGAGCAAAGACGAACTCGATGCGCTCTACAACGTGCTCGCGCTCACCGACAACGATCTCACGGGCAACAACTCGTTCGGCTTTACACGCGGGTTCTATTGGACCTCGTCGGAATACAACAACGAGACGGCATGGACCCAGCTGTGGGTTGACGGCCAGCAATTCGACCGCGAAAAGTGGTTGATGGGCGATCCGCGCAAAGATGGCGGGTTCAATCTGTTCCGCGTCCGACCAATTCGCGCGTTCGGCTGACGATTCGCGCGTTCGGCTGAGGCACCGTCGCGCGCTCGGCTCACCCGCCATTTGCCCTCGCAAGCCGCAAGAGTTACCTCGCCGCAACATTCGCCTCTTGACACCGCCGGCACGCGGAGTACTGTCTGGCCACCAGGGGGAGCGCGACCAGTTCTACGGGAGGTAGGCATGGGCAAGCGCCATCGTGGTGACGACTCGGCACCACTATCCAAAGCCGAGTTGCGCGCGCACGCGCACGCCGAGCGGCACCGAGTGAAGGGCGAGTTGCACGCCCTTGCTTCGCGTGTCGGTCACTCGTGCGACGTGGACGAATGCGACGAACCCGCCGTCGAGTGGAAGGCCACGCACCACCTCGACGAGCACCACGCACAAGAGCGCGCGTCGCACCGCCAGGTGCTGCGGCACTGGAAAACCAAGGAGTGGAAGCGGAGATCGAACCTTCGGCGCCAACGGGCCAAGGTGCTTGAACGTCACGCCAAGTTCGCCTGACGTTCCCGCAGGTGCGGCGTACGCTCGGCTGGAGAGTCGCATCGTGCCGCACACACCTATCTTTCATCACGTGCTCGGCGAGTGGCGCTCGCAGTGGCGCGGGCGCATCCATGCCGGAGCATTCTTCGTCGCCTTGCCGACTGGTCTCGTGCTCACGTTCTTCGCCGACGGAGCAACCGCCACCGTCGCCGCGGCGATTTACGCGGCATCGCTGGTGTTGCTCTTTGGCACCTCGGCGTCGTACCACTTGTTCGCACGCAGCCCGCGCGTGCAGAAGGTGATGCAGCGAGTCGATCACTCGATGGTGTTCGTGCTGATCGCTGGCACTTACACGCCGGTGTGCTTGCTCGCCTTGCCCACGCCGGTCGGAATCACGCTGCTCGTCGTCGTGTGGTCGATCGCCGCTCTTGGCATCGCGCTGAAGGCAACGTGGAAGGCGCGCAAGTTTTCTTCGTCGCTCTATCTCGTGCTTGGTTGGGTGGTGCTCGCAGTCGTGCCGTGGGTCTACGAGCGCACGGGTGGTGCGACTCTCGCGCTCTACGCGTCGGGCGGCGTGATATTCACCACAGGTGCGGTGATGTTCCTCCGCCGCGTGCCGCGACTTCGTCCGGCGGTGTTCGGCTTCCACGAAGTGTGGCACGTGATGACGGTGGCGGCCGTGGCGTGCCAGTTCGCCGCGACGGCGCTGCTCGTTCGCTGACTGCGCAAGTAGCATCGTTTCACCACGGGTCGCTAGCTCAGTTGGTAGAGCAACGGACTTTTAATCCGCAGGTCCCGGGTTCGAGCCCCGGGCGACCCACGCATGACCACACCACAGGTCTCCACCATCGCCGACTCGCACCAGCTCGACCTTGCCGTCTCCGGAATGACGTGCGGCGCTTGCGCGTTGAAGGTAGAGAAGGCCCTCAACGAGCTTGACGGCGTACAGGCGTCGGTGAATTTCGCGACGGAATCTGCCCGAGTCACCCTCGACAGCAGCGTGTCCGCGGCGCAGGTGATCGCGCAGGTGGAGAAGTCGGGCTACGGTGCGCGTCTCGTCGAAGACACCACCCCCGAGATGCTCGACAAAGAAACGCTCGAGCGCTTGGCGATGCTGCGCACCCGACTCACGGTGTCGCTCGTGGCGGGCATACCGGTGGTCGCGATGTCGATGTTCTCGGCGTTGCAGTTCGACGGTTGGAAGTGGTGGGCGCTCGCCTTCTCGTTGCCCGTCGTCGTGTGGTCGGCGGGTCCGTTCCATCGCGCTGCGGCGATGAACGCGCGCCATCGCACGACCACGATGGACACGCTCATCTCCCTCGGCATCATCGCCGCGATGGGCTGGTCGGTATGGGCGTTGGTGTGGGGCAATGCCGCCGAGCACAACGAGATGGACATGGCGTCGATGGACGTCGACCACATATATATGGAGGTCGCCGTCGCCGTCACGATCTTCCTCCTTGCCGGCCGCTATTTCGAGGCGCGGGCCAAGCGGCGCGCCGGCGACGCCTTGCGTTCGCTGCTCGCCCTCGGAGCCCGGCACGCGACCGTCTTGCGTGACGGCGAAGAAGTGCTGGTCGACGCCGCCGAGGTGAAAGTCGCTGATCTCGTCGTGGTACGCCCGGGAGAAATCATCGCCGCCGACGGCATCGTGCGCGACGGTAGTTCGGCGGTGGATGTGTCGATGCTCACCGGCGAGAGCGTGCCGGTCGATGTGACCGTCGGAATGAACGTCACGGGCACCACCGTCAACCTCACGGGTCGGCTCGTCGTGCAGGCCACGCGTGTCGGTGCGGAGTCGACCTTCGCGCAGATGGCGCGACTCGTGCGCGATGCTCAGGCGACCAAAGCCCCGGTGCAGAAGCTCGCCGACCGCGTGAGCAGCGTGTTCGTTCCTGCCGTCATCGGCATATCCCTCGTCACGTTCGTCGTGTGGATGTGGCGTGGCGACATGACGCAGGCCTTCACCGCGGCCGTCGCGGTGCTCATCATCGCCTGCCCGTGCGCGCTCGGCCTTGCGACTCCGACCGCGCTGATGGTGGGCAGCGGTCGTGCCGCGCAGATGGGCATCGTGATCAAAGGTGCCGACGTGCTGCAGGGCACGCGCCGCGTCGACACCGTGGTGTTCGACAAGACCGGCACGGTGACCACCGGTCTCATGCAACTCGTCGACGTGGTGTGTGTTCACGGAGTCTCGCGAGCCGAAGTGCTGGCAAAGGCCGGGGCGCTCGAACATGCGAGCGAGCATCCGGTTGCGCGCGCGATCGCGTCTGTGGCACGCGCAGAGGTCGGCGGGCTGTCGCCGGTCGAGTCGTTCGAGAACCTGCCCGGCATGGGGACCATCGGAGTCGTCGACGGTGCGAGCGTGATGGTCGGCAACGAGACCTTGATGCGCCGCAAGTTGGTGCTCGTGCCTGCCGCGATGGGGGAGGCGTTGGCCGCCGCGCGGGGCGACGGATACATCGGCATCTTCGTGTCGGTGAACGGCAAGGTGCAGGGCGTGTGCATCGTGGCCGATCGCCCGAAGGCAAACAGTGCGGCGGCGATCGCGGAGCTGCGCGAGTTGGGGCTGCGACCGTTGTTGCTCACCGGTGACAGCAAGGCCACTGCGCTCGCAGTCGCGCGCCAGGTCGGTATCGAGCCCGACGAGCAGCACGTGATTGCCGGAGTGCTGCCGAGCGAGAAGGTGCGAGTGGTCGCCGATCTGCAAGAGCGCGGCTATGCCGTGGCGATGGTGGGCGACGGAGTCAACGATGCCGCGGCACTTGCGCAGGCGAACGTCGGCATCGCGATGGGCACCGGCACCGACGTGGCGATGAATGCCAGCGACCTCACGATCGTGAGCGGTGATCTTCGACTCGTTGCCGACGCCATCCTTCTGTCCCGTGCGACGTTGCGCACGATCAGCGCGAACGTGTTCTGGGCGTTCGTCTACAACACCGCAGCGATTCCGCTCGCCGCACTCGGGTTGTTGAATCCGATGTGGGCCGGGCTGGCGATGGCGTTCTCCAGCGTGTTCGTCGTGATGAACAGCCTTCGCCTGCGGCGAGTGCGGCTCACACCCCGTACCGCATTCGTGCACGCAACTCGTTGATCGCGTCGCGCCGCAGATTGCGCGCCATCCGCTCGGTGATGCCGCGTCGCTCGGCGAAGTCAGAGAGCGACTGATCCGACAGCTCCTCGAGCACGCGCATCGAACTCGCGGAAAGTTTGCTGGCGTGCGCTTCGCGCAGCAGTTCGCGAAACAAGACCGACGAAGTCATGTCGGATCTCTCTGTTCCGTTGCGCATGGTGTTGCCGCGCGAGTCGGTGGCGAACTGCATGGCCGTCGAGTCGGACATGTCGTCGATCGGGATGTGCAGCGGCCGCCTGCGGGTGTCGCGCACGAACGCGAAATACTCGGTGTCGCGCACGATGTTCGCCGCGATTTTCGCCGGACGCCGTTCGATCGGGTAGGTGCGGATCACTTCCCACACGTGCGAAAGCACCGAGCCCATCGCATCGTCGAAACCTCCGCCGCAGGTCTTGCCGCGTCGGCGAGCGATGGCGATGATCGGCGGAAGCACCCGTTGCAGCACGATGCGCGCCGCGAGTTGGTCGGTGGCGGCGTGACGAACGAGCCGGGCGAGCACCTGGTCGGCGATCGGGTCGCATTTCTTGCCCTGGTATCCGGCAGCGGTGAGCAGTTCGTCGAGAGAAGAGAACTGCTCGGTGCAGATTCGCCAGGTGTTCACCGTACGAACGGTGCGCGGGCAGCGGGCCAGCCGCTGCCACTCGCGATCGAGCATGGCGATGGGGTTGAGTCGGACGGAGGTGGCATGTCGTTGAACGGTCATGCCGCCCAAGCGTGAGGACGCATCTCACCGCCACCCTCACCGCACCGTCAGGCACCGCATACTCGCGGGTCCAAACGGCGGCTCAGGTCGCACGTCGGCTCGTGGTCGGCAAGACTTGCGCCATGCGCATCACCCTGCCGTCGGGCACGCCCGCCGAGATCGACGCGAGCCAGCCGTCGCCGTCGATGGGTCTGGTGATTGCGCCCGACATCTGGTCGTTGCGGCCGCTGTACGACGACATGGTCGCGCGACTCGCCCGCGAGTGGAACATGGCGGTGTGCGCGGTGGAGCCGTTTCCGGGTCGTGACCTCGCACCCGAGATCGAGCCGCGCATGGCGGCGGTCGCATCGCTCGACGACGCGTCGCATTTGCGCGACCTGCACGAGGCAGCCGACGCCCTCGGCACCGCCCGCATCGGACTCATGGGCTTTTGCATGGGCGGGATGTATTGCTTCAAATCGGCGACCAGCCCGCGATTCGCGCGCATTGCGAGCTTCTACGGCATGATTCGCGTGCCGGCGAACTGGCGCTCGGCCACGCAGGGCGAACCGCTCGATGCGCTCGTGCGCGGCAATGCGAGCAAGGTGCTCGCGATCATCGGATCAAAAGATCCCTACACGCCGCCCGCCGACGTGACCGCGTTGCGAGCGACAGGTTGCAGCGTGGCGGAGTATGCCGAAGCCGAGCACGCATTCGCGCACGACCCGTCGCGGCCGGTGCATCGCAAAGACGACGCTGCCGACGCGTTCGCGCGCGCACGCGCGTGGCTGACGACGAACTAGTCGGCGCGGCTCGGCGTCACGAAGAGCGCGATGAGGAAGTGTGCGCTATGAAGAGCGCGCGGTTAACTTGGCGCGCTCTTTGATGCGATAGCGACGGTCGGCTTGTTCGAGCCAGCCGAGCCTGATGAAACTCGCGATCGCCTTGTTGACCCGCTCGCGTGACGCACCGACCATGCCGGCGAGTTCTTCCTGTGTGACGGGCAGCACGAATTCATCGACGCCCTCCGACAACTCGAGCAGCCGCTTGGCGGTGCGCCCGGTGACGTCGAGAAACACGCTGTCAGACAGCACTTCGTCCATCACGCGCAGACGCTTGGCGAGCAGTTTGGTGACTCCCCACAACATCGACGGGTTGCCTTGCAGTTCGGCCTTCACCGCCGAGTAGGGAATCTGCAGCACGCTCGACGGCTCGAGCGCACGGGCCAGCGCGCTGCGCGCACCGTCGTCGAGCAGGCCGAGTTCGCCGAACAAGTCGCCCGATTCCATCAGCGCGAGCATGCTCTCGCGCGCATCGAGTGGACGGTTGCCGATGGCGATCGCGATACGACCAGTCAACACGACGAACATCGCGTCAGGCGCGTCGCCTTCGTTGAACAGCACGTCGCCGCGTTGCAACGATCGCACCACGCCGGCTGCAGCAATCTTCTTCAGAGATGCAGGCGGTGTCGCTGCGAAGAACTCGTTCTTTGCAAGAAGTTCGTCGTGGGTCATGTGAATCACGGTACTACCCTTACGGGAGATGCCGACGGGGGAGCTGCGCAGGCCCGGCGAGGTGATCTGGACCATCGTTGTCGCCGCCGGTGCGGGCACGCGATTCGGTGGCCCGAAGCAGTTCGAGATGCTCGGCGACCGTCGCGTGATGGATTGGTCTGTCGCGGTCGCGCGCGAATCGAGCGACGGCGTGGTCGTCGTGCTTCCGGCCGATGTTGCGCTTGAAGAAGGCGGTGTTGCGGGCGGGGCGACGCGCAGCGAGTCGGTGCGCAACGGTCTGGCGGCGGTACCGAAGAATGCGACCATCATTTGCGTGCACGATGCCGCGCGACCGTTCGCCAACGAAGACGACTTTGCGCGGGTGATTGCGTCGGTCGCCGAAGGTGCCGACGGCGCGGTGCCTGCGATTCCGGTTGCCGACACCATCAAGGTGGTCGATGACACAGGGCAAGTCATGCGCACTCCGCCGCGAGGTTCGTTGCGCGCCGTGCAGACTCCGCAGGCGTTCCGCGCCGAAATCTTGCGGCGTGCGCACGCACAGCGCGGCGAGGGCACTGACGACGCTGCGCTCGTCGAGACCGAAGGCGGACGAGTGGTCGTCGTTGATGGCGACGTGCTCAACCGAAAAATTACGACGCGCGACGATCTCGAGTGGGCTCGCGCGCAACAACGCGGTGAGCAGTGATGGCCACGCGGGCGAATGGTATTCGCCGATGAACGGCATGCGCATCGGGCAGGGTTTCGACGTGCATCGCTTCGCCGACGACGAGCGACCGCTCGTGCTCGCCGGAGTCAGGTTCGCAGGCGAGCGCGGACTCGCCGGACACAGCGATGCAGATGCGGTGGCGCACGCCGTGAGCGATGCATTGCTTGGTGCCGCGGGCCTCGGCGATATCGGAAGCCATTTCCCCGACACCGACCCGAAGTGGAAGGGAGCCGACTCGATGGCGATCTTGCGTGCCGTCGTGGCGATGGTGCGCGGCGAGGGGTGGCAGGTGGCGAACGTGGACGTGAACGTGGTTTGTGAGCGGCCGAAGATCGCGCCGCACCGCGAAGCGATGCAAGCGAATCTCGCGCAAGCGCTCGGCGCTCCGGCGAGCGTGAAGGGCCGGCGCGCCGAGGGTCTCGGCGCAATCGGACGCACGGAGGGCATCGCGTGCATCGCGGTGGCGTTGCTCACTGCATGAGTCGTCGTTCGCGGGGTGGCGGACCGCGCCGCGGTGGCGGACCGCGTCGCGGTGATGGACACGGACGGGGAGACGGACCGCGTCGCGGTAACGGACCGCGTCGCGGTGAGCGTCGCCCACCTCGCGCCGGCCGGCCTGTGCGCGCCGCGAACAACGACCGCTCGCTCGGCGGTGAGCAAATCGAGGGCCGCCAGGCTGTCCGCGAGTTGCTCATCGCGTCGCGTCGTCGCGTGCGCGAAATTCTGGTCAACGACGACAGCGAGCGGAATCCGGTGATCGGCGAGATTCTCGAACTTGCACGGTCGCAGCGCGTCGCTGTGCGCAGCGTCTCGCGCGACGAGATCGACGACCTCGCACGAAGCGAGGCCCCGCAGGGTGTCATCGCGTTCGCCGAGCCGCTCCAAGAAACTCTGCTCGACGAGGTGCTCGCATCGGCGCGCGACGACGACAAGCTGTTCATCGTGGCCGTCGACGGCGTCACCGACCCGGGAAATCTCGGCGCGATCCTGCGCAGTTGCGAAGGTGCAGGGGTCGACGCGGTGATTCTTCCGCGACATCGCGCGGTGCACGTGACTCCGAGTGCTGCGAAGGCCGCGGCTGGCGCGATCGAGTACCTCACGATGTGCGTGGTGCCCGGACTCCCGACTGCGATTCAGCAGTTGCGCGACAACAACGTGTGGGTCGTCGGGCTAGACGACTCTGCCGACAAGCCGGTGTTCGGTCTCGGCGATCTGGCGCGCGAACATGTGTGCCTCGTGCTCGGTGCAGAAGGTCCGGGTCTTTCGAGGCTCGTGCGCGAGCGCTGTGATCTGCTCGTGTCGATTCCGATGCGCGGTGCGTTGTCGTCGCTGAATGTGTCGGCGGCAGCGGCGCTCGCGACGTACGAAGTCGTGCGCGCGCGGCAACCCGGCGAGCCTCGCTCGTAGCATGGAACTTCGTCGCTGAACGCGACTCGCCGAGGTAGCTCAGTGGCAGAGCAGCCGCCTTGTAAGCGGCAGGTCGTGGGTTCAATCCCCACCCTCGGCTCGCCGTGCAAGTGGCTCGAGCCGAGCGACCGCGACAGACGCCGTGATGAGTAGAACTCCGAGAAGAATCAATGTGGGTCTGATTCCAAGAGGTGGCTTCCAGATTGGAAAGTAGAACATCTCAAGGAAGTTGTCGTCTATCATGCCCACGGAATAACGCCGCAAAGCGGTTAATCCGGCGAGGAACTGGCTGGTTGCCCAGACACTCAGAGTCGTGACTGTCATCATGCGGCTCGGTTGAAGATTTCGCGTGGCCAGGATTGGAATCCCAACGAGGAGTGGCATGGCATGTCGGCCCTGGGCTCCGTAGCCTCGGAGAATCTCCATGTAGTTGAAATCCGTGGCGACCACGAAGACGACGACCAGCACCGAGAGCACGATGAGTGCCTGTCTCGTTAGGCGGTCACTCCGCGACCAACCAGCTGAAACGAGCCACGTAACAAGAATGATTAGAGATGTGAGCGCAATCGCAGGAATCCCAACCTCGTGCGAGCCGAGGTCACCAATGCCGTCGGCGATGACCCTTGACACGTTTCCGAAAAGTGAGTGCAGAATCCGCTCGGTCACAGGGACCCGAGGCCCGAGATATTCCGCACGACTCGGGTCAACAACGTTGTTGTAAACGAAGATAAACCACCAGCTTGCAAACAAGAGCGCAATCCCATGCACGCATGCGATGAGTCCTCGTCGGCGAATAATCCCCGTGACACTGCGAAGAGTGCCTGTGATCAATACACAGAGACCAACTATCACGATGTAGTACAACATCCCGAGCGGTCGGGCAAGTATCACGACCAGTCCGCTCGCGGTGAATGCGACTACCTCCCACGGGTCGTGTCGATCATGTTGCAGAAAACTCGGCGTCGCGATCCACATCGTGATTGACGCAAGTATCTCCATTCCGCTTGGATTTACCACAGAGCCAAGAAAGAACGCGGCAGGTACCATTGAGATCACGAGTCCGAGCAGTGAATGCGAACGCCGAGACAATACGACAACCGCCAGAGCTACGAGACTGGCGCTGACAAGTGCACCTGCTCCGCGAGCGAGGTACCACGACGAGTTCGAAGGACCAAGAAGTGTTCCGAGCCCAGGGACGAAATAGATGATTGGTGTGTATCGTCCCATCATCGTCAGTGGGAGTTCGGAAATCTCGCCTTGGATGTCAACATCCTCGACTTTCATACCGCACGATGCCCGTTGGGCCTGAGCGACGAAGCAAGCTTGAACGTTCCTCGCTGCATCGAACTGTCGCTCAATGTCCAGGTACGTCGACCAGTGGGAGTACTCCAGTCGACCCGTTAGTTGCGACTCCTCAATGATTCCGAGCGTCGTCTCTGTCTTGACCGGTGTCCGCCCGTCTTCGAGTTTCACATCTGCGACGACTGCGATGTTGTTCTCGGCTGCAGGCGAAAGTGTAGTGATACTTCCGTCATTGAGTTCCGCCATAACTTGGTAACTCGCATAGCGCTCGTCATGAATCGCCCCGAAGTTAAAGCCGACGAGAGCATCCGTCGGTACCCCCAGCGTCGAATCCAAGTCTTCGCGCGTAGAGTCAGGGCTCTGCGTCGCGAGTATTTTGCCGTCGCCGACGACGAGAACGCTTCGGACGCCTGAAGACCTGTCGAATACCCAGCCGCTGGTACCGATTGTCCAGTGCGGAACATCATGGCCTGTGAATTGGCCGCGAATCACTCCAGCGGACTTGATGTAGTGCGCTGACTCATCAGGTGCCGAACCGAGAGGTGTGATCTGAACCCATAGCCCGAACAGGAGAGACAGGAGAAGAAGCGCAAGGACAAAAACTCGGGAATTTGCTTTCTCGATACTTGGCACCAGGGGAGCCTATGTGGTGTACAGACCGGCGGCCCTTTCGCCTCTTCGTGAGAAAATCTCGGTCGTGTATGCAACTGGTGATTAGTCTCGACGTATGAGTCAAGAGCAACGTCGTCCGCGCCCGGCCCCCGAACCGCGGGCGGCCAATGTCAACTCCGTGTTGTCGATCGCGGTCGCGGTGCTCGCGGTGCTGCTGGGGTTTTTCATCCTGCGCGACCTGCGCAACGACTCGGGGCTCGTGGCACCCGAAGAAGTCACTCCGACCGAGGACGCCTCCACCGAAACCACCGTCGACGAAGTCGTGGTGCAGACCACTGCGGCGCCGGTCGTACTAACGGCGTTCAAGGTGCAGGTTGCCAACGCATCGGGCGTGAGCGGCAGCGCCGGATTGCTCACCACCGAGATGCAGGGCAAGGGCTACATCGTGCAGCCGGCCATCAACAAGAGCGAGATCACGCCCAAGCAGACGGTCACGGTCGTCTATTACTTGCTCGGAAGCGAAGCCGCCGCCGCGCAAGTCGCGCAAGAACTCGGCGGAGTCGCCACGTCGCCGATGCCGACGCCGATCCCGACCGAAACTGGCAGCCTCGGCGAGGCGAGCGTGCTCGTCTTGCTCGGCACCGACTTGGCAGGCAAGCCGTTGGCGATCATCGCCAGCGGTGCTGCGGCGGCGACACCGGCAATCGTTACTACGACCACCGTCGGAGGCTGATCAGCGCCGCGTCACGGACGCACTGCTTCGGGCTCGTCATCGCGGCGTCGCCGAACTCGTCGCGCAACGTGATGACGCGAGCACCGAGCCGCTCGGCGTGCGCGCGAGCTTCATTGGTCGCATCGCCGCACACCACGGCAACCGGCTTGGAGTGCGTGCGCGCAAGCGCGATCACACTGCCCACCACCTTTCCGTCGAAACTCGTGTCGTCGAGCCGTCCTTCGCCGGTGATCACGGCATCGCACCTTGCGAGGTGCTCGAGCAACATCATCTCTTGCGCGACGAGATCGAAACCGGGCACTAGTCGAGCACCGAGCGCATAGAGCCCGCCGGCCAGGCCGCCTGCTGCGCCGCCGCCTTCGACACTCGTCACGTCGACTCCGAAGCGATCGAGATACCACTGCGCGGTGCCGGCAAGGCGCGTGGAGAGAAACTTCACCTGCGAATCGTTCGCACCTTTCTGCGGAGCGAACACGGTGGCGGCGTCGAGAAACTTGGTGCGTACATCACACGCCACTTCGAATTCCAGCCGCTTGAGTCGAGCCGGCGTAGAAATCGCTTGCACGGCGCCGAGACCGCCGTCGGTCGTCGCAGATCCGCCTACGCACACGATGATCCTCCCTGCGCCGAGGTCGAGTGCGCTGTCGACTAACTGGCCGGTGCCCACGGTCGATGCCGCGACCGGGTCGTTGCGCTCTGCACCACCGACGATGAGCAAGCCAGAGGCGAGCGCCATCTCGATCACTGCGGTGCCGTGGTGCAATCGCCAAGCCGCGTCGACGGGCGCGCCGAGCGGGCCCTCGACTTTGGCCGTGCGGTTCGGCCCGCCGAGCACCGCGAGCGTGCCCTCGCCGCCGTCGGCAAGCGCGACTTCCTCGCACTCGTGCCCCGCGCTCCAGCAGGCGTCGCCGATCGCGGCGGCCACTTCGCCGGCCGATGCGGTGCCGCGGAACTTGTCAACTGCCGCCAGCACCCGCACGGCTTCTAGTGTGTCGGAACATGACCAACCCGCTCGAACTTGATGCCACGGCGCAGGCAGAACTGCTGCGCAGCAAACAACTCTCCGCCGCCGAGCTCGTCGACCTCGCGATTGCCGCGGTCGAGCGTGTGAATCCGCAACTCAACGCGGTGATCCACCCGCGTTTCGAGCGGGCGCGCGCCGAGGCGAAGTCTGCGGGCAACGGTGCGTTTGCCGGCGTGCCGATGCTCGTGAAAGACCTGAACTGCCAGATCAAAGGCGAGCCGTATCATCTCGGCACGCGGTTCTTGAAGAACCGCAAGTTCGTCGCGACCGAAGACTCGTATCTCTACGAACGGTTCCGCCGTGCGGGCTTCATCGCCATCGGTCGCACGAACGTGCCCGAGTTCGGCAGCACCATCACCACCGAGCCGCTCGCGTACGGCCCGGCGCGCAATCCGTGGAACACCGAGCACTCGACCGGCGGTTCGAGCGGCGGGTCGGCGGCGGGCGTCGGCGCCGGTTGTGTTGCGGTCGCGCATGCCAACGACGGCGGTGGTTCCATCCGCATTCCGGCGAGCGAGTGCGGTCTGGTCGGTCTGAAGCCGAGCAAGGGGCGCGTGAGTCTCGGGCCCGCGATTGGAGAATCGTGGATCGGCGGCGTGGTGGAAGGTTGCGTGACGCGATCGGTGCGCGACACGGCGGCGGTGATGGATGCGATCAGCGGATACGAAGCGGGCGATCCGAACACACCGCCATTGCCGCTGCGCCCGTACGCGAGCGAAGTCGGCGCGAAAGTGGAGAAGTTGCGCGTCGGGCTGTTGTCGGGTCCGCTCATGGCCGGCGGGCTCGACCACCCCGAGGCGCGCGAGTCGGTGGCTGCCACCGGCAAGTTGCTGGAGCGTCTCGGACACCACGTCGAGGTCGCGTCACCCGCGGCGCTCGGCGAAGCGGAGTTCGGCGACATGTTCCTCGCGATCGTCATCGCACACATCGCCAATGACGTCGCCGCGTTGGAGAAGTCGTTCGGCGTGAGCCTCACCACCGACGACATCGAACCCGGCAATCACTTGATGGCGCAGTTCGGCAACGCGACGAACGTGGTGGCCTACCTCAGCGTGGTCACGTGGATGCAGGCGTGGTCGCGCCGTGTGGTGTCGTGGTGGCTGCCGCGCGACGGCAAGAACGCCTTCGACATTCTCGTCACGCCCACGCTCGCCGGCCCGCCGCCGAAGATCGGCGCGCTGTCGGGAGACGACTCGACCGATCGAATTCGCGAGATCATGCAATACACCGCGCAGTTCAACATGACCGGACAGCCGGCGATCAGCCTGCCTCTGCACATGAGCGCGTCAGGTTTGCCGATGGGCGTGCAGTTCGTTGGGGCGCCGTATCGCGAAGACGTGTTGCTGCGCCTCGCCGCGCAACTCGAGGCAGCCGCGCCGTGGTCGGGTCGTCGCCCGGCCGTGCATGCGTGAGTGGGACACTGCGCTGGTTGCTCGCGACGTTCGAACTCGTCGCATTGGTCGTGGTTGCACCGCGACTCTGGCGTGCGTCGCGCGGCGGCGCGCGCCTTGATGGCGGTCAACTCGATGCGACAAGCGGTCGGGCAGCGAGCGATTCGGCGTTGGCGCCGCGCATCAGCGTGGTGGTTCCGGCGCGCAACGAGTCGCAACGGATAGCGGAGTGCCTGGCACCGCTGCGCGGCGCCACAGGTGTGGTCGAAGTGATCGTGGTCGACGACGAGTCGAACGACGACACTGCGGCGATCGCCGAGGCGAATGGTGCGCGCGTGGTGTACGGTGCGCCGTTGCCGACGGGTTGGGTCGGAAAGATCTGGGCGTTGAAACAGGGCATCGAGGCTGCGCGCGGCGACGTGATCGTGACGCTCGATGCAGATGCGAGGCCCGATGCGCGACTTCCGCTCGCCGCCGCGCGGCAACTGCTCGCCGACGGCGCGGTGATGGCGACGATTACGCCGAAGTTTCGCACGTCGTCGACCGCGAGCCAGTGGCTGCATGCGGCGATGCTGGTGTCGCTCGTGTATCGCCACGCTGCAGGTGCGTCACGCGCGACTCGCGACGCAGTCGCCAACGGCCAGTGCATGGTGCTGCGGCGCGAAGCTGCGATGCGCGACCACTGGTGCGAGCGTGTGCGCGGTGAGATCATCGAGGACGTTGCGTTGGTGCGCATGCTCGTGCGCGACGGAAAGCGAGTGTCAATGTTCGACGGCTCGAACCTGCTCGTCGTCGCGATGTTCGGCGGGTTCGCCGACACGTGGCGCGGCTGGGGACGATCGCTCGCTCTCGGCGGAGTCGACTCTGCACTGCGGCAGTGGTGGGATGCGCTGATCACGCTCGTGGTGCTCGCCGCACCCGTCTGGTTGTTCGTGGCTGGCGCCGCCACACCGCTCACGGCGGCGGCGATGCTGTTGCGACTCGGCACGCTCTTGGGCGCGCACCGCGCCTACGAAAGACCCCGTGTCGGCTATTGGCTCTCGCCGTTCGCCGATCTACTCGCGTGGATCGTCGTGGTCGGCGGAATCGTGTCGCCATCGCGACAGTGGCGTGGCCGCGAGTACTGAATCCCACCCCCACGCCATCACGAATCGCACGCCGATGATCGACATCAACGCGCCGGTCGCGGCCGCTTGCCAGACGCCGTCGGAGTACCACTGAGCGAACGGATACAGCACGACGCCGATGCGCACCGCATGGCTGAACTCGCGCGTCGCCGCCCAGAAGAGCAAGACGAGCAACAAACAGAACGCGGCGGGCAGCGGACTCAGCACCAGCGCGGCACCCACCCAGGTGAGCACGCTGCGACCTCCGCTGAATCGGGCGAACACCGGCCATGCGTGGCCGACCATCGCCGCCGCCGCACCGACGAACCACACGCGCCAGTCATCGGAGACCTCTTGTGCCACCACTACCGCGACGCTGCCCTTCAACAGGTCGCCGACGAACACCGCGAGCGCCTGGTTGCGGGTGAGCACGCTGCGCGAGTTCCAGAACCCGGGGTTGCGATCGCCCACTTCGCGCAGGTTCGGGGCGCCCGCGCGGCGCGTGACCGCGTCGGCAATCGGAATCGAGCCAAGCAGGTATCCGACGAAGAGGGAGATGAAGAGCCCAGACACGCGAGACACACTGTAAGGGAGAAATGAACCGCGTCGCGACGTTCCACCTCCTGCGCTGGCGGGGCAGTGCCGCGATGTTCTCGGCACTCGCCTTCGATCGCGCGAGATACCGCGGTGCGCGCGGGCTGCAGTTCTTGCGAGTGCTCGGCACCGGCGACGGTGCGAGCACGGCGCCGGGTCTCGAGCTCGGGCGCACGGCGCTCTTTGCGATGTTCGACGATGAAGCGTGCGCCGACGAGTTCACCGCGCGCGTGCAGGGTCGCAGCGGTCTCGTCGAGTCATGGCACGTGAAGTTGCGAAGCGCCGGGGGTCACGGCTCGTGGCGGGGGCGCGAAATTCCGAAGTTGCTCGCCGAGGGGCAGTTGTCGCCGAGCGGCGGACCGTTGGCGATGATCACGCGGGCCGACGTGCGGGCCAAGTCGTGGCGTGCGTTCTCGCGTGATGCGCGAATCGTCGATCGCGAATTGCACGCATGCGGCGGATTGCTGGCAGTGGTCGGAATCGGCGAGGCGCCGGTCTTGCGACTCGGAACGTTCAGCCTGTGGTGCGACACGGCCGCGATGTCGGAGTTCGCGCGCCGGCGCCCCGAACACTCGCGTGTCGTCGCGCGCACGCGACGAGAGCAGTGGTACGGCGAGGAGATGTTTGCGCGCTTCGTTCCGTACGGTGCGCAAGGCACCTGGGACGGCCGCGACCCGCTGCGTGCTTAGCGAACTGTGCTACGAGTTGTGCTGCGAGCCGCGTCGCGCATCGAGTTGCGCATCGTGAGCCAGGGCGCCAACATCCCGTAGGGCTCGCCGTTGGTGCGGTGATGCGCGCGATGAGCATCAGCAAGGCTCGTGGCGATGCGCGAATCGCGCCGCTTCATCCACCGAACGCGCCCGTGGATGATGCCGTCGTGCACCACGGTGTAGACGACTCCGTAGATCGTGACGCCGACGAAAAGCGGCAAGAGCCACGCGAAGCCGCCCACGTTGAACCCGAGCCAGAATGCGGCGACCACGACGGCCGAGAAGGCGAGCGGGAACACGTCGTTTGCTTCGGGTGACTTGTCGGCGAACTCTGCCGCGGCGTTGCGGTGGTGGCTCAGGTGCAACCGTTCAAGCACGCCGTGCATGACGAAGCGATGCACCACGTAGGTGACGGCTTCCATTCCGCCGAAGCCGACCACGACAAAGGCGAGCGCGGCGAGAGTCATGCGATCGCTACTTCTTTCCGACCAAGCGGATGAGGCCTTCTTGCACCACCGACACCACCAGCTCGCCGCTGCGCGTGAAGATTGCACCGCCGGCGAGGCCGCGGGCACTCGAAGTGGAGAGCGATGCCTGGTCGTACAGCAGCCAGTCGTCGGCGCGGAACGGACGGTGGAACCACATCGCGTGGTCGATGCTCGCCATCTGCACATTGCCGTCGGTCCACCCGATGCCGTGCGGCAAGAGCGCGGTGTCGAGCAGCGTCATGTCGCTGGCGTACGTCACGATGCACGAGTGCAGCACCTGGTCGGCGGGCAGCGAACCATCGGCGCGCATCCACACCCGCTGCCCGGTACGCGGGTTGCCTTCGCGCGAGATCGGATCGGAGTCGACGTACCGCGTGTCGATCGGGCGCGGCCTGTCGTACCACTCGCCGAGTTGCTTCTTGTACGGCTCCATGCGCGTCTTGAAATCGGGAAGCGACTCGGGGTCGGGTACGTCGCTCGGCATCTGCGGCTGGTAGTCGAGGCCTTGCTCGGGCGCGTGGAAGCTGGCCTGCAGGTTGAAGATCACCTTGCCGTGTTGGATGGCGACGACGCGGCGCGTCGAGAAACTCTTGCCGTCGCGCAGACGGTCCACCTCGTAGAGAATCGGCACCGTCGGGTCTCCGGGGCGCAGGAAGTACGCGTGCAGCGAGTGCACGTCGCGACCCGCCTGGTCGACGGTGCGCGCCGCTGCGACGAGTGCTTGACCGGCGACCTGGCCGCCGAACACTCGCTGACGATTTTCGTCGGGGCTGTTGCCGCGGAAGATGTTGACCTCGATTGCCTCCACGTCGAGGAGCGCGACGAGGTCGTCGAGCGGTTGCTGCGCTGTCGTCACCCCTCCATGTTGGCAGAACTTCGCTCGCTAGCGTTCGTTTGCGCGCCATGCTCGACGCACACTTGCGCACGATCGCGCTCTCCACGAAAGGTTTCATGCCCGAAGCAGAGGGCGACGCCTTGTACGACGCCGCGCTTGCTGCCGCCGCGCTCGTGCCGAAGTTGCCGATGGTCGAAGTCGGGTCGTACTGCGGGCGCTCGACCGTGTGGCTCGGGGCCGCTGCGCGCGCCGCAGGCACCGAGTTGTACGCCGTCGACCACCACGGCGGCTCGGTGGAGAACCAGGCGGGGTGGGAGTGGCACGACACGGAGGTGGTGAACGCGCAGGGTCGCATCGACACGCTGCCGTTCTTTCGCGCGACGGTTCAGCGCGCGAATCTCGGCGACGTGGTGCGCGAGTGCGTCGGCGACTCCCACGAACTCGGAGCGCGGTGGCGTCGCGCCCTGTCGTTCTGTTTCATCGACGGCGGCCACGCGAGGCTCGTGGCACGCGGCGACTATGCGGCGTGGTCGCCGCACGTGGCGATCGGCGGCACGCTCGCCGTGCACGACGTGTTCGAGCATCCGCGCGAAGGCGGGCAGGCACCGTACGAAGAGATCTATCTTCCGGCTGTCGCCTCGGGTCGGTACGCGGAGGTTTCGCGCACGGGTTCGCTGCGCGTGTTGCGACGCGTGGCGCTCTGAGTCGCGCTTTGTATCGCCTGTTGTGTCGCGCCGCGCTCAGTGGTGCGTGAAGAGCCGGTGCGCCGGCGAGATGGCCATGTGCGCGTCGGCGGCGAGAATCACCGCGGCGCCGGTGTAGGCGCTCACTTCCATCGCGGGGAATGCGATGCGATCGGGGTACACGAGCCCGGTCAGATACGAACCGTCGGCGTTGCGGTGCAGCGTGGTGAGAGCCAGCAGTTCGCTCGCCGTCTGCTGGTCGCCGATCGCGCTGTGGGCGATCGCGCACTCCGCGGTCTCTGACGCAGTCACCCACGGCTCGTCGCTCACGCAGCGAATGCCGCGCTCGGCCATGAAGAACGCATCCCATCCCTCGTTCAGGCGCAACTTTGCGTCGTCGTCGATGAGCGCGCCAGCGAGCACGGGGTAGTACCAGTCCATCGCCCAGCGGGTCTTGGGTTCGAACGATTCGGGCGAGTGGTTGATGACCGCGTCGATTGCGTCGGCAGCCGCGCGCCACAACGGCCGAGGCTCGCCGAGCAGCGCGGCGATATTCGCCGCGCAGTGCAACGAGTGGCGGATCGAACTGCACCCGGTGAGCAGGGCGTACGACCACGGCTCGGCGTCGGCTTCTTTGGCCCACAGCACCGTGCCGTCTTTGCGGCGCATGTTGAGCACGAACTCCGTCGCGCGTTCGACCATCGGCCAGAATCGCTCGACTGCGGCGAGGTCGTCGGCGCACTGCCAGTGGTGCCACAGGCCTGCACCGACGTATGCGCACACGTTGGAGTCGAGTTTGGCGTCTTTCACCGAGCCGTCGCTCGAGTAGTAGTTGTGCCACGCGCCGTCGCGGCGCTGGGTGTGCATCAACCATTCGTAGGCGTGCCGCGCCTCGTCGTGCAGGCCCATCACGTCGAGCGCCATTGCGGTCTCCACGTGATTCCACGGGTCGCAGTGGCCGCCGACGAACCACGGAATCATGCCGGTCGGCAGCTGCAGTGATGCGATCCAGCGCGCGGTGTCGCGGAGTTGGTCGCGCGTCGGAAGGTGCGCTGACACGTGCGAAGTAGTGCCGCGCGATGTCGCCGGGTGGCGCGTCGCCGCAACGTCGGCCATGAGGGGTTTGTCGGCGTACACCACGTACGACTTGCCGATCATCGGCGACAGAGCAGCATCAAGCGCGCGGGTGACGACTGGTGCGCGCATGATGTCCCACTCGAGCAGTTTCTTGTACGGCTTGACCAGCGGGTGCGAATCATTGGCGGGGCCAACCGCGCAACGCAACCACCAATACGGCGAGTGAAGACCGTGCGAGCGATGCTGCGAGCTGATGCGCAGACCTTGCTCGCTGATTTTCCTGCGCAAGTCCTCGGCGGTGTAGATGCGCACGTGGCCGCCCGCGACGAACGGAGCATGGTATTCATCGCTGAGCATCCAGTTGATTTTCTCAGGCAACCACGACGGCACCGTCGCAGCGAACGTGCCGCCGGGCTTCAACACGCGCACGAGTTCGCTCAGTGCGGCGACGTCGTCGTGGATGTGTTCGAGCACTTCGCTCGTGACCACGCAATCGAACGACGCATCGGCGAACGGCAGCCGTGTGCCATCGCCGCGAATCGCGCCGCCGAATCGCGCCGAGTCGATCTCGCCGGCCATTGCCATCGCGGCGAACGTGTTGCGCGTGCCAGTGACTTCGTCGTGGCCATAGTCGAGCGCCACCACCGTCGCGCCGCGCCGCGCCGCCTCGTAGGCGTGGCGGCCGAACCCGGCGCCGGCGTCGAGAAACAACGTGTCGTTGGTGATCGGGAGGCGGTCGAAGCGGATGGTGAGCATGGCTCAGGCGTTTTCATTGGCGATGCGGCGGCGCAGTTTCTCTACGTTGTGCGGCATCGCGAGCACTTCGCGGTATTGGTCGACAGTGAGAGACGCGCAGTAGCGCCACGACCAGCGCTCGACCACGCGCTGGCGGCCGGCAGCGCCGACCTTCGCGCGCAACTGTTCGTCGTCGAGCCCGCGGCGGATCGCTGCTGCGAGCGCGCCTGCGTCGCCCGGCGGGCACGACAGCACGGTGTCTCCGTCGCGACCGGTGACTTCGGGCAGCGCGCCGCCGGTGGTGGCGACGAGGCAGATGCCGGTGGCCATGGCTTCGACCGATGGAAGACTGAAGCCCTCGTAAAGGCTCGGCACGACGGCGAGCGTGCTCTCGGCGTACAACTCCACGATGCGTTCGTCGCTCACACCGGACACGTACGAGATGCAGTCGCGCAGCCCGAGCGACTCGATCAAGTCAGCGCTCGCACCCGCGCGCGGTTTGCCGATGATGGTGAGGTGCACGTCGCGTTCAGTGCGCAACTTGGCGACCGCCTCGAGCAGGTACGCGAGACCTTTCAGTGCCACGTCGGCCGACGCCGTGGTGATGAGGTGACACGGCTTGCGTGCAACGTGTGGCAGCGGCTTGAAGAGGTCGGGGTCGACACCGACGGGCACCAGTCGCATGCGGTCGAGTGACACGCCCATGTCGGCGTGGATGTCGTTGATCGAGCTCTCGCTCACCACCACGATGCGCGGCAGACGGCTCGCCACCTTGCCCTGCATCTTCACGAACGAGTACCAGCGTGAGATGCCGAGACGCTTCCACATCGTCCTGGTGTGCTGCATCTCGAGCTTGCGGTCTTTGGTGATCGGATGGTGCAGCGTGACGATCGTCGGAATGATCTTTTCGATCGACAGGATGTGCTTGCCGAGGCACTGGTTGTCGTGAACGAGGTCGAAGTCGGCGGTGCGTTCACGCAACGCGCGATAAGCGCGCAGACTGAACGTCAGCGGTTCGGCGAAGGTGCCCTTCAAGAAATACAGCGCCTCGAGCGCGTTGGGCCAGTTGTTCAGTTCCCAATACGCGGGGAATCGTCCGGGATATTGGTCGTTGAAGATGTCGAGGCTCGGCAGCTTGTGCAGGGCGATGCGCGAGTCGAGCACCGGATACGGCTGGCCGCCGTAGACCTCCACGTGGTGCCCGAGATCGACGAGCGCCTTGGTGAGATGCCGCGTGTACACGCCTTGGCCGCCGACGTGCGGTTTGCCTCGGTAAGTGAGATACGCAAGCCGCAGCGGACCTTCGCGCAGACGGTCGAACTCGCGCTGCACGTCGCCCCCCGACATGCGCTCTGACGCTATCGCTGGGACGTTATCCGGCGATCAGTTTCATCGTGCGACGCAACGGTTCGCTCGGCGTGATCACGTGCGGCGCAAGCGTGAAACCGTCGGGCGGTCCGGACTGCGGCTCGACGCACAGCGCGTGCGTCGGCATGTCGTAGACGACCCAGTGGTCGCAGTCGCTCTCGATTGCAAGCCGCACTCCGTCGTCGAACGCCACGGTCGGCGTGCGACGCGGCCCGACGAAACAGTCATCCCACGGGCCCGGCGGCGGCGCGACGCGGCGGTTGGTTGCGATGTATGCGTCGTCGCGCACGTACATTTCGGCGAAGTCGACTTCGAGCCGCGCCGGCCGCACGAACCATGGGTGCCATCCGACTTGTGCGGGCATCGACTCGCTCGTCGTCGCGACCGTCAGAGTGCACGTGACGCTGCGTTCGCGTGCGTCGATGCTCACCTCGTGAGTGACGCGACCGGCGAACGGCCAGCGCGCACCGAGCGATGCGACGAACACGGCGTGCGCCGCCGACTGCTCGACCGCGGTCCATCCGACGTCGAACACCGTGCCGTGTATGGCATGCGCGCCAAAGTTGCGCGGCAGTTGATGCGCGACACCGGCGTGCGTGAAACGCCCGTCGCGGACCCGACCTGCGTACGGCACCATCGGATACGCGCCCCACGACGTTGCCGTGGCGCCGCGGGAGTGCGCGACCAACCGCTCGCGGGCATCGATGCGAAGTGACGACAATCGCGCGCCGCGCAACACGTCGACCGAGCAACCAAACGCTCCGTCGCCCAGCCACACCTCGTTGCTCATCGCACCACGGTTCTCCTGCGCCGCAATACTCCCGCGACGATGATGATCACGGTCACTCCGACAACGAGAGCATCGCCCGTGCGCGAATACATGGTGCGACCGGTGCGTATCGCAACGTCGTGGAAGATGACCGCTCGTTTTCCGATCGGGATGCGTTGCAGCACGCGGCCCTCGTGGTTGACGACGAGCGAGTAGCCGGTCGTGGCGGCCTGCACCACGAAGCGAGCCGACTCGATGGCCCGCAACTGCGAGCTTGCGACCTGCTGGCGCTGCAGAATCTCGCCGGTGTAGCTCGAGCCATTGGTCGGGTTGAGCACGACTCCGCCCCCGTTCGCCACCCCGTCATTGACCTGGCGGGAGAAGAACACCTCCCACGAGATGGCGACCGCGAGCCGCTCGGTGCGCGACGGCAACGAAACGTCCATGTAGGCGGGCTGCGTGCCGGCGGCGGCGTCGCGCGGAATGCGGGCGACGGGCGCGCCGAGCGACTCGAGCAGCCCGCGCAGCGGCACGTATTCGCCGTACGGCACGCGCAACACCTTGTCGTAGCGGCCGCCCGCAGAGGCGTCGGGCGGCACCACGATCTGGGCGTTGGTGAAGTTGTCTCCGGCGTCTTCGGTCACGCCGACGGCAAACGGGGCAGCGAGGCGCCGCGCCTCGGCGGCGATCTCGTTGCGAATATTACTGGTGGCGAACTCCGGCACGTCGATCGCATTCTCCGGCCACACCACGAGGTCGATCTTGTCGTCGGCGTCGAGCAGTCGTGTGGCGGCGAAATGACGCGCAATTACATCACGCGGGTCGCTGTCGACGGCGAGCACGGCCTGCGGTCCGCCGCCCTGCACTGCGGCGATGCGCATGGTGCGACCCGAGTCGTCGCCGCGTGGCGCGACGGTGGCGAGTGCTTGCACGCCGACGAGCACGGCGATGGTGATCAGGGCGCCGCGTCGCGCGCGCCAGCCGAACCGTCTTCGCCCGAGCCACAATGCGCCGACCACGGCAGCGGCGACGAACAACCACAACGACACGCCGAGGGCACCGGCGACTCGCGCGAGCCCGGCGAGGCGAGTGTCGGCGACGCCGAGCGCGGTGCTCGCGAGCGGAACCCCGCCGAATGGCGCGTAGAACCGCACGCACTCGACAAGAGAGTGAGCCGCGGCACGCACGAGCAGTCGCGTTGAATGATTGTGCGAGTGCCGCAGGAGTCGCGAGGCGACGATCGACGCGATGCCGTGCCAAACGGCGAACAGCAACGGCGCCACTACGAACCCGCCCGGCACCAGTTGCCACATCCACCCCATGCCCGGCGCGAGCCAAGCCCACGCGAACACGGCGCCGACGACGAACTGTGTAGATGCGCTCGCCGCGGCGCGTTCAGCGGCGACGAAGTAGCAGGCGATACCGAGAATGCCGAGCGGCCACAGCGAATACGGCGGAATGCTGAGTGCGACGAGTGCCCCGCCCAAGAGCGCGAGCGCGAATGGTGCGAAGCGGGTCATCGCCGTGCACCGCTTGCGCGCAAGTGTGCCGCCAACTTGTTGATGCGCAATCGCATCGGCGGATGCGAGGCAAAGACCCGCTGCCACACGTTGCCGCGCGCCTCGCGCGGCGCGACCGACTCCCACTCGCGCATTGCGGCGAGCAAAGAGTGGCCAAAGCCGAGCCGGGCTGCCCGACGATCGGCGTGGAACTCCGTCGCGCGACTCGCGGCGTTGCCGAGCATGTTGGCCAGCGAGACGTTGAGCATGAGCAGCCACGACACCACGTGCAAGAACGCGGCAACGAAGAAACCGAGCGCGTGCAAGAGCGGCAGGCGTCGTGCGAATGCGTGCGTCGCCGATTCGGCGACGGCACGCAGCCGCATGCCGGCGCGCGACAGCAGCACGACGGGCAAGATCATCCACTGCGCGATGGTGAGCGACACGGTGTGCAAGCCGAGATGGTGGCTCAGTTCGTGGGCGATGACCCCCGACAGTTGCTCGGTGGTCAGCCGCTCGACGGCGTGCGACGACACCAAGACGAGGTGTCCGCCGCAGGCGAAAGCGTTCAGGGCGTCGGTGTCGACCACCGCGAACACGAAGCGGCGCTGCTCGAGCATGTTGCGCCGCATGATCGGTTGCCACGCGGCGTCGAGCGACTCGCGCTCGCGGCGGCTCGGCTCGCGCGCACCGAGCAGACGCAACAAGACGAAGCGTTGCACGGGTCGCGAGAAGAGCACGATGAAGAGCGAGAAGAACGCGCTGACGAAAAGGCGGTAGTCCACTGCGCCGAACCGCCCGAAGGGCAGCCAGATGAGGCTCGTGGTCACGAGCCAGGCCGGCAACAACGCCACGATCGTCGTGATGCCAGTGAGTGCCGACCAGTCGGCGCGCGGCGAACGACCCGACACGAGTGGTGAAACTAGCGTCGCTCGCATGAGTTGGCTCGCCTCGCTACCGAGTCCGCCTTCGGGTTCGCTCGAACTCGGGCCGCTGCGCCTCAACGCGTACGGTCTAATGATCGCCCTCGGTGCGATTGCCGCCACCTGGCTCATGGGTCGCCGGCTTGAGTCGCGCAAGTGGGGAACCCGCGACGATGCGAGCTTGATCGCGATGTGGGCGGTGCCCGCCGGAGTGGTCGGCTCGCGCATCTATCACGTGATCACCGATTGGGAACGCTTCGACGGCCGCTGGCTCGACGCGTTGAAGATATGGAAAGGCGGCCTCGGCATCTGGGGTGGATTGTTGCTCGGCACGATCGTCGGGTTGTTGGTCGCCAAGCGGCGCGGGCTGCGACCCGCCGAGACGCTCACGACCGTGGCGCCAGCGTTGCCGCTCGCCCAAGCCATCGGTCGCTTCGGCAACTGGTTCAACCAGGAACTGTTCGGTCGCGCGACCACGCTGCCGTGGGGTCTCGAGATCGACGACAAGCACCTGCCCGACGGGTTCGCGTCGGGCACGCTCTTTCACCCGACGTTTCTCTACGAGGCGATCGGCAACATCGTGCTCATGGCCGTGTTGTTGCAAGTCGACCGGCGCGCACGCTTGCGACCCGGGCAGCTGTTCTTCGTCTACGTTGCCGGATACGCGACGTTGCGTTTCTTCGTCGAAGCACTGCGCATCGACCCGGCGAAGTCGGCGGGCGGCCTGCGCCTCAACCAGTGGACTTCGATCGTGATGGTCGTGGTGTCGGTGGCCGTGCTCGTCGTGTGGCGGCCGCGTTCGACGCGCACCGAAGAAGCGGGGGAGAACGCCTCGACTAGCGCGAACTCGCCTGCGACAGACGCGCCGCGAGATCCTCAGGCACGATCGGAATGAAGTACTCGCTGGTCGCGACCTCTGCGGCCGCGATGTAACGCATCACCTGGGGTGCGCGCCATGGCGACACGATCTCCACGTTGAGCCAGGCGTCGGCGAGGCCCTCGATGTCGCGGCTGCGCGCGCCTCGCACGCTCGGGCTCTGGTTGAACCACATCATCGTGGGTGTAGGGCCGTCGTGCAGGGTCTCGATGCGCCGCAGTACGTCTTGCAGAATCTCGCCGAACGCGCGACGCTGTGCCGCGTCGGCCGAGGCAAGATCGGCGAGTCGCTCGACCGGCGCGATCTCCACCGCGAGCGGATACGCCGACGAGTACGGCACCGTCGCCACCCAGCCGTCGTGCTCGACGATCAGGCGGTCGCGCGTCGGGTCGGGTTTCCAGCCCGCGGCGAGGCGTCGGCGCGGACGCTCGGGAACGTGGTCGAACGCGTAGATCTGTCCGTGCGGGTGGTCGATGGTGGCGCCGACCTCGCGTCCGGAGTTCTCGAAGATGAGCACGAAGTCGACGTCGTCGCGCGCGCCGAGTTCGATGGTGCGTTGCGCCCACACATCGATGAGCTCGCGCATGTTGGCCGTCGACAGCGTGGCGAGCCGCGCGTCGTGGTCGCTCGTGTACAGCACCACCTCGCAGCGCTCGTCGAGCATCGGCGGCCAGCGGTTGGGAATCACCTTCACCGTGTACGGCTCGGGAGCCTCGAGCCCGCCGACACAAAACGGGCAACCGCTCGACGGCAGGTTGGGGCGCTTCTGTCGCGATTCGACGACGTGCACCATCGTGCCCAACCACGGGTCGCGGCGCAGGTCGACCATGTTCGTCTCGCGCGCGGTCAGGCTGATACCCGCAGCCCGCTCGCGGCATCGAACGCGTGCAGCGAGCCGGTCTTGGCGCGCAGGGTGACGCGCGCGGCGTGCGCGAGCCGCGACAGGCCCGGGGCGCGGGCGACGATGCGGGTGTTGGCGGCGCCTTCGAGCGAGCAGTGCACGTAGGAGTCGCTGCCGAGTTCTTCGACAAAATCGACCACTGCGTTGATGCCGTCGCCGCTCGTGACCTCGAGGCCCTCGGGGCGCACGCCGACGACCACTTTCGTCGCGCCGCCCTGCACTGCGACGCTGGCTCCGGCAAATGATGCGGAGCCGCCGCTCGTCGTGGTTTCGATCATGTTCATCGCCGGCGAGCCGATGAAGCCGGCCACGAACACGTTGACCGGCCTGGAGAACAGTTCTTGCGGCGCAGCAACTTGCTGCAGGATGCCGTCTTTCAGCACGGCGATGCGATGACCCATGGTCATGGCCTCGACTTGGTCGTGAGTCACATAGACGGTGGTGATGCCGAGTTGACGCTGCAGTTCGGCGACCTGCGTGCGCGTCTGCACGCGCAACTTCGCGTCGAGGTTGGAGAGCGGCTCGTCCATGAGGAACACCTCCGGCTTGCGCACTATCGCGCGGCCCATCGCCACGCGCTGGCGCTGACCACCGGACAGTTTCGCCGGCTTGCGCTCGAGCAAGTCGGCGAGATCGAGCATGCGAGCGGTCTCTTCGACGCGCTGCTTGATCTCCACTTTGTCGACGTTGTTGATCTTCAAGTTGAAGCCGATGTTTTCGGCCACCGTCATGTGCGGGTAGAGCGCGTAGTTCTGGAAGACCATCGCGATGTTGCGGTCTTTCGGCGCGAGGTCGGTGACATCACGCTCGCCGATGCTGATCGAGCCAGAGTCGACGGTCTCGAGTCCGGCGATCATGCGCAGCATCGTGGACTTGCCGCAACCCGACGGCCCGACGAGCACGAGAAACTCCGCGTCGTTCACGTGCAGGTCGACGGCGTCGACTGCCGGGTGATTCATGCCGACGAATTGCCGGGTGGCTTTCTTCAGTTGCACGGATGACACTGGCTGCTCCCTGTCTCGTGGTGGTTATTCGATCGGTGTGCTTTGTGGCGATTCTTGCGACAAGACATCGACGAGCCGCACGCTGCGACACTCGCGCGCGAGCACGGCGCGCGCGTCTGCCCGCAACGACGAGTCGGTGATCACCATCGCCGCGTCGCCGAGCGGCATGATCGTGCAAAGTCCGTTGAGATTCCACTTCGAATGGTCAGCGAGCACGACCACGTCGTTGGTGGTTTGCGCAAAGGCGCGGTTGGTCTCGGCTTCGGCGAGATTCGGCGTGGTGAAACCCTTCGCCGACATGCCGTGCACGCCCATGAAGACGAAGTCGAGTTGCAGTTGCGACAGCGTTTGCACCGCCGTCGGCCCGACGAGCGCGTCGCTCGGGGTGCGCGTGCCGCCGATGAGGAGCACGGTGCGGTCGGCGCGCGGGAACTGGTGCAGGTACTCCGCGATGTGGATGCAGTTGGTCACGATGGTGAGGTCGGCCACGTCGACGAGCGACATCGCCATGTGATAGGTGGTCGTGCCGGCGGTCAAGCCGATAGACGTGCCGGCGCGCACCAATGATGCAGCCGTCCGCCCGATCGCGATCTTCTCCTCGAGGTTGCGTCGCGACTTGGCATCGAAGCCGGGTTCGAACGCACTGCGGTCGTCGCGCAGCGTGGCGCCGCCGTGCACTTTGTCGAGCACGCCGAGTTCGCAGAGCGCGTCGAGGTCGCGGCGCACGGTCATCTCCGACACGTCGAGCAACGTCGCAAGGTCACCGACGCGCACCGCACCGTGCAGTCGCAGTTGTGCCGTGATGATGTCGTGACGCTGCGCGGCGAGCGCGCGGCTCACCGGGCTGGTGGTGTCGCTGGCACGGCGGGCGAGGTCGGTCATCGTCGTGCGAGGCGGGTCACCCGTAGCGAGGTGCGTCTGGCCATCACGCCATCTTGGCAGAGCATGGGCAGTTCGCACAAAACCGCACAGCGGGCGTGTGCGAATGGCGACCTTGGGTGCGATTTCCCTTGCGACTATAACGTTTTCAACTCGCCGAACGTCGCGAATTCCCACCCAACCTCACGAAACCCGACAGATTCGCACACGAAACGCTTGACACAGCCACTGTCGGTTCGTCAGACTGAGCCCAACACTTCGACTCGTCGTGCGAGCCACGACGCACAAGGGGGCAGGTACATGTCAGCAGAAACTCCAGGGGTTCGCGAATCCGATCTCGGGTTCCGCATGAACCGACGTCAACTGATTGCCGGCGCAGCCGGTGTCGCAGGCGCGGGTGCGTTGCTCGCGGCCTGCGGCGAGAAAGCAGTCGGCCCGCTCACCTTCGGTGCGCGCACCGTCGACGAGTCGCCGACCAAGCAACTGAAGGCGCTCGTCGCCGCGTACGAGGCGAAGACCGGCAACACGGTCACCTACAACGCGACCGAGTCGAACGCCTTCCAGAACAACCTGTCGCAGTACCTGCAGGGAACTCCGGACGACGCCTTCCAGTGGATGGCCGGCTACCGCATGCAGTTCTTCGCCGAGCAGGGATTGCTCGTCGACCTCTCCGACGTGTGGGACAAGGTCGGCGACCAGTACAACGAGTCGTACAAGATCGCGTCGACCGGTCTCGACGGCAAGCAGTACTTCATTCCGCAGTCGTGGTACCCGTGGGGCATGCACTTCCGCAAGTCGATGCTCGCCGACCTCGGCATCGATCCGGACGGCATCTACAACTGGGATGACTTCATGAAGATGCTCGAAGGCATGAAGTCGAAGGGCCTCATCGGTTTCGCCGCGGGCGACAAGGGCGGCTGGGAAGCGATGGGCACGTTCGACATCTTGAACGCGCGCCTCAACGGCTACCAGTTCCACGTCGACCTCATGGCCGGCCGCGAGAAGTGGACCGACGCACGCACGGCGGAAGTGTTCAAGTACTGGGAGATGTTGATCCCGTACATGAACGAGAACGTGCTCGACCTCGAGTGGGACGGCGCGATGCAGTTGCTGCTGCAGCGCAAAGCCGGCGCCATGCTCATGGGTTCGTGGTTCGGCGGCAACTTCAAAGAACAGTCGGATGCCGACTACGAAGACCTCTGGATCATTCCGTTCCCGGAGATCAACCCCGAGCACAAGCGCGACACCATCGATGCTCCGATCGACGGCTTCTGCGCCGCGAAGAACGGTGCCAACAACGACGGTGGCAAGGACTTCCTCGCCTTCGCGGGCGACATGGAAGGCGTGCAGGCGATGCTCGACACCGGCATCCCGATGACGTCGGCGAACAAGGGTCAGGACACGTCGAGCTACGACGCGTTCCAGACCCAGCAGTTGGCGGTCATGGCCGAGGCGAAATACATCACGCAGTTCCTCGACCGCGACACCCGACCCGACTTCGCCGGACCCGTCGTGGGCCCTGCCATCCAGAGCTGGTTCAAGAACCCCAAGGACGTCAACAAGATCCTCGAGAGCCTCCAAGAGCAGTGGGACGCGCTCCCGCCGCTCTGAGCAACAACTCGTCGACTCGCTAGCACTCAGCGAAGCGGGTTGATCGGATCATGAGTTCGTCGGCGACGAGGCCCGTGCGGTCTCGTCGCCGACGTGCTTTTTCTCGGGGAGACCGGCTGACGCTCGGCGTGTTCGTCGGAGTACCGACGTTCCTGCACGTCGTCCTGGTGTGGTTGCCGGCGGTGCTCACGATTCTGCTGTCGTTCACGTTCTGGACGGGCATCAATTTCGGCGACATCAAGTGGGCCGGGCTCGACAACTACACGAACATCTTCACCAAGACGCCGGCGTTCTACGACGCGCTGCGCAACAACGTGATCTGGCTCGTGTGGTTCGCCCTGCTGTCGACTCCCGCGGGGGTCTTGCTTGCGTACCAAATCGATCGCCAGATTCGCGGGCACCGCTTCTACCAATCGGCGTACTACTTCCCGGTCGTCTTGTCGCTCGCCGTCACCGGCATCATCTGGAACTTCATGCTGCGCGCCGACGGCTTCGTGAACGGCATCCTCGGTCGCGACATCGACAATGCGATCTCGTTCTTCGGCAACTATGACATCAACATCTACGTCATCATGGTCATCGCATCGTGGCGACACGTCGGCTACATCATGCTGTTGTATCTGGCGGGCCTGAAGGCAATCGACCCGACTCTGCGCGAGGCGTCGGCGATCGACGGCGCCACCGAGTGGCAGACGTTCCGCAAGGTGATCCTCCCGGCGATGCGGCCGGTCAACATCATCGTGGTCGTCATCACGATCATTGAATCACTGCGTGCCTTCGACATCATCTACGTCATCTACGGAACGAGCGCTGGTCTGCCGATTCTCGGCGTGCTCGTCTTCCAGAACATCGCTGGTGAAGGTGCGTCGATGAAGGGTGCCGCCTACGCCGTGCTGTTGTTCTTGTTGTCCATCGGGCCGATCATCGCGTACCTGCGCCAGCAGTTCAGGGAAGACGTGTCATGAGTCGGATGAAGGTGCAACAGTGAGCGGCACGATCGCACCGGTGCGCGGCGCACAAGTGGTGAAGGATCGCTTCATCTCAGTGTTCATCGGCGTGTTCGCGTTGCTGTGGATTTTCCCGCTCGCGTGGACGATCTGGAGTTCGTTCCGCCCGTACAAAGAAATCCGCGCGCGCGGCACGTTCTCTCTGCCCGAGCGGTTCGGACTGTTCAACTACACCGACGCAATCGACCGCATGGACTTGCCGCGTTACTTGTGGAACTCGGCGCTCATCACCGTGCCATCGGTGTTTCTCACGTTGTGGTTCGGCAGCTTGATCGCGTTCGTGGTCTCGCGCTACTCATTCAGGTTCAATGTCGGCATGTTGCTGTTGTTCACCGCCGGCAACCTGCTGCCTGCGCAGCTCGTCTTCATTCCGGTGTTCAAGATGTACCTCAATATCGGCGACCTGGTCGGCAACCGCCGGTTTCTCTTCGACTCGCCGTGGGGCGTCGTGCTCATCCACGTGGCGTTCCAGATGGGCTTCGCCACGTTCGTCTTGTCCAGCTACATGAAGACCATCCCCAAAGAAATCTCCGAGTCGGCGCTGGTCGACGGCGCATCGGTGTTCCGTCATTATTGGAACGTGCTGCTGCCGCTGCTGCGGCCACCGCTCGCGTCGCTCGCGGTGCTGATGACCACATGGATCTACAACGACTTCTTCTGGGCGCTCGTGCTGATGTCGACCGACAAAAAGCGTCCGATCACTTCCGCGTTGGGCCGACTGCAAGGAGAGTTTGTGACCGATTACAACCTGCTCGCCGCCGGCGCGATCATCGCCGCATTGCCGACGCTCATCGTGTTCTTCGTCTTGCGCAAGCAGTTCGTCTCGGGTCTCACGCTCGGCTCGACGAAAGGCTGAGCCGCGGTGGGGGCGCGTCGTTAGCGTTGCTCAGGTGAATGGCGAGGCGTCGACGCGCGTCGTGCACCTCGCGCACGAGACCGTGTCGGTCGTCGTCGACGTTGCTGGTGGCGTACCCGACATCGTGCACTGGGGCGCGCCATTGTCGTCGCCCGATGCCGCGCGGCTCGCGACGTTCACGACCCGCCCGACCACGCACGGCTCGCTCGACTCGGTGCCGCCGTTGCAGGTGGTGCCGCAGCACTCGCTCGGCACTCTCGCGCGGCCGGGTCTCGTGGGTCATCGCCCTGGTGGTCGCGACTGGTCGCCGCGCTTCGGCACGTGCGAGGTGGAGGCGACGAGTCGCAGTGTGGTCACCGTGTCGCGCGATGAGGTCGCCAAACTGCGGCTCGAAGTGCGGCTCGAGCTCGATGACGCCGGCGCGTTGAGCGCACGAGCGAGTGTGACCAACGAGGGCGACTCGCGATTTTTGCTCGACGCGCTCACCATCACGTTGCCGGTGTCGTCGCACGCGCGCGACCTCACCACCTACTCGGGCCGCTGGTCGCGCGAGTCGTCGACGCACCGTCGCACGATCGACCACGGTGCGTTCAGCGTGGAGAACCGCACGGGCCGCACGTCGCACGAGTATCCGCCGACTCTGTGGTGGAGCACCACGGCCGCGCGCGAGTGGTCGGGCGAAGTCTGGGGAGCCCATCTCGCGTGGAGCGGCAACCACGCGCTCTACGCCGAGGTGATGCCCGACGGTCGCAGATATGCGCAGCTCGGAGAACTGTTGATGCCCGGTGAAGTGTGCCTCGACCCACGAGCGAGCTACTCGACGCCCGTCGTGGTCGGCGCGTACTCGGGTGCAGGCTTCACGCCGGCTTCGTGGGTGATGCACGAGCACGTGCGCGCAGCAGCGCGCGCAACCGCCGCGTCACCGCGCACCCGCAAGGTGCTGCTCAACACGTGGGAGGCGACGTACTTCGAGCACGACACCGAGAAGTTGCAGTCGCTCGCCGACGCCGCGGCCGACCTAGGCATCGAACGATTCGTGCTTGACGACGGTTGGTTCGGCGCGCGACGCAACGATCGTGCGGGGCTCGGCGACTGGGTGGTGTCGCGCGAGGTGTATCCGAACGGCCTCAAACCGTTGATCGACCACGTGCGTTCGCTCGGCATGGACTTCGGCATCTGGATCGAGCCGGAGATGGTGAACCGCGACAGCGACGTGCTGCGCGCGCATCCGGAGTGGGTGCTGCACTCGCCCGACTACGAGCCCGTAATGGCGCGCCATCAGTTGCTGCTCGACCTCACGAACGATGCGGCCTACGCCCACGTGCTTGGTCAGCTGGATGCGCTGCTGCGCGACCACGAGATTGCCTTCGTGAAGTGGGACATGAACCGCCCGCTCATCCACGCGAGCGCCGCCGATGGTGCCGCCGGCGCGCGTCGCCAGACGCTCGCGTTCTA